>Ga0302314_10001951_pt1 | contig 38522 bp, 33 predicted proteins | sample III_Palsa_N2_3_FD_200533 | JGI IMG/M metagenome (GOLD analysis project Ga0302314, IMG submission 200533) | Peat permafrost microbial communities from Stordalen Mire near Abisko, Sweden - III_Palsa_N2_3 | ecosystem: Environmental > Terrestrial > Soil > Palsa > Peat permafrost | place: Sweden...
TAGGGGGGAGCGTGCCCCACCTCACCCGGCCTCTCCGCCCCAATGGGGCGGAGAGGGGACTATCGGCTATTTCCCCTGCCAGACCGGCTCGCGCTTGTTCAGGAAGGCCTCCATGCCTTCGCGGAAATCGGCGCTCATGTAGCACATCAGGATCAGGTCCTTTTCCTCGTCGATCCGCATCTTCTGGCTGATTCGACGGACCGCCTCTTTGGTGGCGCGGAGCGTCAGCGGCGCGTGGCTCGCGATCTTGAGTGCCAGTTCCGTCGCGCGCGCATGGAGTGCGGCCGCATCCGGCAGGATCTCGCTGAACAGGCCGATGCTGTGCGCTTCCTCTGCCTCGATCAGGCGGGCGGTGAAGATGATGTCCTTGACCTTGGCGGGGCCCAGCAGGGCATAGAGCCGGCTGTAGTTCGCCATCGACAGGCAATTGCCGAGCGTGCGCGCAATCGGGAAGCCGTATCGAGCGTTGGCCGTCGCGATGCGGATGTCGCAGCAGGCGGCGATGCCGGCGCCGCCGCCGGTGCAGGCGCCCGCAATGGCGGCGATGGTCGGCACGGTGCAGGCCTCGAGCATGCCCATGACCCGGTTGCCGTTCGCCTCGTAATCAAGTGCATCCTGCTGGGTCTTGAACGCCCGGAACTGCGAGATGTCGGTCCCGGCCGCGAACGCCTTCTCGCCGGCGCCGGTCAGCACCAGCGCCTTGACCGAATGGGTCTCCGTGACCTCCGCACAGATCGCGGCGAGCCGGTCGTACATGGCAAAGGTCAGCGCGTTGCGTGCCTGTGGCCGGTTGAAGGTGATGTAGCCGACCTCGTCCCTGACCTCGTACAGCAGTTCCTCGACCTTGGTTTCCATATCCATGGTGTCACTTCCTCATCCTGTGTGGTTCGTCATGCCGCAATGGTGGATCAAACGACCACCATCATCTGCTGTGGGTCCAGAGCGAGCCAAACCGCATCGCCCACCTCGAATACCTCGGACGGTACCGCCGCCACGCGCAACCGCAATCCGCTGCCGGCGGGTGCGACGATATAGTCCCAGGATTCGCCCAGAAATGCCCGCTCGACCAGGCGGCTTTCGATCGCCAGTCCTTCGCCGGCCGCCGGCGGCCGGCGCCTGAGCCCGATGCTCTGCGGGCGGATCGACAGCTGCACGCTGCCGTCCAGGTGACGGCCGCCATTCTCGAACGCGTCCCGCGGCAGGCTGAAGCCGTCGAACCGGATGGCCGCCCCGTCGGGCACGCCTTCGATCAGGTTGGTGCGGCCGATGAAGCCCGCGACGAAACGCGTGCGCGGCCGCGTATAAAGCAGATAGGGCGCATCGATCTGTTCGATCCGGCCTTTGTTCATGACCGCGATCCGGTCGGACGTGACCATCGCCTCGCTCTGGTCGTGGGTGACATAGACGGTGGTGAAATTGAACGCGTCGTGCAACCGGCGGATCTCGTAGCGCATCTCCTCACGCAGATTGGCGTCGAGGTTGGACAGCGGCTCGTCGAGCAGCAACACGCGCGGCCGGATGACGATCGCGCGGGCCAGGGCCACCCGCTGCTGCTGCCCGCCGGACAGCTCGGCCGGATAGCGATCCTCCAGATGGTCCAGATGCACGGTCGCCAGCACCTCGCGCACCTTGGCGGTGATGGTTTCCCGATCCATCCGGCGCAGCTTCAGCCCGAAGGCGACATTCTCGCCGATGGTCATGTTCGGCCAGACCGCGTAGCTCTGGAAGATCATCGACATCTGCCGCTTTTCCGGCGGCAGCGTGGCAGTGGCGGACGAGATCGGCGTGCCATCCATGCGAATGGTACCGTCGGTCGGCTTGATGAAGCCCGCAATCATACGCAGCGTCGTGGTCTTGCCGCAGCCCGACGGCCCCAGCAGCGAGACGAATTCGCCCGGCATGATGTCGAGGTCGAGACTGTCGACCGCGACATAGGGGCCGAACTTGCAGGTGATCCCGTCGAGCGAGAGGCGCGGCAGCGCCGCTTCCTCCCGGGCAGCGGGGAGAGCCATCGCGTTCATGATTTCCTCAACAGGAAGTCGCGGCCGACCAGCCGGTAGCCGAGCAGCACGATCAAGATGGTGACGCCCAGCAGGAAAAAGCCCAGCGCCGCCAGCAGCTCGAAGCTGCCGTTCTCGCTGAGATCGAGGATCATCACCGAGATGACGCGGGTCTTGGCGGCGACCAGGAAGATCGCCGTGCTCAATTCCCGCGAGGCCGGGATGAAGACCAGCAGCCAGGTGCCGACCAGGCTTTTCTTAAGGAGCGGCACGACCACGCGCCGGACCGCCAACAACCGGCTGCCGCCCAAGATGCGCACCGCCTCTTCCATCTCCGGATTGAGCGAGCGGAGGCCGGCCATGCAATTAGCGAACGCGATCGGCAGGAAGCGTGTGGTGAAGCCCAGCACCAGGATCGCGGCGGTGCCGTAGAGCGCCAGCGGCGGTGCGGAATAGACCGCGTAGAAGCCGATGGCGAGCACGATGCCCGGCACCACCAGCGGCGCCATGCACAGCCCGGCGAGCACGCCGCCGAACAGCACGAGCCGCCGGCTGACCACATAGGCGACGATCAGCGCCAAACCCACGGCGACGCAGGCGGTCGCGGCCGAATAGGTGAAGGTATTGAGGATGATCTGCCGGCTCGACGCCTCCTTGAAGAGATAGGAGAAATTGCCGAGCGTCAGGTTGGCGACGGAAAAGCCCTGGCCCCAGGCCCGGCTGAACGCCGCCTGGGCCAATGCCGCGTAGGGCAGGAACACTGCCAGCGAGCAGACCAGGAGGCAGAGCCCCAGCACCGGCCAGCGCAGCCGGCCGAGCGCCATATGCTGGCGCCCGCCGCCCTTGCCGGTCAGCGAGACATAGCCCTTACGCCCGAGGATCAGGCGCTGCAGCCCCAGCATCGCGATGGTGATGAGGACGAGCGGCACGGCATAGGCGGCGGCGGCCTCGGCCCGGACCGGGAATTCGAAGAACTGCCAGAGCTGCAGCGTCATGATGTTGATGCGCGCCGGCAGGGCTATCACCGCCGGCGTGCCGAACAGCGCCACCGTATCCAGGAACACGATGATCGAGCCGCCGAGCACGGCCGGCATCACCAGCGGCAGGGTCACCTTGAACACGGTCCTGAGCGGACTCATGCCCAGGATATGCGCCGCCTCCTCCATCTCCGACGAGACGCGATCGAGCGCGTCGGCGGTGAAGACGAAGATATAGGGGAAGGCATAGAGTGCCGTCACCAGCACCAGGCCGGCGAAGCTATAGACGTCGAACAGGCCGGTATCGGCGCCGGTCACCGCCTTCCAGACGCGATTGAGCCAGCCGGCATTCGGGCCCGCCAACAGGATCCAACCGATGGCGCCCAGGTATGAGGGCGTGATGAAGGCGCCCAGCACGGTCGCCCGCACCACGCCCTTGCCCGGCATGTCGGTGCGGGCTACGGCCCAGGCGAGCGGCACGGCAAAGCCGATCGACACCAGGACGACGGCACCGCCATAGAACAGCGAATTGCCGAGCCCGATCAGCCGACGCGGGTTGCCATAGGCGGTGACATAGTTCCCGAGCGTGAAGGCGCCGGTGTCGGTCGACTGAAAGCTGGAGATCAGCAGGCGCAGCATCGGCGCCACTACCAGGAACAGCAGGATCAAGGTCGCGCCGATCCAGAGAACGGACCAGGGGTCGATCCGGAACGACCGACGTACCCGCTGAACCCCGCCCGCCGATGCCGGTCGCGGTACGACGCCCGCCTTCTGCCCGTCCAGTCCGGGCGCCAGAGTTTGCCGGTTCATTGCCGCCTCACATGCCGAACGTATCGCGCCACTTGGCCTTGTTCGGCTGCAGTTCCTTCTCGATCTGCTCGGCCGTCGGCGCGAACAGCTTCATGTCGGCCAAAGACTTGCCGCCCGGTGACGGCGGCACGTCCGGGCGCAGCGGCTGCTCGAAATTCTCGACCAGGATTTTCGAATATTCCGGCCCCGCCTGAAACTCCATGAACAGTTTGGCGGCGTTCGGATGGGGCGCGCCCTTGATGATGCCCGAGGGCGAAATCACCATGAGCACCCCGGACGGGGGATAGACGACGGCCAGCGGATTACCCTTGGCGGCACTGCGCAGCGCCGTCGCCACGCTGCTCATGCCGACGATACGCTCGCCCGAATTGAGCACGGTCACCGCATCGTCGATCGAGCGGCCGATCTGGGGGCCGAGATCATTCAGCTTGGTGAAATAGTCCCAGCCATAGCGCTGTTCCATCGCCACGGTCCAGACGCCGACCATGCCGCTGTAGTTGGGGCTGCCGAAGGTGATCTGGTTCTTCCACTTGGCGTCGGCCAGGTCGGGCCAGTCCTTGGGCGCATCCGCCGGCTTGACCTTGGCGGTGTTGTAGACGATGGACGCCAGCCCGACCCAGCCGGTGTGGAAATAGCCTTCGGGGTCGACACCCTGGAGCGCCTTGGCCAGGCCAGCCCCGTTCTCCGGCACGTACTGAACCAGTTCGCCCTTGGATTTCAGGAACACCATTTGGCCGATGTCGGTCGTGGTCAGCACGTCCGACTGGACCTGGCCGGCCTTCAGATCCTGCAGCAGGCGCTGGAACGCCACCTGGGACGTGGTCTTGATCGCGTCGACCTGGATGCCGGGATATTGGGTGGAAAACGCCTGACCGACGCGATCGCAGATCTGCTGGTCCAGGATGCCCGAATACCAGGTGATCGAGCCTTCCTTCTTGGCCGCGTCATAGAGTTCCTGTTCATGGGCCGTCTCGGCCCGGGCGCCGGACGCCGCCAGCAGGCCCAAACCGATGACCGCCCAGAGCGGCGGTACCCAATTCGCCTTCCTCATCTTGGTACTCCTCCCTGTCTTTTCTGGCTTCGGGCCGCCCGGGTCTATGCCCGGTTACGATGCGGCCTTGCGCCTTCGCGGCACCTTTTCGACGGTGCTTTGCGATACCGGCGGCTCGATCGGCGGACTGCTGGCGACGAAGCGCGCCATGCCGTTGCTGATATGGGCCTCGCCTGCCCGCCGGGCCGCCGCCGGATCGCCGCTGGCGATGGCCCGGACGATCGTCGCATGCTCGGCGTTCGAGGCCTGCATGCCCTTGACCGAAACCAGGGAGCGGCGGCGAAACAAGTTGAGCTCGTTGCCCAGTTCCTCATGGATCTTGAGCGCCCGCTTGTTCCCGGCGAAGCGCATCAGCCCGGCATGGAATTCCAGATTGAGCGCGTAGTAGCCGGCGGCATCGCCCACCGCCTCGGCCGCCGCCATCCGCTCCGTCAACCCCTGCAACGCCGCGATCTGCTCCGGCGTGGCCTGGCGTGCCAGTTGCGCGCAGGCATGCCCCGTCAGCACCACGCGGACCTCGTAAAGCTCATGCGCCTCCTCGGCGCTGACCTTGCGGACGAACGAGCCCTGGTTGACGACCGTGACGACCAGGCCGGCGCCTTCCAATGCACAGATCGCCTCCCGCACCGGACCCCGGCTGACACCGAGGCGGGCGGCCAGCGCCAGCTCGTTCAACCGTTCGCCTGCCTGAAGCTCGCCGGTCAGAATCAGCCGCTCGATCTCCTGCGTCGCCACGGAGCCCAGCGAGCGGGTGCGCAGCAGTTCCAGGGCGCTGATCGTTGATTCACTCATGGGTGATGGTGGCGACCGAAGCCGGGTGATGTCAACACTGTACTGTAAACTGTCTACAATCTACACTGCCGGCAAAACATGATGACGAAGGGAGGACAAACATGCCGGCCTCATCCGCTCTCGCCCGGTTCAAGGTGCTCGATCTCACGCGGGTCCGGGCCGGTCCGACCTGCGTGCGCCAGCTGGCCGACTGGGGCGCCGACGTCATCAAGGTCGAGCTGCCGGAGGCGCTCGACGTGGCCGATCCGATGGGCGGCCCCCGCACCGGATCGGATTTTCAGAATCTGCATCGCAACAAGCGCGGCATGACGCTCAATCTCAAGGCACCCGAGGGCGTCGCGATCCTGAAGCGCTTGGCCGAGACCGCGGATGTGGTGGTCGAAAACTTCCGGCCGGACGTGAAGCATCGGCTGGGCATCGATTACGCGGCGCTGTCGGCGCTCAATCCGCGCCTGGTCTATGCCTCGATCTCGGGCTTCGGCCAGGATGGGCCCTATGCCGACCGGCCGGGCTTCGACCAGATCGCCCAGGGCATGGGCGGGCTGATGTCGATCACCGGCGAGCCCGGCCGCGGGCCGATGCGCGTCGGCATCCCGATCGCCGATCTCTGCGCCGGCATCTTCGCCGCCCAGGGCGTGCTGGTGGCGCTGCTGGAGCGCGAGACGAGCGGCAAGGGCCAATGGGTCCAGTCTTCGCTGCTGCAGGCGCAGATCTTCATGCTGGATTTCCAGGCAGCGCGCTGGCTGATGAAGGGCGACGTGGCGCCGCAGGCCGGCAACAATCACCCGACCAGCATTCCGACCGGCGTGTTCCGGACCCGGGACGGTCATATCAACATCGCCGCCGCCGGCCATCACATCTGGGAACGGCTCGCCCGCGAGTTGGGTGCCGAGGCCTGGCTGGCCGACCCCCGCTTCGCCACCGGGGCCGCGCGCAGCGAAAACCGGGATATCCTGCAGATCGAGATCGACGCCCGCACCGAGCAGGAAGACAGCGCCGTCTGGATCGAGCGGTTGAACGCGGCGGGCGTGCCGTCCGGCCCCATCAACAGCATCGACCAGACCTTCGCCGAACCGCAGGTCCAGCACCTGGGAATGGCGCAGGAACTCGACGGCATCCGCTATGTCGGCCAGCCGGTCGCGCTCGCACGCACGCCCGGGACCATCGCCAGCCACCCGCCGACCCGCGGGCAGCATACGGCGGAAATTCTGCGGGAGTTGGGCCTCGGCACCGAAGAGATCGACCAGCTCCGCGAACGGAAAATCGTCTGAACCCGCGATCCGAGAACGCCTTTGCCAGGGCCACGATGGCGGCATAGGGCGCCTTGGGCTGCGAGGAGCAATGGAACCGAAAACATTGGTAAGCAGTGACGACAATAGCTGCGCCCAGATTCATGCTGTTTGGGGCACAACAGGAACATTCGCACGACCGGTAAAATGGCCGAAGCCGCTGATACCATCGGAAGCGGCGTGAGGTCGGAGTCGCGGCATCATCCAGAAACCGCAGGAATGCTGCACTCCTGGTAAAAATGAGATTTGACCGACAGTTCGCACGCCACGCCTTCGGAAATCCGGACGTTCGCGGTTTGCGCGGCGGGCCACACTAACCAATCCCTTAGTCGGCGATTGAATTTGGATCGAGGCCATAGGCGAGATAAATCTCCCGGACCCGCCCGGTTTCGACCAACCTCTGGAGAGCTCGGTCGAGAGCATCAGCCCGACGGGCCAGCGGTCCGTTTCGGCTGATGCCGTAGTAATTGCCACCATCCATGGTGACCTCATAAGGCGCCCAGGCCCAATCGGTGAACTTGATCGCCTGGAACGCCAGGCTCAGCGTCCGCTGATCGATGCTGATGATGGCATCGACGCGGCGTGCCTCGAGCAGCCGGACTCGGGCGACGTCGTCGGTCATGAGCTGCTTGTCGAGCGAGCCGTCACTGTCGAATTCGGGGAATGTCGCGGTCCCCCGCAGGGTCGCTATCTTCAACGACTTCAGATCCTCATAGCCACGGATTGCTACAGCACGATCCGGACGGGCAGCAAACCTGACGATTCGATGCTGTACCGCAATCGGGCCGAGATAGCGGACGAAAGTCTCGCGGTCCGCAGTGCGCAAAACCCGTGGAACAATGACTGGCGCACCGTTGTGCAAGTCATCCAGGCTTCGAGCGAACGGCACGATCTGCCAAGCTATCGTAAGCCCCATGGACGCGGCCGCCTCATCGAGGATGTCCTTGATCGGACCGGACAGTTGTCCACCATCGGCGATGACCATCTCAGGCGGGCGGCTGCGGAAATGTCCTTCTATGATCTCTGCCGCGGCCGGCGAGGAACCAAATGCCAGAAGGATCCACGGCAGAATTAGGCCGCTGAGGCATGGTATCGAGCCCCCTCCGCCGCTGCGCTTCGGCCATAGTCCGCTTCGGATCGCCGCGACCCAGCCAACGCCGCTGATGCTCTTGCAAGGTCGAGGCTCGCCCGCCCTGACTACGAGCAGCGCGCCCAGAATGGCGATGACAACAGTCGGGAACGTGCGGATCGAAAGTGCTGCCATGTTCGCCCTGAGGAAGACGCCGATGGAGCGGCTCTTTACGGCCAGGATTATAGATTTATCGTGCCACTCCTTTCGACCCTCAGCAAGAAAAGATTCGCGCACAGTCAATATTCCGCAAAATCCGCCATCGTTTTAATCATGCGGAATGGCAAAATCGCATCGTGTATTTATCCAGGGTCTTGCTTCGACAATAGTGTCTTCAAGATTTCCGAGTTGTATCGGAGGTTGTGACGGACCGCAGATCACGCGATCTCAACCAAGGCTAAGGCCGCATTGGGCCGCCCAGGCTGCTTCGGCAGACCATACCCGCGGGCAGGCGCGCAGATGGTGCAGCATGGCGAACTGCGGCAACCGGGCGAAACAGGCCGCGCACCGGCATCGCCTGAAGGCCCATCAGCACTAGACGGCGCGTGTCTCGCACATTGTCATCTTGTTGCGCTAGACGGGCTCCCCGCCGGTGAGAATGGTGGGTCGATCATTCTGACATGGGGCGGGGGCCGACATCATGCCGACGGACGACAAACAATCGCTCGAACTCAGCCGTCGCAAGCTGCTCGCGGCCGCGGGCCTCTACGGTGGGGCCGCGACGCTGGCGGCCGTCCTGCCGGCAGGGTCGGCCGCGGCAGCGCCCACCCCCCGCACCGCCGCCGATCCGGTGGCGACCTCGCCGGTCGCCGGCCTGCATCTGCAGTTCGGCGCCGATGCCTCGTCCGAGGTCGTGGTGTCCTGGCACGCGCTGCAGACCGTGAGCCATCCCCGCGTGATGGTCGGCCGGCTCGACGGCAAGCTCGAACATGTGGTCGCGGCCGAACAGGTCAGCTACGTCGACGGCAAATCCAAGCAGACCGTCTACGCCTATCACGCCAAGGTCCGCGGCCTGAAGCCGAACACGGCGTTTCTCTATGGCGCCGTGCACGACGGGGCCCAGGCGGAGTTCGGGACGTTCCGGACATCGCCCCGCGGCCGGACCGCGTTCACCTTCACCAGCTTCGGCGACCAGGGCACGCCGACCCTGGGCCGGAAATTCACGCTGCCGCCGGGCGTGACCCTGCCCAATCCGCCGGGTTTCGTGAACGACAATCTGGGCTCGCCCGCGGCGGGCGACACGACGCTCGGCGTCGAACGGCTGCAGCCGTTGTTCCATCTGTTCAACGGCGACCTCTGCTATGCCAACCTGGCCCAGGACCGGGTGCGGACCTGGTGGGATTTCTGGGAAAACAACAGCCGCAGCGCCCGCAACCGGCCCTGGATGCCGTCGCCCGGCAACCATGAGAACGAGCTGGGCAACGGGCCGATCGGCTATCAGGCCTACCAGACCTATTTCTCCGTGCCGGAAGCCGCCGGCCAGACCGAGGTGACCAAGGGGCTTTGGTACGCCTTCACCGCCGGCTCGGTGCGCGTCGTCGCCATCGCCAACGACGACATCTGCTATCAGGACGCCGGCAATTCCTATGTCCGGGGCTATTCGGCCGGCGCCCAGAAGGCTTGGCTGGAGAGGGAACTGGCGGCCGCGCGGGCCGATCGCGCCATCGACTGGATCGTGGTGTGCATGCATCAGGTCGCGATCTCGACCGCCGACAAGGCCAACGGCGCCGATCTGGGCATCCGCGAGGAATGGGTGCCGCTGTTCGACAAATACGGCGTCGATCTGGTGGTGTGCGGCCACGAGCATCACTACGAACGCTCCCATCCGATCCGCGGGCATGAGACGAACCAGACCCTGACGCCAGTCCCGGCCGCGACCCAGACCGACGTCATCGACACCACCAAGGGCACGGTGCATATGGTCATCGGCGGCGGGGGTACCTCGGCACCCTCGAACCAGTTCCTCTTCGATCCGCCGCAATGCCGGGTCATCACGGCCGTCGCCCCCGCCCCCGACCCGGCCACGGGCAAGCGCGCGCCGGTCTATGTGATGGAGCACGCGCCCTGGTCGGCCGTGCGCAACGGCGCGCAGTCCTACGGCTTTGCCGCCTTCGCCGTCGATCCGGGCGCCCATCCCGGCGGCATCACGACGATCAAGGTCACCTATTACGACGTGGTCGGCCTGAACGGGCAGATCGCGCCGTTCGAAACCTTCACCTTGCAGCGTCCCCGCCGCGACTAGGGTATAACTCCTGGGAATAACAGCGGCTGGTTTTGGACTTGGACAGACTGCCCGCGGCCTGATGATGTTGCCACCCAGCTGATATGTAACAAGGGTGGAAGCATGCTGAAGGTCGCGGCTCGGATGGCGTGCTTGCTCGCCGTCCTTTGGCTTCCCCTGCCGGCGATGGCCGAGGAAAGCATCTTGCAGGTCGGCAGCGGCTCCGGCGACGTCTCAACGCTCGATCCGCACCGGGCCAGCGCCACGGGCGACATGACGCTGATCGGCTGGATCTATAACGCCCTCGTCCGCTTCAAGCCCGGCAGCGCCGATCCGCAGGATATCGAACCCGACCTCGCCGAACGCTGGGACGTCTCGGCCGACGGCAAGATCTGGACCTTTCATCTGCGCCACGGCGTCAAATTCCAGGGTGAATGGGGCGAGTTGACCGCCGACGACGTGGTCTATTCGCTCGGTCGATCCGCCGACCCGAAGCGCTCGACCTTCTCCTCGGACTTCGCGTCGATCGACAGCGTCACCAAGCTCGACGACTATACGGTCCGCATCGCCCTCAAATATCCGGATGCGAGCTTCCTCGGCCGGGTCTCGAACTATCACGGCGGCAACATCGTCAGCCAGAAGGCGGCCGAGAAATTCGGCGATGATTTCGGCCATCACCCGGTCGGCACCGGCCCGTTCGCCTTCGTCGAGCAGGTGACCCAGCAATATGTCAAGCTCGCGGCCCACCCCGGCTATTTCCGCGGCAAGCCGAAGATCGACGCGATCATCGTGCGCAACATCCCGTCCGACAGCTCCCGCGAACTCGCCATGGCTTCCGGCGAGCTCGATCTAATGGAAGGCAAGCGCGAACAGCGTTGGGTCGATTCCGCGCGCAAACGGCCGGGCTTCAATGTCGATATCTTCCGACCGGGCGAATACCGGCTGCTGCACATCAACCAGACCATTGCGCCGCTGAACGATGTCCGGGTGCGCCAGGCGATCGCGGCCGCGGTCAATGTCGACGACCTGGTGCATTATGTCGGCAAGGACGTCGGTCCCAAGGGCTGCTCGGTCGTGCCGCCGGGCTATCTGGGCGAGGATTGCTCGGTCGGGACCTACAGCTTCGATCCGGCCAAGGCCAAGGCGCTGCTGGCCGAAGCCGGCCATGCCGACGGGATCACGCTCAAAGCCATCGTCTCGAACATCTCGGCCCAGCAGCCGTTCATGGAGGTCATCCAGGCGCAGATGGCCAAGGTCGGGATCAAGCTCGAACTGCAGGTCGTCGATCATCCGACCTATCAGAGCCAGATCCGCCGGGACTTGAGCGCGCTCGTCTTCTACGGGGCGGCACGCTTCCCGATCGCCGATACCTATCTCAGCGAATTCTTCCATTCCCGCGCCATCGTCGGCACGCCGACCGCCGCCAGCAATTTCTCCCATTGCGCGGTCGCCGACCACGAGATCGAGGCGGCGCGCGTCGCACCCGATGCGCAAGCGCAGCAGGCGCTATGGAAGGAGGCGCAGCGCAAGATCATGGCGGACGTCTGCGCCGTGCCGCTGTTCGAACTGCGCCAGGTCTGGGTCCATAGCGATCGCCTGGACTACGGCTACGAGCTCAAGGGCGCGCTGAACCTGGCACCACCGATCACCGAGCTGACGACGCTGAAGCCGCACTGAGAGCGCATCAGGCCCCGGTGAAGATCGTGCGCGAGATCGCCACGGCCGTCTCGCGCGTCACCTCGACATAGGTTTCGACCAGGCGGGCATTCCGGCTGTCGCGCACATAGCAGAGATGGAAGTCGAGCTGGATCGTCGGCTCGAAGCGCCGGATCGCCAGCTTCTCGCGCAGGCCGCCGACGATCAGCGGATGCACCAGCGAGACGCCGACGCCGGCGGCGACGAACTCGCACAGCGTCGGCGACACGTTGACGACCATGGTGACATTGGGTTCGACGCCATGGGCCTTCAAGGCGCTCGTCACGCGCTGATTGGTGTGACTTTCCGGATCGAAGGAGATGAACGGGACGCCGATCAGGTCGGTCGGCGCGATGACGGTTTTCGCCGCCAGCGGATGACCGAGTGGCAGAATGCAGACGACCGGCTGCCCCATCATCGGTTCTGCCACGATATAGGGGTTGTCGACCGGGGCGATCGCGAGTCCGACATCGAGCTTGCGGGTGACCAGCCCGTCGGTGATCCATTGCGAGCTGCGCGACTGGATCGAGCAGAACACGTCCGGTTGCTGGGCCAGAAAGTTGCTGGTCGCCTGCTGGATGAACGAGCCGGACAGCGCCGGCATGACGCCGATCAGCAACCGCCGCTGCTCGTCGCGGCGGATCGTGTCGATCGCGTTCTCGACCTGGCGGACGCCGGCGAAGATCCGATCGATCTCTTCATAAAGCCGCATGCCGCGCTGGGTCGGCGCCAGCCGGCCCTTGAGCCGATCAAACAGCCTGAGCCCGGTATCGTCTTCCAGATGCGCGATCAACTTGCTCATCGCGGGCTGGGACACATTCATGATTTCCGCCGCACGGCTGACCGTGCCGTACTCGATCACCGCCTTGAAGGCCTCGACCTGCCTCAGATTGATCCGCCGCGCCATGCCATAACCTGTGAGAATAAGGTGCGAAGAAAAACGACTTTGACGCAATGGAGCATGGGGTCCTAGCGTCAAGCTCGGCAAGGGAGAAACTCATGCGGCCTGATATCGTCGTTGTTGGAGCGGGCACGGTCGGTGCGGCGATCGCCTATGGGCTGGCGCAGCACGGCGAGCGGGTGCTGCTGCTCGACGGCGACGACGGCGATTTCCGGGCCGCGCGCGCCAATTTCGGCCTGGTCTGGCTGCAGGGCAAAGGCCCCGGCATGCCCGCCTATCAGACCCTGACCCGGCAAAGCGTCGGATCCTGGCGTGGCTTCGCCGACGCGCTGGAGGGGCTGAGCGACATGGCGCTCGCTTACGAGCAGAACGGCGGGCTGGCCTTCTGCGTCGGCGCCGACGCGTTCGAGAAGCGCCAATTGGCGCTGGAGCGCCTGCATAACCAATGGGATGGCGGCGAGCCGGATTGGGAGATGGTCGATCGATCGGCGCTGGAACGGCTGCTGCCGAAAGTGACGCTCGGGCCGGAGGTGACGGGGGCGAGCTTCGGCCGCAGCGACGGCCATGCCAACCCGCTCAGGCTGCTGGCGGCGCTGCATGCGGCGGTGGTCCGGTTGGGCGGCCTGGTCCGCAGCCATGCGAGCGTGCGCGAGATTACCCGGTCCGGGGCCGATTTCCGCCTGGCGGTCGGCGATGAAGTCATCGTCGCCCCGCGCATCGTCATTGCGGCCGGGCTCGGCACCTCGGCTCTGGCCCGGCAGGTCGGTCTCGACGTGCCGCTCCGGCCCGAGCGCGGACAGATCCTGGTCACCGAACGGCTGGGGCCGTTGCTGCCCTTGCCGGCGAGCGGGTTGCGCCAGACCGCGGACGGCACGGTGATGATCGGTGCCACCAAGGAAGATGTCGGCTTCGATCTCTCGACCACCGGGGATGCCGCCGGCCGTCTCAGCCGCTCCGCGATCCGGATCGTTCCGGCCCTGGCCGGAGCAGGGCTCGTCCGGCAATGGGCGGGCCTGCGGGTCCTGACGCCGGACAGCTATCCGATCTACGCCCAGTCCGAGAGCCACCCCGGCGCCTTCGTCGCGGTCTGCCATTCCGGCGTCACGCTCGCCGCCTTCCATGCGGGCGAACTTGCCACTGCCATCGCTGCCGGTGCCTTGCCGGATAGTCTTTCCCCCTTTCATCAGAGTCGTTTCGATGTTCCGCAAGCTGCATGACCCCGGCGCCGAAGGCGTGACGATCTACATCGATGGTGAGGCGGTCGCCGCCGAGGCTGGGGAAAGCCTGGCCACCGTCATGCTGCGACAGCCCAAAGCCTGGACCCGGACGACGCCGGTGTCCGGCAGCCCGCGGGCGCCCTACTGCCTGATGGGCGTCTGCTTCGACTGCCTGGCCGAGGTCGATGGCATCGCGTCGGTGCAGACCTGCCTGACGCCGGTGACGGCCGGCATGCGCGTCGCCCGTCAGCACGGCCGCCGGGTGCTCTCGGCATGAGCGCCATCGATCTGCTGATCGTCGGCGCCGGCCCCGCCGGCATGGCCGCCGCCGTCGCCGCCCGCCGCCACGGGCTCTCCGTCCTCGTCGTCGACGATCAGCCGGCGCCGGGCGGACAGATCTGGCGCGCGGTCGAGACCGTCGCCGCCACGCCGCGCGGCGCCCGCCTGGGTGCGGCCTATCGCGGAGGTGCCGAGCGGACGGCGACCTTCCGGGCCTGTGGCGCCAGCTACGAACCCGGCAGCCAGCTCTGGCAGATCGAGCCGGGCTTCCGCGCCTTTCTGACGCGCGCGGGCAAGGCGCGCACCGTCACGGCGAAGGCGATCATTCTCGCGACCGGCGCGCAGGAGCGCCCGACGCCGTTCCCCGGCTGGACCCTGCCCGGCGTGCTCACGGTCGGGGCGGCGCAGATCCTGCTCAAGACCGCCGACACGGTACCGGCGCAGCCGGTCTGGATCGCCGGTTCGGGGCCGCTGCCGCTGCTCTATATGACGCAACTGCTGGCGGCCGGCGGCAAGATCGCGGGTTTCCTCGATACCACGCCACGCGGCCGGGTCCGGGCGGCCTTGCCGCATCTGCCGCGCGCAGTGTCCGGCCTTGGCGACCTCGCCAAAGGCCTGGCCTGGACCTGGGCGCTCAAGCGCGCCGGCGTCGCCGTGATCCGCCATGTCACGGAACTCGCGGCCGACGGCGACGGCAAGCTTCAGACCCTGCGCTATCGCACCGAGGACGGCCGCGCGGATGCAGTGCCGGCCGAGGTGCTGCTGGTGCATGAGGGCGTGGTGCCCAGCATTCACGCCCCTCTGGCGCTCGGCTGCGCGGTCGAGTGGCATCCGCTGCAGCAATGCTATGTCCCGAAGCTCGACGCCTGGGGCGAAACTTCCCAGGCCGGCATCTTCGTCGCCGGGGATGGCGCCGGCATCGGCGGGGCCGAGGCGGCGGAACTGCGTGGCGGGCTTGCCGGACTGCGGGCGGCCGTCACGGTCGGCGGTCTGGCGGAGGCTGCAGCCGAGGCCGAGGCGCGCCCGCTGCGTCGCCGCCTGGCGCGGGCGCTGGCGCTGCGCCCGTTCCTGGATACGCTGTTCGCACCCCGGCCACAGGCGTTCGCGCCCGCCGATGCGACCATCGTCTGCCGCTGCGAGGAGATTACCGCCGGCGAGATCCGGGCCCGTGCGGCGCTGGGACGGCCCGGCCCGAACCAGCTCAAGGCCTTTACCCGGGCCGGAATGGGGCCATGTCAGGGCCGGCAGTGCGGTTACACGGTCATGCATCTCGTGGCCGCCGCCCAGCAGCGCCCGGTCGGCGAGGTCGGCTTCTATCGCGTCAGGCCACCATTGAAGCCGGTGACGCTGGGCGAACTCGCCAGCCTCGACGAGACGGCTCCATGACTACATCAGGCTTCGATGTCGCGGTGATCGGCGGCGGGCTGCATGGCCTGTCGGCGGCCCTGCATCTGGCGCGGGCCGGCCGGCGCACCGTCATACTCGAACGATCCTGGGTCGGCCGGCACGCATCGAGCGCCACCGCCGCCGGCGTCCGCACGCTCGGCCGCGACCTGGCCGAGGTGCCGATCTCGCTCGAAGCGATGGCGATGTGGCACCGGATCGAGGCCATCGTCGGCGATGATTGCGGCTTCCATGCCGACGGCCAGATCCGTGTCGCCGAATTCGACCGGCACTGGCCGGATCTGGCCGAGCGCGAGGCGCGGATGCGCGCCCTCGGCTACGCCCATGAAGAGCTGATCGATGCCGCCGAACTGCGCCGTCTGGTGCCGGCACTGAGCCCGCATTGCGTCGGCGCGCTCGTCGCCCGCCGCGACGGCGCCGCCGATCCGCATCGGACCATCGCCGCCTTCCGCCGGGCGTGCGAGGCCGCGGGCGTCACCGTCATCGAAGGCTGCGGCCTGGACGCGGTCGAGCGGCAGGGCGCGGATTGGCTGCTCCGCTGCGGTGCGCGCCGCATCATCGCGCCGGTCGTGGTCAATGCCGGCGGCGCCTGGGCCGGCAAGCTCGCCGTCCTGTTCGGCGACGAGATCGAGCTTGGCCTGAAGGCCTCGATGATGATCGTGACCGAACGATTGGCCCCGCTGCTCGCGCCCGTCGTCAGCGTCGTCGGCCGCGCCTTGTCCTTCAAGCAGTCGGATCAGGGCACCTTGGTGATCGGCGGCGGGTTGCAAGGGGCGGCCGATCTCGACCGGCAGAGCAGCAGCGTCGATTTCGTCACGCTGGCCAAGGGCGCGCGCGCGGCGGTCGATCTGTTCCCGATGGTGGGCGATGTGCGCATCGCGCGCAGCTGGACCGGGATCGAGGCCAAGACCCGCGACCTGCTGCCGGTCATCGGCGCTTCGCCGAACGCGCCGGGCCTGTTCCATGTGTTCGGCTTCTCCGGCCATGGCTTCCAGCTCGTGCCGATCGTCGGCGCGATCCTCAGTGATCTCATCGTCGAGGGCGGGACCCAGCGCCAGATCGCGGCTTTCGCGCCGGAGCGTCTGATGGCAAACCGGGCGGCGGCATGATCGGCTATCTCCTCAAACGCTTGGCGCTCGCGATCCCGACGCTGTTGATCATGCTGACGGCGATCTTCGTGCTGGTGCGCCTCGTGCCGGGCGATGCCGCGTCGGTCATCCTCGGCGACCAGGCGACGGCCGAGGCTCTGGCGGCATTGCGCGCCAAGCTCGGGCTCGACCAGCCGGTGTCGGTGCAATATCTGACCTTCCTCGGCCATGTCCTGAGCGGCGATCTGGGGCAGTCGCTCAGCAGCGGGCGCAGCGTCATCCACGAGGTGGTGGTGGTCCTGCCATCGACGATCGAACTGACCGTGATCGCCATCGCGATAGGGTTGGCGGCGGGCCTGCCGCTCGGTGTCGCCGCCGCCATCGGCCAGAACGGCTGGCTCGACACGCTCTCGCGCATCGCCTCGCTCGTCGGCCTGTCGTTCCCGGCCTTCGTCTCGGGCATCCTGATGCTGATCGTGTTCGCGATCCAGCTCGGCTGGTTCCCGGTGCTGGGCGGCATCGGCACCGGGTTCGCCGACCAGATGCGGGCGCTGGTGCTGCCGGCGCTCAATCTCGGCATCATCATGATGGCCTATGTCATGCGGGTCACCCGCTCGGCCATGCTGGGCGTGCTGAGCGAAGACTATATCCGCACGGCCCGCGCCAAGGGCGTCGGCCCGATCCGGCTGGTGTGGCGCCATGCCTTTCGCAACAGCCTGATCCCGATCATCACGGTGGTCGGACTCTATTTCGGCACGCTGATCGGCAATTCGGTGCTGACCGAGATCATCTTCAACCGGCCGGGCCTGGGCAAGCTGATCATCAGCGCCCTCAACGCGCGCGACTATACCCTGCTGCAAGGCGTTATGATCATCTTCGCCGTCTGCGTGATCGTGGTGAACACGCTCACCGACCTCGCCTATGGGCTGGTCGATCCCCGGGTCAAATTCTCATGAGCGCCGCGGTCGCCGTCGCCGGCGATGTGCCGCGCGGCCGGTTCCTGCGCGCCGTCTCGCAGAACCGGGTGTCGTGGCTCGGCTTGTTTTTGCTGGCGACGATCCTGCTGGCTGCCGTGCTGGCGCCTGTGCTGGCGCCGCATGATCCGCTGGAGCAGAACATTCTCGCGCGGCTGGAGCCGCCCTCGGCCGAGTTCTGGCTCGGCACCGACAGCTACGGCCGCGACGTGCTGTCCCGGCTGATCTACGGCGCGCGGATCTCCCTTGCCGTGGGTTTCGTCGCGGTCCTGATCGCGATGCTGGTCGGCACCGCGATCGGCGTCGTCACCGGCTATGTCGGCGGCCTGGTCGATCAGATCGTGATGGGCGCGCTCGACGTCATGCTGTCGTTCCCGACCCTGCTGCTGGGCCTGATGATCGCGGCGATGCTCGGCGCCAGCCTGGAAAACCTGATCATCGCGATCGCCGTGACGGAGGTGGCGCCGTTCGCCCGGGTCGCCCGGGCGCCGACGATCACACTGAAACAGCGCGATTTCGTCGAGGCGAGCCGTTCCTACGGCTGCGGCCCGGTGCGGATCATGGTCCGGCACATCCTGCCCAACATGGTGTCCGACGTCGTCGTGGTGAGTTCGCTCTGGATGGCGTCGGCCATCCGCACCGAGGCGTCGCTGAGCTTCATCGGCCTGGGCGTGCCGCCGCCGACCGCCACCTGGGGCAGCATGATCCGCGAAGGGTTCGACAATATCCTCGATGCCTGGTGGCTGGCGGTGTTCCCGAGCCTCGCCATCCTGGTGACCGTGCTCGCCCTCAATCTTCTGGGCGACGCGCTGCGCGACGCTGCCGATCCGCGGTCGCGATGAACAGTCCCATCCTATCGGTCCGGAACCTGACGACGTCCTTCCGGGTCGACAGCCAATGGCGGCCGGTCGTGAAGGGCATTTCCTTCGATATCGCGCCCCGGGAAACGCTCGCGGTCGTCGGCGAATCCGGCTCGGGCAAGAGCGTCACCGCGCTGTCGATCATGCAGCTGGCCCCGCCGGGATCCAGCAGAATCGAAGGCTCGATCAGGCTCGGCGGCACCGAGCTGCTGTCGCTGTCGGACCGGGCGATGCGCCGGGTCCGCGGCAACGAGATCGCGATGATCTTCCAGGAGCCGATGACCTCGCTGAACCCGGTGCTGACGATCGGCTTCCAGATCGCCGAGACGCTGATCCTGCACCGCGGCCTGTCGCACATGGCGGCCGAGGCGGAGACGATCCGCCTGCTGGAAAAGGTGCGTATCCCGGCGGCGAAATCGCGGTTCCACGAGTACCCGCACCGCTTCTCCGGCGGCATGCGCCAGCGCGTGATGATCGCGATGGCGCTGGCGTGCAAACCCAAGCTGCTCATCGCCGACGAGCCCACGACGGCGCTCGACGTGACGATCCAGGCGCAAATCCTCGAGCTGATCCGAGAGCTTCAGAACGAAGAGGACATGTCGGTCCTGTTCATCACCCACGACATGGGCGTGGTCGCCGAGATCGCCGACCGCACGGTGGTGATGTACCACGGCGACGCTGTCGAGACGGGTACGACCGCCGACATTTTCGCCCGGCCCCGCCACCCCTATACGAAGTCGCTGCTCTCGGCCGTGCCGAAACTCGGCTCGATGGCGGGCCGCGGGCGGCCGATGCGTTTTCCGGTGGTCGACCGGACGACCGGTGCCGCGGACGTGCCGACCGAAGTGCCCGACACCGTCAGCCGGTCGGAGCGGCCGGTGCTGGAAGTCGGTAGCCTGACGACGCGCTTCGATCTTCGGGCCGGCGCGTTCGGCCGGCTCCGGGGCCGCGTGCACGCGGTCGAGAACGTCTCGTTCAGCGTCCGGGCCGGCGAGACCCTGGCGCTGGTCGGGGAATCGGGCTGCGGCAAGTCGACCACCGGCCGCTCGGTCATGCGTCTGCTCGAGCCGCGCTCCGGCTCGGTCCTGTTCGACGGCGTCGATGTGCTGAAGCTTGGCCGCGGCGCGCTCCACGAGCAGCGCAAGCGCATGCAGATGATCTTCCAGGACCCTTTCGCGGCGCTGGACCCGCGCATGGATGTCGGGTCCGCCATCACCGAGCCGCTGCTGGTCAACAAGCTCGCCAGCCGGGCCGAGGCGCGCGACAAGGTCGACGATCTGCTGCGACGCGTCGGTCTGCAGCCCGGCATGGCGCGCCGGTTTCCGCACGAATTCTCCGGCGGCCAGCGTCAGCGCATCTGCATCGCGCGCGCCCTTGCGGTGGAACCGCGCCTGATCGTGGCCGACGAATCGGTCTCCGCCCTCGACGTCTCGGTCAAGGCGCAGGTCGTCAACCTGATGCTCGACCTGCAGGCCGGCATGGGCCTCGCCTATCTGTTCATCTCGCACGATATGTCGGTGGTCGAGCGGGTCAGCCATCGCGTCGCGGTCATGTATCTGGGCGAGATCGTCGAGATCGGCCCGCGCGCGGCGATCTTCGGCAATCCGCAGCATCCCTATACCAGACGCCTGCTGGCGGCCGTGCCGATCGCCGATCCGGCACGGCGCCACGAGAGGCGCGCCATCGTCGGCGACGAGATCAAAAGCCCCGTGCGCCCGGCCGACTATGTGCCGCCCGCGCGTCTCTATCGGACCGTCTCGCCCGGCCATACCGTGATGATCTGGGGCGAGGAATGGGAGAGCCCGGCCCCGTAGAACGAAGCCGGGATCTCCAGAGCCCGCTCACGGCACGGCGACGAAGACGAAGCCATCCTCGATCTTGACGGGAAAGCTGCGCACCGCCTCGGTGCAAGGGGGTCCGGCGGCGGCACCGGTCCGCACGTCGAACGACCCTTGATGCAGCGGGCACTCGATCAAATGCCCATCGAGATAGCCATCCGACAGCAGTGCCTGGCCGTGCGTGCAGATGTTGGACGTCGCGAAATAGGCGCCATCGACCGCATAAACGGCGATGTTGAAGCCGCCCGCCTCGGTGCGCGCGACCCCGTCGCGTTCGACCGCCGCTGTTTGCAGGGTGCGGACCCAGATCGGTTCGGGGCTCATGCCGGATAGACCAGACTGTTGGGGATCATTTCGGAATCGAAGACGACGATCCGCTCGCGGAACCGCAGTCGCTCTGCGTCCTCGACGATGAGGTCGTGGCAGACGGCGCTCAGCACGATCTCGGTCGGGCGGTCGATCAGGGTCTGAACCAGCAGCAGATTGTGGCGCGTCCGGGTACCGTCGGCAGCACTGCTCACGATCCGGAGCGGGCCCGGGAAACGCCGATAGGTACGCGGGGCATACATCTGGGTCCGGGTGAGGCCGGTAACGCGATCCTGCAGCATGCCGCGGCTTTCCGCCTGCATGGTCGAGAGCGTGTAGCCGCGCTCGAAATTCTCGCGCGGAATCACCCGGTAGAGGCAGTCTTCGGTGAAGAAGCCCGGCCAGGCCTCGAGTTCCACGTCATCGAGCGTGCCGTAATAGGCATCGTAGAGCGCCTGCACGGCCAGGCGGTCGGGGCCCGTGATGCTGAGAGCCGTCATAGCCCCATCACCTCCCGCCAATAACGGTACATGCCGCGGATCGCGGTTTCCGTAACCATGTGGTCGGTCGGTGCGATCTCGCGTCCGCCCATGACGACGAGTGCTGCCTCGTCCGCTGCCCCGGCGAAGCCCTGCTGGCTCATCTCGATGACCTCGCCATCGTCGGCCGAGACGAAGCCGGCCGGCCCGAACAGATTGGCCTGGCGCGTCCGGCGCAGCCGCATCTCTGGCGGATCGTCGGCGTAGCACCAATGGGTCCAGTGGAAGTCGAACCCGGTCGGCCCGGTCGGCACGATCTGGCGGGTGGTCAGCGAATTCACCTGCTGCTGCAGGATGACGCTCGGAAACACCGTGATCATGCCCACGGTTTCCTCGCCGGGAAATTCCTTGACCACATCCAGAATTCGCGGATCGGCAAGGCGCAGGTCGCCGTGGAAATTCTTCATGTCCGCCGTGACGTCGTTGACCTCCTGCTCGCCCTTGCAGCTGATCAGGACGCTGTGGCGGCCCGTCTCGTCGAGGTCGACGGCGGACTTCTGATCGGCCCGGAACAGACCGAAGGTGACGAAGAAAACATGCAGCAGACCAGCATGATACGGGTCTTTGATGTTTTCCTGCATGAGCTTCCAATTGGCCGAGATATGCTGGCGATTGTAGCCCAGCACCTCGAGCTTCCGGCCGTCATAGACGCGCGTGTAATGTTTCCAGAATTTTTCGCCGAGATAGTCCCGGAACGAGGGCGTTTCGGCCGAGAAGGTCGCCCAGACGACGCCATTCACCGCCTCGACGCGCAGCCGTCGAAGCCCATGCTGCGTCGGATCGAAATCGGCCGGCATACCGCCTTGGCGCCGCACGCCGCGCCGGAACGGCACGCCCAGCAGCTTGCCGTTCAGATCGTAGGCCCATTGATGATAGGGGCAGAGCAGGTCTTTCGCATGTCCGGACCGGGTCTGGCAGAACTTCACCCCGCGATGGGCGCAGCGGTTCTCCAGCACGCTGATCTCATCCTCGGCACTTCGGATGACGATGACGGGCCGCTCGCCGAGCGTCGTCGTCTTGAAATCGCCGACGGTCGGGATCTCCGCTTCGAGCCCGCAGTATAGCCAGTGCGGCCCATACCAGATCCGATCGAGTTCCTGCCGATAGATCTCGGGGTCCGAATAGACCCAGAACGGCACCCGTCCCGTCGTGTCTGCGGGCCATTCGCGTCTTGCCGACATCGCGTTCCTCCGACCGCGTTTTCATTGCATGTGAAAATATCCCTGTTTTCCACAATGTCAAATTCATTGTACAATGGGAAACAAATGAAGGAGGCGAGTATGGCAAGAACGGACGGCGGCGTGGTCATTCTCGGCGCGGGCCATGCCGGCGGTGCCATGGCGCTGGAACTGCGCCAGCTCGGCTACATCGGCAAAATCAGGCTGGTCGGCGAGGAGCCGCATCTGCCCTACGAGCGGCCGTCGCTGTCCAAGGAACTGCTGGTCGGGACCGACCAAACACCGCAGTTTCTGGCCCAGGCCGACCGCTGGGCGTCGCTCGACATCGCAATCGACATCAGCGTCCGGGCCATCGCGATCGATCGGGCCGAACAGCACCTCACCCTTTCGGACGGCCGGCTGCTCGCCTACGACCGCCTGGTCATCGCCACCGGCGGCGCGCCGCGGCGGCCAGCCCTGCCGGACCATCCGGCGGTCCGCACGCTCAGAACCGCCGATGACGCGACCCGTCTCAAGGCCATGGCCGCCGCCGCGGACGGCGCAATCGTCATCGGCGGTGGCGTCATCGGCCTGGAGGTGGCGTCGAGCTTTCGGTCTCTGGGCCTGGGCGTGACGGTGGTCGAGCGCGGTCCCCGCTTGATGGCGCGCAACGTGCCGGTCGAGATGGCGGCGCGCATGGCGGCGTTCCATCGGGACGCAGGCATTGCCTTGCATCTCGGACGGACGGTCGCGGCGGCAGATCCGGTCGGGCAAAGGCTCCGGCTGGTCCTCGACAATGACGTCGAGCTGCTGTCTTCCCTCATCGTCGTCGGCATCGGAATCGCGCCCGATACGGCGATCGCCGAGGCGGCCGGCCTCGCCTGCCGGGACGGTGTCGTCGTGGATGCGAATTACACCACGTCCGATCCGAGCATTCTCGCCATCGGCGATGCCGCCCATCCCCCCGGCGGCCGGAACGAGAGCTGGGCCCATGCCCAGACCAGCGCGCGCGCAGCGGCCCGCACGATCATCGGCCTCGAACCGGAACCCGAGGCGGCACCGTGGTTTTGGACGAGCCAGCATGGACATACGCTGCAGGTCGCCGGCCATCCGCTTGATGCCGATCGAACGATCGAGCGCGGCCCGGTTTCGCTTTATGGCACCGGCGACCGTCTCATCGGCGTGACGGCCTTGGACGCGCCGCGCGAATTCGCAGGCTGGCGCCGGCTCATCGGCCGTCCGCTCGACTGGCCGCGCGCCGCCGACCTGGCGGTCGATCTTCGCCGCGTGGCGCTTTAGGGGGCGCTTCGGTTTCGCCGGCAGGCCACGGCCCGCCGAGCGCTTGGGTGAGGCTCCGGCATGCCGTGATCAGGGCCGCGGTCGTGGCCTCGTCCTCCGCCGGATCGAAGGCGCTGGTTGCGAGCGCCGTCGCGACCAGCGACAGCCGGCCCTGGAGATCGAACACCGGCACGCTCATCGCCCGCAGGCCGGGAATGAGATCGCCCGCGACGCGCGCCGAGAGGGTCCGGCGAACCCTTGCCCGGATCATTTCCTCTTCGGCATCGTCGCGGCCGGTGGCCTCGGCGTGGAGCGCGACCGACCCGGGATCGCCGAACGCCAGGAACACGTGCCCGGTCGCTGAATGCCGCAACGGCAAGGTGGACCCGATGGCGAGCGAGGTGATCACCGGAGGATAGCCCGGAAACCATCGGACGATCGTCGGCCCGGCGGTACCCCAGACCGCGATCAGACAGGTTCTGCCCGTCTCCCGTGCGAAAGCCGAAAATGTCTGATCGGCCATGGCGAAGAGATCGAGCCGGGTCAGAGCCGACAGGCCGATGCGGATCGCACCCGAATCCAGGTCGTAGAGTCCCGATCGGATCTCCTGCCTGACCATGCCGGCCGCGATCAGGCTGGCGAGATACCGGTGGGCCTGGCTGGGCGAGAGGTCCGCATGCAGGGCGATCGTCGACAAAGTCGCCGCCTTGGGAAAAGCGGCGACGGTCGATAGAACGCGGAGCCCGATCTCGACCGATTGAATGCCACGCCGTCGCAGGTCTTTCGGTGCATCCATCGTCCGCCACAATTCCGCTGTTGAAGGCCGACCGGCGCCCGCGCCGGACGCAAAGGATAAGGCCGACCGGCGCCCGCGCCGGACGCAAAGGATATAGCAGGAACGCGGGAGCCCCACAGCAGAACCGGAAATCCGACGGAGAACGTGGCCGCCCGCTCGACCTTTTCGTATGTTTCGCGAGGTCTTCGCCAACTCACGTGTTTGATTGGTGACAAGCCGAGATTTTCGCCGGACGATGGGTTGAGCTGGCGGCATCGGGGGATGCCGCCGATCTGAACATTGATCGAAATGGCTGAGAATGCGCTTTCTTTTGATCGTAGTGCTGCTGCTCCTCGCCTTACCGGCCGCAGCCCAGACATCCCTCACATTCGCCCGTATTCCCGGCATTCCGGACCAGCTTGTCGGCAGCAAGCTGCTGGAGGCGGTCTACGCCCGCCTCGGCATCAAGGCCGATTTTTTCGACGCCCCCGCGAACCGGGCCCTGAGCATGAGCAGCAGCGGTGAACTCGACGGTGAAGTGCTGCGGATCATCGATGTCGCACAACAGTACGAAACGCTGCTCCCCGTCAGGCCGGCGATCAACTATATCGAGCCGGCCGCCTTCTCGAAGAGGCTACGCCTCGAAATCACCGGATGGCAATCCATCAGCAGCTACCGGGTCGGCATCGTTCGTGGCGTTGGATCGTCGGAGCGCGGAACCCATGGGATGCCACAGGTCGAGCCGGCGACTTCGCTCGAAACGCTCTTCACCATGCTGGATGGCGATCGGCTCGACGTCATCGTGAACGACCTCTTCGGCGGCAAGCTGATCGCCAAGAAATTGGGACTGGACCGAGATATCAGCCCGCTGCTGCCCCCCTTCGAACGGCTGGCGGTTTACCATTTTCTGAATAGCAAGCATCGAGACCTGCTGCCTCGGGTCGAGGCTGTCATACGGAATATGGAAGAAAGCGGCGAGTTGACCCAGCTGCGGCACTCGATCGAGCAGCAGATGCTGGACACCGAGGGCTGATCCCACTGGCTCAGCCTGGAAATGCCGGCCGCTTACAGGGACAGCACGCCCAGTTCCGCGTCGCTCCTGTGGCAGGCGAGTTCGGACCCGCTGGCGGTGCGCCTAAGCGTCGGCGTTTCGCGGTCGCAGAGCCCGTCGATCCGTTGCCCGCAACGGCCGTAGAATCTGCAGCCTGTCCGGTGGCCGAACGGAAAGCGGGCGGGATCGTTGGCCAAGGCTTCCTGGGCTCCCGCCAGATCAAGCCAGCCGGTTCGCAGCGCCGGCACCGAATTCGCCAGCAGGGCGAAATAGGGATGATGCGGTGGTATCGCCATCGCATCGCGGCTTCCAGCCTCGATCTTGCGGCCGGCGTACAGCACCATGACCTCGTCGCACAGGGCCCGCACCGTCTTCAGGTCGTGGCTGATGAACATATAGGACACGCCCAATTCGCGGCGCAGTTCGACCAGCAAATCGACGATCGCGGCGGCCACGACCGGGTCCAATGCCGAGGTCACCTCGTCGCAGAGGATCAGGTCGGGCTCGGCTGCGAGCGCGCGGGCCAAATTGATCCGCTGCTTCTGGCCGCCGGACAATTCGGTCGGACGACGGTCGGCCACCGTGGCGGGCAGCTTCACCAGATCAAGCAGCTGCAGGACCCGCCGCTGGAGCGCCGGGCCGGACAGCCCGTGATAGAAGGCGACGGGGCGGCCGAGAATGCCGCCGACCGTTCCCGACGGATTGAGTGCCGTATCGGCCATTTGAAACACGATCTGGACCCGACGCAGATCCTCGCGGCTGCGCTTGCCGACCGTCGGCGCCAAGGGCCGGCCATCGAGGCGGATCGAACCGGCGGCGAGCGGCTGCAGGCCGGCGATCACGCGCGCGAGCGTGCTTTTCCCGCAGCCCGACTCGCCGATGACGCCGAGGCTCGTCCCCCGCTGAATCCGGAAGCCGATATCCTCGAGGATCGGCAGCAGCGGCTTGCCGTCCCGTTGGGTCCTGCCGTAGCCCGCGACGAGGCCGGTGACCTCCAGCAGCGGCACCGGGCTCTTCGGGGCGGGCGTGACCGGGCGGATGGCCGGCTCGGCCGCCGCGACCAGGCTCCGTGTATAGTCGCTGACCGGTGCCGTGATCAGGCGATCGGTCGGACCGACCTCCTGCACGGCACCATCGCGCAGCACGATGATGCGATCGGCGACCTGAGCGACCACAGCCAGATCGTGCGAGACGTAGAGCCCCGTCGTGCCCCGCTCACGGATCACCGACTTGAATGCCCTCAGGACCTCGATCTGGGTCGTGACGTCCAAGGCGGTCGTCGGCTCGTCGAAAATCACCAGCTCCGGATCGGTGATCAGCGCCATCGCCGCCAGCAATCGTTGGAGCTGCCCACCCGACACCTGATGCGGGTAGCGCTGGCCGATATGGTCCGGATCGGGGAGGGCCAGAGCCTTGAACAGGGCGAGCGCCTTGGCCTCGGCTGCCTCGCGCGTCATGAGTTTGTGAATGAGCGCGCTTTCGATCACTTGCGCCATGATCGTGCGCGACGGGTTGAAGGCGGCGGCGGCGCTCTGGGCGATATAGGCGACCCGGCGGCCTCGTAGGTCGGCAAGGTCGGTCTCGTCGAGCGCCGTTACCTCGCTGTCGCCCAGCCTGATCCGTCCCCCGGTGATCCTGCAGCCGGCCCGGGCATAGCCCATCGCCGACAAGGCGATCGTCGTCTTGCCCGACCCGGATTCGCCGATGAGGGCAACCACTTCGCCGCGGTTGACCGAAAAACTGACGTCCTTGACGATCTCGATGTTGCGGCCGTCGGCGCCACGCGCTGCGACCCTGAGATGCTCGACCTCGAGCAGCACCGTCATGTCACGCGCCTCCCTTCCGCTGGAGACGGCTGCCGAACAGGCCATCGAACAGAAGATTGACGCCGATCGACAGGCTGGCGATCGCGAGTGCCGGCATGAGCACGGCCGGCGCGCCATAGGCCAGGCCGCTGATGTTCTCCCGGACCAGAGAGCCCCAGTCGGCATCGGGCGGCTGCACGCCCAGGCCGAGGAAGCTGAGGCTGCTCAAGAGCAGCAGCACATAGACGAAGCGCAGGCCGAAATCCGTCAGCATCGGCCCGACGATGTTCGGCAGCACCTCGTGCCTGACGATGTAGAAGGTTCCTTCACCCCGGGCCCGGGCCACCAGAACGAAATCCAGCGTGGCGACGTTGACGCTGACCGCGCGGATGATGCGGTAGCAGCCCGGCAGATAGATGACCGCGAGCGTCAGGGTCAGGGCCGGAAGCGACGAGCCGAAGGCCGCGACAAGGAGCAGGCCGAACATCTTGCTGGGTATCGACACCAGGGCGTCAAGAAAGCGGCTGAGGCCAGCGTCGAACCAGCCACCGACGACCGCGGCGGCCAATCCGAGAACCGACCCGCCCAGCGCCGCCAGAAAGGTCGCGACCAACGCGATGCCGACCGTCTGCCGCGTCCCGGCCAGGATGCGGCTCAGAATATCGCGGCTGAGATAGTCGGTGCCGAGTGGATATTGCCGGCTCATCGGTTCAAAGGCATCCGCGTCCAGAATCTCTCCAACCCCATGGGGTGCCAGAAAGGATCCGAACAAGGCCATGCCCAGCCAGAACAGAACGAGCGCGGCGCCGATCCAGCCGGCAAAGCCCAGCCGCGGCAGGCGGCGCCGCGTCGGGATCGAAGCGGCCACTGCCGTGTCGTTGGCGGCATTCATTGGTGACGCAACCGCGGGCTGGACAGAATGGCGGCGGCATCGGCCAGCATGACCAGCAGCAGATAGCCGGCGCAGAAGATCAGGGCGCAGGCCTGCACCACCGGCAGGTCCCGGGTCGAGACGCCATCGACCATCAGCTTGGCGATGCCCGGATAATTGAAGATCGTCTCGACGATGATCACGCCGCCCAGCAGATACGACAGGCTCAAAGCGATCGCGTTCGCGATCGGACCGACCGCGTTCGGCAGCGCGTGCATGAGCACGATGCGGATCGGTCCCGCGCCTTTGAGCCGCGCCATTTCCACATAGGGCGCCTCCAGCGCGTCCATCACGGCCGCACGGGTCATGCGCGTCATTTGGGCCACGATCACGCAGGAGAGCGTAATGATCGGCATGGCGAAGCTGCGCAGCAGCCCGCCGATGTCGTGGAACTGCGGTGCCTGGGCCAACGCCGGCAGCCAGCGCAGCTTGACCGCAAAGGCCAGGACCGCGAGCGTGGCGATCAGGAATTCCGGAACCGAAACGACGAAGACCACGCCGATGCCGACGATGCGGTCCAGCCAGGAGCCGGGCCGCATCGCCGTGCCGATGCCGAGCAGCAGTGCCACCGGCACGGAGACGCAGCTCGTGATCGCCGCAAGCATCAGGGAATTGCCGAGGCGACCGGCGATCAACTGGCTGACCGGCAGGTCATTGACCAGCGATCGCCCGAAATTCCCCTGCGCGAGGCCGGCCAGCCACAACAGGAAGCGTTCGCTCGGCGGCCGGTCGAGACCGAGCTTGGTGCGCAAGCCGGCGACCGCCTCCGGCGTCGCACTCTGGCCCAGGATCTGCTGTGCCACATCGCCCGGCAGCAGACTGGTGATGGCAAACACCACGATTGCGACGAACAGCAACGTGAGGACCGCCGTCGCGAAGCGTGCCGTCAGCATCCCGACGATCTTGCCGTTCATCTGGGTTCTCCCGCGCGGTCCGCTGCCCCCGAACTAGGTGTCGAGCCAGACATATTCGGCGAAGCCGTAGCCCATCAGGCCACCGGTCCCCATCGGCCGCAATCCCTTGAGGCGCGAGCTATGAGCATCGAGATTGCTGATGAACACGGGAATGCCGATACCCGAGGTCTCGCTGATCATGACCTGCATATCATGATACATCTGCTTGCGCTTCGCCTCGTCGGACTCGCCCCGGGCCGCGACCAGCAGCTGGTCGAAATTCTCGTGCTTCCAGGCGGATTCGTTCCAGGCCGCATCCGAGGCGAACAACAGGCTGAGCAGGATATCCGCCGTCGGCCGGGGATTGATGTTGCCGAAGACGAAGGGCGACTTCAGCCAGTAGTTCGACCAATAGCCGTCCGCCGGCACCTGCTTCACATCGATCGTCAATCCCGCCTCTTTAGCCGATTGCTGCAGCACCACCGCCATGTCGACCGAGCTGGAGGCCGCGGTCGAGCAGACCAGCGGCAGGGTGGAGCCGAGCACTCCCGCCTTTTGCAGGTGAAATTTCGCCTTCTCGGGATCGTAAACGCGCTGAGGAATATCGGCGGCATAGTAGCGGTTGGACGGTGGCACCGGCTGGTCGTTGGCGACCGTGGCGAAACCGCGGAACACGGCGCGCTTAATCTGAACCCGATTGAGCAGGTACTTCATGCCGAGCGCGAAGTCGGGATTGTTCCCGGGTGCCGAATCCTGGCGCATGATCAGGTCGGTGTAGTTGCCGGCGTTGGTCTCGAACAGCTCGAAGCCCTTGGTATCGAGGATCTGCTGGCTGGAGCGCGGGTCGATCGAATTGATCAGATCGACATCGCCGGACAGGAGCGCGTTGACCCGAGCGCTGTTGTCGGCGATGCCGATGAATTCGACCTCGTCCAGATACGGGCCCTCGCCCCGCCAATAATGTTCGTTGCGCACGCCGATCGAGCGGACGCCGGGCGTGAATTCCTTGCATTTGAACGGACCGGTGCCGACCGCCGTCGAGAAGTCGGTGGTGCCGTCCTTGATGATGAGGAAATGAAAGGTGCCGAGCACGACCGGCAGATCCGCGTTCGGGCTGGCCAGGCGGATGGTGACTTCGAGCGGGCCGGTCGCCTTGATCTCGGTCATCTGGGCCGCCAACGCCTTGGCCTTGGACCCGACCGCCGGGTCCATGTGCCGCGTGAGCGAATAGACCACGTCGGCCGACGTCAGGGGCTTGCCGTCATGGAACAGCACGTCTTTGCGCAGCTTGATCGTCCAGACCGTCGCCTTGTCGCTCTCGATCGACGCGGCCAGCGCCAATTGCGGCGCCAGATGCTCGTCGAGCATGGTCAGGCCGCTGTAGAACATGCTGCAGCGGACGTAGTCGGTGGAGAGAGACTGCTTGGCCGGATCGAGCGTATCCGACGTCGAGCTCGATATCCCGGCGACCCGGATGCGCCCGCCCTGCTTGGGCGTATCCGCCAAGGCCTTGCTGGCACCCGCAACCAGGCTCGTCCCGAAGGTACCGGCGAGGCCGAGCATGCCCAGCATCCCCAGGATATCGCGGCGGCTGGCACCCCGTTCGAGCGCATGCAGCACGCGGTGCCGCTCGGCGGCGGAGAGAAGATCGAAGGAGGCAGGCTTTTCCTTGCTCATGGGACTTCTCCGTATGCTCGAAGAGGGGCGGTAAAACTTGCGTGCGGCGTCAGGTCGGTCAGTACAGACGATCCATCAGTCGGTAATAGGCGCCGATGAAGGGTAGAAACCAGGGCGGGCCGAAATGGCCGGGAATGGCGGACCAGGTGCGGTCGCGCCAGGGATTGACGGTCGCGGCACCGGTCATGATTTCCGCCATGATCCGTCCCATCAGGACCGACATCTGAGTGCCATGGCCGCTATAGCCCATGGCGTAATGGACCCCGTCGCGCTCGCCGGCATGGGGCATGCGGTCCTGGGTCATGTCGACCAGGCCGCCCCAGCAATAATCGATCGGCACCGGGCCCAGTTGGGGAAAGGTTTCGGCGAGGGTCTTCTGCAGGACGCGGCCGCTCTTCTCGTCGGATTTGGGATTGGAGAGCGCGAACCGGGCCCGGCCGCCAAAGACCAGGCGATCGTCGTCGGTCAGGCGGAAATAATTCCCGATATTCTGCGAGGTCGTGCAGACCCGGCGCCCGGGCATGATGCTGTCGAGCATGGCGCGCGGCAGTGGGGCGGTCACGATGATAAAGCTGCCGATCGGCACGATCCGCCGACGGAACCAGCCGAACGGTCCGTGGGTCGAGGCCCCCGTGGCGACCAGCACACGGTCGGCCTCGATCGTGCCGCGTTCGCTCGTCACCCGAAAGCGCCTGGCACCGGTGCGTTCGATGGCCGTGACCGGCGCCTGTTCATGAATCCGGGCACCGGTGCGGGCGGCCGCCAGGGCGAGGCCGACACCGAAGCGTCCCATATGCATGGCCGCACTCTGGCGCTGCAGCAACCCGCCATGAAAGACCGGCGAGCCGACCTCGGCCGCCAGATCCTGCCGGGAGAGCAGCGTCACCTGCGGATCGACGTCGCGTGCCAGGATCTCGCAGGTCTTCGCCAGGCTGTCGTAATGCGCCGGCTTGGCCGCGAGCTTGATCTTGCCGCAGCGGACGAAGCCGCAATCGATGCTTTCTTCGCCGACCAGCCGCTCCACCAGATCGACGCCGCGGTCGAACGCCTGATACATCTCCCGCGCCCGCTCATGACCATAGCGGGCGGCGACACCGGAGAAGCTGAGGGCCAGGCCGTTGTTGCAATGACCGCCGTTCCGGCCCGACGCCTCGCTCGCGACCCGCCCCGCCTCCAGCAGCGTGACCGCCACGCCCTGCCGCGCCAGCGTCAAGGCGGCGGACAGGCCGGTGAAACCGCCGCCGACCACGACCACGTCCGCCCGTCCCTCGACGGGACCGGCAGCGCCGTGCGCGAACGCCGGAGCGGTATCGAGCCAGTAGGAGTTGAGTTTCATCGCTGCCAAATCTGTCCGCCTCTGCTTTCTTGGCCCCGACCGATCGTTTCGACCGGCCGGATTACAGCCCCAGAACGCCGGGTAAACCGCTGATGTCGGCGATTTCCTGGTAGCCGTAGGCGGGGTTGCCCGGATCATGGCCCCGCTTAACGAACACCCGCTTGCCGATCCGCATGTCATGCGCCGTCATCAGGTCGTAGCGCAGGCTGGACGAGACATGCATGACGTCGGCCGGGCTGCAACCCAACTGATCGAACATGAATTCGAACGCCTGCATATGCGGCTTGTAGGATTGCGCCTGCTGCGCGGTGAACACCCGATGGAACGGCGCGCCCAGCTTGGCGACGTTGTCGTGGATCTGGTCGTTGGACGCATTGGACAGGATGACGAGCGGGATCTTTTCCGCCACGATCGACAGGCCGGCCGGCACGTCGGCGTGCGGACCCCAGGTCGGGACCGCCTCGTAGAAGCGCGCCGCTTCCGTTTCGTCGAATGCCAGTCCCCAGAGCTTGCAGGTCCGTTCGACCGCAGTGACGATCACGTCCCGGTACGGCTTCCAGGCGCCCAGCACTTCGTCCAGGCGATAGGCGGAGAAATCCTGGACGAACGCGTCCATCCGATCGGCGGGGACGCGGTCGGCGAAGATTTCTCGCGCCATGTCGCCCATCCGGAACCGGGTCAGCGTTCCGTAGCAGTCGAAGGTGATGAATTTGGGAAAGCCCGTCATATCCGTTTCATCCATACAAGTGATCGAAGTATTCCTGTCTCACTGCCTTGGTCGCAGTCCCGAAACGCCGAGCTAAGGTGACGCCGCGCTCTCGTATAAACCGAGATGACGGGAGCGAACCGGCCGACGAGACTTGCGCGTTGTTTGTTGTGATTGGGCTCGCCAGCGAAGCTTTCGTCCGGCCGGCTGCGGCCTTTTATTGCTGCAAGGATGGTACGCCCATCGTCGCGGCATTTTACGCTTCTATGACCGGGCGAAGCGTATCGGCGTTGCGGATTTGCGGCGGCTGACGGCACGTTGTGCTTTCCCTGCCATTCGCCGGGCGCTTTGCAGCCCTGCGCCGGGTGCGGGCACGAGGCCGCCCTGCCGGCGTCCCGTCGGCGTGCCCGCCGGTTTGGCTCGGCGGCATTTGCTGCCGCAAACACCTGTCGATTGCACAAGTTTGTAGCGCGCCCGGCACCGACAACAGCAGCCCATACTTCGCCAAAGCGGCCACTATGGTCGAACTGGCCGACCGCCGGGACGAGGTATGAGGAGGGTGACGTGGCCGATGCGACGATGACGTCGGGGTTTCATCTGCGCCCGATGACCGACGACGACCTGCCGCAGGCCCATGGGCTGTCGCGCCTCGTGCAATGGCCGCATCGGCTGGAGGAGTGGCAGTTCAATTTCAAGCTCGGCCGCGGCCTTGTCGCCGAACAGGCGGACCAGACGGTCGGCACCGTGATGTGGTGGCCCTTTGGCGCGGATGCGGCGTCGCTTGGCATGGTCATCGTCGATCCGGACCGCCAGGGGGCGGGCATCGGGCGCGGGTTGATGGCGGCGGCGCTGGATCAATTGGACGGCCGGACAGTCATGCTGAACGCGACCGAGGCCGGGCTGCGGCTCTATCAGGCCCAGGGCTTCCGGCCGATCGGCGAAATTCGCCAGCACCAGGGCGCCGCCTTTGCCGTTCCGGCGGCACCACTCGGCAAGGGCGAGCGTATCCGGCCGATCGGACGGCGCGACGGCAACGCCCTGGCGGCGCTGGATGGCAAGGCCACGGGGCTCGCGCGCGGGCCCTTGATCAAAGCGCTGCTGGACGAGGCCGAGGGCGTGGTGCTGGATCGGGACAGCGAGGCGATCGGCTTTGCGCTCTATCGCCGGTTCGGACGTGGCCATGTGATCGGACCGGTAATCGCGCCGAGCACCGAGGGTGCCAAGGCGCTGATCTCCCATTGGATGGCGTCCAATCCGGGCGTGTTCATGCGCATCGACGTGTTAGGCGACAGCGGCCTGTCGCCCTGGCTCGACGATCTTGGCCTGACCGGCGTCAGCCCGGCCATCACCATGGTTCGCGGGACGTGGCCGCCTCGCGTCGGCACCAATCGCTACTGGGCGATCGCCAGCCAGGCGCTCGGCTGAGGATGTTCCGTCCATGAGTTTTCTCTATAAGGCCGATCCCGAGCGGGGCGCCATCTGGCGGCGCCTGTTCGCCGAGCAGGCACCCGATCTGCCGTTTCGGATCTGGCCGGATATCGGCGATCCGCTGGCGGTGCGCTATTTCGCGGTCTGGGTGCCGCCGGAGGACCTGACCGATCGCTTCCCGAACCTCGAAATCCTGTTTTCGGTCGGGGCGGGCGTCGATCAGATCGATTTTTCCCGGGTCCCGGCCGATCTCCCCGTCGTGCGCATGGTCGAGCCCGGCATCATCGACAGCATGGTGGAATATGCGACGCTCGCCACGCTGGCGCTGCATCGCGACCTGCCGGCCTATATCGACCAGCAGCGAAACCGGACCTGGCAACCGTTGCGGGTTCGCCCGGCGGGCGCGCAGCGGGTCGGCGTCATGGGGCTGGGCATCCTCGGCCAGGCGGTGCTGCGGCAGCTGCGGTCGTTGAAATTCGACTGCGCGGGCTGGAGCCGCTCGCCGCGCGACCTGGGCGGCATCCCCTGCTTCGCCGGCGCCGGGACCCTGCCGGATTTCCTCGCCCGGACCGACATCCTGATCTGCCTGCTGCCCTTGATCGAGGAGACAAGGGGCGTGCTGAACCGGGATCTATTCGCCCGGCTGCCGGCCGGTGCCGCGCTGATCAATACCGGGCGCGGCGGCCATCTGGTCGATGCCGATCTGCTGGCGGCGCTCGATGCCGGACAGCTCTCGGCCGCCGTGCTGGATGTGGCCTCGATCGAGCCGCTGCCGGACGATCATCCGTTCTGGCGGCATCCCCGCATCCTGCTGACGCCCCATATCGCGAGCGCGACCCAGCCCGACACGGCCGTGTCCATCGTCGTGGAAAACATTCGCCGCCATCGGCGCGGCGAGCCGCTGGTCGGTCTCGTCGATCGTACCCGCGGCTATTAGGGATAGCATCCAATGAGTTCTATCGATTTGCGCGATCCGACCCTGCTGGTTGAGGCCGCCTGCATCGGCGGCGCCTGGGTCGATGCCTCGTCCGGCCTGACCCTCGCGGTCGAAGACCCGGCGACGGGTGATCTCGTCGGCACGGTGCCCGAATGCGGGACGGCGGAAACGCGCGCGGCCATTGCCGCCGCCACGGCCGCCTTCGAGCCCTGGCGCCGGCGGACAGCCGCCGAGCGTGCGGCTGTGCTGGAGCGCTGGCACGCGCTGGTGCTGGAAAATGCCGCGGATCTCGCGCGCATCCAGACCGCGGAACAGGGCAAGCCGCTGGCCGAGGCGGAGGGCGAGGTGCGTTACGGCGCGTCCTTCATCAAATGGTTCGCCGAAGAGGCGCGCCGGATCGGCGGGCACAGCATTCCGGCGCCCGAGGGTAACCGCCGCATCCTGACGATGAAGGAGCCGGTCGGCGTCGCTGCCGCCGTGACGCCCTGGAATTTCCCGATCGCCATGATCACCCGCAAATGCGCGCCGGCCCTGGCCGCGGGCTGCACCATGGTGATCAAGCCGTCCGACCTCACGCCGTTTTCGGCCCTGGCGCTCGCGGTCCTGGCCGAGCGTGCCGGCCTGCCGCCGGGCGTGCTGAATGTCGTCACCGGCAAGCCGCAGGCGATCGGCGCCGAACTCACCGGCAATGCCGCGGTCGCCAAGATCTCCTTCACCGGCTCGACCCAGGTCGGCCGGCTGCTGATGCGCCAATCGTCCGAGACGATCAAGCGGCTCAGTCTGGAACTGGGTGGCAATGCCCCGTTCATCGTGTTCGATGACGCAGACCTGGACCTGGCCGTTGCCGGTGCGATGGCGAGCAAATTCCGCAATGCCGGACAAACCTGCGTCTGCGCCAACCGGCTGCTGGTCCAGGACGGCATCTATGATGCGTTCGCGGCCCGGCTGTCCGAGGCCGTCCAGGGCCTGCGCGTCGGCTATGGCCGCGATCCGGGCACGACCATCGGACCGCTGATCAACCGCGCTGCCGTCGCCAAGGTGGCCGAGCATGTCGAGGATGCGCTCGACCGCGGCGCCAGGCTCGTGACCCGGTTGGAACACCGGCTCGATCCGGCGCGCTTCGTGGCGCCGGTCGTGCTGTCGGGGGCCAACACCCAGATGCGGCTCGCCAATGAAGAGACCTTCGGTCCGGTCGCCCCGCTGTTCCGTTTCCGCCACGAAGACGAGGCGATCGAGATCGCCAACGGCACGCCCTACGGCCTGGCCAGCTATTTCTATACCGAGGATCCGCATCGGTCCTGGCGGGTCGCCGAACGGCTGGAGTTCGGCATGGTCGGCCTCAATACCGGCTCGATCTCGATGGAGGTGGCGCCGTTCGGCGGTGTCAAGCAGTCGGGCCTCGGGCGCGAGGGCGGCCAGCTCGGGATCGAGGAATATCTGGAGACCAAGGCCTTCCATTGGGGCGGCCTGAAACTCGGCCGGGAGGCCTGAGCCGGCAGTTTGTGCCGTGGCGCCGCAAACAACGGCATCGCGCGCTGTCCGCGGCGCGAAGTCGGAATTTTCGAGGGCCGGGCCGAGGCTAGACTCCTCGTCGGATAACGAGTGAGGGCCCCATGCTGAGCAATTCTCTGGTCGAGCTCGACCGCGAGCACTTGATCCATCCGGTCACCGCGTTTCGCGCCCATGAGCAGCGCGGGGTCACCATCCTGGAGTCCGGTCGCGGCATGTTCGTGCGCGATGCCGAAGGGCATGAGCTGCTCGACGCCTTTGCCGGGCTCTGGTGCGTCAACGTCGGCTATGGCCAGGACAGCGTGGTCCGGGCTGCCGCCGAGCAGATGGCCAAGCTGCCCTATGCCACCGGCTATTTCCATTTCGGCAACGAGCCGGCCATTCGGCTGGCCGCCCGCCTGGCGGAACTGGCACCGCCCGGCCTCGGCCACGTCTATTTCACGCTCGGCGGGTCCGATGCGGTCGATTCGGCGATCCGCTTCATTGTCCATTACTTCAACGCGACCGGCCGTCCGACCAAGAAGCATTTCATCGCGCTGGAGCGCGGCTATCACGGCTCGTCCAGCGTCGGCGCCGGCTTGACGGCCTTGCCGGCCTTCCATCGGAATTTCGATCTGCCGCGGCCGTGGCAGCATCATATTCCCTCGCCCTATCCGTATCGCAGCCCGGTCGGCGGCGATCCCGCCGCGGTCATCGCCCGGTCGGTCGCCGAGCTGCGGGCGAAGGTCGCGGAACTGGGCGCGGAAAATGTCGCGGCGTTCTTCTGCGAACCGATTCAGGGCTCGGGCGGCATCATCGTGCCGCCCCAGGGCTGGCTTGCCGCGATGCGGGCCGCCTGTACCGACCTCGACATCCTGTTCGTGGCCGACGAGGTCATCACCGGTTTCGGCCGGACCGGACCGATGTTCGCCTGCGAGCGCGAGGCGGTGGTGCCCGACCTGATGACCGTCGCCAAAGGACTGACCTCCGGCTATTCGCCGATGGGCGCCGTCCTGATGACGGATCGGATCTATGCCGGGATCGCCGATGGTGCCGCCCCCGACCTGCCGATCGGGCATGGCTTCACCTATTCGGCCCATCCGGTCAGCGCCGCCGTCGGCCTCGAAGTGCTGCGTCTCTATACCGAGGGCGGCATCCTGGCCAATGGCCAGGCGGTGGCACCCCGCTTTGCCGCAGGGCTGGAGGCGCTGCGCGATCATCCGCTCGTCGGCGACGCTCGCCACGTCGGGCTGCTGGGCGCGCTCGAACTCGTCGCCGACAAGGCGAGCCGGCAGGCTTTCCCGCCCGAGCTGCGGCTTGCCGACCGGCTGTTCAAGCGTGCCTATGGCAACGGCCTGATCTTCCGCGCCTTCGCCGATGGCACGATCGGGCTGGCACCGGCCCTCTGCTGCACCGCCGACGAAATGGAGCTGCTGCTCGCCCGGCTCACCGCCACGCTAGATCAGGTCCTGGAACAGCCGGAGGTCCGCCAGGCGCTGAAATCCACCTGACGTGCGAATAGGTTGCCTGCCGACCAAGCCCGCTCAATAGTCCAAACAGCGCAAGCAGTTCAAGCGAGCCGTCAGATGAATGCACCTCTCAAGCTCGACCGCATCGACCTCAAGATCCTGGCCCAGCTCCAGAAGAACAGCCGGATCAAGAACGTCGATCTCGCCGAGACGGTGGGCCT
>Ga0302314_10001953_pt1 | contig 38500 bp, 35 predicted proteins | sample III_Palsa_N2_3_FD_200533 | JGI IMG/M metagenome (GOLD analysis project Ga0302314, IMG submission 200533) | Peat permafrost microbial communities from Stordalen Mire near Abisko, Sweden - III_Palsa_N2_3 | ecosystem: Environmental > Terrestrial > Soil > Palsa > Peat permafrost | place: Sweden...
ACCAGGCTGCCCGCGCGACTGCTGCGATAAGGACCCGCCGCGGCCGGGCCGGATGCCGGGCCATGGCCCGGCCGGACGGCGGCACCGGTCTTGACTGACAGAACATTACCGACGAGAAACCTTTACGGACGAGAACGGATTCGTCCGGGCGCGCGCTCAGGCATAACGCTGATGCACCCGATCCCAGCCCGTGACGTTCACCAGGTCGGCGGACGTCCCGTCAAGGAACCCGGCCAGCGCGTCCAGGTGCCAGTGCCAGCCCGCCAGCGTCCTGGTGCGGAATTCCGCCGGCAGCTCCAGGGTGCTGGAGAAGGCCAGCAGTGTGCCGGATCCGTCCGGCCGCAGCTCCCAGCGGAGCACGCCGTGCAGGTCCCCCGTCATCTCCAGCAGGCGCGGCGGGTCCAGCCGGGTGATCGTCGCATGCATCTCGGCACGGTTGCCGCAGTCGTCGGCGTTCAGCCAGCGGAGCACGAACTTGCCGCCCTCGACCAGGTCGACCTCGGCCTGCCCCCACCAGCCGATCAGCTCTGCAGGGTCGGTCAGCGCCTTCCATACCCGCTCCACCGGGTACGCGATCCGGCGGCGGAACCGCAGCACGGCATGCTCGCCGTCGGCCGCCTCCAGTACTCCGTCAGCCTCCGGATGCTTGTCCTGCGTCATGATCGGGGCCTCCCTTTCGCCTGCGCTTTCGGCCGGTGGATGAGCCCTTGCGCTCGCCGGCGCTTCCCGCCGGAGTCTCCGCTGGTTTTCTGGCCGGCCTGTCGAGATGGCGTTCGAGCTCGTCCAGCCGGCCGGCCCAGAGCCGCCGGTACGGCTGCAGCCACGCGTCGATCTCGGCAAGGGCCGCGGGCTGCAGCTCATACCATCGCCGCTGCGCATCGCGGCTGACCCGGACAAGCCCGGCCTCGCGCAGCACCCGCAGGTGCCTGGAGGTGCCGGGCTGGGTCAGCCCGAGCAGGCCGGTTAGCTCGCCGACCGGCCGCGGCTGCTCCAGCAGCAGGTCCAGGATGCGGCGGCGGTGCGGCTCGGAAATGACTTCGAACGCCGTAGGCATCCAGCTAATATATGATCTTGCTTATATATGCGTCAAGTAATGTACACACAGCGAGCGGCGGGGTGCGAATCACGTTCAGCACAGTTGCGCAACGCCTGCCGCTCAATTGCCCAATCACCTGAGGCTCAGGAGTACTGTTGGCGGGGTTTTCGCACCTTCGATAACGAAGAGTGACTCGCCAGGGCGGACTCACTAGTGCGCTGCTGGATCCCCTGACACGCCAGGAAGTCCTGCGATGTTGCACCCCAATGACTTCTCGTATGGCCTGCTGACCCCTGCGCTCGGCTACCTGATGTCGTGCCTCGGAGCGTTCCTCGGGCTTCGCTGCACCACCAGGGCACGCGCGTACTCCGGCCGGGCACGGGCCCGCTGGCTGGCCCTCGCCGCCGTGTCCATCGGCGTCACGGGGGTCTGGGTGATGCACTTCATCGCGATGCTGGGGTACACGATCCCTGGCGAGACCATCCGCTACAACGTCCCGATCACCGTGCTGAGCATGCTGCTCGCGGTGGCCGTTGTCGGCATCGGGCTGTTCATCGTCGGCTTCGGCGGCAACGGCTACCGGCCCTTGCTGATCGGCGGCGTGATCACCGGGCTCGGCGTGACGAGCATGCACTACATGGGCATGGCGGCGATGCGGATGGCCGCCACGATGGCCTATGACCTGCCTGTGGTGGCCCTCTCGGTGGTTATCGGCGTCGTGGCCGCGACGGCAGCGCTCTGGGCAGCACTGCGGCTGCACGGCGTCTGGTCCACCCTGGGCGCCGCGATGATCATGGGCGTGGGCGTCAGCGGGATGCACTACACCGGGATGGCGGCGATGACCGTCCATGCCGTCGCCCACGCCGGGACTGGCATGCTGATGGGCGGCGCGACGGCAGAGGGGTTCCTGCTCCCGCTGATCATCGGGATCAGCGTCCTATCTTTCGCCCTCACCGCCACGATCGTGCTCTCGCCGAGCGCGGAGGAGATCCGCAGCGATGCCCAGCTGATGGAGCGCATCGACAAGGCCAGGGCGGCCCGCCAGTAGGAGACCCGCACCGCCAGTAAGGGCCCGGCAACGATCAGTGCTTTCTGGCTGTGGCGTGACGCAGCGACCAGCCGAGCGCCGCAAGGACGCTGGCGGGCAGCAGCCACCACGCGTTGACCCCCTGGCTGTGCACCAGCACTGCCGTCAGAGCCAGCGCTACCGCCACGACAGCCCCGCCGCGCCAGTCATCGCCGATCACGAAGTCGTACCAGAACGCGCCGCACGACTGCAGCCGGGCTCTCAACGGACTGCCTCGCCGGGCGGTACGGCGGTGGGTGCAGCAGCGGGGGGCGGCGCTGCGGGCGGGACGGCGGCGGCCGCGCTGAGCGGGTCCGCGGCCGGCGTGGACTGGCGCAGCGCCAGCGCGTAGCCCAGCGACACCAGGCCGATCACCGGCACAAGCACCAGCAGCGCAATGTCATTGCCTGGCCAGCGCACGCCAGCGCCCTCGGCGCCCCAGAACGTCCCGAACGCCGTGAGCATGATGCCGACCGCGAACTTCATCGTGTTCTCCGGAACGCGCGCCAGCGGTGCGCGCACCGCGATGCCGATCACGGTCACGACGAGCACCGCCGCCACGGCGGCCAGCGTGGCGGCCCCGAGATCACCCTGGCTGTCACCGAACGTGATCACTATGAAGATGACCTCAAGGCCCTCGAGCAGCACGCCCTTAAAGGAGAGCGTGAAGGCGTACCAGTCGCTGACCACGCCCCGGCTGCCGGTGGCCACGGCCCGGGCGGCCGCGACCTCCCGCGCATAGGCCCTCGCCTCATCGTGCAGGTCCTTGTAGCCCGAGAAGCGCAGGATCGCCTTGCGCAGCCATTGCAGCCCGAATGCGGCCAGCAGCGCCCCGACGACCAGGCGCAGCGTGCCGAGCGGGATCTGGGTGAGCGCGGGCCCGATCGCCGCCGTCATGCCGCCGAGCACGACCAGCGCGACGGCCATGCCCTGGAACGTCGACCGCCACTGCCTGGTCAGGCCGGCGGCAAGCACGATAGTCAGCGCTTCGGTCGCCTCGACCAGGCATGCCACGAAGACTGTCAGGAACAGCGGAAGCGCGCTCACCTGGCCTCCTGGGACCCGGGCGGGACGGCATTGACGATCGTTCCACGATACGCGGCAGGGAAGGCGGCGCCGGCCCGGCGCGGTCCCGGCTGCGTGGCGGGCGCCTGGTTCTCCGGCCGGCGACCAGGGCGGCCACCTGGTTCTCCGGCCGGTGACCCGGGCGAGCAACTGGTCCTGCGACCAGCAACCGTGCGCGAGGGGTGATCGGCCCGGCCGGCCAGGCACTAACATCGGACCCGTGACAACGACGTTGCTGACCAGCCAGACATCGCCGCGCGACGTACAAGCCGACGCCATCATCATCGGAGTGGTCCAGGGACCCGGCGGCCCATTGCCCGCTCCCGGGGCCGAAGACGTCGACCTGGCCATGGACGGCGGCCTCGCGGCCACGCTGTCCGTGCTCGGCGCCGCCGGCAAGGCCGAGGAAGTAACCAAGATCGCTACTGCCGGCCGGCTGGCCGCCCCGCTGATCGTCGCGGTCGGGATCGGGCCCGTCCACGGCGACGCGCCCATCGAGGGAGAGGCGCTGCGGCGTGCTGCCGGTGCCGCCGTGCGCGCGCTGGCCGCCGCGAGACCGCGGCGGGTAGCGCTGGCGCTGCCGGCCAGGAACGAAGCGGAGGCCGAGGCGGTCGGGCTCGGCGCCCTGCTCGGCGGTTACGTCTTCGGCCGGTACCGCGCTAACGGGCAGCAGCCCGGGACCGAGCTCACGCTGCTGGGGGCCGGGGCTGCCGCCGCCCTGCCGCGCGCCCGGACGCTTGCTGACGCGGTCATGCTCGTTCGCGATCTGGTGAACACCGGCCCATCGCACCTGTTTCCCTCGAGCTTCGCAGCCGAGGCGGAGCAAGTCGCCAGCGCCAGCGGGATCGACGTCGAGGTGCTGGACGAGAAGGCACTGGCCGAGGGCGGGTACGGCGGCATACTCGGTGTCGGGCAGGGCTCGGTGCGCCCGCCGCGGCTCGTCCGGCTGGCGTACTCCCACCCCGGCGCCACCAGGACCGTTGTCTTCGTCGGCAAGGGCATCACGTTCGACTCGGGCGGCCTGTCCCTGAAGCCCCCTAAGGCCATGGAAACGATGAAGTCCGACATGAGCGGCGCCGCGGCCGTGCTCGCCGCCGTGCAGGCGCTGGCGGCGCTCGGGCCGGAAGTGAACGTCGTCGGGTACCTGCCGCTCGCGGAGAACATGCCCAGCGGCACGGCGCAGCGCCCGTCCGACGTCATCACGATCTACGGCGGCACCACCGTGGAGGTGCTGAATACCGACGCCGAGGGGCGTCTCGTGCTGGCCGACGCGCTGGCCAGGTCTGCCGCCGACTCCCCGGACCTGCTGATCGACGTCGCCACCCTGACCGGGGCGCAGGTCGTCGCGCTCGGCCCGCGGATCAGCGCCGTCATGGCCAACGACGACGACGTGCGCGACGGCGTGGTCGATGCCTTCCGGCGGGCAGGCGAGGGTGCCTGGCCGATGCCGCTGCCCGAGGAGCTGCGGAAGGGCCTGGACTCCCCTATCGCTGATCTGGCCAACGTGACGGGCGACCGGGCCGGCGGCATGCTGGTAGCCGGCCTTTTCCTGCAGGAATTCGTGCCGCCCGGCGTTCGTTGGGCACATCTGGACATAGCAGGGCCTTCGTTCCATGAAGGCGAGCCATATGGGTATACCGCGAAAGGCGGGACCGGCGCGGCTGCCCGGGCACTGGTGCAGATCGCGCTGGATGTCGCTGACGGACGGCTGTAGCAGGAACAGGCGGGGACGGGCAGGCCGCTGTGCGGCAGGCCCGGGCAGGCGGAACGGACGCAGACGAGACGGACAAGGAGTTCATGGTGGCGGAAGGCAGCGGCTACGACATCGTCATCCTGGGCGGCGGCAGCGGTGGCTATGCCTGCGCGCTGCGGGCGGCCGAGCTTGGCAAGCGCGTCGCGCTGATCGAGAAGGACAAGGTCGGCGGCACCTGCCTGCACCGGGGCTGCATTCCGACGAAAGCGCTGCTGCACGCCGCCGAGCTGGCCGACGACGCCAGGGAGAGCAAGGCGTTCGGCGTGCTTGCCACGCTCGACGGCATTGATATGGCCGGGGTCAACGCCTATAAGAACAAGGTAGTGACGCGGCTGTGGAAGGGCCTGCAGGGGCTGATCTCCTCGCGGCACATCGAGGTCATCCAGGGCGACGGCCGGCTCGTATCGCCGACCCAGGTCAAGGTCGGTGATTCCGTCATCGAGGGCGCGCACATCGTCCTTGCCACCGGGTCGGAGCCCCGCAGCCTGCCCGGTCTCGCCATCGATGGTCAGCGCGTGATCACCAGCGATCAGGCACTCATGCTGGACCGGGTGCCCTCGTCGGTGGTGATCCTCGGCGGCGGCGTGATCGGGGTGGAGTTCGCCAGCGTCTGGCGGTCGTTCGGCGCCGAGGTCACGATCGTGGAGATGCTGCCGCACCTGCTGCCGCCCGAGGAGGAGTCGAGTTCCAAGCTGCTGGAGCGTGCCTTCCGCCGGCGCGGCATCGGCCAGCAGCTCGGCGTCAGGTTCGAGGGGGTCAAGCAGACCGACTCCGGCGTCACCGTCACGCTGGAGGGCGGCACCACGATCGACGCCGAACTGCTGCTGGTGGCTGTCGGCCGCGGCCCGCTGTCGGCCGGGCTCGGCTACGAGGAGGCCGGCGTCGCCGTCGAGCGCGGGTTCGTCATCGTGGACCAGTACTGCCAGACCAATGTCCCGACGATCTCGGCCGTCGGCGATCTGACTCCCGGGCCGCAGCTGGCGCATGTCGGCTTCGGGGAGGGGATCATGGTCGCCGAGCGGCTGGCCGGGCTGCCGGTCACCCCGATCGAGTACGACGGCGTCCCCCGGGTCACCTACAGCGACCCGGAAGTGGCCTCGGTGGGCATCACCTCCGCGATCGCGGCGCAGCGCGGCATCGAGACCGTGGAGGTCACCTATGACCTGGCGGCCAACGGCAAGAGCCAGATCCTGCAGACCCAGGGGGCCGCGAAGGTCATCTCCACCGCCGGCGGCGGGCCGGTGCTCGGCATCCACCTGGTGGGCGCGCGGGTCGGCGAACTCATTGCCGAGGCCCAGCTGATTTACAACTGGGAGGCGTTGCCGTCCGAGGTCGCCCAGCTCATCCATCCGCACCCGACCCAGTCGGAGGCGATCGGCGAGGCGCACCTGGCTCTCGCAGGCAAGCCACTGCATTTCCACGCATGACCGGGGCAGTGTCCCGCTACTGTCGGGAGCCGCGGTCCGGCCACGCGCAGCAGCTAGAGTCGACTTAACGAAGGGTCACGGAAAAGCCATGTCGGTCTCTGTATCCATGCCACAGCTCGGCGAGAGCGTCACCGAGGGAACCGTCACGCGCTGGCTGAAGAAGGAAGGCGAGCGCGTCGAGGCCGACGAGCCGCTGCTCGAGGTCTCCACCGACAAGGTCGACACCGAGATCCCGTCCCCGGTGTCAGGAATCCTGCGCGGCATCACCGTTGCTGAGGACGAGACCGTGGCGGTCGGCGCGGAGCTGGCCGTGATCGACGAGGAAGGTGCCACCGGTGCCGCGGACGCCGGCGCTGCCGGCGGCTCCGCCCGCGCAGAAGCACCCGCCGCGCCGGAAAGTCCGGCCGCTCAGGATGGCGCACAGCCAGCCGCCTCCGCGGCTGCGGTGGGCCAGACCCAGGACGCGCCCGCTTCGCAACCGCCTCCCTACCAGCAGCCTGGTGCCCCAGAGGCCCCGTCTCAGCCGTCTCCGTACCAGCAGCCCTCGTACCAGCAGCCGCCTTCGTACCCTCCGGCGGGCGCCCCGGAGCCCGCTGCAGAGCCGATCTCGTACCAGCGGCCCGGTGCCGGGGACGTGCCGCAGCAGGCTCCGCCGCAGCAGCCGTCAGCTCCCCCGTACCCAACGGTTCCGCCACAGGCCCCGGCTCCCCAGTCCGTGCCGCAGCAGGCTGGACCCCCGCAGGCTGGACCCCCGCAGGCTGGACCCCCGCAGGCTGGACCCCCGCAGGCTGGACCGGCGCAGGCTGGACCGGCGGCCCCGCCGCAGCAGGCGCCCGAGTCCCCGGCCGGCGCCGACGGGTCCGCCGAGCGGGCGGATAGCGGCTCGGCGCTAACCTCAGGAGCCGACGGGCCCTACGTCACGCCGCTCGTGCGCAAGCTCGCCACGGAGCATGGCGTAGACCTCGCCTCAGTCGCGGGCACCGGGGTCGGCGGGCGCATCCGCAAGCAGGACGTCCTGGACGCCTCCCGCATGCTCCGCGAGCCCGGCGCCGCTGCAGCGGCCGCCCAGCCAGGGCAGGCGCCGGCGCCCGACACGGCAGCCCCGGCTGCCGCACCGTCTGCGGCCGCGCAGGCGCCCGCCGCGGCTTCCGCCACCGCGCCAGGCCAGGACCAGGAAGCCGGCCAGGCGCCCGCCGCCCAGGCCAGGCCCGCGATCGTGCCCTCCAGCTTGCGCGGCAAGACAGAGCAGATGTCCCGGGCTCGCCAGGTGATCGCCAAGCGGATGGTCGAGTCACTGCAGACCTCCGCCCAGCTCACCACCGTGGTGGAGGCCGATGTCACGGCGATCGCCCGGCTCAGGGATCTTGCCAAGGCGGACTTCGAGGCTAGGGAAGGCGTCAAGCTGTCCTTCCTGCCGTTCTTCGCGCTTGCGGCGGTCGAGGCGCTCAAGGTGCATCCCCGGCTCAACGCGGTCATCGACACGGCCAGTGCCCAGGTGACCTATCACGACGCGGAGCACCTTGGCATCGCGGTGGACACCGATCGCGGCCTGATGGTGCCGGTCATCAGGAAGGCCGGCGATCTCAACATCGGCGGGCTCGCCCGCAAGATTGCCGACCTAGCGCAGCGTACTCGCGCGGGCCGGGTGAACCCGGATGACCTTTCCGGCGGAACGTTCACGCTGACGAACACCGGCAGCCGCGGGGCACTCTTCGACACGCCGATCATCAACCAGCCGCAGGTCGCGATCCTCGGTACCGGCACCGTGGTCAAGCGCCCTGTAGTGGTGGAGGATCCCGCGCTCGGCGAGGTGATCGCGGTTCGGTCCATGGTCTACCTGGCGCTCACCTATGACCACCGGCTCGTTGACGGCGCGGACGCGGCCCGGTTCCTGGTCACGATGAGGTCCCGGCTCGAAGAAGGGGCATTCGAGACCGAGCTCGGGCTCTAGCGGCTGGCGGGGCATACTCCCGCGGCAGACGTCCACGGGGGACATGATGAGAGTCGTTGTCAGCGGATCAACCGGGCTTATCGGCACGGCACTCGGCGCCAGCCTGGCCAGCACCGGGGACGAGATGATCCGGCTGGTGCGCCGGCCGCCGGCTTCACCCGCCGAGATCCAGTGGGATCCTGGTGCCGCGGACGGCGGGATAGGCCGCGCGGCCCTGGCCGGTGCCGATGCCGTCGTGCACCTGGCAGGCGCCCCGATAGCGGCTGGCCGCTGGACCGCGGCACGCAAGCAGGAGATCCGGGATAGCAGGGTCGCGGGCACCCGGGGGCTTGTCTCGGCCCTGACTGCGATGGACCACCCGCCATCCGTTCTGCTTTCCGGATCGGCTATCGGGTACTACGGGGATACCGGGGGCCGCGAGGTTGACGAGTCGGCTCCGGCAGGCACCGGCTTTCTCGCCGACGTGGTCAGCGACTGGGAGGCGACCGCCGCACCCGCCGAGGACGCCGGGATCCGCGTGGTTAACCTGCGCACTGGCATCGTGCTGTCCCGCCAGGGCGGGATGCTTGGCCGGCTGCTGCCGTTGTTCAGGCTCGGGCTCGGCGCGCGGATCGGATCGGGCACTCAGGTCATGAGCTGGATCATGCTGACCGACTGGGTGCGGATCGTCCGGTTCCTGCTGGATCGCCGCGACGTCGAGGGACCGGTCAACCTCACCGCGCCGCATCCGGCCACCAATGCGGAGTTCACCGCAGCGCTGGCCTCGGCCGCCGGCCACCGGGCCCGGCTCGGGCTCCCGGCCGGCGCGCTGCGGTTCGGGCTCGGCGAGGTTGCCAGCGAGCTCCTGTCCAGCGCCCGGGTGATGCCCCGCCGACTGCTCGACGCCGGCGGGAAGGAACTCTGGCTCTCCGGCGGCCCCATCGACACTGCGCTCGCCGCCGAGTTCGGCACGGCTAGGCGGGAGGCCGGCTAGGCGGGAGGCCGGCTAAGTCATCCCTGTTGTTTCGCAGGCACCCGGGATCGGCTGATTTTCCTGGCGCGGCGATTCGTGCGTGAAGTGCGGGACCAAGTCCTGGAGTTTGTCGGCCGGGCTGTCACCGAACAGGGGTATCCGCCAGAGTGGCGGCACCCGGGCGTCCTGCCCGCGACGCTCGGTCACCATGCCGATGGTCAGCCGGAGCAGCCGTCTGGCCCCGGCGATCGCGAGCCCCGCGAGCGGCAGCTCCACGGCCACCGCAGACAGCAGGCTCAGCTGGAACCCGGGGGTTCGCAGGTCAAGGACGACGTCGAACCAGGCGTCGCAGAGCAGCAGCGTCGCCAGCACGATAAGGCAGATGATCAGCACCTGCCTGCCGCGCCAGGCAGCCCACCCGGTAGCGGCGAGGGCAGCGAGCAGCGCTATGTCGAAGCCGACCCAGGCCCCGCGCCAGCCGCCGGCCCGGTAGTAAGGCGGCAGGGTCACGGCGAGGAAGCCGGTCCAGATCGCGAGGACTATGCAGCAGCCGATGATGGCGATCAGGATGATCTGCCGGCGGCGCGCGCTACGCGGCGGCACGCCGACCGCCCGGCGGACCGGGCCGATGCCGTCGATCTCGGCAAGTGTGCGCAGGAGCCGGATCCGGTCAGGCGGGCTCATCGCCCGCAGCTCTTCCTCCTCGAACAAGGACTTACCTCCCCTGCCACGCTAGCCCCGGCTGCCTACGGAGCACCGGCCGTAATGGGTCGTATATGCCCCACGACGGCTGGCCGCTACCGTCGATTAGCTGGGAATCCGGCAACGGCACATAGGCTGTCGGTGTGAGCGGCGAGCTGGTTTTCGCCCGGGCCGGCTTCGGCGCCCAGGCGATCGGTTACCTGGATGGCTGGGACCTGCAGCGGCGGCTGCATGAGCAGCGCTGCCGCGGCGAGATACCCGACACCTGCCTGCTTCTTGAGCATCAGCCCGTGTATACCGCCGGTAAGCGGACAACCGCAGCGGACCGCCCGGTGGGCGATCCGGGCGCACCGGTGATCGACGTCGACAGGGGCGGGAATATCACCTGGCATGGCCCGGGTCAGCTGGTCGGCTACCCGATCGTCGCGCTTGCCGAGCCGGTCGATGTCATCGCTTACGTCCGGTCCCTTGAGGACGCCCTGATCAGGACCTGCGCTGAGTTCGGGGTGGCCGCGACGCGAGTGGACGGGCGCCGCGGCGTCTGGGTGACCGGCGAGCGTGACGGGATGCACGGCCGGTACGGCCCGGCGGCCGGCGGCCAGGCCAGTCCCGACAGGAAGCTCGGCCAGATCGGCGTCCGGGTATCCCGCGGCGTGACGATGCACGGCTTCGCGCTGAACTGCGACTGCGACCTGGCCTGGTTCGACCGCATCGTGCCCTGCGGGATCAGCGACGCGGCGGTGTCGACGCTGTCCGCTGAGGCAGGCCGAAGCGTCCCGGTGCTGGCTGCGCTGGAGGCTGTCGAGCGCCATCTCGCCGAGGCGCTCGGCGCCAGCAGCTGGCGGCAGGCTGACGGAGCCGCCGGGCTTGTCCCGCCGGCCGCCGTCCTTAGCTGAGGCGCTGCGGCTGGTAGATCGTGGCGCCCGATGCGCGCGCCGCGAATGCGGCGGCTATCCGGCCGGTTACGTAACGCGGCGCGTAGCTGTCCAGCAGGCCGGGATCGGCGAACTGATAGTCGTCGAGTTCCTCCTCCTGCACGACGATGCGGGTGCTCTCGCTGACGGTGCCGCCGTCGAACACGAAATGCATGATCGGCCGGGCGCCCAGGCCGTACGGCTGTGACCAGTCCACCGCGAGCAACGCGCCCGGCGGCAGCACGAGCCCAACCTCCTCCTCGACCTCGCGGGCGCAGCCGGCGTGCGGCGGCTCGCCCTGCTCGCAGACGCCGCCAGGAAGCGTCCAGTGGTCGCGGTAGTTCGGCTTGACGATCAGCACCCGCCCGGCCGGATCCGTGATCAGCGCGCCGGCCGCGACCACGACGCCCGGCAGCTGCGCAAACCACGTGTCATGGTCGGTGAACTGCCTGCCCGTCATGGCTGCGCGGCCGGCCGCGCCGATGCGGGAGCGCGGGTACCTGGGGACGGGTCATGCTTCGTTGGCATCCACCCATGCTCCCCGACGCGAGCGCCTCGCGTCACATTGACCCTCGCCGGCGGCCCTCCCCGGTGCAGGTAGCCGGCGCCGGCCGGGCACCGTGTTAGCGTAAATCCTGTGCTTACGGACTAGCGGCCTTGCCGTCGTGACCGGATCCAGCCCTGGCCCGAGGAGCACCTGTCTTGTCTCGTCCCGAGATCACCGGCACCTCCCCCGCTGCTCCGGCCGGTGGCCGCAAGCCGCCGCCGGATAGCCGCAGACGACTGCCCGCTGGCGGCGGCCGCCCGCCGGGCGGCGGCAAGCGAGAGAACCCCAGGGCGCAGAGCCGGCGCGCGACGCTCAGCCTGGCGATCACCCTGCAGGTGGTGATCTCGGCTGGTGACGGACTGGCCATGATCGCCCTGGCGAACCGGGTCTTCCAGAGTTCGCACGCATCATGGGCGGTGGCCGCGGTCTTCCTCGCCGTCTGCGTGCCCATTACCGCGCTCGCCCCTCTTGCCGGAGTCCTGCTGGACCGGTTCCCCGCCCGGCCCGTGCTGGTGACCACGGCCCTCGCCGAGGCGCTCGTCGCCCTGATGCTCAGCCGGGTCAGCAGCGTCGGCGCCACCCTCGGCCTCTCCGTCGGCTTCGGCATCTGCGCCGCCGTGCTCCAGCCGGGGCTCGGCGCCATCGTCCCGCGCATCGCCGGGCACCAGGGCGTGACCAGGGCCAACGGGTACTTGCAGGCAGCAACATGGGGAGGCTTCACCGCCGGGCCGCTGCTGGCGGGCGTGCTAACCACGGCCGGCGGGTCGGGCCTGGCGCTGGCCGCCGACGCCATCCTCTATGCCCTCGGCGCGGCCGGGCTGCGGGCGCTGCGGCTCGCGCCTCTGGCATCCCCGGACAGCATCACCGGCGACCGGGGGCGCGTTTCGCTGGCCACCCAGATGCGGGCGGGCTTCAGCTTCCTGCGCGCGGACCGGGACGCGGGAATGCTGGTGGTGATCGTCGGGGTAATGGTGGCGTTCTCGAACCTGGCGGTCGTGGCCGAGGTGGTGTTTTCTGAGCAGGTGCTGCGGTCCGGGCCAGGCGGCTACTCGATCCTGGTGGCAGGCTTCACCAGCGGCATGGTCATCGGCACGCTCTGCGGAGGCCGGCTCCCCCAGCGCTGGCTGATGGTGGCGGCCCTGGCCGGGACGCTGGCCACCGGCACCGGCATTGCGCTGGCCGGCGCCGCCGCGGTTCTCTGGCAGGCGACGGTCGCCTACGGCTTCGGCGGACTGGCGGGCGGCGTCGAGGTCGTCGCCACCCGCAGCTTCCTCAACCACCGTGCACCCGAGGAGGCGGCCGGGCGGGTGTTCGCCCTGTACTCAGGCGTGCTGTTCGGCGCCGCGTCGGTTGGCATGGCCGTGGCGGCGGGCCTGCTGCCCGCGCTTGGCGCGCGCGGAGTCCTTGCCGTGGCCGGCAGCGGCGGGATCGTCGCCGGGACAGCAGGATCTGCTGTCTATGCCCGGCGCGTGGTCACTGCCCGCCGCGCTCACGTGTGATCTTCGGCGCTGGGCGGCGCAGATGGCGGCTCACGTCGCCGACGAGATCGACGCGGACGCGCCGCTCCGCGAAGCGCCACTGCCCGTCGCGGCGCTCGAAGCGGTCATGGTAGCGGCCGCTGGCGATGGGCTGCAGAGCCAGGCCGGGCAGTGCCTGCAGCGCGGTGAAGTACGAACGCGACACCGCCGTGCCTGCCTCCTCGTCGACCTCGATGGCGATGTTGGTGGTGACATGCTTGGTGCGTGGCGTGCCGTCGTCGTAGACGATCACCGTGTCCCGGAACATCTTCTCGATGGCGGCCGGGCCGTTGACCGGCGCGCCGCCGCCCGTGAAGGTAGCGCCGGCGAGCAGGGTGCCGAGCCCCGCGAAATCGCCTTCGTCCACCAGCTCGGCGTAGGTTGTGATCAGGTTCCCGATGGCCCGGTGGCTCGACGATGGATCGGCCGGGACGCGAGTGGGTACGGACATGGTCACTGCCTCCAGGAACTGGGTCAGTCATGGATTGCCTCCGATGAACCATACGGAGCATTCCTCGCGGTTGAAGTCAGTCATGCGGTGTGCGCCGCGGGCAGTTGCCTGCCGATCCATTCGGTGACCGCGGCAGTGATGCGGGTGATGGCGGCCCGGTCGCGCGTGCGCTCCAGCCGCGCGCCCGGATCAGCGGGTCTTCTCGAGCATTTCGAGGACTTCGCTGGTCGTGGCGGTTTCGCCGAGCTTGGGAAAGATCCGCTCGACGCTGTTGGCGTGCGTGGCGGCATCGGAGTCGGTCATGGCGTCGGTGGCGAGGACTACGTGATATCCGTGGTCATGGGCAGAGCGGGCGGTGGATTCGACTCCGCTGCTGGTGGCGACGCCGGCCAGCACGATCTGGGTGACGCCGTGCTCTTGCAGGTAGGCGTCGAGTGAGGTCCCGTGGAACGCGCTCCGCCGCTGCTTCGTCACCCGGTAGTCGTCTGGCTGCGGCTGCAGGTCTTCGACAATGTCGGCCCAGTCCGGGGACGGGACGAAGCCGGACTGGCTGGCTTCGGTGCGCCCGGGTGCGCGGCCCGTGACGTTCACCAGCACGACGGGCAGGCCGTGCCGGCGAAATGCAGTCGCCAGGCTCGCCGCCCGCTGCACGATCTCGCCGACGGGCTGCGCCGACGGGAGGGCGACGACTCCTTTCTGCAGGTCGATCACCACGAGCGCGGGCCTGGTGTCCATCGTTGTCAGTGTCATCGCGTTCCTCTTTCCCTCAGGTGCTGTGCTGGTGCCGATAGGTGCTGTGCGGGGTGCCGATAGCTGCTGTGCGGGGTGGCGAAGGGGCATTCGGGATGCGGTGGAGTCAGCCGGTGTCCTCGCCGGGTCCGGGGTGCCCGGCGGGCAGCGGCTCGGTAACGGGCGGCGGCACCCCGTTCGCGGCCGCTGGCGGGATGTAGCGGCCTCCGCGCAGCAAGGATGCGAGAGCGGCAATCAACGACAGCGCTGCGGCCACGGCGAACACCACTACCAGGCCCTGGTGGAACGGCCCGGATATCAGGTCGGGGAAGAACTCCCTGCCAGTAAGGATCCGCTGATTTGCCGCCGGAAGCGAGGACAGCGCACCTTTCGACGCCAGCACGTGCTGCACCGGGTTCACGCCGAGAACTGCCGCGAACAGCGATGACACCGGCGGCAGGGAGGCGGCCTGATGCGCGATGGCGTGGGGCACGCCCTGGTGCTGCAGGCCGCTGGCCAGAGCTTTCGGGAGGCTGCTAGCCAGTCCGGCGATCATCAGCGAGAAGAACGCCCCGATCGACAGGGCGGTGCCGGAGTTCTGGAAGGTCGAGCGCATTCCCGAGGCCACGCCGCGCTGGCTCGCAGGGACGCTGGTCATGATCGAGGAGGAGTTGGGGGCGGCGAACATGCCGGTGCCGATCCCGTTCACGGCGATGAGCAGGGCGAAGACCCAGTACGGAAAGTCAACGGGCAGCAGCATCAGGCCGATGAAGCTGCTGCCGAACACGGCCATCCCGGCGGTGGCAATGCCCCGGGTGCCGAACCGGTCGGACAGAGTTCCCGACACGGGACCCGAGATGAGAAAGCCGGCGGTCAGGGGCAGCAGGAAGATGCCGCACCACAGGGGCGTGTCGCCGTAGTTGTAGCCGTGCAACGGCAGCCAGATTCCCTGCAGCCAAATGATGAGCATGAACTGCAGCCCGCCCCGGGCGACGGACACGGCGAAGCCCGCCACGTTGCCGGCGGCGAAGGCCCGGATGCGGAACAGGCTGAGCTGAAACAGCGGCTCGGCGACCCTGGTCTCGATGATGCCGAACGCCACCAGCAGCGCGGTGCCGCCGGCCAGCCCGGCGACCACCCAGGGACTCGTCCACCCCATCGTGTGCCCGCCGTAAGGCTGGATGCCGTAGGTGACGGCGATCAGGATCGCGCCCAGGCCGACGGCGAAGGTGACGTTGCCCCACCAGTCGATGCGGCGGCCGTGCCGCTCACCGGTGTCACGGAGCTTGCGGTAGGCCCACACGGTCCCGAAGACGCCGACGGGCACGTTGACCCAGAACACCGCCCGCCAGTCCAGGGCCGCCAGCAGCCCCCCGGCGACCAGGCCGATGAACATGCCGGCCAGGCCGGCGACCTGGTTGATGCCGAGCGCGAAACCGCGCTGTTCGGAAGGAAACGCATCGGTCAGGATCGCCGCCGAGTTGGCGGTCAGCATTGACCCGCCGATGGCCTGGAGCACCCGCCAGCCGATCAGCCACAGCGCTCCGTGGCCGCCCTCGAACGGGTCGAAGGACAGCAGGACGGAGGCCACGGTGAACACCGCGAAGCCGGCGTTGTAGATCCTGACCCGGCCGAACATGTCGCCGAGGCGGCCGACGGTGACGACGAGGACGGCCTGGATCAGCCGATACCCCATGATCATCCACAGCAGGTAGGCGACGTTGCCCGGCGCCAGCGGATCCAGGTGGATGCCCCGGAAGATCGCCGGCAGCGCGATGATGACAATCGAGCCGTCGAGCTGGGACATGAAGACGGCGGCGGTCGTGTTCGACAGGGCGACCCACTTGTAGCGGTCGTCCGTCCCCCCGGTCAGCCCGCCGGCCGCCTGGCCGCCCTTCCCGTCCCGGCCGCCCGCCGGCATCAGATGCTCTGCGCCAGTCGCTCGAGCAGCGGCGCGGCCGCCATCAGCTGCTCGAGTTCCGAGGGCGTGAACCCGGCCGAGAGGGCGCGGGACAGCTGCTCGACCCGCGCGTTGCGGCGGTTCCGCAGCGTCTGCAGTCCGGCTCCGGTCAGTGACATGACGGCCCGCCTGCCGTCCCCGGGGTCGGGACGCCGCCCGATAAGGCCACGCGCCTCCAGCGCGCCGAGCGTCGCCCCCATCGACTGCGGGCTGATCTGCTCAAGCCTGGCCAGCGCGCTCGGCGTGGCCGGGCCGCCGCGGTCCAGGCGCACGAGGGCCGAGGTCTCGGGCAGCGTTAGCTCGCCTTCTGCCTGCACCTGGCGCAGCCGCCGGGTGAGCAGGCCGATGCTCACCCGAAGCGCCACGGCTACATCGTTGGCATCCGGATCCTGGCTCATATCGTAAGGCTAGCCTGATAAGTCTGGCCATGCAAGTTGCCCCGGCGGGCGGTGCCGCTTGCCGCTGCTCCACGTGCCCAAGGACCCTTCACGCAGGTACATATGACATGCTATTGCGAGTTAGTCGCAGCTCATTTACGCTTGCGAGTGCTGAGGCCTACCGGGGAGGTGCCACCAGATGTCCGATTCACGTGCCCGGTTTGCGAGGATTCGTGACGGCCTGACGCCGCGGGAGTGGGCCAGGGCAGGAGCCATGGCCGGCGTGGTCATCGGCCTCAACGTAGCCGGGTGGGTCATGCTGGCCGCCGCTGTCAGCGGGCACTACCACATCAGCGGGACAGAGATCTTCGGCTTCGGGACCGGCATCCTCGCCTACACGCTCGGCATGCGGCACGCCTTCGACGCCGACCACATCGCGGCGATCGACAACACGACCCGCAAGCTTGTCAGTGACGGCAAGCGGCCGCTGTCGGTGGGCTTCTTCTTTTCCCTCGGGCACTCCAGCATCGTGTTCGTGCTGGCGCTCTTCCTGAACTTCGGCATCCGCGCCCTCGACAGCCAGGTAAAAAACAGCGGCTCAGGGCTGCACAACATGACCGGGATCATCGGCACGACGGTCTCCGGGACGTTCCTGTACATCATCGCCGGGCTGAACATCGTCGTCCTGGCCGGCATCGTCAAGGTCTTCAGGGAGATGCGCAGCGGCAGGTACAACGACGATCAGCTTGAGGAGCAGCTCAGCAAGCGCGGGCTGATGAACAGATTCTTCGGACCGCTCGCCCGCCGGGTGGATGCCCCGTGGAAGATGTACCCCATCGGCATGCTTTTCGGCCTCGGGTTCGACACCGCCACCGAGGTAGCCCTGCTCGTGCTGGCCGGAACCGCCGTGGTCAGCGGCCTGCCCTTCTACGCCATCTTGTCGCTGCCGATCCTCTTCGCCGGGGGAATGTGCCTGTTCGACACCATCGACGGATGCTTCATGAACTTCGCCTACGACTGGGCCTTCGCGCGCCCCGTCCGCAAGGTGTTCTACAACATCACCATCACCGGCCTGTCGGTATTCGTCGCCTTGTTCGTCGGCACTGTCGAGATCCTCGGCCTCATCGGCAGCGAGTACAACCTCGGCGGCGGGTTCTGGGCGTTCATGGCGGACTTCGACATCAACAAGGCCGGCTTCGTCATCGTCGGCATGTTCGTCGCCACCTGGGCCATCGCCCTGGCCATCTGGCATTTCGGCAAGATCGAGCAGAAATGGGACCTGGCCGCCGCCAAGGCGAGCGCCAGCGACTAGCCGGCGGCCGCGGGCACGGAACGACTAATACGACGGCAGTGCCGCGCTGATGTGCCTGCCGGCGACGGCAATGACATCGTGACCACTGGCCCGGCAGCGTCCGCGGGGCCGGCTGCAGGGACCGGGCAGGCGGCAGGATGCGGCCCTGATCACGGGTACCGGTATCCATACTGGTGGTGGCTGCCGACGCCAGGCCAGCCCTGGCCGCTGCTGCCGCTGTAGCCGCTGCTGCCGCTGTGAACGCTATGGCCGCTATGGCCGCTGCGATGACCCTGCCCGGACCACCAGTCGCGGCGCATCCGCCGGTAGAACCGGGCCGCCACGAAAATCCCGGCCAGGCAGGCCGCTAGCCAGAGCAACAGGACAGCCTGAAAGAACGCCAGGAAGAGCCACCCGGCCCCTGGAATCAGCAGCGCCGCAGCCAGCGCCAGCGCCGCCAGCGGCAGAAGCCGCGGCCCGCGGCGGCCGGATACCCAGGCAGACGCGACTCGCGGCGGGACCCGGCTGGCCTGCCGCCGTACCGCCGCTGGCTCGGGAAGATCTGCCAGGACGCGGCGCAAATCGCCGAAGATCCTGGCGCTCAGCGTGGCCGTGAGCCGCTCGTCCAGCTCTTCCGGTGTGAGGCGGCCTGCTGCGAAATGGTCGCGCAGCAGCTCAGCGACGCGGTCCCGGTCGGCGTCCGATGTCCGGAAGCGATCATCCATTGCCCTACTCGCCTTCTACTCTCTACTCTTCGCCTTGCTTGCCGCTCATGTCATCGGCCAGGATCTGGTAAAGCCCGCGCCGGGTCTGCTCCAGCAGCCGTTCCGCGGCGTGGATCTGCTCGGGGGTGCCTCCGTGGGCCACCTGGACAATGCTGCCGCCGAGCCTGGCGGCCACCGCGAACAGGCCGGGCAGTTGCCAGGCCTCCTGCTGGGCCATCGACTCCCACGCGCCGCGAGCCATCTCGGGGTTCTGCTCCACGTAGGCGCGGCCCGCGGCGGTGAGGCTGAATGTGCGCCGGCCACCGGACTCCTCACCTGCGATCAGGCCCTCGTCGGCGAGCTGGGACAGGGCCGGATAGACGGCGCCAGGGCTGGGCCGCCAGGCCCCGCCGCTGCGCTCTTCGATCTCGGACATGATCTGGTATCCGTTGCGCGGTCCTTCCGCCAGCACCGCAAGGATCGCGGCGCGCACGTCACCCCGGCTGGCCTTCGTGCCCCCCGACGAGCCAGGTGAGCCGGACGCCTCAGGCCACCAGCCGCCGGGTGCCCCGCCGAAGCCGCCGCCCCACTGCCTCGGCCCTCTCGCCCTGCCGGAGCCCCGGCCCCGCGGCCCGCCGCGAGTGCCCTGGCCATGAACGGCGGACATCCTGCCCAGGGCGCGGTGGACCTGGTCGGCCAAGTCGCCCAGGCAGTTGAACACATCGAACAGACGAGGATCAAAGTCCCCGGCCCACGAACCGGCTGTCGGCATCAAGTGTCCCCGCTAACTTTCGCGATCGATCACGATATATCGACAGCTTACGACACCATGGACTGGCAGACAAGATATAGCTCGATTCGGAATCCGGCGTTTGCGTACCAGCCTCGCGGTCCGGCCCCGTTAGCCATGAAGGCCGCGGCGCCGTCAAACCTCAGCAGGTAGATATCTATGACATTGACGGCCTGTCCATCCCCGCGGAGGCCGTGTTCTGCGATGATCTGACGATGCACCTCGTCCCCGCTGATCGCCGCAGCCGCCGGATGCTGGACGGCGAGCGGGTCTGCCAGGCTCTCGCCGGACTCGGTGATTGCGGCGACATCGCCGGACTGGCCGACCGGTTCAGGACCCTCGCCGATCCGAGCCGCCTCACCCTGCTGATCTGCATCCACCAGGCTGGCCCCATCAGCGTCACCGACCTGGCCGTCGCCGCCGATATGAACGAGACCACGGTCTCTCAGGCCCTCCGCCTGCTCCGTGCCACCGGGACGGTTACCGCGCACCGCAGCGGGCGCATCGTGCGCTACGAGCTCACCAGCGACGAAATCGCCAAGCTGATCGACCAGATCGCCGGCCCGAGGAGCAGTTCAGGGCACATGCACGCGGCCACCTGACCCGCGGCGCGAGCCGGTGACGCGGCGCGAGCCCGCAGCCGGGACGCGGAACCGGCGCAGCCGCAGGCTGTTCCATACGACGAACGCCGAGGACAGGTTCATCGCGGCCGCGGCGATCAGCGGGTTCAGGAATCCGGCGGCGGCCAGCGGGAGGGCCGCGATGTTGTAGCCGAATGCCCAGGCAAGGTTGCGCCGGATGGTCCTGAACGTGCCCCTGGCAAGCTTGATCGCGTCGGGGACGATCTGCAGGTCGTCCCGGAGCAGAATCATGTCCGCGGCGCAGATGGCGACATCGGTGCCCGACCCGAGGGCCAGCCCCAGGTCCGCTGCGGCCAGGGCAGGGCCGTCGTTGACCCCGTCCCCGACCATGGCAACCGACCGGCCCTCGGCCTGGAGCCTTGCTATCACCAGCGCCTTGCCGGCCGGCAGCGCCCCGGCGATCACCTCCTCGATCCCGGCTGCCGCCGCTACGGCCCGGGCCGTAGCCTCGCTGTCGCCGGTCAGCAGCACGGATCGCAGGCCCAGCCTGTGCAGCTCGGCGACGGCCGCGAAAGCCGACGGCTTGACGGTGTCGGCGACCGCCACCGCCCCCCGGACCTGGCCGTCCCACCCGGTCAGCACCGCCGTCCAGCCAGCCTGCTCCCACGCCGCGCACTGATCGGCGAGGACCCGCGGAACGCCGATCCCGCGTTCTCCGAACAGCTTCTCGCGGCCGATGACGACCTCATGGCCATCCACGATGCCGCGTGCTCCCAGGCCGGCCAGGGCCACGAAGCGGTCGGCCGCCGGCAGCGGCCCGGCCTCCGCGCGGGCAGCCGCGCTGATGGCCGCGGCCACCGGATGCTCAGAGGCCTGCTCCACGGCTCCCGCATAACGCAGCAAAACGTCGCGGCCAATCCCGGCCACCGGCTCAACAGCCGTGACCGACATCAGGCCGGCCGTGACCGTGCCGGTCTTATCCAGCACCACGGTGTCGACCGACCGGGAGGACTCAAGCGCCTGGTAGCCCTTGATGAAGATGCCCAGCTGGGCTCCGCGCCCGCAGGCCACCACCAGCGCGGCCGGAGTAGCCAGCCCGAGCGCACACGGACAGGCAATGATCAAGACCGCAAGACCAGCGCTGAACGCATGCTCCGGCGTGCTCCCGGCCAGCAGCCATGCGGTAAGCGTGAGCACTGCCAGGACCAGCACGACCGGCACGAACACGGCCGAGATCCGGTCTGCCAGCCGCTGGACGGCAGCCTTCTGCGCCTGCGCCTCCTCCACCAGCCGGATCAGGTGCGCGAGCTGTGTGTCCTTGCCCACCTTGACGGCCCGGACGATCAGGCGGCCGGTCAGCGCGATGGTCCCGCCGACGACACTGCCGCCCTCGGCCACCTCCGCTGGCACGGACTCGCCGGTCATCATGCTGCGGTCCACCGCCGACTGCCCGAACTCGACGTCCCCGTCTGCCGCGACCGTCTCCCCCGGCCGGACCACGAACAGGTCACCGGGCCGCAGCAAGGCGATGGGGATGCGGCGCTCGCCTCCGTCATCAGCGAGGACGCATACATCCTTCGCGCCGGTGTCAGCCAGCGCGCGCATCGCCTCGCCCGCCGAACGGCGAGCCCGGGCCTCGAAGAACCGGCCGGCCAGCAGGAACGTGGTCACCGACGCGGCGACCTCCAGGTAGATACCGCCGCCGGATGAGTGGATCAGCTGATGCATCGCGCTCTCGCGCGGCTCGCCCCGGTCGAGGAAGAACATCGCGTACACCGACCAGCCGCATGCGGCGGTGATGCCCAGCGAGACCAGCGTGTCCATCGAGCAAGCGCCGTGCCGGGCGTTCATCAGCGCCGCGCGGTGGAACGGCCAGGCTGCCCACAGCGCCACCGGCGCGGCGAGGCCGATGAGGAGCCACTGCCAGCCAGGAAACCGGTACGCCGGAAACAGCGACAGCGCGATCGATACGTCCGACAACGGGACGAAGAAGATCAGCGCGAGAATCAGCCGGCGCTTGAGATAGCCGGCTCGCGCGTCGTCCGGCCCGGGCTGCCGCGCTGCCTCCGCGGCGAGCCGGACGACGTCGGCGCCGTACCCGGCCTGCTCAACCTCGTTGATCAGCAGCTGCGCCGTGACAGCGTCCGGTGCGGTGATGCTGGCACGCTCAGTCGCATAGTTGACTGTCGCGCGGACCTCGCCAATCTTGTTGAGCCTCTTCTCCACTCGTGCGGCGCACGAGGCGCACGTCATGCCCTGGATGGAGAGCTCGATCTCGGTCATGCCAGCCGGCCGTCCGGGCAGCGTTGCCGATGACCTGGCCTGCCCGCCTTCCGCATGCCTGCCGGGCAGGGGAAGCCGATCTCACGCATCCGGCAAACGTACTCTCCCGGCGCAGCGGCTACGGGCCGGCCTGCCAGAACCCATCACCATGCCTGATTATCTGATCAGGCTTGACGCTGAACTGCGGGCTCGGTAACTTGCTGGCTGTCCGGGCCGCGCCCGGGTGGCAGCCAGTCCAGCGAAGTCCGGTGTGAGCCCGGCACTGTCCCGCAACGGTCAAGCCCCGCCAGGGGACGAGTCCGGTCGCCTGGCCTGGGGGCCGGACGAACATCAGTCCTCGGAGGAAGGGCGGTTCGCGTGACAGCGTCACGTTTCCGCACTGCCCGCGATTCGCTGTCGGCCCGCGAGTGGGGCCGGCTCGTCGCGATGTTCCTGTTCATCCTGGCCGTGAATGCGGCGGGCTGGGGCATTTACGTGCTGGCCGTGATGCCCCACCACTTCGACTACCAGGGCGAGGGCGGGAGCAGAGGGCTTGGCGTCGGCCTGGGGGTGGCCATCACGGCGTGGTTCCTGGGGTTCCGGCACGCCTTCGACGCCGACCACATCTCGTGTATCGACAACACCACCCGCAAGCTGATGGCTGACGGCAAGCGCCCCCTGGGCAGCGGTTTCTTCTTCTCCTTCGGCCACTCCACGATCGTGGTGGCGGTCGGCGTCGGCATCACCCTCGCGGCCAGGGCGGTCTTCGGCGCGGTAGTCAACCCGGACTCGACCTACGAAACGGCCGGCGGGGCAGCCGGGACGCTGATCTCGGCCGGCTTCCTGTACCTGATCGCCGCGCTGAACCTGATCGTGCTGGCCGGCATCTTCAAGGTCTTCCGTGACATGCGGCGCGGCAGCTACGACGAGGCGGAGCTGGAGGCGCAGCTGCAGGCCCGCGGGCTGATGTACCGGTTCTTCGGCCGGTTCATGCGCTCGATCAACCACACCTGGCAGCTGTACTTCGTCGGCCTCGTCTTCGGCATCGGCTTCGACACCGCCACCGAGGTCGTGCTCCTCGCCGCGACCGCCTACGCCGCGATCCAGGGCCTGCCGTATTACGCCGTGCTCGCGCTGCCGTTCCTGTTCTCCGGCGGCATGATGCTGTTCGACACCCTCGACGGCGCCTTCATGAACTTCGCCTACGGCTGGGCGTTCGCCCGGCCGGTCCGCAAGGTCTACTACAACCTGGTCATCACCGGACTGTCGATCGGCGCCGCGTTCATCATCGGCACCATCGAGATCCTCGGCATCCTGACCACCGAGGCGCACCTGCACGGCGGGTTCTGGTCAGTCATGGCCAACTTCAACATCAACGTGGCCGGGTTCTGCATCGCCGGGCTGTTCGTCACCGTCTGGGCACTGGCGCTCGCCTACTGGCGCTGGGGCAACGTCGAAGCCCGGTGGACATCCAGCGTCCCCGCAGCGCCAGCCCAGTGCCCCGAGCCAGTACCTGAGCGGTGACCCTCGAGGCCGGCCAGGCCCCCAGCAGCTACCGGCCACGGACAGGGCCGAGGCGCTGGCGGGCCAGGCTGCCGCCACCAGGCAGCGGTACTGGACGCCGGGGCCGGCCTAGCCCGGCTGGCCGAGGCGAGCGGTGATCGCCGGGGCCGCCTCGCGCAGCCACGCCTCGGCGCGCGGCAGCTCGTCCTTGGCGCCGTCCTCCCATAGCTTGCGGAACACCGGGTCCAGCTCGGCCGAGGCGCGGGAATCCTCGTGATAGCGGCGCGCCATGTCGACGGCGAACGGCGCCAGCTCCGCGCGATGCCGCGCCGTCATGCCGTAGGCGTCAGCGAACACCGCGACCCGGTGGGGGATGTCGGCGCCGGTGAACGCAGGCGCCCGGTCCCGCGGATCGCGCAGCGGCGCCCAGTACCACAGCGCGTTCGCGATGTCGTAGAGCCGGGTAGTCGGATGGGCCATGTCGAAGTCGATCAGCGCGACGGGCAGCCCGTCGCGGAAAACCACGTTGCCCGGGTAGTAGTCGCAGTGGCTGACCAGCTCGGTCCGTTCGCTGACCAGGCGTCCCACGCTGGCCGGCGTCCCGCCCCACACCGCGTCGGGCGGCGGCGCCCACCCGGCCGACGCCTCGTGCAGCGCAGCGATCAGCCTGGCCAGGGCGACGAGCACGTCGTCCCCCACCGTCTCCGGCGGCAGCGGGTTGCGCGGCACGTCGCCGGGGACGAACGACAGCATCTCGCGCCCCTGCCCGTCGACGCCGAACGGCAGCGGCGCGCCGGTGAACCCGGCATCGCGCAGGTGGGCCAGGTACGCCTGCACGGTCAGGCTGAACGGCCGCAGCGGCCGCCGCACCGTGTCCCCGATCCGCACGATCCCCTGGGTGACGCCATCCCCGATCAGCAGCTCGCCTTCGCTCACACCGCAGCAGCTTAGCCCGCGCCCCGCACCGGCTTACGGCGTTGGCGGGCCACCCGGCTTGCCGGGGCTAGTTCAGACTTCGGAGAGAACCCTGGGACGTGCAAAATCCGAAACTGACCATGGTTATCCGCAGGAACTCTGCCTGGAAGGGGGGCGACCGTCGTGGCCGCCGGCGAGGCGGACGTACCCTGGTGGCGTGGTACTCGCACCTGAAGGACGCCGGATGCTGCGGCTAGAGGCGCGCAACAGCCAGACCCCGATCGAGCGCAAGCCGCCATGGATCAAGACGCGCCTGCGCACCGGGCCTCAGTACACCGAGCTCAAGCAGCTCGTGCGCAGCGAGGGACTGCACACGGTCTGCGAGGAGGCCGGCTGCCCCAACATCTTCGAGTGCTGGGAGGACCGCGAGGCCACGTTCCTGATCGGCGGCGATCAGTGCACCAGGCGCTGCGACTTCTGCCAGATCGCGACCGGCAGGCCCGGGCCGCTGGACACCGACGAGCCGCGCCGGGTGGCTGAATCTGTCGCCACGATGGGCCTGCGCTACGCGACCGTCACCGGGGTGGCCCGCGACGACCTGCCGGACGGCGGCGCCTGGCTCTACGCGCAGACCTGCGTCCAGATCCACGCGGCCGTGCCAGGCTGCGGCGTCGAGCTGCTGATCCCTGACTTCGACGCGGAGCCAGCGCAGCTGGCGGAGGTCTTTGCCGCCCGCCCCGAGGTGCTCGCCCACAACATCGAGACCGTGCCGCGGATCTTCCGGCGGATCCGGCCGGGATTCCGCTATGACCGCTCCCTCGACGTGCTCACCCGCGCGCGGCAGGCAGGCCTGATCACGAAGTCGAATCTGATCCTCGGCATGGGCGAGGAGCGGCAGGAGGTCAGCGAGGCAATGGCGGACCTGCGCGCGGCCGGGTGCGACCTGCTCACGATCACGCAGTACCTGCGGCCGTCGGTGCGCCACCACCCGATCGAGCGGTGGGTACCGCCGGAGGAATTCGACGAGCTCGGCACCGAGGCACTCAGCCTTGGCTTCGTCGGCGTTATGTCGGGGCCGCTCGTCCGCTCGTCCTACCGGGCCGGCCGGCTGTACCGCCAGGCCACGGACCGGCAGGCCACGGACCGGCAGGCTGCCGCCGGCCGCCAGGCCAGCTAGGGCCGGCCGCGGGCTCGGCGACGTGCCCGGGCCTGCTCACGAAGGCCGCAGGCACCGCGGTTTCGCGCTGCGGGCCGCCTGATCGTATTCTCACCTGCATGGTAAAGAAGCCCGGCGCCGCGGCGTCAAAGAAGGATGCCGACGACCCGGCGGCGGCCGGCCGCATCAAGCAGATCCGCATGGTCGCGGGAATTGTCCGCAAGGCCAACCCCAAGGCGATGCCGATCGTGTTCGGCATAGCCATCGCGATCATCGCGATCACCGTGGTTGCTGGCCTGGTCACCGGGACGGCGCCCTTCGTGATCCCGCTGGGCGTCGCGCTCGGGCTGATGGGCGCCATGATCGCGTTCGGGCGCTTCGCGCAGGCCGCGCAGTACTCGACGATCCATGGCCAGCCGGGTGCCGCCGCCGCAGTCCTGCAGAGCATGCGCGGGAACTGGACGGTGACGCCCGCGATCGCCGCGAACAAGAGCATGGACATCGTGCACCGCACGGTCGGCAGGCCCGGTGTCGTCCTGGTCGGCGAGGGATCGCCCAGGGGGCTGCCGAGCCTGCTGGCGGCGGAGAAGAAGCGGGTCTCCAGGGTGGCCCTCGACGTGCCGATCTACGACCTTCAGGTCGGCGACGAGGAAGGCCAGATCCCGCTCAGGAAGATCCAGCGGCACATCATGAAGCTGCCCCGCAACCTCAAGGGCCCGGCCGTCCTGGACCTGAACTACCGGCTCAAGGCGCTGCCGCAGTCACTGCAGATGCCCAAGGGCCCGATGCCGAGGCAAGGCAGGATGCCCAAGGCGCCACGGCCCAAATTCCGCTGAGTGCCGGCTTAGCGCCAATACCAGTGCGCAGCCATGCCGCGATGGCCGGCCGCGCGGTCCAGGGTGAGCCCGTGCCAGCGAAGATCCAGCACGGCTTCCGTCAGATCCGGATCACGAGCGTCTCGGCCGCCTTGTCGTGCAGCCCGCGCAGATCGCTGTCGAAGACCAGCGGCGGCACCAGCGCGAGCAGCAGCAGGGTACGGAGCAGCGCCCACCAGAACCCGACCGGCTTGCCGTCCAGCCGTACCACCCGCACGCCTACTATCCGCTTGCCGACGGTGAATCCGGTCAGCGCGGTCAGCACGTAAACCTCGACGGCGAAGACGGCGATGGTCCAGTACTGGGAGTGGAATACGGCCACGGCAATGATCATGCACAGCAGCCAGTCGATGAACAGCGCGCCAATCCGGCGACCGACGCCCGCGACCGAACGCGGGCCCTCCTCCGGCAGCCCGAAGTGCTGCCCCGGGTAGCCATTCTCTTCCCCGGCGGCCCGGGTACCGGACAGCCATGAGCCCGCCCAGCGTCGCTCGCTCACGAATACACCGTATCCGCGCAAGCCGGTGCTTGGGCACTCCGACCTGCCATCCTTATGCTTTCGCGGCGCAGGCGTAACACGTGCGAAACATCGGGGACACCGACAGGAAACGGCCAGCGCCTAACCTGAGACGCGCACCCGGCGAACGGGCGGACGCGGCAGGCGGCAGAGGGAGAGTTAATGTTCACTAACGGCGATGAGGTCCTGCGATTTGTGGCTGACGAGCATGTTCAGTTCATCGACGTCAGGTTCTGTGACCTGCCGGGCACGATGCAGCATTTCACGGTACCCGCCGAGGCCTTCGACGAGAAAGTCTTCACCGACGGGCTGATGTTCGACGGCTCCTCGATCCGCGGCTTCCAGGAGATCCACGAGTCGGACATGCTGCTGATGCCGGACGCCACTACTGCCGTCGTCGACCCGTTCCGCGCGCGCAAGACGCTCAACCTCACGTTCTTCGTGCACGACCCGCTGACCGGCGAGCCCTACACTCGTGACCCGCGCAACATAGCCCGTAAGGCAGAGGACTACCTGCGCGGCACCGGCATCGCGGACACAGCCTTCTTCGGGCCAGAGGCAGAGTTCTACATCTTCGACTCCGCGCGGTTCGAGACGTCCTCGAACGCCGGGTATTACTACCTCGACTCGATCGAGGGCGCGTGGAACACCGGCCGCGAGGAGCCGGGCGGCAACCTCGCCGCCAAGCCCGGCTACAAGGGCGGCTACTTCCCCGTCCCGCCGGCCGACCACTACACCGACCTGCGCTCGGAGATGGTCCACGCGCTGATCGAGTGCGGCATCACCGTCGAGATGCAGCACCATGAGGTCGGCACCGCAGGCCAGGCCGAGATCGACATCAGATTCGACACCATGCAGACGATGGCCGACAAGCTGATGCTGTACAAGTACGTCGTGAAGAGCGTCGCCAGGGCCGCGGGCAAGACCGTCACTTTCATGCCGAAGCCACTGTTCGGCGACAACGGCTCCGGGATGCACTGCCACCAGAGCCTGTGGAAGGACGGCAGCCCGCTGTTCTATGACGAGGTCGGCTACGCCGGGCTGTCGGACCTCGGCCGGTACTACGTCGGCGGCCTGCTCAAGCACGCGCCATCGCTGCTGGCGTTCACTAACCCGACGGTGAACTCCTACCACCGGCTGGTGCCCGGCTACGAGGCTCCGGTCAACCTCGTGTACTCGCAGCGCAACCGCTCTGCCTGCGTGCGTATCCCGATCACCGGCGCCAACCCGAAGGCGAAGCGGCTGGAGTTCCGGGTGCCCGACCCGTCCTGCAACCCCTACCTGGCCTTCTCCGCGATGCTCATGGCCGGCCTGGACGGGATCAAGAACAAGATCGAGCCGCCCGAGCCGGTCGACAAGGACCTGTACGAACTGCCCCCCGACGAGGCCAGGGCCATCCCGCAGGTACCAGGATCACTGGATAAGGTGCTCGACACGCTCGAGTCCGATCACGATTACCTGCTCGACGGCGGCGTGTTCACCCCTGACCTGATCGAGACCTGGATCGCCTACAAGCGCTCCAGCGAGATTGACCCGATCCGGCTCCGCCCGCACCCACACGAGTTCGAGCTCTACTTCGACGTGTAGCCAATTGAGGTGTAGCCAGTTATTTTCAGGGCCCTGGCTGGGTCTGGCATCGTGACGGTACCGTAGCGGCAAGTCGCACGAACACAGGGAGGCTGTCGCTCTTACCCGGGGGGGTAACGGTGCGCAAGATTACCGCGGGACTTGCCATCACGCTGGATGGCGTGGTGGAGTCACCGTCGAGCTGGATGCTGTTCGACGACGAAATGAATGCGGTGATCAGCGAGGGAATAGGACGATCCGACGCCATCCTCTTAGGTCGGCGCACCTACCTGCAGTTCGCCAGGCTATGGCCGAGCCTGGGCAGCGACGTGCCCCTGGCCGACTTCATGAACAGCACGCCCAAGTACATCGTGTCCAGCACCCTGGGCACCCTCGATTGGGCCAACTCGAGCCTGGTCACCGGCGACCTCGCGGCGGAACTCGCGAGGCTCAGGGATCAGCCCGGCAAGAACATCCAGGTTCCCGGCAGCCCCACCCTGGTGCGGTCGCTGCTCCGTGACGGGCTGCTCGACGAGCTCAGTCTCATGATCCAGCCGATCGTGCTCGGCTCCGGCATGCGGCTGTTCGACGAGATGACCGAGCAGGTGAGTCTCAAGCTCGTGGAGTCAAGGACCCTCAGCACCGGCGTGCTGTCCGTGACGTACGTCCTGCCGGCCAGCGGTTAGCATCCTGCTGGCCGGCAGTGCAGGCAGGCGTGGCTGCCGCCTGCTACCAAACTGCAATCGGTTGCGAACCACATTGCTACGGCGACGCCGGAATCTGAATCTATGAGCAGAAACGACAGCGCAGCACGGCACGGACAGACTCTGGTTCTTGCAGCCGGCCCCGGCATGGCCAGCTTCACGGTCCATGACGTAGCCGCGGCTGTCCGCAAGTACATGGCGCCGGCTGCCATCGTGGCCATGGTCCGCTACTGGTCCAGGCTCGGCGTGGGCAGCCACGCGGCCCTCGAGGCCGCCCGCGATCGCACCGCTGCCGCCCCTGAGCCATCCCGGCCCGCCCGCCACCACGGCGGCCGCCACGGAGATCACTCGCGCACCAGGCGAGCGTGACTGGCGAGATCATCCCCCCGCCATCACCCGGTCCGGTGGCGTGCACGCCGGCAGTCCGCCCTGCCCTAGGTTCGGGATATGCGCTTCGCCTTCAAGACCTCGCCGCAGGACCCCACCTGGGGCGTCATGCTCGAGGTATGGCGCGAGGCCGACGACATCGAGCTATTCGAGTCCGGCTGGACGTCTGACCACTTCTGCGCGATCCGCCACGCGGACCCGGCCGGTCCCTGCCTGGAGCGCACACTGCGCACCGCGCCGGCCGTGCTCGAACCGCTGGCAGCGGCACTGGCCGGCTGAGCCCGCCGGAAGCGCAACCGCTAGTTCTGCTACCTGCCTGCACCCGTTCGCGCACCGGCCGGCGACCCGCAGCCGCGACTCTTGGGTCATCGGGGTGCGCGTCGCCGAGCGAACGCGCGCAGAGCAACACCACGCGGGATAAGAGAGCTGGGGGTGTGCCATGCGGCACAGGAGTTTCAAGTTTTGGGGCAGAGCAGGAGCGGTGGCTGCCACGGCAGTCGTTGCCATGGTCGGCGTCACGGCGCCGTCGTTCGCCACTTCGGCCCCGACGGGCCCGGTGTCCTCGACTCCGGTGGCGAATATCCCGCACCTGCCGTCTACGACCAGCCCGGTCGAGCAGATCCGGCAGATCGCGCAATGCGGCAACACGATGTACGCGGTCGGCACCTTCACGACGATCCAGAAGGGCACCACAACGTACACGCGTGACAATGCCTTCAGCTTCAGCGCGACAGCGCCGTACACGGTGAGCGCGTGGAACCCGAACGTCAACGGGGTCGTGACCTCGATCGCCTTCAATGGCACTAACTGCGCCGACGCCTACATCGGCGGCCTTTTCAGCTCTGTCGACGGCACCACGGTGAAGAATATCGCCGAGGTGGACACGGTCGCGGGCGCCGTCGTGACCGCGTTCGGGCACAGCGCCAACGGCCAGGTCTCGACGCTGCTCGGGGCGGCCGGGCACATCCTGGTCGGCGGCTACTACACCTCCATCAACAACAGCACCGCTGACCCGTACATGACCAGCCTGAACCCGGTCACGGGCAAGGACGACAGGTTCCTCCAGCTGAACATCTCCGGCAACTACAACTTCTCCGGCGCGAGCACCAACCCCACCCGGGTGTACAACCAGGCGCTGAGCCACGGCGGCACGCTCGATCTGGTGATGGGCGACTTCACCACGGCCGGCGGGCTGCCGCGGCAGCAGATCTTCATGCTCAACCTGGCGACAACGCCGGCCACCGTCACCGGCTGGACCTCACCGGAGTGGGACGGCAGCCAGGGTGAGCTCAGCAGCTCCGATCCGACCGGATATCCCTACCAGTGCGCAACCGTCGAGCCCTTCTACATCCAGGCGGCTGCATGGTCGCCGGACGACTCGACGATCTACCTCGGTGACACCGGCTACCACCCGAACGGCTTCCCGGTCGGCGAGACCGCGCGGACCGGGCTATGCGACGCCATGGCCTCGTTCCCGGCCACGGTCAACCCGCCGGCCCAGAACGGCCAGCCGGGCTACGTGCTGCATAACTGGGTGAACTACACCGGCTGCGACTCGCTCTACTCGGCGGCAGCGGATGCTAGTACCGCTTACTTCGGCGGGCACGAGCGCTGGGCGTCGAACCCGGACGACTGCGACGAGGCGGGACCTGGCGCGATCTCCGCTCCCGGCATGGTCGGCCTCTCGCCCGCCGACGGGAGCGTCACGTTCAACCCCACCAGGGCGCGCGGGCTCGGCGCGGACGACATGCTGGTGACCAGTGCAGGCCTGTGGATCGCCAGCGACAACCAGAACGGCGGCTCTGAGTGCGGCGGCGTCAGCAGCCTTGCCGGGCTCTGCCTCCTGCCCTATCCCGCTCAGTAGCGGGCACCACGACCGAACCGGCGCGGGCGCTGCAGATGCGCCCGCGCCGTCCGGGCAGGCACCCGGTTACCCTGCCGGGTCCTGTCTAGCCGCGCCCGCCTGGCGCCAGGTGACCGACCGGACGGCCGGCACGGCAAGGACGACGGCGGGGCTGAGTAGCCCCCAGGCCGCGGCCGCGCCGAGGACCGTGCCAGCCCCGATTACGCCCGCGACCGGGCCGATGATCGCGAATGCGGCCGAGCCGAGGGCAAAGGAACCCGTCAGCGAGAACGCCATCACCCGCGCCAGCATCTCCGGCGGCACCTGCTGCTGCAGTGCCGTGGCCGAGAACGTGCTGGACACGGCCGAGCCGACGCCGGCGGCCAGCGCAGCGGCAGCCACGCCGTAGGCAGGCGCGTGCAGCGCGAGCAGCAGGCACGGCATCGGATACCCGAACGCCCCGATCACCGACGCCACGACCGGCCGCCGGGGCCGCCGGCCCACCAGCAGCGTGCCTGCCACGATGGCCCCGGCGGCCTGGGCAGTCAGGATGAGCCCCCATGCTCGCGCGCCGCCGAGGTAGTCCCTCGACAGGACAGGCCCGAGCAGCAGGTAGGGCGCCCACGTGATCAGATTGAAAAGAGCGAACTGCACGGTGGTCACCCACAGCCAGTTAACGGACCTGAACTGCGACCACCCGTCGGCAAGGTCCCGCAGCGGCGAGCGGGGCGGCGCCTTCCGGGCCGGCAGGTGCAGCAAACTCAGGGCAAGTACGCTCGCGCCGTAGCTTGCGGCGTCGAGTGCGATGACCACGCCGGGCATGGTGGCAGCGACCAGGACCCCGGCGATCGCGGGCCCGGCGACGCTGGTCACCGACTGGGCGAGGCCGAGTAGCGCGTTCGCGTCACTCAGATGCCCAGCCGGTGCAATGTCCGGCGTCAGGGCGCCGAGCGCGGGGGTGAAGAACGCTCCGCCGGCACCCAGCAAACCGTTCAGCGCGGCAATCAGCCAGATGGGCGGCGGCCCGGCGAAGAGCGCGGCGGCAAGTGCGGCCTGCGCGGCAAACCGGATCACATCTGCTGACAGCATGACCGGGCGGCGGCCGAGGCGGTCGGCACTCACTCCCCCGCCGAGCATGAAGAGCACCTCGGGGACCACGCCGGCCGCGAAGACATAGCCGAGGTCGGCAGTAGTTCCGCCGCCGTCAAGGACAGCGAACGCGAGCGCGACCGAGGACATCGACGTACCGAGCAGGGATGTCACGTAGCCGGCGTAAAACCGGCGGAAGTTGCGCTCTCGCAACACAGCGGACGAATTCCCGGCGATACCGCTCCGCCATTTGCGAATCCGGGCGCCCGGCTCTGCTGACTTTGGCGCAGCCCCGGCAGGCCGATCGCGGCGAGCTTTACTGCGGCTAATTACTGAGTACCAATGCATATCACGCACAACGACTACCATGTCAGCGCAGTCCCGGAAAGCGCAATGAACCTCCGCTTATTGCTGGAGCATTTGATTAACCGCCTATCCAGCGCCCGGTTTTACCGCAGTAAAAGCGCCTGGCTTTACCGCAGTAAATGCGCGCGCCGCCTGCGTTATGATGGGTCCGCGAATAAGGTATCCGCGTCCCGGTGATTTACTGCGGATAGCGCCGGGACAGAGCACGACGGAGGCGGGCAATGCGGCTGCACTCACCAGCGGTGCGGGCGCTCCCGCCCGGGCCCGCGCCAGTGGAGTATGCGGTCGCGGTCGAGCGCTATCTCGCCGGGACATCGCTCGGCCCGGCGTCGCGCCGTATCTACCGGATTTCCCTGACCAGCTGGACCTGGCCGCTGGTGGGACGCCGGCCGCCGCAGGGAGCAAGGCGGCGGGGTGCCATGCCGCCAGTCGTGCCGCTGGCGCTACTCGACCGCGCGGGTACCGGCGCCAGGATCGCCGCCGCCATCGCGGACCGTGCCGCAACCGCGGACGTCCGCACCGTCAACCGCGAACTCTCCGCGCTGCGCAGTGCGGTCGGCTGGTGGCAGGACCAGGAGTGGATCAGCAGCGATCCGACGGCGGGCATCCGGCACGTCGCAGGCGCGGCCGCGCCGCTGCCGACGCTCACCGGCGATCAGGTCACGCAGCTCTTCGGGCTCACCGCGAGCCTGCGCGAGCAGGCATTCTGGCGGGTACTCTACGACACGGCTGGATCGGCCGACGACATACTCCGCCTGGATGCCTGCCATCTCGACCCGCCCGGCCGCCGGGCGCGCATCGGCTCGCCCGGGGCACCGAGCACGTGGATTCGGTGGGGCGCCGACACCAGCCAGCTACTCGGCTGGCTGCTGGCCTGCCGCAGGTCCGGGCCAGTGTTCCTCACCGAGCGCCGCGCACCGGCCGGCGCGGCGGCGGCGGACATTTGCCCGCTTACCGGCAGGGCACGGATGTCCTACCGCCGGGCCGCGGAGATATTCACCGCCGTGACTCGCCCGCTCGATCCCGCGGGCCAGGGCTGGACCCTGCATCAGCTCCGCCGTGCCCGGCTGGAGCCTGGGCCGTCCTGACTCCTCCGGCCGGGCCCGCTGCCGGATCCGCCGGGCCCGCTGCCGGATCCGCCGGGCCCGCTGCCGGATCCGCCGGGCCGCGGCCGGCCCGCGCGGGCACGCGCTCGGCAACGGCTGCCGGCAACGCGCCGCTGGGCCCGGGCGGCAGCCGGCGGGTCAGCGCCATCGCCGCGACGCCCATCGCCGCCGCGATAGCGAATGCCGCCGTGACGCCCATGTACAGGCTCCGGCCCGTGGCCGCCGTCACGGCCGCGCCGCCGACGCCGATACCGATCGCCGTGCCGAGAACGTCGGCCAGGTTCAGCGACGCCGACGCCCATCCTTCCCGGCCTGGCGGTGCCTCCCGCAGCATCAGCAGGGAGATCGGCGCATACGCCAGTCCCATGCCCAGGCCCGCGACGGTCCAGGCCGCCAGGCCGACCGCCACCGGCATGCCCGGCTGCAGTACCAGGATCATCCCGGCAATGCCGGCCAGCACGACCGCTATCCCGGCGCGCACCAGCCGGCGTGCTTCGCACCGCTCGCTCAGCCGCGCCTGCAGCCAGGCACCGGCAGTCCAGGCCAGCGTGGCACCGGTGACCGCGATGCCCGCCACCACCGGGCTGCGGTGACGCACCGTCGTGATCGACAGGGTCACATAGGCGTCCGCGCCGAAGAACGTGAACGTCAGCAGGCCCCGGCTCAAGATGGTGGCAGGAAGCCCGCGGCGGGCGGTCAGGGTGCCGGCCGGCACGAGCCGGCGCAGCGCGGGAAGTCCGACGGCCAGGCCAGCCGCGATCAGCCCGACGCCGGCCAGAGCCGCGGCGGCCAGGACGGCGCCCGAGCCGGCCGCGAGCGTAAGGCCGGCCAGGATCATCGCGGCCCCGGCCGCCACGGTGATGCCGTCGGTCAGCCGGTGCCCCGCCTCGCCCCGCGACACCGGCGGGCCGAGGCGGATCAGGGCAGGCACGGCGACCGACCCGGTGATCGCGACTAGCGGCAGCAGCCCGAGGAACACCCACCGCCAGCCGAACACGTGCGCGACCTCGGCGGCGAGGGCCGGCCCGACCAGCCCGGGGGCGACCCACGCGGTCGACAGCACCGCCATCATGCGGGCACGAAGCGGGCCGGCCAGGCTGCGGCCTATGGACGCATATGCCACCGCCGGCACCGCGCCGGCGCCCATCCCCTGCAGTACGCGCCCCGCAACCAGCACGGCCATCGACGGAGCGAACCCGGCGACGGTCAGCCCGGCCTCGAACAGCACGAGCCCGGCCACGAACGGGATCGCGGGACCCCGCCGGTCGGCCTCCCGGCCGGCCGCCACGATGCCGACCACGCTGCCCAGCATGAACGCGCTGAAGACCCATCCGTACAGCCGGAACCCGCCGAGGTCACGTGCGACAACTGGCATCACCGTCACGACCGCCAGGGCCTCCGACGCGACGAAAGTGATCGTCAGGACCAGCCCTGCGGTCAGTGCCCGCGCCTGCGGCGCCCACAACCCCCGCACCTGGCCGCCGCGCATTCCGCCCTCCTCCTGCTTCCGCGCACTTCCCACCGCGCATTTCCCGCGGGGCACTCCCCACGAGCGTATGGGCTCAAGCGGACTTTAAGTCCAGGCACGGTGCGCGGTCCCCGCATCCGGTCCCGGGCGGCGGGCGTAGCCTCCGTCGTAGGCAGTCACATGATCCGGGGAGGATCAATTGACGACCAGCGGCCGGGCGGCGCAAGGTGACGATCGGGAATCGCTCGAAACCAGGATGATCCGATCGGCCTGTGCAGGCGAGCCGCTGGACCTGCTGGGCCCGCTGACTGATCGCGCCATGCTCGATGCTGACGTGATGCAGGGCTGGGGGCAAGACCAGTCGATTCAAGCCGCACAGTTGCAGCGCCTGCTCGTCGTACCGGGCCCGCGATTGCACGCCAAGGGGGTGCAGCTGCGCGGGATAAGGATCAGCGGGCAGCTGGATCTGGAATCGGCGAAGCTGCTGTGCCCGCTGCGCCTTGAGGACTGCTACCTCGATGGCGCCTTTCCGGTCATCCTCGACTATGCCGAGGTGTCGTTGCTGGCCTTCATACGCTGCCGTCTGGGCGGCCTGTCCGGCAGCACGCTCAAGGCCACCAAGGGCATCGACCTGACCGGCTCGACTCTCACCCGGCCGCTCATGCTGCCCGATGCGGACATCACCGGCCGGCTGTGCTGCAGCGGTGCGCAGCTGTGCGGTGCGGAAAGCGACGGCAGGGAGCTTGCCGCAGGCGACCGTCAGTCGCCGGCCGCCAGGCGCGGATACGCGCTCGACGCGGATGGCATGAAGGTCCACGGGGATGTGATCCTGGACCAGGATTTCACCGCCGCCGGCGGCATCTGGCTGAACCGCGCGGACATCGCCGGTGAACTGAGCTGCAAGAACGCCAGGCTATCGGCCGCGGCAGGCATTCCGGGTGCCGGTCCGCAGGCCGGCGACTGCGCGATGTACGCGGACGGGCTGAAGGTCGGCGACAGCGTGCTCCTCAGCCGGTGCACTGCGGACGATGGCGGGATCCGGCTATCCGCCGCGACGATCTCCGGCGAGCTCATCTGCAAGGGGACCCACCTGAACGGCGCTGACGGCAAGGGCAATGCGCTGCGAGCCAACCAGCTGAAGGTCAGCGGGAACGTGAGCATCGGCGGTGATACCGCCGGCCAGAACCCCGCACCTGACGATGGCAGGACCTTCATCGCCAGCGGCGGCAAGGTGTCGCTCACGAACGCAGCCATCGGCGGGGAGCTTCGGCTGCAGTCAGTCCTGCTGGGCAAAGATAAGCGCAACGTCGCGCTCGACGCCACCGGCGCGCACATCACGCAAAAGCTCGTATGGCTGCCCGCGGCACGAGTCGACGGGCAGGTGATACTCGAGAACGCTGCCGTCGGCCGCCTGGAGGACTCCTGGTCGGCAGATCCCGGCGTCCGCACCCCCCGGCTTCGCGGTTACTGGCCGGCCGATGGCCTGCTACGCCTCGACGGCCTTACCTACGGCAGCATCGCCAACAGGTACGCGGATGAGAATAACGGCGCGAACCAGCGGCTGGAATGGATCGCGAGCCAGTACGGCACGGCAGCGCGGAGCAAGTCGGCGAGCTTCGCCACTCAGCCGTACGAGCAACTCGCGAACTTCTACCTGCAGAACGGCCGGGATGCCGATGCCCGCCGAGTGGCCATCGCACGGCGCAGGGACCAGCGGAGGTACGGGGAGATCACCCGGCCCGGCTCGGTCGGCAACTGGCTACTGGATAACACCATCCGGTACGGCTACCGGACGTGGCGTGCCGCGGTCCTGCTGGCCATCTTGTACGCCTTCGTCGTCGGGTTCCTCTGGTGCGCCAGCCACCACGGCGCCATCATCGCCGTCCAGGCTTCCCCGGCCGTGCCGACATCTGCACCGGCCGCGCGGACGATGCCGGCCGCAACGCGGTGCACGAAGTATTACCCGTGCTTTAACCCCTTCGGTTATGCGATTGACACCGTGATCCCGATCATCAATGTGCACCAGGCGGATTTCTGGGCACCTAACGCCCGGGCCGGCGCCCCCTGGGGCTGGGGCTGGGCCACCGTGCTCGTCACTTACCTCGGCACGGCGCTCGGCTGGCTCTTCGCCACGCTCGCCGTCGCGGGCTACACGGGCCTGGCCCGCAATGCGGCTGCTCCCTGAGGCCAGCGGCATCTCCGCCGGACCGTTGGGCATCCTCCGCCGGAACGCCAGGCATCCTCCGCCGGACCGTCCACTGCGCGGCGGTCAGCCGTAGAACAGCCGCTCCATAACTGCCCGGGCGCGGCGGGCCCCGCGGCGGAAATCCTGGACCAGATCCTGGGCGCCGTCGGGCGGGTACCCGAGCAGCCTGGCCACGGCGGCGAGTTCCGCCTGCCGGGCGGGCAGCGTGTCCGATGGCCGGCCGCGCACCAGCATCACCGCATCCCTGATCCTGGCCGCAAGCAGCCACGCCGACCGCAGCGTGCGGGCGTCGCCGACCCCGATCAGCCCGGCCTCCGCCGCGGCGGCCAGCGCCGCGAGCGTGCGCGTGGTGCGCAGCCCGGCCACCGTGTCGGCGTGCCGTAGCTGGATGAGCTGCACCACCCACTCGACGTCCGCGAGTCCCCCCGGGCCCAGTTTGAGATGGAGCGCAGGGTCAATGCCACGAGGAATCCGTTCTGCTTCTATCCGGGCTTTAATCCTCCTGATTTCCCGAACGGAGACCTCGGCGATACCCCCGGCGGGATAGCGGAACTCGTCGGCCAGCGCCGTGAAGGAGCGTCCGAGGGCGGGATCGCCCGCCACCGGCTCGGCCCGGAGCAGGGCCTGGGCCTCCCAGGCGGCCGCCCAGCGCAGGTAATAGGCGCGATAGGAGGCCAGGGTCCGCACCAGCGGCCCCTGGCGTCCCTCCGGGCGCAGGTCAGGG
>Ga0302314_10001954_pt1 | contig 38496 bp, 34 predicted proteins | sample III_Palsa_N2_3_FD_200533 | JGI IMG/M metagenome (GOLD analysis project Ga0302314, IMG submission 200533) | Peat permafrost microbial communities from Stordalen Mire near Abisko, Sweden - III_Palsa_N2_3 | ecosystem: Environmental > Terrestrial > Soil > Palsa > Peat permafrost | place: Sweden...
TTGTGCAGGTGGCAGGTGCAGTTCTCGGCCATGCACAGGGCGCCGAACCGGGGGAAGAAGAAGTTCATCTCCGCCGGCGCCTCGGTCCCTGGCGTGACCTGGAACTCGATCTCGACCCCGTCGATAGTCAGGCGGGTTCCACTCTCCGACACGCTCTCGGTGGGCGGGACCAGGCTGACCGAACCCAACGACACCGTCTTGCCCAGGCCCGAATCCACATGACCCTTGGGCCCGCGCGGCAGGATGGAGCCGTACATGTAGGTGGCGCGCCGGCCCATGGCGTTGCCGGCCAGGACGTTCTCGCTTACCGCCTCCTTGAGGAAGCCCTCCGGCGCGATGATGCGCATCCCGGCGGCGATGTCGGCGTCGCTCAGCACCCCGCGCACGCCGCCGTAATGGTCAACATGGCTGTGGGTGTAGATCACCGCCTTCACCGGCCGGTCGCCGCGATGCTGGCGGTAGAGGGCGATGGCCGCCGCCGCGCACTCCGCCGAGGTCAGGGGATCGATAACGATCAGCCCCTGGTCGGTCTCGATGAAGGTGATGTTGGAGAGGTCGAAATTGCGCACCTGGTAGACGCCAGGCGTCACCTCATAGAGGCCGTGCAGGCTGTTCAGCCGCGCCTGCCGCCACAGGCTGGGATTGACCGTCGGCGGCCAGTCTTCCGCCTCCTCGAACGCAAAGGACGACATGTCCCAGCAGACCCGGCCGCCCTCGCCGAGGATGCGGCCGTCGGGGATGGTGGCGATGAAGCCGCGCCGAGCCAGTTCGAAATCGGAGCCATCATCCAGGGGGAGCGTGGCTTTCAACGCCGCGTGCGCGCGGACGGTCGCCTCGGCGGCGTCCTTCGGTTCGGCCATGATCGTCCTCCCAACTTTTGGCGCAGACCATGCCGAGATTTTGGCCGAGGGTCGAGGGATGGCGGGGGAGGAATTAGCGCCCCAGCAACATCGTAAACGCCGCGTTCACCATGACTGGCCATTGTCCCACCCAGGCGGCGTGCGGGAATTCCGGCCTTGGCGGCACAATCTGAGACCCTGGCTGAGCCCCTGGCGGAGGCGACCGCGCTGCACCGGGCGGGCCGGCTCGACGACGCGGCGGCCGCCTTCACCAACCTGCTGACCACGAGCGGCGCCGCTGAGGCGTTGCAGGGCCTTGGCTTGATCAAGTTCCAGCAGGGCGACACTGCGGCGGCCTTGCCCCTGCTCGAAGCCGCCGACGCCCTGGCGCCCAGCGCCCGCGGCGTCTTCAACCGGGCGGTCGTGCTGGCGCAGCTGGGTCGGACGGACGAGGCGATCATCGCCCACCGGCGCAACCTCGACCGGCATCCGGACTACCCCGCCTCCTACACCGCGCTGGCGGGCCTGTTGGCCACGACCGGCGATCAGGCTGAGGCCGCCGCCCTGCTCGCCAACCTGGCCGAGCTTGCGCTGGCGGGCGCCAACGCCGCCGTGCTCGACCAGGCGGTCGCCCAGCTGCTCGCGCTTGACGCCGACCCGCCCAATCCCACCCTGCTGGCCAACACCCTGCGGGTCGGCGGGCGCCAGGACCTGTCCACGGCTCTGCTGACGCGCCGGCTGGAGCGGGCGCCAGGCGATGTCGCCGCCCGGCTGGCGCTGGCCATGGCCAGGCTGGCCACCATCCACGCCTCCGAAGCCGAGATCACCGAGCGCCGCGCCGCCTACGCCGCCGATCTCGCCGCCCTGGAAACCGTGATCGAGACCGCCGCGCCAGACGCGCTGGCGCGCGGCGCGGCCGAGGTGGGCAACGCCAAACCCTTCCTGCTCGCCTACCAGGGACAGGACGACACGCCGCTGCAGGCCTCCTATGGCCGCATCGCCTCCCGGCTCAGCGCCGCCAATGCGCCGCCAATGGCCTTGGCGCCGGCGTCGGGCGAGCGCCTGAGGGTCGGTTTCGCCACCAGCTATTTCCACCAGCACTCGATCTCCAAACTGTTCGGCGGCTGGATTCATCAGCTGGATCGCAGCCGGTTCGAAGTGTTCGGCTATCACCTGGGGGACGCACACGACGCTGTGAGCCGGGGCCTTGGCGCGGCCTGTGAGGTCTATCGCCACGGCGCGGCGGGTCAGGACGCCTGGGCGAGAACCATAGCCGCAGACGGTCTGCACGCCCTGATCTATCCCGAGATCGGCATGCATCCCCTGCCCGTCCAGCTCGCCTGCCGGCGCCTGGCGCCGGTGCAGGCCATGGCCTGGGGCCATCCCGTCACCAGCGGCCTGCCGGAAATCGACTACTTTCTGACCAGCGACCTGATGGAGCCAGCGGACGGCGAGCGCCACTACACCGAAACCCTGGTGCGCCTGCCCGGCCTGTCGATCTGGTACCCGCCTCTGCCCTCGCAAGGCGGGCGCCTGACCCGCTCCAGCCTGGGTCTGCCGGACGAGGCGATGGTCTATGTTTGCTGCCAGTCCCTGTTCAAATACCTGCCGCGCCACGACCATGTCTTTCCCGACATCGCCCGCCGTGTTCCGAACGCCAAATTCCTCTTCCTGCGCGATGGCCGCGCGGCGGTGACGGAGGCGTTCAGGCACCGGATGGCGGCGGCCTTCAGCGCGGCCGGGTTGGACATGGACGCCCATGTCGTCCTGGCGCCTCAGGTTCCGTTCGAGGATTTCCCGTCCCTGCTCCAGGCCGGCGACCTCTATCTCGACAGCATCGGCTGGTCCGGCGGCAACACCACCCTGGAGGCCCTGACCTGCGACCTGCCGGCGATCACCTGGCCAGTGGGCCTGATGCGCGGGCGGCACACCGCGGCCATCCTTACCCAGATGGGCCTGACGGACTGCATCGCCTCATCCGCGCAAGCCTATGTCGACCTCGCCGTCCGTTTCGCCGACCCGGCGGCCCGCGCTGGCCTTCGTGCTGAGGTTTCCATGCGCAAGAGCTGCCTGTTCCACGACCTCGAGCCGGTTCGCGCGCTGGAACGCTTTCTTACCCGAGCGGTCGGGGAATCTCTTACCGATACGCCGGCCGCAAATCGGGCCCGCTCCATCTGATCTCAATTCTTCCCCATCGCGGATAGGCCCGAGGACGACGAGGGCGGCTATCCGTTTGGCGGCGCGGGCGGGTCCGAGGGTTTCTTGGCCGAAAAATCGTCAGCGGACGGCGGAGCGTCATGGCCGCCGCGACGGCCCGTCGCCGACCGCGCGCGGCTGGCGCTGGTGCGGAAGCCGACAATGGTCTCAAGCTTGCCGATGTACATCGGCGGCATGTGGTCGGCGATCCCCAGGATCTCGCCGGTGGCCAGCAAGGGTAGCGCAATCAGGATGTGCCACAGGTTCAGCAGCACCGTCGGCCCGTACCGGAAGGGCGAGGCCTTGACCACATTGGGCAGGTAGCGCGGATCCCCCGAGTGCTGGTATGGCCACCAGAACGGCACCATCGGCACGATGTCGGCATAGTCGACCACTCGATAGCTGGGCGACTTGACCCAGAGGTCGAAGTATTTGTTGCCCACCTTGGGCGAGCCATAGGTGTAGCAGGCGGCAATGCGGTCCGACGGGGGGCTGGGCAGGTCGTGCGCCCCCTGATCGACCACCACCTCCAGCCGCGCCGCGCCGATCTGCGCCAGGGCGCCGCCCAGGGAGTGGCCGGTGATGAAGGCAGGGGTGTTCGGCCGCGCCAGCATGGCCTCGCGGAACACCGCCTCGAAGTGGGCGTCGTCGGCGTGCATGTCCTGATAAGCGTCGTAGAAGCCCTTGTGGATCAGCAGGTGTTTGGTGGCGGCCGAGCCGAACACCGGGACCAGCAGGGCGCCAAGATTGGTGCCCCAGTTCTTCAGCGACTGGGTGCCCCTGAACGACAGCACGATCATCGCATCCGACACGGCCACATAGGCCCAGCCGTCGACCCGCTGGTTGAAGAAATACATCACCTCGTCGAAGCCGAGGGCCTTCAGGCTCGGCGGTGCGGGGATCCAAGTCTTCGGGATCGGCCTGATGTCCAGGCGGGTCTTTGGGTCTTCGTAAGGCGTGGTGTCATAGGCGATGCCCGCCAGCTGGGCCATCAAGGCCGACGTCCGGTCCGAATAGGCGGCGCGGAACATAGGCAGAGTGTTGGGGTTCGGCGGCTCCGCGGGCGCCGCCGTTGATATTGTCGATACCGTCATGTCCCGCCCCCGCGTCGCCCGCATGCAGGTTAGCCGATCGCGCGGTGGTTGTGTATTGGGAAATACCCGCGAGGCCGTTCTGATCGGATTGAGAGCGGTCCAGTTTGGCTGTTATCTATCTGGCCATGCACGCCCCGTCGCCCAGCCGCCGTCTTACGCTTTCGATGCTGTTCGCGGGCATGACCGCGCCGGCTTGGGCCGCGGCGGCGGCCGACAGCGCCCTGCAAATCGACGTCAGCTACCACGTCGACTTCTATCCGGAAGAGCGCGCCGGCCTCGAGGCCTGGGTCGAACGGCTGAAGCCGAAGATGGAGACCTGGTGGCCGATCCTGACGTCCTCCCTGGCCTCGCCGGGCTATAGGCCGGCCGACCGTATCAGCCTCGAATTCTACCGGATCGAGCCGAACACGATCCCCGCCGCGACGATCAAGAACCGGATCGTCGTCGATCCCGCCTATGTGCTGGCGCACCTGCACAACCCCGACATGTTCGGCATGGTCGGCCATGAGATGGTGCATGTGGTGCAGGCCTACCCCGACCATGTGGCGTCGTGGCTCACCGAGGGTATGGCCGATTACATGCGCTACTACGTTCTGATCCCGGACGACCCCGGCCGCGCCTTCGATCCCAAGGGCGCGCATTTCGACGGCGCCTACCAGCCGTCAGCGGGCCTGCTGGATTGGGTAGAGCGGCGCCATCCCGGCGCCGTGCGGAGCGTCAATACGGTCATGCGCCGGGGCGGCGACGGCCCGGCCGAGCTGACCCGGCTGGCTGGCGCGCCGCTGGAAACGCTGTGGGCCGCCTATCTGGCCTCGCATCCCGCCGCCACGACCCCGGAAGCCCTTCGCGCCCGGCAAGAGGGACAGGGCCGCCTGTAAAGCGCCAACAAAAAAGCGCGCCGGTCGCCCGGCGCGCCTTCTGGTCTAAGTCAGGTCGGCTGAGATCAGTTGTAGATCTCGAACAGGCCGGCGCCGCCTTGGCCGCCGCCGATGCACATGGTCACCACGCCCCATTTAGCGCCGCGACGTTGGCCTTCCTGCAGGATGTGGCCGGTGCAGCGGGCGCCGGTCATGCCGAAGGGGTGGCCGATGGAGATGGAGCCGCCGTTGACGTTGTACTTGGCCGGGTCGATGCCCAGGCGGTCGCGGCTGTAGAGGCATTGCGAGGCGAAGGCCTCGTTCAGTTCCCAGATGTCGATGTCATCGACGGTGAGGCCCTGACGCGCGAGCAGCTTCGGCACGGCAAACACCGGGCCGATGCCCATTTCGTCGGGCTCGCAGCCGGCCACGGCCCAGGACACGAAACGGCCCAGGGGCTTGAGGCCCCGGCGCTCGGCTTCCTTGGCTTCCATCATCACCACGGCGGCGGCGCCGTCGGAGAGCTGAGAGGCGTTGCCGGCGGTGATGTACTTGCCTTCACCCTTCACGGGGGTCAGCTTTTGCAGGCCTTCCAGGGTGGTGTCGGGGCGATTGCACTCGTCGCCGGTCACCGTGTAGTCGACGATGGTCTCTTCCTTCGTCTCCTTGTTGACCTGCTTCATCTTGGTCTTCATCGGCACGATTTCGTCGGCGAACTTGCCGGCCTGCTGGGCGGCGGCCATGCGGCGCTGCGATTCCAGGGAATATTCGTCCTGGTATTCGCGGCTGACCTTGTAGCGCTCGGCGACGATGTCGGCGGTGTCGATCATGGCCATGAAGATGGCCGGGGCGATCTTGACCAGATCCGGATCAACGGCTTCGCGGGGCATGCCGCCCCCGGGGATGGAGATGCTTTCGACGCCGCCGGCTACCACGCAATCGGCGTTGTCGCCGCGGATGTGGTTGGCCGCCATGGCGATGGACTGGAGCCCTGAGGAGCAGAAGCGGTTGATCGAGACGCCCGCCGTCGTCACCGGCATGCCGGCCAGCAGCGCGGCTTGGCGGCCGATGTTGGCGGCGCCGTGGGCGTTGTTGCCCAGGTAGCAGTCTTCCACGAAGTCGGCTTCGACGCCGGACTTGGCGACGGCGTGCTTGATCGCGTGCGCGGCCATCGACATCGGCGGGGTGATGTTGAACCCGCCCCGGCCGGACTTGGCCAGGCCCGTGCGGGCGTAGGAAACGATTACGGCTTCGCGCGACATGAGTGATCCTCCCTGGATTTCGCCAACCTTATGGTCGGGACTTCCGACGCTGGCAATGTTGTCGTGGGCAGAAAACATACCGGACGTTGGGTCGGCAAGTGGGGGGTGACGGAATTTGGGCAACCTCTTCTCGGCTGAGGCGGCAAGGTCCGCGCCGCGGGGGGTAGGTTACTAGGCCCGCGCCGAAGCCGCGTCAGCTGAGGTGAAAAATGGTCACCTCGTCATGCGTGATAGCGCAAAGCGCGTCTTGCGTTGGAACATCCTTGGCCACCGCCCGACGGGTAGCTTGAAACTCCTCCACGCCGACATCGCCCGAATAAAACCGGATGAACAACCCAGCGTAGGGAAGCTGTAGTTCGTCGCCAAGGTCACGCAGGACAGCGTTCCAGAGTTCGAGGCTATCACCACCGGCGGTGCCCTTGGGTCGAGCATCGGCCTTACGCTGATCTTCAATCGCTCGAGCGATCTTCGTCTCTGACCAACCCCTCCGCTTCCAACGAGCGACCTCCTTCGCGATCTTTTCCTCGAACGCCTCCGGCGTGTCATGGCGAGGCGCGAGAACAGTGCCGCAATCGCAGTGACCGCGCGTCGTGAGGTACTGGCGTTCATCGTCACGGAGCGCCTTCCGAAGCGATGGATTGTCGATCGCTGTGGCCGCACGACCATGCCGATCCATCACCGTGCGCACGGCGTCGGCGTCGTCAGTTGGTACTATCAGCGTTATGAAGTGACACATCGATGTAACTTACGGGCGAGCGCTCGATGTCGGCAACCGGTTGCGTCAATACAGTTCATGGACACCTTCGCCCGCGCCATACTCTGTTCGATCCGCTAAAGTCCCCCCCATGTCCCTCGTCCAGCCGACGCCAGATCAGACTGTGCTTGCCCGTCGCACGACCATCGCCGGGGTGCTCAGGCAGATCGTCGGGGCGGATAATCTGGTGCAGAGCCCCGAGGGGCTGAAGCCATTCGAGTCCGATGGGCTGACCGCCTATCGCCAGCCGCCGATGCTGGCGGTGCTGCCGCAGACCCGCGAGCAGGTGGCGGCGGTGCTGCGCTATTGCGGCGACAACGGGGTGCGGGTGGTGCCGCGTGGGTCGGGCACCTCCCTGTCCGGCGGGGCCTTGCCACTGGAGGACAGCGTCCTTTTGGTGATGTCCAAGTTCAGCCGGATCCTGGCCATCGACTATGAGAACCGGCTGGCGGTGGTTGAGCCAGGGGTGACCAACCTGGCCATCACCCGGGCCGTCGAAGGGCGCGGCCTCTATTACGCCCCCGACCCCTCCAGCCAGATCGCCTGCTCCATCGGCGGCAATGTGGCGGAGAATTCGGGCGGTGTGCACTGCCTGAAATACGGCCTGACCACCAACAATGTGCTGGGCGTGGAGATGATCCTGCTCACCGGCGAGACGGTGCGTCTCGGCGGCCAGGCGCTGGACGGGCCGGGGTATGACCTGCTGGGCCTGGTCGTCGGGTCGGAGGGGCTGTTGGGCCTCGTGGTCGAGGTGACCGTGCGGCTGCTGCCCGCGCCGGAGATGGCGCGGGCGCTTCTGATCGGGTTCGACAGCGTCGAGGCCGGCGGCCAGTGCGTAGCGGACATCATCGGCGCCGGCATCATTCCCGCAGGCATGGAGATGATGGACCGCAACGCCGTGGCCGCCGCCGAAGCCTTCGTCCACGCCGGCTATCCCACCGATGTCGCCGCCCTGCTGATCGTCGAGGTGGATGGGCCGGAAGCGGAATGCAGTCATCTGGCCGGCCTGATCGAAACGATAGCGGCCCGCAACGGCGCCACGGAGTTCCGTGTGTCCCGCGATGAGGCCGAACGGCTGGCCTTCTGGGCCGGGCGCAAGGCGGCCTTCCCCGCCGTGGGCCGGATCGCGCCGGACTACTACTGCATGGACGGCACCATTCCGCGCCGAAAGCTGCCCGAGGTTCTGGCGCGGATCGAGGCGCTGGCCGAGCAGTACGGCCTGGGGGTCGCCAACGTCTTCCACGCCGGCGACGGCAACCTGCACCCGCTGATCCTCTACGACGCCCACAAGCCCGGCGACCTGGACAAGGCCGAGGCCATGGGCGCGGACATATTGCGCACCTGCGTCGAGGTGGGCGGGGTGCTCACCGGCGAACACGGCGTGGGGGTTGAAAAACGCGAGCTGATGCCGGCCATGTTCGACGACGTGGACCTGGACTATCAGGCGAGGGTCAAGGCGGTGTTCGATCCGGCCGGCCTGCTGAACCCCGGCAAGGTCTTCCCCCTTCTGCACCGCTGCGCCGAGGAGGGCCGGGTGCATGTGCACCACGGCCAGACCCGGTTTCCTGACTTGCCGCGGTTTTGATGGGGCGGATGACGATCCTGAAACACCTCCCCCGGAGGCAGAGGGAGGGGACCAGCGAAGCTGGGAGGGTGAGGGGTTACGCGGCTCCAGAATCGAGCGCTGACGACTCAGCCACTGCCTGCACCGTCCCTAATCCCTCATCCTCCCACGCCTTCTCCCTCCGGGAGAAGGTTTGGAGGCGCGACCGATGACTCCGCCACGCCCCCGCGATGAAGCCGACCTGGTCGAGCTCGTGGCTCAAACCGGAGCCGATGGCGGCCACTTCCTCATCGAAGGCGGCGGCAGCCGTTCCCGCATCGGCGCGGCGCCAGCCGAGGGCGCCCAGCGCGTCGACCTGTCCGCCTTCTCCGGCGTCATCGACTACGAACCCACCGAACTGGTGCTCACCGCCGGCCCCGCCACGCCCCTGGACGAGATCGAAGCCCTGCTCGCCGCCAACAACCAGATGCTGGCGTTCGAACCGCCGCGGCACGCCGCGCTGTGCGGCCGCACCGGCGCAGTCCCGACCCTCGGCGGCGCCCTGGCGGCCAACGCGGGCGGACCCCGACGCCTGTCCGCCGGCGCGGCGCGGGACCACTTCCTGGGTTTTCGCGCGGTGTCCGGGCGCGGCGAGGCCTTCAAGGCCGGGGGCAAGGTGGTCAAGAACGTCACCGGTTTCGACCTGTCCAAGGTCATGGCCGGCTCCTGGGGCACTTTGGCGGTGCTGACCGAGGTCAGCGTCAAGGTCCTGCCCCGACCGCCTTTCACCGCGACCCTGGTCCTGACGGGACTAGACCCGACCCGGGCCTGCGCCGCCATGGCCAGAGCCTGCGGCTCGCCGGCGCCCATCACCGGCGCGGCGCATCTGGATATCCATGATGGTCGACCGGCCACCCTGTTGCGCCTGGAGGGCTTTGAGCCTTCGGTGCGCGTGCGCGTCGACGCGTTGCGAGGCTTGCTCGCCGAGTTCGATAAGGCCGAGCTGTTGGAAGGCGGCGACAGCCTGGGCCTCTGGCGCGAAATCGGCGAGGTCACGCCACTGAATCCGCTGACCAATCCACTCTGGCGTGTCTCCATTCCCGCCGCCCAGGCGCCAGCGTTCGTGTCGGGCCTCGCGCCCGAGACCTGGATGATCGACTGGGCCGGCGGCTTGGTCTGGATCGCCGCCGAAGAGCCTCCGCATCTGGCCGGCCGGGACGGCCATGTTCAATACTGGGGCGGCGCGCCGGCATCCGCCAAACCCAATACCGCCGACCAGCTGTCGCCCGGCGCCCTGCGCATCTCCCAGGGCCTGAAGGCGGCGTTCGACCCGAAGGACGTGCTCAATCGCGGCCGCCTTTTCCCGCCCCTCGGAGCCGGCTGACATGCAGACCCGCTTCACCCCCGACCAGCTGGCTGATCCGGACACCGCCGTCTCCGAGACGATGATCCGCAAATGCGTCCACTGCGGCTTCTGCACCGCCACCTGCCCCACCTATGTCCTGCTCGGCGACGAGCTGGATAGCCCGCGCGGGCGCATCTATCTGATCAAGGAAATGCTGGAGACCGACGCAGATCCGACGCCAGAGGTGGTCAAACACATCGACCGCTGCCTTTCCTGCCTGGCCTGCACCACCACCTGCCCCTCCGGCGTCGATTACGCCAAGCTGATCGACCACGCCCGCGACTATGTGGAGCAGCGTTACCAGCGGCCCTTCGCCGACCGCGCCTGGCGGGCCCTGCTGGCCTGGCTGCTGCCGAGCCAGGGCCGGTTTGCCGCCGCGCTGAGCCTGGCGCCCCTGGCCAAACCGTTGGCGCCGTTGCTGGCGCGCATCCCGGCGCTGACACCCGCCGCCGCCATGCTGGCCCTGGCGCCCAGCCGGCGCGGCGCGCCATCGCCCACTCCGGCCGCGCAAGCCCACCCCAACGGCCGGGTCATCCTGCTGCAAGGCTGCGCCGAGCCGGTGCTGGCGCCGCAGATCCGCGCGGCGACGGTGCGGCTGCTGAACCGCATGGGCTATGACGCCGTGTTCGTCGCCGGCGAAGGCTGCTGCGGCGGCCTCACCCATCACATGGGCAAGGCCGAAGCCGCCCGCGCCGCCGCCCGCCACAACATCGCCGCCTGGAGCGCAGAGCTCGCCAAGGACGACGTCGCCGCCATCCTGACCACCGCGTCCGGCTGCGGGGTGATGCTGAAGGACTATGCCCACCTCTTCCGCGAGGACCCGGAATTGGCCGAACCCGCCAGACGCATCTCCGACCTCGCCCAGGACATCGTCGAGTTCGTCGACCAGATCGGCCTGCCGGCAGTCGTGCAACATCCCGCGCTCAAGGTTGCCTACCACGCCGCCTGTTCGCTGCAGCACGGCCAGAAGATCACCGCAGCGCCCATGCGCCTGCTGGCCGCCGCCGGCTTCGACGTCCGCGACATCCCCGAAGGCCATCTCTGCTGCGGCTCGGCCGGGACCTACAACATCCTGCAGTCCGACATCGCCAGCCGCCTGCTGGAGCGGAAGCTGGAAAACATCGACCGCACAGGCGCCGATGTGATCGCCGCCGGCAACATCGGGTGCCTGACCCAGATCGCCAGCGGCTCGCGCCGGCCGATCGTCCACACGATCGAGCTGCTAGACTGGGCGACGGGCGGCCCGAAGCCGGAGGGATTAGCGGACGTCTGATCGCCCGCGCAGGCTCGGCTGTTGGAACAGAGCTCGCCTGACCCTGTTCCCAATCCAGGAGGCCGATCATGCCCAAATCCCAAGCCGGCTCGGAACGGAGCCGCGGCGACGAACAGGAAGACCTGCGGCCCGGAAGCCCGCCACGCCCGGCTACTCAGCCGAAAGGTTCTGGCGCCTCGAACGTATCGTCGAAGACCCGGACAGACCCCAATACCGGCGCGCCCAACCCGAAACGCGGAGACCAGCGATGAAAGCCGTTCGCATCCACCACTTCGGCGACCCCAGCGTGCTGGAGGTCGACGAGATCGACCGCGCCAAGCCGACGGGCGACCAGTTGCTGATCCATGTCCGCGCCGCCAGCGTCAATCCGGTGGACTACAAGATTCGTCAGGGCGGCTATCCCATGGTCAAGGAAGACAAGCTACCGATCACCCTGGGCCGCGATGTCGCCGGCATCGTCGAAAAGGCCGCCCCTGGCTTCACGGTTGGCGACGAGGTCTATGCCCACCTCGACTGGGCCGACGGCGGCTATGCCGAATACGCCGTCGTTGCGCCGGTGGGCGTTGCGCTGAAGCCGAAGAGCCTGGACATGACCCACGCCGCGGCCGTACCCCTGGCCGCGACCACCGCCTGGCAGGGCCTTTTCCAGCACGGCAATCTGCAGCGGGGCCAGAGGGTGCTGATCCATGGCGCCTCGGGCGGCGTGGGCGGCTTCGCGGTCCAGTTCGCCAAGGCGGCCGGCGTCTATGTCTACGCCACCGCTTCAGGCGACGGCGTTCAGGCGGTTCGCGACTATGGCGCCGACGAAGTCATCGACTACAAAAAACAGAAGTTCGAGGACGTGGCCAAGGATGTCGACCTGGTGTTCGACCTGATCGGCGGCGACACCCAGGCCCGCTCCTTCGCGGTGGTCAAACCCGGCGGCGCCTTGATCTCGACGGTGCAGGAGCCGGACAAGGCCAAGGCGGCGGAAAAGCAGCTAACCGCCAAACGCTATATGGCCGAGCCCAACGCCGATCATCTGAAGCGGATCGGCGAGCTGATCGACGCCGGCAAGGTCAAGGTCGTGGTGGCCGAAACCTTCCCCCTCGACCAAGCCCCCGCCGCCCATGCCAGCCTGCAGAACGATCATCCGCGCGGCAAGGTGGTGCTGGAGGTGGCGTAGCAGCGTGGGCCTACCTTCTCCCTTGTGGGAGAAGGTTTAGGATCCCGCCCGTTCGATCACCGGCTCATGCCTGATTGCGCACTTGACCGAATTGGCGATGGCGCATCTGGCGGAAACATCGTGGTGCACGCGCAGGGCCAGTTCGGCGTCGTCGCTCGCGCGGATCGTAACGTGCGGCCGCAGAACCACTTCGGTCATGCGGTCGCCGGCCACGGCGTCCTCGACCATCACCCCCACCGCCTCGTCGCGATAGGCGAGCACGGATATCCCAGCCTCTGAGGCCAGGTGCAGGTACCAGAGTTTGTGGCAGGCCGAGACGGCGGCGACCAGCAGCTGCTCGGGGTTCCATCGAGCAGGGTCGCCGCGAAAGGCGGGATCGGACGAGCCGGGGATCGGCGGCCTGCCCTCGGCGCTGATCAGATGCTCGCGGCCATAGGCTCGATAGGTCTCCGTTCCCGCGCCGCGGTTGCCGACCCAGTCCACCGTGACGTCATAGCGGTGCTCGCGGGCCATGATCTTCCTCCATGCTCAAGCGGGCGTCAGCCAACCCCGATGTAGCTCGGAGGATAAATTATCGCTAGAATCCGCAGCGCCGCGGATGAAGGCGGCGCTCGCTACAGCAGGCCGCGCGAATATCCATGCAGACCGCCGGGCGCTTCGCGCCGAGACAATCCATTCCCGGTTGGCTGGGCGAGCAGAAGTCAGGCGAAATCCTGGCCTACGCCATCGCCAACCAGGCGCGGTTTGCGCCATCGACCATCGAGCGAAACGATGGGACCTCCACCGTCGACCGTTCGCTGCGCGACTCGCAAAAACTGCTCGACCTGGGCGGCCACGGCGAGTTCATCGCCGACCGGATCATCGACCTGATGCCCCGCTTGGGTCCACTCATCGGGCCGCTCGATCGGCCGATCCAGGGCCTAACCCTGGAATTGGTCGCCCACGGCGACGGCGCCCATTTCAAGCGGCACGAGGACACCTATACCGGCGCGGGGGCCGACCAGAGACGGGGACGGCGACGGCTAAGCCTGGTCTACTATCTGAACCAGCGGCCGAAGCGGTTTTCGGGCGGCGTCCTGCGGTTCTACAACGACGACGACACCGCCTGGCAGGATGTCATCCCGGACCACGACCTGCTGGTCTGCTTCCCGGCCTGGACGTCGCACAGCGTCGAGCCGGTGCAGGTCCCCGGCGGCGCCTTCGCCCACAGCCGCTTCGCCATCAACGGCTGGCTCTACGACTGATGGGACCAGCGTCGGCCCTGCGCCTTGCGAACCTTATCGCCTTCAAGTGTGGGTCTGCAGACCCCGGTGCAGCACATCGTCGGCTTCCTCGACCGCCTCGGGCGGCAGTTCGCTGACCTTCGCAAGGTCGGCGTAAAGGGGCGCGAAATCCGTCTCCAGGGTTTGGCGCAGCAGGTCGGCGAAGCTGTCGATGACGAAATAGGTCTGCTGGTAGTCGTCGATCCGGTAGCGGGTCCGCATCACCCGTTTCAGATCGAAGGCGATCCGGTTGGGCGAAGAGTCCTCCAGGGCGAAGTGGCTCTCACCGAAGCTGGAAACGATGCCGGCGCCATAGAGCTTCAAATCCCCGCCGTCGCGGATCAGGCCGAACTCCACCGTGTACCAATAGAGCCTGGCCAACTGCTCCAGGGAGCCAAATGACAGCGACCTCAGGCCGCCCTCGCCATAGGCCTGCATATAGTCGGCGAAGGTCGGGTCGGACAGCAGCGGCACATGCCCGAACAGGTCGTGAAAAACGTCCGGCTCCTGCAGGTAGTCGAGCTGATCCGGCCGGCGGATGAAGCGGCCGGCGACGAAGGTGCGATTGGCCAGGTGGCGGAAAAAGACCTCATCGGGCACCAGGCCCGGTACGGCGGCGACCCGCCAGCCCGTCAGCGCCGTCAGCCGCTCTGACAGTTCCTCGAAGTCCGGGATACCGGGGCGGGACATCTTCAGCACATCGATCCCGCGCAGGAAGGCCGGCGCGGCACGGTCCTGCAGCATGGCCGACTGGCGCGCGTAGAGGGTGTCCCACACCGCGTGCTCTTCGGCGGAATAACGCGACCAGTCCTGCGGGATGGTCCAGTCGGGCGCGGCGCCCGGCGGCGGCGCGGAGGGTTGGGAAGACGCATCGTGCATAACGCGGAGCCTAACCCCGCTAAGCGTTGTGCATCAAGTTTCATTTGAAACTATCTCGACGAATTGATAGCATCTCGGATATCGAAGCGCCGCGAAATCCTCGTGCTTCGACAGGCTCAGCATGAGGATTTCGGATGGGCTGACGGTGAAGCTCCACCCTCTCAGTCGCCCTCATGCTGAGCCTGTCGAAGCACGAGGGCGTTCCTAGACCCTCGTTCCTCCGGAGATAACCGCCATGCTGTTCGACAACCCCCTCGGCACCGACGGGTTCGAGTTCGTCGAGTTCACCGCACCCAACCCGGATCAACTGAAGGCGCACTTCGAAGCCTTGGGCTTTACCGCCGTGTCGAAGCACCGGTCCAAGAACGTCATTCGCCTACGCCAGGGCGACATCAACCTGATCCTGAACATGGAGCCCTCCGGCCAGCCGGCGGACTTCCGCGCCGTGCACGGCCCCTCGGCCAACGCCATGGCCTTCCGGGTCAAGGACGCCGCCAAGGCCCTGAAGCTGGCCCTGGAGCGCGGCGCCAAACAGGTGCTCGGCCCGGTGGGTCCGATGGAGCTGAACATTCCCGCCATCGAGGGCATCGGCGGCTCCAACCTCTATCTCGTGGACCGCTATGGGGCGCAGGAGATCTACGACGTCGACTTCATGCCCATCCCCGGCGCCGAGGACGCGGCCAAGCTCAACGACATGGGCCTGACCTATCTCGATCACCTCACCCACAACGTCCATCGCGGCAATATGGCCAAGTGGGCGGACTTCTATGAGACGGTCTTCAACTTCCGCGAAATCCGCTACTTCGACATCGAGGGCCAGCAGACCGGCCTGGTGTCCAAGGCCATGACCAGCCCCTGCGGCAAGATTCGCATCCCCCTGAACGAGAGCCAGGACGACAAGAGCCAGATCGAGGAATTCCTGAAGGATTACCACGGCGAAGGCATCCAGCATCTGGCCTTCGGCGTCAGCGACATCTTCGCTTCCGTCGAGGCGATGGGAAAACGTGGCGTCACCTTCCAGGACACCCCCTCCACCTACTACGAACAGCTCGACGCCCGCGTTCCCGGCCATGGCCACAACCTGCAGCGGCTGCAAGCGGATAAGATCCTGCTCGACGGGGCGCCCACCGAAGGACAGGGCCTGCTGCTGCAGATCTTCACCGAAAACATGGTCGGGCCGATCTTCTTCGAGCTGATCCAGCGCCAGGGCAACGAGGGCTTCGGCGAAGGCAACTTCAAGGCCTTGTTCGAGTCCATCGAGCTGGACCAGGTCCGCCGCGGCGTGCTGCCGGCGGTGGCGGCGAAAGCATAACCGCCATGGCCACAAGGAATTGGATTCCGGTCCGCGGCGCCCAGGGCGTCCACTCGCGCCAGGCCCACGCCGACCTGCCGCAAGGCTCCTACGAGCGGGAGATTTCCAAGGAAGGCTTCTTCGGCCCCGCCGCCTTCTTCTATCACCCCAAGCCGCCGACGGGCTGGAGCAGCTTTGAAGGGCCGTTGCGCCCGCGCGCCTTCGACCTGAACGCCCTGAACGCCCCGTCCGGCAGCCCCTGGGACGCGCCGGTGGTGCTGCACAACGCCGCTTGCGAGATGCGGTTCTGGAAGCTGGCCGAGGCCATGCCGGGCCTGGCCCGCAACGCCGACGGCGACCTTTTGCTGTTCGTCCACCAGGGCGCCGGCGAGCTTTACTGTGACTACGGCCGCCTGACCTACGCCGCGGGCGACTACCTCTATCTGCCCCGCGGGACCATGTGGCGGCTGGCGCCCACCGAGCCCACCGCGGCCCTGGTGATCGAGGCCACCAACGCCCACTACAGCCTGCCGGACAAGGGCATGCTGGGCGGCCATGCGGTGTTCGACCCGGCCATCCTCGACATCCCGCAGATGGACGACGGGTTCCGCGCCCATCAGGCGCTGGAGGGTCCGGTCGCGGTGGCGATCAAGAAGCGCGGCCAGGTGTCGGTCGCGACCTTCCCGTACAATCCCCTGGACGCCATCGGCTGGCACGGCGACTTGGCGCCCGTGCGGCTGAACGTGAAGGATATCCGGCCGGTGTCCAGCGCCCGCTACCACCTGCCGCCCTCGGCCCACACCACCTTCGTCTCCGACCGGTTCGTGGTCTGCACCTTCGCCCCCCGGCCGTTCGAGACCGATCCTGGCGCGATCAAGGTGCCGTTTTTCCACAACAACGACGACTATGAAGAGGTCCTCTTCTACCACGCCGGCGACTTCTTCAGCCGCGACCATATCGAGGCGGGCATGATGACCTTCCACCCCTCCGGCTTCACTCATGGCCCGCACCCCAAGGCCCTGTCGCGCATGCTGGTGCAGCCCAAGGCGATGACCGACGAATACGCGGTGATGATCGACGTGCGCGACCCGCTGGAGGTCGGCCCTGGCGCGTCGTCGGTGGAGAACCACGCCTACGTCGATAGCTGGAAGACGCCGGAATGAGCCTGGCCGACGAGGCCGGGAAAGCGGGCGCTGACCCAGCCCTGCGCCTCGACGACTTCCTGCCCTATCGGCTGTCCGTCGCCGCCAACGCCGTCTCCGACGTGGTCGCCAGTTCCTACCAGAGCCGCTTCGGCCTCTCGATTCCGCAATGGCGGCTGATGGCCGTGCTGGGCGAGGATGGCCCGATGACGCCCCAGGCCCTGGGCGCGCGCACGGTGATGGACAAGGTCACCGTCAGCCGCGCCGCCGCCGCCCTGCATGAGCGCAGGCTGGTGGAGCGGGAGCCCAACGCCGCCGACGGCCGTTCGCACCGGGTGGGGCTGACGCGCACGGGGCTGGACCTCTACGCCCAGATTGCGCCGCTGGCCCTGGCGCACGAGGCCCGGCTGATGGAGACCTTCACCCCCTTTGAGCGGGCGACGATGCAGAACCTGCTGCGCCGGCTGCAGACCGCGGCGGACGAAGCCCGGGAGGGGTAAAGCCCTCAGCCGATCCCGAACATCCTGGCGACCATAGGCGTGTCGACCAGCACATGCGGCGCGATCGCGTGATAGCCGATGGCGTGCACCCAGGCGTTGCCAGTACGCAGGGTGACGTAGCTCTTGAACAGGCCGGGTCCGGTATAGGACAGGATCGCGAAGGCCAGCGACAGGACGATGTCGTGCGGCGAGGACAGGGAAGACCAGCCCTCGACCAGATGCATGGCCGCATAGGTGAGGCCGCCCAGGATGACCGTCAGGGGAACCGAGCCAGTGAGCTTCAGATAGCGCGGCAGCAGGATGGCGTAGATCAGCACCATGGTCGGCAGCACCGTGCCGAGGGCGTAGAGGACGAAGGTGATGGGCGCGGCCTCCCAGAAGGCGCGCGGCGTCATGGACAGCACCCCCGGCATGGTCGCCAGCTCGACAGCGCTTTCCAGCACGCCGATGACGAGGATGAGCAGGGCGTCGGCCAGGGGCGCGACCGACTTCAGGTTCAGCTCCAGGGCCGAATAGCGCCGGCGAAACCAGGCCCAGGGGACGACGGCGAAGACCAGAAAATTGTAGCCGGCCCACAGAAAGGCTTCACCGGGAGACGCGGGGATCGAGCAGCCGAACAGCGTCCCGGCGAGATGGAAGCCCAGGGGACGGTAGCCGAAGGCCGGGCCGATCACCCAGCCGCCCGCCTCGCCGAGGAAGGCGTAGGCCACCAGAAACAGCGTCTCGCGCAGGGCCTTCGGCCGGTCCGGCGCGCGGGCGGCCATGTTCAGCGGCGGCCGGCCCCGGGTCATGATCCAGACCAAGCCCATCAGCGCGATCTGTTCGATCAGGCCGAGGGTGGGCATGGCCATCTGCAGGGCGAATGGGCTCGCCGCCACCGAGGGCCGGTCGAACGGCAACCGGCCCTGGGCGAGGCCGAGCACAGTCAGGTTGAGCAGGCCCCAGCCGATCACACCGCCCCACAGGACGGTATTCGTCGGCAGGGACCGGCCGGCGCCGGGCTGTGCCGGCGTCGCCGGGTTCGCTTTGGCGTCCAGGCTGGTCACGCGGCCGCGCCAGCGAGGGCGAAGGCCGCGGACATGACCAAGGGGGAGAACAGGACGATCATCCCCAGGGCGGCGAGGGCGGTGCTGAGGCGGTGGCTGAGAATGCGGTACATGGCGCGATTTCCTTGTGCGAGGGTTGCGAGGCGGCCGGGGAACATCCCCGTCCGCCCAGACAATCTCGCGCAAGGCAGCGCTAAACACGATTGGCTATTGCCGTGTCCTAGTTATGCGATTTTGAATATGCCTTAGCGCCGCCAAGCTTTGCCAGCCCTCAGTCGTAAGGCCGCCACTCTCCCGGCGGCGGAGGCGCGGTTGGCGGGTCCTCGCTGGGGACCGCGGGTGGATCGATCTCCGGCCCAGGCGCCGGGGGCGCCTCGGCCGGCGGATCGCTCAGCGGGGGCTGTTCCCCCGGCGACGCGGGATCGGGCATCGCGCTCACCAGTAGGCCGGCATGCCAAAGTTGGCGTAGTAGGCATAGACTGGCTCGCGATAGCGCTCGTCGGTGTCGCCCAGATCGCCCAATTCCTCCAGCGTATAGGCCGGCGCGGCCTTCAGCTGCTCCTTGTCCAGGGACACCAGATAGGCGTTGCGCGCGACATCATAGGTCAGCAGCGGCCAGGGCAGTGGGTGGTATTTCTCGCCCATGCCCAGGAACCCGCCGAAGGACAGCACCGCATAGGCGACCTGGCCCGTGCGCTTGTCGATAGCGACATCCTCGATATGGCCGATGCGGTCACCGTCGGCGTTGATCACCGGGGTGTTGTTGACCTTGCTGGCGAAGATGAGGGCCTGAGGGGCGCGTGTGGCGGCGTCCATGATCTGTCTCCCTGTTGAAATCCGATGCGGATTCAACCCTCAGGACGAAGCCCCGTTCCCTCACGGACGCGGCGAGCGGGCCTGGGAACCGCGCGGCCAGGGTCCTGGTTTTGCCGGATGACTCCCCGCGAAAGGCAACCCCATGGCCGAACCAAAACATCGCTGGTCGAAAACGGTGACCGAGCACAGCGATGCGCTCGATCTGAAGAAGGACGTGTTTTCGGATCACGACCCCAAGGCGATCGCCCGGTCGCTGAAACGCTCCGCCGAGGCAAGCCACCGGCGCAAGGCCGAGCCTTATCGCTCTGCCATGTCCATGCTGACCTTCTATATCAATCGCGCGGGCGACAATCTGGAGCCGGCTCAGCGCAAGGTGCTGGAAGCCGCCAAGGGCGAGCTGCGCGAACTGTTCCACCGCCCCCCAGCTAGGGCCAGCGGTCAGGGTTTGGCCTTATAACCCAGATTCTTGAGCTGCCCGTCCGACAGATTCGGACTCTCGAACCGGTTCAGCTTGCCGCGGTCCTCGGTGGTTACAAGTTCATCGACCGGCCGTTCGTCCGCGTCGTCGTCGACCGAGACCATCTCATTGTCGGGGCGATCTTCCAGGCCGGTGCGGGGGGACTCGTCGCCGGCGTCTTCCTCGCCATCGAAGCGCTCGTCCTCGTCGAACAACTCCGGATCGTCGTCGCCGTCGCCTTCGTCGGCGTCGTCAACGGTCGAGGTCACGTCGAGCACGCGGGGCATCTCGTCGAAGTTGGCGATATCCTCGCCGTCCTCGGTCAGGTTGGTTTCGTCCATCACCTCGGCGATGTCTTCCGCGTCGATGTCGGGCTGGTCGTCCATCGTCAGGTCTCCAATCACTGTCTCCTGACAAAACAGCCGCCGCGCGCGCCCGTTCCGATAGCCGCGCCGGAAACCCAAATGAGAACGTCGCCCGTGTGCGTGGTTCGAGACGCGGCGAAGACGCCGCTCCTCACCATGACCAGGACTTTGCAGCCCAGGATCTACGCCATCCTGAGGAGCCCGCAGGGCGTCTCGAAGGACGCACCCAGCACGTGCAATCGGCTAAGCCACGGCCTCGAGCGGCTGTTCGTCGCCGTCGTCCAGCACTTCAGCCAGGGCCGCGGTCAATGAGGCCAGGGTGATCGGCTTGGCCACGTGGCCGTCGGCGCCAGCGAGACGGCTTTCGTCCCGGTGATCGGCGCCGGCATTGGCGCTGAGCATCAGGATCGGGGTGCGGTGGGCGCCCAGGGACGCCTCGTGCTGGCGGATGCGGCGCACGGCTTCCAGGCCGTCCATCACCGGCATCTGCATATCCATCAGGATGACGTCATAGGGCGCCTGCGACGCCGCCTCGACCGCCTCGGCGCCGTTGACCACGGTCGAGATGTCGATGCCCAGCTGCTCCAGCATCATCCGCACCACGATCAGGTTGGTCGGATGGTCGTCAGCGACCAGCACATGCAGGGCGCGCTCTTCGGGCAGGGACAGGGCCTCGTCCTCGGCCAGTCCCTCGGCGCTCACGGCCGATTTAAACTCGGCCTCGAACCAGAAGCGCGAACCCCGGCCGGGCTCGCTGTCGCACTCCATCGTGCCGCCCATCAGGGTGGCGAGCTGGCGGCAGATCGCCAGGCCCAGGCCTGTACCGCCGAACCGGCGGGTGATGGAGCCGTCGGCCTGCTGGAAGCGGGCGAACAGGCGGCTCTTGGCGGCTGCGTCGAAGCCGACCCCGGTGTCGATGACCGACAGCCGGATCAGGCCCGGCGCCGGCGCTTCGGCGATAATGCTGACCGAGCCCGTTTCGGTAAACTTGACCGCGTTGCTGGTGAGGTTGGTGAGGATCTGACGCACCCGCACGGAATCCCCTAGGAACCAGCTCTCCAGTTCCGGGGCGATTTGGGTGTTCAGCATCAGGCTCTTGGCTTCCGCCTTGGGCCGGTGCAATTCGGCGACCGCGCGGACCAGATCCCCCGCCTGGAATGGCGCCTCTTCGATGGTCAGCTGGCCGGCCTCGACCTTGGCCAGGTCCAGCACATCGGACAACAGCCGCTCCAGGGTGCGGCCGGAATCGCGGATCAGCTCGGCCATCTTCCGCTCCCGCTCGGGCAGGCCGGCGTCGGCGAGCAGGTCGGCCACCCCCACGACGCCATTCAGCGGCGTGCGGATTTCGTGGCTCATGTTGGAGAGGAATTCGCTCTTGGACTGGCTGGCCAGCTCGGCCCTATGCTGGGCAAAGCGCAGCCGCCCGGCCTGGCGCCGCTGCCAGACCAGCACGGCCACGGCGCCGACGATGAGCAGGCTCGCCACCAGCTCCAGCCAGCGCTGCGAGCGCACCACCGCCTGTTGCAGCACCATGCTCTTGCGCGCGGTTTCCAGCTGGGTCTGCAGTTCTCCGGTCAGCTGGCGAACGCCGGCGTTGACCATGTGGGCCTCGTCCTGGCCGTGCTGACGATTATAGCTGCGCAGCATCTCAAAGGCGTCGCTCGGCTTGCCTTCCGCCGCCAACAGCTCGGCGTGAGCCTCGGGCTCGCGGGCGAAGGCGGTAGGCTCAAAGCCCCCGTGGGCCTTCAACGCCTCCATGCGGGCAAGGTCCGCCCGTGCGTGATCAAGCTCGCCCAGCCGGGCCGCGGCGATGGCCCGCATGGGCAGCATGCGCGGCGCCAGGAATTCCGCCCCGGTCAGCTTGGCGTCCAGCCCCTTCAGGCAGTCCAGCACTTCGCGCGGCGGGCCAAAGCTTTCGGCCACCATGGCGCAAAGGTTGTCGTCCCAGGAATCCAGGTGCGGCAGGTCCGATCGCAGGGTCAGGTGATGGTGGATGGACGACAACTGGCGGGCCATGTCGCCGTCGCCGACTTCCACGGCCAGGTGGGCCATGTTGTAGACGTCGTCGAAGTCAGGGCGCGGGAAGCTTTGGTCGGCGAATTCGAAATCGGCGCGCTGGAAAGCCTTGGCGCTGCCGCCCAGGTCCTTCAGCTTCATCAGGGCGATGCCGATGGTCTCCCAGATGTCGGACTGGGCGTCGGCGGCGGCGGGATCGGCCTCGGGGATCAGGTCCTGCGCCGCGGAAAGCTGCTTCAGCGCCTCGCCGCTTTCATTCTGATCGACCAGCACCGCGGCGTTGAAGACGACGGCGTGAATGCGGGCGAACCAGTCGGTTTCGGCGGCGGCGGTGCGGGCGATCTCGGCGGTCGAGGAATCGTCGCCCTGGTCGTGCATCGCCTTCAGGGCGTTGAGCCGGGCCATAACGACATAGCGATGGTCGCCCTGCGCCTTGGCCTTGCTGGCCAGGAGCCCGTTCCAATAGTCGAATTTATTGTATTCGGACTGGTTCATCAGCACCAGGGAGACATACTGCAGCCGCCGCAGACCCTCACGATCGGTCCGCTTGGCGGCCGCCTGGCCCCAGCGCTCAAGGTCCGCGAAGCTGGTCTTCTCCGCCCGCTGCGCGATCGCGTTGGCGAGTTGCACCGGCCCGACGTCCTGCGCAATGGCGCCGGGAGCCGACGCCACGATACAAAAAACGGTTGATGCGAGAGCGAATGCGGCTCTCAACCCAATGCGCAACGACCCGACCCTCCGAGCTCCGGAATTCCTTAGCCGCAAAAGGTTTCATCTTACTCTACGCGGTAGCCGGCGGAGCCTCGGCATTAAGGTTGATGGCAGTCACCCTGCCACCTTTCCCGAAAGATCGTCCGCCCCCAGGCCAGGCAGGTTCTCGGCGACCAATATGTCCCAGCAGGCGATCTGGTGCGCTTTCACAGCTTCGACGAGCCGATGCCAGTCGGTGTGGTTATAGCCGATCGGATCGCGCCAGCTGCAGGGGATGGCGGTGGTCTGGTCGATGTAGTCGTCGGCCAAGCCGAGGAAGTTGTCGAGCTTCTGTCGCAGCCCCGCCGCCTCCTCGACGATGGCGGCGTTGAACCAGGCGTATTCGTCATAGGTCTCCAGCGCGGCGCCGCCGTAGGCCGTGGTTGCGGCGCGGGCGACATAGCGTGCGATCCGCGCCTTGCGCAGCGCCTGATCCCCGTGCGGGTCATCCGGCCCGATATCGGCGTTCAGGTCCGCCCCGAGCGCGGCGCAGTCCGCCGCCAGGGACGCTTCGCTCCTGGCCGGATTGACGTGCAGGGCCAGCCGGACGAACAGGGCCTCGGCCGCCTCCAGGAAGCGGCGGCGGTTGTCGATTCGGTCCTCGACCAGCCTCGGGTCGGTCCAGACCAGGGCCGGCTGGTCCGGCATATGCCCCGCCGAGCCATGACCGACGTTAAGCAAGGTTTTGACCCAAGAGGCGCCCGGCAGGTCATTATATGTGTCCCGTCGACCCAGAAAGTTCTGGTGCGCCCAGGTGTCGACGAACCCATGGGCCGAGACGCCGATGCGATAGAGATTGCCGGAGGCCAGCGCCGACTTCAGCATCTTCTGCGCCACGGGGCTGTTGGGGGTGGTCACCCAGGCGTCCTTGCGCCCATCCTTGCGCGCGGCGCTGGGCGCATCGGGATCGCCAGGGATGAAGTGGAAGATGGGATAGATTTTCGCCAGCTGCCGGGTGGGCTTGAGGATGTCCATCGTCTGGCTGACGTAGTTCAGATAGTCGCCCCCCGGCGACCTGACCCGATAGCGGATGTGGTTGTCGTCCACGCTCTGGGCGGCGTGGGCGATGATTTCCGCGTGCTCCGGCGCGAACCCCGCCCGGGCCGCGATCAGGTAGGTCATGTAGTAGTGGAACTCGATATCCATCCGGTCTCCGTCGGGGCTGATCCGCGGGGGCGATAGCGACCCTACCTGCCGATAGAGCCCGGCGCCTGCCTATGCGGCAAGATAGCACCGGCTTCCGCGAAAGCGCCTCGGACAGGCCGGCTATCTGACTGGCAATTCAGCGCGCCGCACTACCTGGCGCATGGAGATCGACGAAGTCACTCGCGAAACCCCGACCAGGCGGGTCAGCCGGGTCGAGTGGATGCGCTCCAGATCGTCGACGTCGCGCGCCACCACCCGGACGAGATAGTCCGCCGAGCCGGTCATGAGATAGCATTCCATGACCTCCGGAATCGAGGCGATCTCCCGCTCGAACGCTTTCAGGGCGGCCTCGGACTGCGATTCCAGGGTGATGGTCACGAAGATGTTCAGCGGCAGGCCGACCGCCTGCTGGCTGACCACCGCCGCGTACCGTTCGATCGCCCCGGCGGCCTCCAGCTGGCGCACCCGGCGTTGGCAGCTCGATTCCGAAAGGTGCGCTTTGTCCGCCAGCTCGACATTGGTCGCGCGGCCGTTCCGTTGCAGCTCCCGAAGCAGGATCAGGTCGTGAGAATCCATCGCCATGGGCGTTTCCACCACTAATCATGCCCTGACGCAAGATTCCCCCATTCCCGGCCAGAACCGCGCCACAGAATGCACGGCGGCGCACGCCGATCCGCGTTATCCATAGGCATCTTCGAACGGCAGGAGCCTTCCATGCGTATCGGCGTCCCCAAAGAAATCAAAACCCTCGAGTTTCGCGTTTCGGTTACGCCGGGCGTGGTCCACCGACTGGTCCACGACGGCCACCAGGTGTTCGTGGAAGCCGGCGCCGGCGCTGGCGTTCTGTTGAGCGACGACGCCTACCGCGAGGCGGGCGCCGAGGTGCTGCCCACCGCCGATGACGTGTTCGAAGCCGCCGACCTGATCGTCAAGGTCAAGGAGCCTCAGGCCGTCGAGATCGCCCGGTTGAAGCCACGCCACACCCTGTTCACCTATCTGCACCTGGCCGCCGACCCGGCCCAGGCCAAGGGACTGATGGCGTCCGGCGCCACCTGCATCGCCTATGAGACCATCGTCGGCCCGCGCGGCGGCTTGCCGCTGCTGGCGCCCATGAGCCAGGTCGCCGGCCGGATGGCTGTCGATGTCGGCGCCGTGGCCCTGCTGCGGCCCGGCGGCGGACGCGGCATGCTGCTGGGCGGCGCGCCGGGGGTTCTCCCGGCCAAGGTGGTGATCCTGGGCGGCGGCGTCGCCGGCAAGCACGCGGCGCAGATGGCCATCGGCCACCGGGCGGACGTGACCCTGTTCGACATCTCCGCCCCCCGCCTGGAAGAGCTGGACGACCAGTTCGGCGGCCTGCTCAAGACCGCCTTCTCCACCCCGGACGCCGTGCGCGCGGCGGTGATCGAGGCCGACCTGGTGATCGGTTGCGTGCTGATCCCCGGCGCCGCGGCGCCCAAGCTGGTCAGCCGCGCGGACCTCGCCAGGATGAAGACCGGCGCTGTGCTAGTGGACGTGGCCATCGACCAGGGCGGCTGTTTCGAAACCAGCAAGCCGACCACTCACGCCGACCCGACCTTCGTCATCGACGGGGTGATCCACTATTGCGTCGCCAACATGCCCGGCGCCGCGCCCCTGACCTCGACCTACGCCCTGGGCGCCGCCACCGCGCCCTACCTGATCAACCTGGCCAACAAGGGCGTCGATGCCGCCTTGAACGATGACCCGGGCTTCGCCGCGGGCCTGAACGTGCGCGGCGGCAAGATCACCTATGCGGCGGTAAGTGAGGCGCTGGGTCTGCGGTAACGGGCAAAATTCGCGCTCATTCCCGCATTGCCGGGATGGGCGGAAAGCAGCCTAGTCCGCCGGCTGTGCCGCCAGCGTGGTCTTGCCCGCGTCCGGGTCGGGCCAGCGCATGATCGGGGCGTCGGTGGAGGCGACGCCTGCATTGGCCAGGGCGTCCTGCATGTAGAAGACCCCCGGATCGCCCGTGCTGAAATGCAGCAGAAGCGGCGCGGCCGAGCGGCCGTCGGCGTTCTTGAAATCGTTCACCGCATTGATCTGCAGCGCATAGCTCCTATGTGGCTCTATGGTGCACAACAGAACGAAGCTGCGTTGGTCGGCCAGCATCCGCGGCCTGCCCAGGCAGCTAGGGAAGTCCCCGTCGGCGGCCTTGGCGTAGGACCAGCCATCAGCGGTCATGGCCTGGTCGAAGATCACCTTCAGCACCAGCACCCCGGACGGAATGGTGGCGCCCTCGGCCGGATAGCTCAGATAGACCTTGGGCGGCGGTCCGCCGGAGATCACCACCCCCGACAAATGGGTCGGCGGCGCCGGCGCGGCCGGCGCATCGGCCGCGGCCGCCTGGCTGGCGGCGAGCAACAGGGTTGAAACCGCAAGGATGAGCCGGATCGACATGGACGCAGAGGATGATGCCCTTGTGGCGTAAGCGTGGCCAGAAGGTTTCAATTGCGATCGACCATGGGCATTCCTCCGCATCCCTCAGGATGAGGAAATGGGGGCCTCAAATATCAAAACTCACCCCCTGCGCCAGGGGCAGGGTTTTGCCGTAGTTCAGAGTCTGGGTGGCGCGTTTCATATAGGCGCGCCAGGAATCGGAGCCGGACTCGCGGCCTCCGCCGGTTTCCTTCTCGCCGCCGAACGCCCCGCCGATCTCGGCGCCCGAGGGGCCGATGTTGACGTTGACGATGCCGCAGTCGGAACCTTCCTCGGACTGGAACCGCTCGGCTTCGCGCAGATCAAGGGTGAAGATGGACGACGACAGGCCCTGGGCCACGTCGTTCTGAAGGGCGATGGCCTCGTCGAGGTCGCGGTAGCGCATGACGTAGAGGATCGGCGCGAAGGTCTCGCGCTTGACCACATCCGCTTGGTTGGCGATCTCCACCAGCGCCGGTCGCACGAACCAGCCCTCGGAGCCGGCGATCTCCACCCGCTCGCCGCCGTGCACCGTGGCGCCAGCCGCGCGGGCCTCGACCAGGGCATGCTGCATGCCCTCATAGGCGTGGTTGTCGATCAGCGGGCCGACCAGGACGCCGCTCATGCGCGGATCGCCGACGGCGACGCTGGCGTAGACGCTGCGCAGCTTGGCGACAAAGGCGTCATAGAGGCTCTCATGCACGATCAGCCGGCGCAGGGTGGTGCAGCGCTGGCCGGCGGTGCCCATGGCCGCGAAGGCGACCCCGCGCAGGGTCAGGTCCACGTCCGCCGACGGGGCGACGATGGCGGCGTTGTTGCCCCCCAACTCCAGCAGCGAGCGGCCGAAGCGCGCCGCCACGCGGGGTCCGACCGTGCGGCCCATGGCGGTCGAGCCGGTGGCGGACACCAGCGGAACCTTGGGGTGATCCACCAGCACCTCGCCGACCTCGCGGCCGCCGATGATCAGTTCGGACAGGTGGGCCGGCGCTTCGCCAAACCGGGCGCAGGCGCGCTCGAACAGACTCTGTACGGCCAGGGCGGTGAGCGGCGTCTTCTCGGACGGCTTCCACACCACGGCGTCGCCGCAGACTACCGCCAGGGCCGCGTTCCAGGCCCAGACCGCGACCGGGAAGTTGAAGGCGGTGATGATCCCCACCACGCCGATGGAGCGCCAGGTTTCCGCCATCCGGTGCTCGGGGCGTTCGGTGGCGATGGTCAGGCCGAACAGCTGCCGCGACAGGCCGACGGCATAGTCGCAGATGTCGATCATTTCCTGGACTTCGCCCAGGCCCTCCGCGGTGACCTTGCCGGCCTCCAGGGTCACCAGCCGGCCAAGGTCCGCCTTCGCCGCGCGCAGTTCTTCGCCGAACAGGCGGATCAGCTCCCCGCGCCGGGGCGCCGGAACCTTGCGCCAGGCCAGGTAGGCGCCATGGGCGCGGTCGATGGCCGCGCGGGCCTCGTCAGCGGTGACCTGCCGCACCCGGCCGATCTCGCCGCCGGAGATGGGCGAGGTGGCGATCAGGGCGTCCGCGCCGTTGAAGTCGGCGGTGACGCCCAGGCGCTTCAGGACAGCGGCGGCTTCGTCAGCGACGGCGGGAATGGCGACGATTTCGTTCATGGCGGGTCTCCGGCGACGTGACGGCAAACGTTGTGGGGTCGGTCTCGTGCTTCGACAAGCTCAGCATGAGGGCGAATGCTAGGTCGGTGGGTTTGAAGCGCGGTAGAAATCCTCATGCTGAGCTTGTCGAAGCACGAGGATTTCGGACCCTCAGGCCGCCGCGACCGCCTGCCCGTCCTGCGCATAATACCGTCCGAACCGGTTGGCCAGGAAGCGGTCCAGGGCGATCTCTTCCTGTTTGATGAAGCCAATCTGCGGCAGCTCCCCACTCGCCAGCATGTCCAGCACGGTGCAGATGCCCGCGGCCGTGGTGATCTGGATCGCGCTGCGCAGTTCGCCCGCCACCGGCGCGGCATAGACCTTGTTCACATAGGTCTCCTGCACCAGCTGGCCGCCCCTCAGGCCGGAGACGGTGACAAAGATGATCACCACATCCTGCATGGTGGTCGGCAGCGCCTTTTCCATGATGTCCTTCAGTATCTCACGGCGGTGGCGCAGGCCCAGGTCGTTGAGCAGCGCCTTCATGATCGCCGCGTGGCCGGGGTAGCGGATGGTGCGGTAGTTCAGGTTGCGCACCTTGCCGGCCAGGGTCTCGGCCAGGGTGCCCAGGCCGCCGGAGGTGTTGAAGGCCTCATACGTCACGCCGTCGAGGGCGAACTCCTCGCATTCTTCCAGCGCCGTGGTCTCGCACAGGCGGCCGTTCACCACTGCCTCGCAGGGCTCGCAGTATTCGTTGATGACCCCGTCTGTGCTCCAGGTGAGGTTGTAGTTCAGGGCGTTTGACGGGAAGCGCGGCAGGGCGCCGACGCGCATGCGCACATCCATCAGTTCGTCGAAGCCCTTGGCCAAGGCGCTGGCGATGATGGTGATGAAGCCGGGGGCCAGACCGCATTGCGGGATGAAGGCGGTGGTGGCGTCCTTGGCCAGTTCCATCACCCGCTTGGTGCTGGCCACATCCTCGGTCAGGTCCAGATAGTGGGCGCCAGCGGCCTTGGCGGCCTCGGCGACCTTGGTGGTCAGGTGGAACGGCGCGGCGCTCAGCACCGCATATTTGCCGACCAGGGCGTCGCTCAGATGGCCTTCGACGGCGATGTCCAGCACCCGGGTCTTGACCGCGGGATGGGGTTTCAGCGCGGCGAGCTGGGCTTCGGAGCGGTCGAAAATCTCGACGGCATAGTCGCCGCTGGCCGACAGCATCTCAGCGATCATCGCCCCAATGTGTCCGGCGCCGATGATGGCGATGTCGCGCATGCTTCCCCTCCTGATGATTCGCCTTTCATTCTCGGGCGGCCCAGGACGATTCCTAGTCGCCAAACCGCTGGTGGAAGGGCTAGAATTCGGCGTTCCGATGGCAGGTTTCGGCGAATCGACGATGGATGAGACCGACCAGAAACTGATCGCCGCCTTGCGGGAAAACGCCCGCCTGTCGACGGCGGAACTCGGCCGCCGCCTGGGCCTGTCCCGCACCACGGTCCAGAGCCGAATCGAGCGGCTGGAGCGGCGCGGCCCGATCGCCGGCTACACCGTCCGCCTGGCCGAGGATCATGAGCGCGGCGCGGTGAGAGCCCATGTCATGATCACCGTCCGCCCCAAGGAAGCCCGCGCCGTCGAAACCGCCCTGCGCGCCCTGCCCGGCGTGCGCCTGCTGCATTCCGTCAGCGGCGTCTTCGACATGATCGCCCACGTGGTCGCCGCCTCCACCGTTGAGATGGACCAGCTGGTCGACGATATCGGGGCGCTTGACGGGGTCGAACGGACCACGTCCTCGATCATCCTGTCGACCAGGATCGATCGGTAACCAACATACCGCCTCCCGCAAGGGGAGAAGGTCTTGGAGCCTGCCCGCCCGGAACCACCCCGACGCTCAATACATTTGGCCTTCGCGCACCCCGCGCGGACCACTGGTCGTGGTCGATCCAGACTTGCCGAGCCGCTCGCGCGCCCTCGACGCGCTGAACGTTTCCATGGCCAACAGGCGAAGGGGCCTCAGATGCTGACCTGGGTTCACTTTGGTGATCTTCACGCGTCAGACGAGGATGGATGGGAAAGCGTACAGCTCCTGCGCCAACTGACGCGCGAAGCTGATCGCCTAACCGGCGCGGTGGATTTCGCCTTCCTGCCCGGCGACAACGCCAATCACGGCGAGCCGGAGCAATATCGCCGCATTCGCGAGGTGCTTGATGGCTTCGGTCTTCGCTGGTTCGCCATCCCCGGCGACCACGATTTCGAGCAGAAAAGTCTCACAAACTTTCAAGACGGACTCGGCGCGCCCAAGCTGCCTCTAAGTGTCCTCATCAACGGCCATCGCTGCCTATTCCTCGACATCGTCTCGCCGGGAAAAGGGGGGCCTGATTTTCGACTGGGCGCGGCGCAGCCCGACTGGCTGGAGGACCAGCTCACCCAGTCGAAAGCCGATCCAGAGCGACCGGTCGTGTTCATGCACGCATTCCCGGGCGATCTCGCCGAGGGCGGCGAGGCGCTGGCCAGGCTGTTCGCGGACCACGGCGTCGCCAGCGTCGACACCGGCCACACCCACTACAACGAGGTGTTGAACGACGGCGGGACCATCTACACCGCCACCCGCTCCACCGGCCAGATCGAGGAGGGGCCGCCCGGCTTTTCGATCCATGCCGTCGACGGATCGGTCGCAAGCTGGCGGTTCAAGCCGCTGGACAGCCCCTGGCCCTTCGTCCTGATCACTTCGCCCGCCGATCGCCGGCTGGTTGTCCATCCAAGCAAAGCCGACCTGGCGGCGCTCGGACTCCTCACCGTCCGGGCTCGGGTGTTCGGCGAAGATGTGGAACGGGTGACCCTGACGGTCGACAACGGACCTCCGATCGCCATGCGACCCATGGAGAAAACAATGGGGGTCTGGACCGCCGAAGTGGACGCGCCTGACCACGGACGCCACACGCTGGCGGTAACCGCCAAAAGCGCGACAGGCGAATCCGACACCGATCGCATCGAGATCGATCTGTCGCGGGATTACCCCGCGACCAAATGGTCGTTGAAGGAAAACCCCGGCGACCATCTGCATTCCATCGGCCCCTGGCCGGACCGGGGTCTGCTGGGCACTCAGCTTGGGCCGAACAAGAACGGCACGTCAAGTGGTAGCCGCGCCGGCGCCGACGGAGGCCAAGCGCGCCCGCACCGCGCTGGAATCGCTGAACTTCTTCATGGCCGACATGCAGGCGGGGATCGGTCCCTTCCTGGGCGTCTTCCTGCAGGGGCATGGCTGGGGGACCGGGGCGATCGGGACCGTGATGAGCCTGGGCGGCGTCGCCGGCATGCTGGTGACGGCGCCGGCCGGCGCCCTGGTGGACGCCACCAAACGCAAGCGCAGCCTGATCATCCTGTCGGGGGTGGTGACGGTGCTGGCCTCGTCGCTGATCCTGATCTCGCAGCAGTTCTGGGTCATCACCGCCTCGCAGGTCGCCACCGCCATCGCCGGAGCCGCGATCGGGCCGGCCGTGGTGGGGGTGACCCTGGGGATCGTGCGGCAGAGCGGCTTCAACGCCCAGAACGGCCGCAACCAGGCCTTCAACCACGCCGGCAACATGATTGGCGCGGGTCTGTCCGGCCTGCTCGGCTGGCGGTTCGGCTTCGTCGCCGTCTTCTGGTTGGCGGCGGCGTTCGCGGTCGCTTCGATCGTCTCGGTGCTGATGATTCACCGCAAGGCCATCGACGATGACGCCGCCCGGGGCCTGGCCGAGGACGGCGGGGCGACCGGACCCAAGGGCCTGACGATTCTGCTGGAATGTAAGCCGTTGCTGGTGCTGGCGGCCTGCCTGGCCCTGTTTCACCTGGGCAACGCCGCCATGTTGCCGCTGTACGGCATGGCGGTGGTCGGTGCGCACAAGGGTGATCCGGCCGGGTTCGTGGCCCTGACCATCGTGGTCGCCCAGGCGGTGATGGTCGTGGCCTCGCTCGTGGCCATGCGGTTGGCGCAAACGCGCGGCTACTGGCTGGTGCTGCTCATCACCTTCATAGCCCTGCCGATCCGCGGTCTCATCGCCGCCTCGCTGATCACCGGCTGGGGGGTGTGGCCGGTGCAGATCCTGGACGGGATCGGCGCGGGCTTGCAAAGCGTGGCCGTGCCGGGCCTTGTGGCGCGGATCATGAACGGAACCGGACGCGTGAACGTCGGCCAGGGCGCGGTGATGACGACCCAAGGTTTGGGCGCGGCCCTCAGCCCGGCGCTTGGCGGCTGGATGGCGCAGGCGATCGGCTATCGCGCCACCTTCACGGTGTTGGGCGCCTTTTCCCTGGTCTCCCTGGCCCTGTGGCTCGCCTTCGCGCCGATGCTCAAGCCCGCCTGCGCCGATCCCACATGACCGTCACGGGGGCCGACATCCTGATCTGGACCATCGCGGCCCTGGCGGCGGCGGGGGTGGTGATCCGCCCGTTCCGCCTGCCCGAGGCGGTGTGGGCGGTGGGCGGCGCGGTGCTGGTCACCGTCCTCGGCCTGCTGCCGCTGTCTGGCGCCGTCACCGGCGTGGCCAAGGGCTTCGACGTCTACCTCTTCTTGTTCGGCATGATGCTGCTGTCGGAGATCGGCCGACGCGAGGGGCTGTTCGATGCCGTGGCGGCGTTCGCGGTCAACCACGCGGGCGGGTCGCCCCGGCGCCTGTTCCTTTTGATCTATGCGGCGGGGACGGCGATCACAGTGCTGATGTCCAACGACGCCACCGCCGTGGTGCTGACGCCGGCGGTGTTCGCGGCGGCCAGGCGGGCCAAGACCGATCCCCTGCCCCATCTGTTCGCCTGCGCCCTGATCGCCAACGCCGCCAGCTTCGTGCTGCCGATCTCCAATCCGGCCAACCTGGTGCTCTACGATGGCCACATGCCGCCGCTGGCCCAGTGGCTGACGAGCTTCGCCCTGCCTTCCGCCATCGCGATCCTCGCCACCTTCGCCGCCCTGCGCTGGGTGGAGCGGGACGGCCTCGCCGGCGCCTGCGAGCCCACGGTCGAGCAGCCGGGCCTCAGCGCCGGCGGCTGGACGGCAGTGGCCGGACTGGGCGCAACCGTCGTCGTGCTGCTGACAGTCTCGGCGTTGGATATTCCGCTGGGCCTGCCGACCGCGATCATGGGCGCGATGACCACGGCGGTGGTCTGCATTGCGCGCCGGGTCTCGCCCCTGCCGATCCTGCGCGGCGTCTCCTGGCTGGTGCTGCTGTTGGTCGCGGGCCTTTTCGTGCTGGTGGAGGCCCTGGCGCGGACCGGACTGATCGCGGCGCTGGGGACGGCCCTGAGCGCTACAGCCCACGCCAGCCCCACAACCGCCGCCTGGAGCGCCGGTGGCCTCTTGGCCCTGGCCTGCAACCTGCTCAACAACCTGCCCGCCGGCCTGATCGCCAGCGCCGCCGCGGCCCAAGCCCATCCGCCCCGCCAGGTGGTCGACGCCCTGCTGATCGGCGTCGACCTTGGACCCAACCTGTCGGTCACCGGCTCGCTGGCCACGATCCTCTGGCTCGCCGCCATTCGCCGGGAAGGCGAGGACGTCGGCTTCTGGCGGTTCCTGAAGATTGGAGCCGTGGTCACCCCGCCGGCGCTAGTCCTGGCGCTGGGCGCCCGGATGCTGATGGGCTGAGATCTTTCTAAATCTCGATCTCCCGCGCGATCTCCACCACGTTCTGGGCTGGCAGGTTAAAGCGGTCGAACACCTTTACGGCGTTGCGGAAGAAGAAGGCGAAGATGGCCAGGCGCCATTTCTGGCTGGGTTCGATGTCGGGCTTGGAGATCACCATGTCGCGGGCGGCGAAATAGACCGCGTTGTCGATGTCGATGGTCCGGTCCAGGTGCGGGATTGCCTTCAGCGCCGCGGGCAGGTCGGGGATCTGGACGAAGCCGAACCGCAGGGTCGAGCGCCACAGGCCGGTGGCGATGTGCTCGATCTCCCCCAGCCGTTCGGGATGGCAACGGGGCGTCTCCTCGAACTCCACCGTCAGGCTGATCACCTTCTCATGCAGGGCGCCCATGTGTTTGACGTGATCGATCATCAGCGGCGGGATCAGGTTGGAGGTGCGGGTGAGGAACACCGCCGTGCCCGGCACGCGCGGGATGCGCCGCGCGTTCAGGTCGCGGATCAGCTTTTCCGCCGATCCTGGCTCGACGGCCGACGCCCGCCGCACCCGGCCGATGCCCCAGTGCCAGGTCAGCATGGCCCCGAACACCAGGGCGCCGAAGGTCAGCGGCAGCCAGCCGCCGTCGGCGATCTTGAGCAGGTTTGCGCTGAAGAAGCCGATGTCGACGATCAGGAAGACCACGGCGACCGCGCCCGCCACGAGAGTCGGCCATTTCCAGACCCGGCGCATGGCCGTGAACAGCAGGGCCGTGGTCAGCAGCATGGTGGTAGACACCGCGGTGCCATAGGCGCCGGCCAGACGGTCGGAGCTGCCAAACCCGATGGTGATGCCGATGGTGGCGATCATCATTAGCCAGTTGACCACCGGCACATAGATCTGGCCGTAGACGCTGTCGGAGGTCTGGCGGATCGCGAATCCCGGCATCCAGCCCAACTGCATAGCCTGGCGCGTCATGGAGAAGGAGCCGGTGATCACCGCCTGGCTGGCGATGATGGTGGCGATGGTGGCCAGCACCACCAGGGGGTAGACCGCCCAGGTCGGCGCCAGCTGGAAGAAGGGGTTGCCCTCGATATGCCCCTTCTGGATCAGCAGGGCGGTCTGGCCGGCATAGCTGAGCAGCAGGGACGGCAGCACCACCGCATACCAGGATAGCCGGATCGGCCGCGCGCCGAAATGGCCCATGTCGGCATAGAGGGCCTCGCCGCCGGTGATGCACAGGAAGACCCCGCCCAGCACCATCAGGCTCTTGAACCCATGACGCGCCAGAAAGCCGATAGCGTGGCTGGGGTCGATCGCCCACAGCACCCGCGGATCGCGCAGGACGCCACTGATACCCATCAGCGAGATGGCCGCGAACCAGACCAGCATGATCGGTCCGAACGCGCCGCCGATCTTGGCCGTGCCGAACCGCTGCAGCGCGAAGAAGCCGAACAGGATCACCACGGCCACCGGCATGACGTAGGGCGTCAGCACATTGGTCACCACCTTGACCCCTTCCAGCGCGCTCAGCACCGAGATGGCCGGTGTGATCACCCCGTCGCCATAGATCAGCGCCGCGCCAAGCAGCCCCATCACCGCCAGCACCCTGGCCCCGCCGGTAAAGCGGCCGGCGCCCAGCAGCGACATCAACGCCAGGATGCCGCCTTCGCCGTTGTTGTCCGCCCGCATGACGAACAGGCAGTATTTGATCGAGATGGTGATGATCAGGGTCCAGACGATCAGCGACAGGATGCCCAGCGCCCCCTCCGGCGTGAACCGTCCGTCCACCGCCTCGACCACGGTCTGCAGGGTGTAGAGCGGGCTGGTGCCCAGGTCGCCGAACACAATCCCCAGGGCCGACAGCGCGCCTACGGCGACGCCCGCCGCGCCGGGTTTAGTGCTGCGCGTGGGTGCTGTGACGCTCATGCCATGACCGACTGTGGGAACCGGGGTTCGGTTCGCGATGAGACGACAGTAGGCCGGATTCGCGACGGGTGGGTATCAGCTTAGCTGTCGGTCTTACTCTACCCCTTGATCAGGCCCGCCAGCGCCTGAGCTGGTCCGGCGGCGGACTGGGCCAACACCAGATGCGCCGACGCCTCCCCCGTCGCCGCCACCCCGCGCACGCCCAGTCCGGCCAGCGCGGACGCGTCGATCCGCGAAGAATCCGTCAGCCCGACCAGGATACGGTTGGCCGCGGCCTCGGCGCTCGTCAGGTTGGCGACGCCGCCCAGGGCCGCCAACAGACCTGCCGCGAGGGACTGGTGTTCGGGGGAAACGATCACGGGCTCAGCGATCGCGACCGGCGCCGGGGCGGTCGCCACGGGCGACCCGATAGCCTGGCGCATCTCCCGCGCCACCTCGTCGGCGATCGGACCGACCACCACCTGCAGATCGCGCTCAGATGGTCTGATCAGCCCCCGTGCGCCCAAGGCCTTCAGGGTCGGGGCGTCCACAACCGATTGGTCGACGACCACCAGCCGCAGGCGCGTCGTGCAGGCGTCGATGGAGACTAGGTTGGCCGCGCCGCCCAGGGCCGCGATATAGCCCCGCGCCCGGCCCAGTTCGCCGATGATCACCGGCGTGGCGGCGATATCCTCGTCGGGCTCACGCCCCGGCGTCTTCAGGTCCCAGCGCCGAATGGCGAAGCGGAACACCCCGTAGTAGAGGCCGAAATAGAGCAGGCCGACGGGAATCAGCAGCAGCGGCCGGGTGGCCTTGCCGAAGTTGATCACATAGTCGAACAGCCCGGCCGAGAAGCTGAAGCCCAGCCGCACCTTCAGCGCGTCCATGATCACCATGGCCAGGCCGGTCATCACCGCGTGCAGGGCGAACAGCACGGGCGCCAGGAACATGAAGCTGAACTCGATCGGCTCGGTGACCCCGGTGAGGATGGCGGTGAGGGCGAGCGAAAGCAGCATCCCACCTACAGCCTCGCGCCGCTCGGGCCGGGCGGTGTGGTACATGGCCAGGCAGGCCGCCGGCAGGCCGAACATCATCACCGGGAAATAGCCGGCCATGAAGGCCCCGGCGGTGGGATCGCCGGCGAAGAAGCGGTTCAGGTCGCCGGTGGCGCCGTGATAGTCGCCGATGATGAACCACGCCACGTTGTTGAGGATGTGGTGCAGGCCAGTGACGATCAGCAGCCGGTTCAGCACGCCGTAGATGAACAGGCCAAACGGCCCGGCGGCGACAATGGCATGGCTCAGACTGTCGATGGCGCCGCTGAGCGCCGCGAAACCGAAGCCGAACACGGCCGCGAGCAACAGGCCGATCAGTCCACTGAGGATCGGCACGAAGCGGCGCCCGCCGAAAAAGGCCAGATACTCCGGCAGCTTGATCGACCCGAACCGGTTGTAGGCCCAACCCGCCGTCACCCCGGACAGGATGCCCAGGGGCACGCTCAGCCGGTTGATCGCGCCGTCTCGCCAGGCCGCGTCCGCCAGATCCTTGGCCTTGCCGGCGAACCCGGCCAGGGCGTCGGTCGGCGCGTGCATCAGGGCCTCCGCGCCATTGCTGGCGACCAGGAAACAGACCACCCCCGCCAGGCCGGCGGCGCCATTGCCGTCCTTGGCGAAGCCTACGGCGACGCCGATGGCGAACAACAGGCCGAGGTTGTGGAAGATCGCATCCCCCGCCGAGGCGATGAAGGCGATGTTGAGCATGTCCGGCTGGCCCAGGCGCAGCAGCAGCCCCGCCACCGGCAGGACCGCGATAGGCAGCATCAGGGCGCGACCGAGAGGCTGCAGGGCGCTCAGCGAAAACTTTGCGGAAAAGCGTTGGGCCATCAGGCGGCTCCTCGGCCAAACAAAGACAATCGATCTGGCGGGGCCAGGGCGCGGACGGCGCCGGCGGACGATTGGGCAACCGCCGCGCTCGCCAACGCCTTGCAGTCGTCCATTGTCAGGGTGCGGACGAGGGCCTTCAGCTCCGGGATGATGGCGCTGGAGGCCGACAGGCTGGCGACGCCCAGGCCGATCAGGATCGGCGCGGCGGCGAGGTCGGAGGCCAGGCCTCCACAGACGCTGACCGGCCGGCCCTTGGCTCGCGCGCCCTCCGCCGACTGGGCGATCAGGCGCAGCACCGCCGGGTGTAGCCCATCCACCTCCGCTGCCAGCAGCGGGTTCCCGCGATCCATGGCCAGGGTGTATTGCGCCAGGTCGTTGGTGCCGAGGGAGATGAACTCCGCCTCGGCGCATAGGATGTCGCAGGTGACGGCGGCGGCCGGCGTCTCGACCATCACCCCCACGGGGATCGGGCGCGTGACGCCCAACTCGGCGCGGACCTCGGCGATCATGGCCTTGACCGCCATCAGCTCATCCAGGCTGGCCACCATGGGGATCATGATCTTCAGATGGGTCGAGGCGCCGACCCGGAGCAGGGCGCGCAGCTGGGTGCGGAGCAAGTTCGGTCGCCACAGGCTGGTGCGCACCCCGCGCAGGCCCAGGGCCGGGTTCTCCTCGGCCGGGATCGGCAGATAGCCCACCGGCTTGTCACCACCGATATCCAGGGTGCGGATGGTCAGCGGGCGCGCGCCCAGGGCGTTGGCGATAGCCTGGTAGCAGGCCGTCTGCTCGTCCTCGGACGGCGCGGCGTCCCGCTCCATGAACAGGAATTCGGTGCGCAGCAGGCCGCAGCCCTCAGCGCCGGCGGCCACGGCGGCTTCCGCGTCGCTCTGCGAGGCCAGGTTGGCCAGGATTTCGATGCGGACGCCGTCGGCGGTCCTGCAATCCTCGTGGGCGCTGGCCTTGGCGAGAGCGCGACGAGTCTTGCGGGCCTCCAATGCGGCCTGAGTGACCTTCAGCTGTTCGACGCCCGGCGAC
>Ga0302314_10001955_pt1 | contig 38487 bp, 34 predicted proteins | sample III_Palsa_N2_3_FD_200533 | JGI IMG/M metagenome (GOLD analysis project Ga0302314, IMG submission 200533) | Peat permafrost microbial communities from Stordalen Mire near Abisko, Sweden - III_Palsa_N2_3 | ecosystem: Environmental > Terrestrial > Soil > Palsa > Peat permafrost | place: Sweden...
CCAGCAGTTCGAGGTGCCGATCCAGGCCGCCATCGGCTCGCGCGTCATCGCCCGTGAGACCGTCCGCGCCATCCGCAAGGACGTCCTCGCCAAGTGCTACGGCGGTGACATCTCCCGCAAGCGGAAGCTGCTGGAGAAGCAGAAGGAGGGCAAGAAGCGGATGAAGATGGTCGGCCGTGTGGAGGTCCCCCAGGAGGCCTTCATCGCCGCACTGTCGACGGACGCCGACGCCCCCACCGACAAGAAGAAGTAGCACCGCGCCGCACGGCACGCGAGCAGACGCCCACCGGTCCGACCGGTGGGCGTCTGTGCTCAGGCGGCCTCCCACTCCGGGTCGCGGCCGGAGAGAGCCAGGGCCCGGGCGAAGGCCGTCATGCCGCCGTCGGCCGGCAGGGCCTCGGCGAAGCCCTGGTACTGGCGGTACATCTCCGCGTACTGCTCGACCAGGCCGAGCACCGCGGTGTCCACCTCGGTGGTGGTGCGGTAGTGCTGACCGGTGGCGACGGCCAACTCCCAGCCGTGCAGCACCAGTTCCAGCAGGATCATCCCGGCGACGGAGGCGGCCGGCATGGTGGAGTCGCCCATGATGACCTCTCCCTCCCAGACCGCAGGGTCGGACCAGGCGGCCAGGGCCAGGTCCAGCTGCCCCGCATAGGCATCGGCCCAACCGGGCTCGGCGGTGAAATCGCGCTGCTGCCAGTCATCGGGGACGGATTCGCCCCGGGCGCGCAGTTCGAAGTTGTAGGACGTCCACAGCACCAGATGGTTGGCGAGCGTCCTGACGTCCCATTCGGTGTCGGGGGTGGTGCGGTCGAGCCGTTCTGGTGTGACGGCCCTGGCCACGCGGGCGGCCTCGGCGGCGGCAGTGGTGAGCTGGGGAAGCAGATTCGTCATACGCCCCACCGTAGGCAGCCGGGTGTCGCGCGTCTTGAAGAAACGCGACACCCTACGCTGGCCCGCATGACGTCCCCCGAGCCCTTGCGCGGTGTGCTGCACCCGGATCGGGCAGCGGGACTCTTCCAGCTCTTCTCCCACCAGCCCTCGGCCGGGCTTGCGCCATTCGTGGAGTTTCACTGGATCGTGCGCTGGGACCTGCGCGGGCGGCCCCCGCACGAGCAGAAGGTGCTCGCGCACCCCAACATCCACCTCGTGTTCGAGGAGCCGCAGGCCGCGGTGTACGGGGTGGACCGGGGGCTCTTCGTCCGCAGGCTGGAGGGGCAGGGGCAGGTGCACGGCGTGAAGTTCCGCCCCGGCGGCTTCCGAGGCCTCCGGGGCGGACCCGTCCAGGAGCTCACCGACCGGGTGTCACCGGCCGCCGACGTCTTCGGCCCCGAGGTCGAGCGGGTCAACCGCCGCATCCTGCCCCTGGAGGACCAGTCGGCCATGGTCGCCCTCGCCGAGGAGTTCCTGCTCGCCCGGCTGCCCGCCCCCGACCCGGTCGCCGCCGAGGTCGCGGCGATGGTGGACACCGCCACCGCCGACCACTCCCTGGTCCGCGTCGAGCAGCTCGCCGAGCGCTGCGGCACCTCCGTCCGCACCCTGCAGCGGCTCTTCGCCGAGTACGTCGGCGCCAGCCCCAAGTGGGTGCTGCGCCGCGCCCGCCTGCAGGAGGCCGCGCTGCGCGCCGACACGGGAACGGTCGACTGGCCCCTCCTGGCCGCCGACCTCGGCTACGCCGACCAGTCCCACCTCAGCCGCGACTTCACCGCGGTCGTCGGCCAGCCGCCCACCCGGTACGCCCGGGGCTGAGGCGGGAGCGGGGCTGCGGTCGGCGAAGGGGCTGATCAGATGATCGCGCGGACGGCCGCCTCGAAGCCGGAGACATGGGCGGCGGCATGGACGGCGGCCTGTTCGGCGTCGCCCGCGAGGATGCAGTCCACCAGCGCGCTGTGCTCCGCGACATGGCCCGCGAGCCCCGGCAGGCGGTCGAGGAAGAGGCACCAGATCCGCGTCGCCAGGTTGTCGTAGCGGATCAGGGTGTCGGCCAGGTAGGGGTTGTCGGTCGCGGCGTAGACCGCGCGGTGCAGGCGCATGTCCAGCCGCACCATCGCCTGCGCGGGCATCGGCGGGTGGGGCTCGCCCAGGAACTCCAACTCGGCTGCCAGCTCCGAGAGTTCGTTGCGGTGCCTGGCGGTCGCCCGGGCTGCGGCCAGTCCCGCGGCCAGCGGCTCGAGCTGCTGCCGCACCTCGGAGATATGGCCGAGGTCGGTGATGTGGACCTCGCTGGCGAAGGTGCCGCGCCGGGGGTAGGCGACCACCAGCCGTTCCGACTCCAGCCGCTTCAGCGCCTCACGGACGGGGGTGCGGCCCATCTCGAGGTCCTGCGCCAGCTGCTCGTCGTTGATGGGCGCACCGGGGTGGATCTGCAGGGTCACCAGTCGGTCGGCGATGGACTGGTATGCGTGCTCGGCCTGGGACAACATGATCCGCCGACACCTCCTTGACGCTGCTCCGATGAGAGACCTACGGTAACGCAACAACTGATATATCAGTCCGCCGCTTCGTGGATTTTGAGGAGTCCCATGAACGTGGACCACCCGGATTTTCTGTGGCGAAACCCTGATCCCCGGCCCTCCTACGACGCCGTGATCATCGGTGGTGGCGGCCACGGCCTGGCCACCGCCCACTACTTGGCGAAGAACCACGGCATCACCAGGGTCGCGGTCCTGGAGAAGGGCTGGCTGGCCGGCGGCAACATGGCCCGCAACACCACAATCATCCGATCGAATTACCTCTGGGACGAGAGCGCGGCCATCTACGAGCACGCGCTCAAGCTGTGGGAGGGACTGGAGGAGGACCTGGGCTACCCGCTGCTGTTCAGCCAGCGGGGGGTGCTCAATCTCGCGCACAGCCTGCAGGACGTGCGCGACAGCCGGCGGCGGGTCTGGGCGAACCAGTTGAACGGCGTGGACGCCGAGTGGCTGGAGCCGGAGCAGGTGGCGGAGGTCTGCCCGATCGTCAACATCTCCCCGGACGTCCGCTACCCGGTGCTGGGCGCGACCTACCAGCCCCGTGCCGGCATTGCCAAACACGACTACGTGGCCTGGGGCTTCGCCCGCAGCGCGGACGCCCACGGCATCGACCTGATCCAGAACTGCGAGGTCACCGGCCTGGAGGTGCGCGACGGCCGGATGGTCGGAGTGCGGACCACCCGCGGCCGGATCGCCACGGGCAAGGTGGCACTCGCGGCGGCCGGGCACACCTCGGTCCTGGCCGACATGGTCGGTCTGCGGCTGCCACTGCAGAGTCATCCGCTGCAGGCCCTGGTCTCGGAACTGCTGGAGCCCGTCCACCCCACCGTGGTGATGTCCAACGCCGTGCATGTGTACGTCTCGCAGGCGCACAAGGGCGAACTGGTCATGGGCGCCGGTATCGACAGCCACAACGGCTACGGCCAGCGCGGCGCCTTCCACATCATCGAACGCCAGATGGCGGCGGCGCTGGAACTGTTCCCGGTCTTCGCCCGGGCCCATCTGCTGCGCAGCTGGGCCGGCATCGTGGACGTCACCCCGGACGCCTCACCCATCGTCGGGCTCACCCCGATCGACGGCCTCTACCTCAACTGCGGTTGGGGGACCGGTGGTTTCAAGGCCACCCCGGCGGTGGGCTGGTGCCTCGCGCACACCGTGGCGCACGACCGGCCGCACCCCTTCAACGCCCCGTTCACCCTGGAGCGGTTCACCACCGGAGCACTGGTGGACGAGCACGGCGCGGCAGCGGTCGCGCACTGACGGACACGACCACGAGGAGGGATGTCATGCAGCTCGTACCCTGCCCCTGGTGCGGTCCGCGCGAGGAGGCCGAGTTCCACTACGGCGGCCAGGCGCACGTGGCCCACCCGGCGGATCCGCACAGCCTGACCGACGCCCAGTGGGCGGACTACGTGTTCTTCCGGGACAACCCCAAGGGCCCCTTCGCCGAACGCTGGCTGCACGCCGCCGGCTGCCGGCGCTGGTTCAACGCCGTCCGCGACACGGCCACCCATGAATTCGTCGAACCGTCAGGAGCGAGCCGATGAGCGCCCCCTTCCGGATCGGCGCACCGGCGTCCGGAACCAGGATCGACCGCTCCGCCGAGCTGTCCTTCACCTTCGACGGCACCCGTTACCCCGGCCACCCCGGCGACACCCTCGCCTCGGCCCTGCTCGCCCACGGCGTCCACCGGATCGGCACGAGCATCACCCACGGTCGGCCGCGCGGCATCATCGCCGCCGGGGTCGAGGACCCGGGGGCGCTGGTCCAGATCGAGGCGCCGTTCCCGGAACCGATGTTGCAGGCCACCACCGTGGAGCTGTACGACGGACTGGTCGCCCGGGGCCTGCGCGGACGCGGGCGGCTGGCCGACGCTCCCGACCCGGCCCGCTACGACGCGATGCACGCCCACTGCGAGCTGCTGGTCGTCGGCGCGGGCCCGGCCGGGCTGTCCGCCGCACTCACCGCTGCCCGCTCCGGCGCCCGGGTCGTCCTGGTCGACGACCAGCCGCCGGCCCGCAGCGGCCCCGGCGCGGAGCAGGCGGCCGAACTCGCGGCCTTCCCCGATGCCCGGGTGCTCACCCGCACCACGGCGTTCGGCTACTACGACGACGGCTTCGTGCTCGCCCTGGAGCGCCGGACCGACCATCTCGGGGCCGCGGCTCCGGCGGGTGTCTCCCGGCAGCGGGTGTGGCGGATCAGGGCGCGTCAGGTCGTGGTCGCGACCGGTGCGCACGAACGGCCGCTGGTCTTCGCCGACAACGACCGCCCCGGCATCATGCTGGCCTCGGCGGCGCGCCACTACCTCGACCGCTACGGGGTGCTGACAGGCCGTGAGGTCGTGGTCCTCACCACCAATGACAGCGCCTACCGCGCCGCGACCGAGCTGGCGGACGCCGGAGCCCGGGTCGCTGCCGTGCTCGACGTCCGTGACCGGGTGCCGCAGGAGTGGGCCGAGCAGTGCGCCCGGCGCGGGATCGAGGTGCGGCCCGGCCATGTGGTCACCGGCACCAGCGGCACCGGGCGGATCACCCGCGCCCATGTCGCGCCCCTCTCCGGAGGCCGGCTCGGCAGACGCGTCGGCATCGGCTGCGATCTGCTGCTGGTGTCCGGCGGCTGGAATCCGGTCGCGCACCTGTTCAGCCAGGCCCGCGGCAGGCTCCGCTACGATCCGGCGCTCGGCGCGTTCCTGCCCGACGGTTCCCTGCCGACGGTCCGGACGGCCGGTTCCGCGCGCGGGGTGTTCGCCCATGACGCCTGCGTGTCCGACGGCGCGGAGGCCGCCCGCCAGGCCCTCGCCGCACTCGGTCGCAGCGGCGCGGACCGGGTACCTCCGCCGTCCGCGCCCGCGCAGTCCGAGGGCGGGGTTCCCGGACGCGTGCTGTGGACGGTGCCCGACCCGGGGGAGGGCCGCCCCCGCTTCGTCGACCTGCAGCGTGATGCCACCGTCGCCGACGTACTGCGCGCCACCGGCGCGGGCCTGCGCTCGGTGGAGCACGTCAAGCGCTACACCACCATCGGCACCGCCCACGACCAGGGCCGCACCTCCGGCGTGATCGCCTCGGGTGTGGTCGCCGAGGCCCTCGGCGTGGACGTCGCCGACCTCGGCACCACCACCTTCCGGCCGCCCTACACCCCGGTCTCCTTCGCGGCGCTGGCAGGACGAGACCGGGGCGAGCTGTTCGACCCGGTCCGGGTGACGGCGCTGCACGCCTGGCATGTCGCGCACGGCGCGGTGTTCGAGGACGTCGGGCAGTGGAAGCGGCCCCGCTACTATCCGCGGCCCGGGGAGGACATGGAGGCGGCGGTCCTGCGCGAGTGCCGTGCGGCCCGCGGGGGCGTGGCGCTGATGGACGGCTCCACCCTCGGCAAGATCAGCGTCCAGGGCCCCGACGCCGCCGAGCTGCTGGACCGCGTCTACACCAACCTGATGAGCAGCCTCAGGGTCGGCGCGGCGCGCTACGGCGTGATGTGCGCGGTGGACGGCATGGTCATGGACGACGGCACGGTGATCCGCGTCGCCGACGAGGAGTTCCTGCTCACCACGACCACCGGGAACGCGGCCAAGGTCCTGGAGTGGATGGAGGAGTGGCTGCAGACGGAGTGGCCGGGACTGCGCGTCAGCCTCACCTCGGTCACCGAGCACTGGGTGACGATCCCGCTGGTCGGCCCGCGCTCGCGCGAGGTGCTGGCCGCGGTCGCGCCGAGACTGGATGTCGGCAACGCCGCCTTCCCCTTCATGGCGTGGCGGGACGCGACCGTGGCCGGTGCGTCCGCCCGGGTCTGCCGGATCAGCTTCTCCGGTGAACTGGCCTACGAGGTCAACGTCCTGGCGTGGGAGGGGCAGGCCGTGTGGGAGGCGCTGGTCGAGGCGGGGGCGCCCTGCGGGATCACGCCCTACGGCACCGAGACCATGCATGTGCTGCGCGCGGAGAAGGGCTACCCCATCATCGGCCAGGACACCGACGGGACGGTGACGCCGCAGGACCTGGGGCTGGGCTGGGCGGTGTCCAGGAAGAAGCCGGACTTCCTCGGCAAGCGGTCCTTCGCCCGCCCCGAGAACACCAGGCCGGACCGCAAGCAGCTGGTAGGACTGCTGCCGCTCGACCCTGGGCTGCTGCTGCCCGAGGGCGCCCAGCTCATCGCGACCGAGGCGGTTCCGGCGCCGCCGGTTCCCATGCTCGGGCATGTGACGTCCAGTTACCGCAGCGCGGCACTGGGCCGTACGTTCGCTCTCGCACTGGTGCGTGGCGGACGGGAGCGGATCGGGCAGACCCTGCATGTCCCGCTGGACGGTGGGACATGCCCGGTGACCGTCACCGACCCTGTGCTCTACGACAAGGAAGGAGCCCGGCGCGATGGCTGATATATCAGTCCGCACATCTCTGCGTCGCAGTCCGCTCGGTCATTGGACAACAGAGTTCGACCAGTTGCCGCGAGGTGTCCGTATAGCGGAATCCCCCTTCCTCACCATGCTCACGGTGCGGCTCGACCCCGCCGGACCGGCCGCCGCCGACGTAGCGAAGGCCCTCGGCGGCGAACTGCCCACCACTCCCTGCACCTTCGTCCGCGGCGGAGAGGCGGAGCTGCTGTGGCTCGGCCCGGACGAGTGGCTGGTCGTTGCCGCCCCGGGCGCGACCGACCGCCTCACCGGGGCTCTCCGGGCGGCCTTCGGGGAGGCGTTCGGCACCCTGACCGATGTCTCCGCCCAGCGCACCACCCTGGACCTGACCGGCCCGCTGACCCGCGACATCCTCGCCCGGGGCTGCGCCGTCGACCTGCATCCGCGGGCCGCCCCGGCCGGCACCTGCGTGCAGACCCTGCTGGCCCGCACCGGCGTCGTGCTGCAGGTGCGGGACGACACCGCGACGGCGGTGCGGCTCCTGGTGCGCGCGTCCTTCGCGCCGCACCTCGCCGCCTGGCTGGTCGACGCCTGCGCCGAGTACCGGTAGCCGGGTACCGACAGCGGGCGCCGCTGGACGCGGCAGGGGCCCGGCAGCTGCACGCTGCCGGGCCCCTGCCTGTGCTGGTACTGCGTCAGTCCACCTCGGCCACGGCCTGCGAGAACTGCGCGGTGTAGAGGCGGGCGTAAGGGCCGTCCGCCGCGAGCAGCGTGCTGTGCGTGCCCTGCTCCACGATCGCGCCGTTCTCCATCACCAGGATGGTGTCGGCGTCGCGGATGGTCGACAGCCGGTGCGCGATGACGAACGCGGTGCGCCCGGTGCGCAGCTTGGCCATGGCGCGCTGGATCAGCACCTCGGTGCGGGTGTCGACCGAGCTCGTCGCCTCGTCCAGGACCAGGATGGACGGCTCGGCGAGGAACGCCCGGGCGATGGTGATCAGCTGCTTCTCGCCGGCGCTGACGCCGGTGCCCTCGTCGTCTATGACGGTGTCGTACCCCTCCGGCAGGGTGCGCACAAAGCGGTCCACGTGGGCGGCCCTGGCCGCCGCGACGACCTGCTCGCGGGTGGCGCCCTCGCGCCCGTAGGCGATGTTGTCGGCGATGGAGCCGCCGAACAGCCAGGTGTCCTGCAGCACCATGCCGATGCCCGCGCGCAGCTCCTCGCGGGCCATCCTGGCGATGTCGACCCCGTCCAGGGTGATCCGGCCGCCGGTCACCTCGTAGAACCGCATCAGCAGGTTCACCAGGGTGGTCTTGCCGGCCCCGGTCGGGCCGACGATGGCGACGGTGTGGCCGGGCTCGGCGGTCAGCGAGAGGTCCTCGATGAGGGGCTTGTCCGGGTCGTAGCGGAAGGCCACGTGCTCGAAGGAGACCCTGCCGACCAGCTCGGCCGGACGCTCGGCGTCGACCGGGTCCGGGTCCTGCTCCGGCGCGTCCAGCAGTTCGAAGACGCGCTCGGCGGAGGCGACACCCGACTGCACCAGGTTCGACATGCTGGCGACCTGGGTCAGCGGCTGGCTGAACTGCCGCGAGTACTGGATGAACGCCTGGACGTCACCGATGGACAGCGCGCCCGAGGCCACCCGCAGCCCGCCGACCACAGCGACCAGCACATAGTTGATGTTGCCGATGAACATCATGCAGGGCTGGATCAGACCGGAGACGAACTGCGCCTTGAAGCTGGAGGCGTAGAGCTTCTCGTTCTGCTCGCGGAAGATCTCCGCCGACTCCTCCTGCCGGCCGAAGACCTTGACCAGGGCGTGGCCGCTGTACATCTCCTCGATGTGGGAGTTGAGCGTGCCGGTGGTCTTCCACTGGGCGACGAACTGCGGCTGGGCCCGCTTGCCGACCTTGGTGGCGACCACGACCGAGGCCGGGATGCTGATCAGGGCGATCAGTGCGAGCAGCCAGGAGATGTAGAACATCATCGTCAGCACGCCGACGATGGTCAGCAGCGAGGTGATGATCTGGCTGAGGGTCTGCTGCAGGGTCTGGCCGATGTTGTCGATGTCGTTGGTGACCCGGCTGAGCACCTCGCCGCGCGGCTGCTTGTCGAAGTAGCTCAGCGGCAGCCGGGCGATCTTGTCCTCGACGTCGCGGCGCAGGCGCTTGACGGCGCGCTGCAGGGCCCGGTTGGCGAGCCTTGCCTGGACGATGCCGCAGATCCCGGCGAGGACGTAGATCCCCAGCACCCACAGCAGCACGGTGCCGACGGTGTGGAAGTCGATGCCCTGCCCCGGGTGGAGGCCCTGCATGGACTGCAGCAGTTCGGCCTGCTTGGTCTCGCCGACGGCCTTCAGGTGGGCGACCGCCCCGGCCTGGGTGGAGCCGACGGGCAGCCGCTTGCCGAAGACCCCGGCGAGGATCAGGTCGGTGGCGTGGCCGAGGATCTTGGGGCCTATCACCGACAGGGTGACGCTGGTGGTGGCGAGTGCCAGCACCGCCACGAGCAGATTGCGCTCGGGCCGGAGCAGTCCGAGGACCCGCTTCCCGGACGCCTTGAAGTTCATCGACTTCTGGACCGGTCCGCCGCTCATGAAGCGGGCGGGTCCGGCCATCGGTGCGGGGCCGCGGCGCTTGGCCGCTGCTTCCTCTTCGCTGCTCATGCCGCCTCCTCCTCGGTCAGCTGGGAGAGGACGATCTCGCGGTAGGTCTCGTTGGTGTCCATCAACTCGTGGTGGGTTCCGGTGCCGACGACGGAGCCCTCGTCCAGGACGATGATCCGGTCGGCGTCGCGAATGGTACTGACCCGCTGGGCGACGATGACCACGGTGGCGTCGGCGGTCTCGCGGGCGAGGGCCGCCCGCAGCCGGGCGTCGGTGGCGTAGTCGAGAGCGGAGAAGGAATCGTCGAACAGGTAGATCTCCGGACGGCGGACCAGCACCCGGGCGATGGCCAGGCGCTGGCGCTGGCCGCCGGAGACATTGGTGCCGCCCTGGGCGATGGGCGCGTCCAGGCCGTCGGCGAGCTCGGAGACGAAGTCCTTGGCCTGCGCGGTCTCCAGCGCGGCCCAGAGCTCGTCGTCGGTCGCGTCGGGGTTGCCGTAGCGGAGGTTGGTGGCGACGGTCCCGGAGAACAGGTAGGGCTTCTGCGGGACCAGTCCGACGGTCTTCGCCAGCAGGGCCGGTTCGAGGTCGCGCACGTCCACGCCGTCGACCAGGACGCTGCCGTCGGTGGCGTCGGAGAGTCGGGGGATCAGGGTCAGCAGGGTGGTCTTGCCCGCCCCGGTGCTGCCGATGATCGCGGTGGTCTCGCCGGGGCGGGCGTCCAGGCTGACGTTGCGCAGCACGGCCGACTCGGCGCCGGGGTAGCGGAACTCGGCGTCGCGCAGCTCCAGGTAGCCGGCCCGGGTGAACTCGCGCACGGGCGCGAGCGGCGGGACCACGGTGGTCTCGGTGTCGAGTACCTCCTGGATGCGCTCGGCACAGACCTCCGCGCGCGGCACCATCATGAACATGAAGGTGGCCATCATGACCGACATCAGGATCTGCATCAGGTAGCTGAGGAACGCGGTGAGCGCGCCGATCTGCATCCCGCCGCTGTCGATCCGGTGCGCGCCGAACCACATCACGGCCACGCTGGAGATGTTGACCACCATCATGACCAGCGGGAACATCAGCGCCAGCAGCTTGCCGACGCGGATCGCGGTGTCGGTGAGCTCCTCGTTGGCGACGGCGAAGCGCTCGCGCTCATGGGTGTCCTTGACGAAGGCGCGGATCACCCGCAGGCCGGTGATCTGCTCGCGCAGGATGCGGTTGACGCCGTCGATGCGCACCTGCATGGAGCGGAACAGCGGCCGCAGCCGGGTGATGATCATGCCGATGACGACGCCGAGGACCGGGACGATGGCGACCAGCAGCGAGGACAGCGGGACGTCCTGGTTGAGCGCCATGATGATGCCGCCGACGCACATGATGGGCGCGGCCACCATCAGCGTGAAGGTCATCAGCACCAGCATCTGCACCTGCTGGACGTCGTTGGTGCTGCGGGTGATCAGCGAGGGCGCCCCGAAGTGCCCGACCTCGCGGGCGGAGAACGACTGCACCCGGTTGAACACCGAGGCGCGCATGTCGCGTCCCAGCGCCATGGCGGTCCGGGCGCCGAAGTAGACCGCGCCGACGGCGCACACCACCTGGGCCACCGTCACCGCCAGCATGATCCCGCCGGTCTGCAGGATGTAGGTGGTGTCGCCCTTGACGACGCCGTTGTCGATGATGTCGGCGTTGAGGGTGGGCAGGTAGAGGGTGGCGATGGTCTGGATCAGCTGCAGCAGCACCAGGTAGGTCATCGGCCTGGTGTAGGGGCCGAGGTGGGCCCGCAGGAGTCGGATCAGCACACGGTTCTCTCAGGAGGTCTCGGGGTGGGGAGAGGTGGGGGAGCGGTGTGGGTGTGCGCGGCAACACTATCTGCGTACACCGTACCCGGTTTCTGCCGGGCCCGGCAGGGCATCCGCATCAGGATGGTCATCGTAGGCACCTTACTTGCCGCCCGACAAGCCGGTTTCCGACCTGCCTGTCCTATGTCCGGGCCTGGGCCCCTTACGTCCCGGGCGCTGAGGTCCTAGTCTGATCGTTGCCCGCTAGTTACTCGTGAGTTAACAACAGTCTCGGCCCGGTAGCTGGGCCCCCGGAGGTAGCCGTGAGCCCCACTGAACAGAGCGCAGCTCCACTCCCCTCGGCGTCGCTGATCGACAGCCGGCCCGCCTCCGTCGCGGGACTCTTCCTCTCCCGTGTCGCCGAGACCCCCGGCCGCGTGGCCTACCGGTACCCGGTCCCCGTGGACGAGCACGCCGCCGACGGCTCGCCGGGCGCCGAGCAGTGGCGCTCGATGACCTGGGCCGAGGCCGCGGAGCGCGTCGGCTCCATCGCTGGCGGCCTGATGTCGCTGGGCATCCGCCCCGAGGAGCGGGTGGCGATCTCCTGCTCGACCCGCATCGAGTGGATCCTCGCGGACCTCGGCATCATGTGCGCGGGAGCGGCCGTCACCGCCGTCTACCCGAGCACCAACGCCGAGGAGACCGCCTTCATCCTGGAGGACTCCGGCAGCCGCGGCATCATCGCCGAGGACGCCAGGCAGCTCGCCAAGATCCTCGGCGAGTGCGGGCACCTCCCCGAGCTGGCGTTCGTGGTCACCATCGACGGCAGCAAGCCGGCCGAGCCGGTGGAGGGCGTCGAGGTGCTGTCCCTGGCCGAGCTGGAGGAGCGCGGCGCGGCCCACCGCAAGGAGCACCCGGACGCCGTCACCGCCGCCGTCGCCGCCATCGACCGCGACCAGCTCGCCACCCTCATCTACACCTCCGGCACCACCGGCCGCCCCAAGGGCGTGCGGCTGGTCCACGACTGCTGGTCCTACCAGGCCGCCGCGCAGTCCAGCACCGGGCTGCTCAACGCCGAGGACGTCCAGTACCTGTGGCTGCCGCTGTCGCACGTCTTCGGCAAGACGCTGACCTCCGGCCACATCCAGGTGGGCTCGGTGATCGCGGTCGACGGGCGGGTCGACCGGATCATCCACAACCTGCCGGTCATCAAGCCCACCTACATGGCCTCGGCGCCCCGGGTGTTCGAGAAGGTCTACAACGGCATCGCGTCCAAGGCCAGAGCCGAGGGCGGGGCCAAGTACAAGATCTTCATGTGGGCCGCCAAGGTCGCCCGCGACTACGCCAGGGCCGGCCAGGAGTCGCTGGTCGCCACCGGCGCCAAGAAGGTCCCGTTCGGGCTGGCCCTGCAGCACGCCGTCGCCGACAGGCTGGTCTACGCGAAGATCCGCGACGCCTTCGGCGGACGGATGCGGGCCTGCGTCTCCGGCAGCGCCGCGCTCGCCCCCGAGATCGGCTACTTCTTCGCGGGCGCCGGGGTGCACATCCTCGAGGGCTACGGACTGACCGAGACCAGCGCCGGATCGACGGTCAACCCCGGCGAGAACTACCGCATCGGCACCGTCGGCACGCCCCTTCCCGGCACCGAGGTCAGGATCGCCGAGGACGGCGAGATCCTGCTGCGCGGCCCCGCCGTGATGCGCGGCTACCACAACCAGCCCGAGAAGACCGCCGAGGTGCTGGAGAGCGACGGCTGGTTCCACACCGGCGACATCGGCGAGGTCGACAAGGACGGCTTCCTCAAGATCACCGATCGCAAGAAGGACATGTTCAAGACCTCCGGCGGCAAGTACGTCGCCCCCAGCGAGGTCGAGGGACGCTTCAAGGCGGTCTGCCCGTTCGTCAGCAACATCCTGGTCATCGGCAACGGCCGCAACTACTGCACCGCCCTGATCACCCTGGACGAGCCGGCGATCATGCAGTGGGCCGGCGCCCACGGCCAGAGCGGGAAGTCCTACGCCGAGGTCTGCTCCTCCGCCGAGGTCCACGAGCTGATCGGCGGCTTCGTGGAGCGGCTCAACGGCGGCCTGCAGCGGTGGCAGACCGTGAAGAAGTTCACCGTGCTGCCGCGCGACCTCGACGTGGAGCACGGCGAGCTGACCCCCAGCCTCAAGGTCAAGCGCCCGGTCGTGGAGCGGGAGAACGCCGCCGCCATCGAGAAGATGTACGAGGGTGCCGTCGAGGCGTGACCCGGGGGCGCGGCAGCGGGCGGGGGAGCAGCCGGGCGCCGGACATGCCGGACAATGGAACGCATGCCCTCTGCACTCCCCGACGGCGAAGCCGTCCCCGCCGACGGAGCCCTGCCCGAGCACGCGCTGAGCGAGCTCGGGCAGCGGCCCTTCGGCTTCTACGTCCATGTGCCCTACTGCGCGACCCGCTGCGGGTACTGCGACTTCAACACCTACACCGCCACCGAGCTGCACTCCTCGGGCGCCACCGCCTCCCAGGACACCTACGCCGACAACCTGGTCGCCGAGATCCGGCACGCCCGGCGCGTCCTCGGCGACGCCGATGTCCCGGTGCAGACCGTCTTCCTCGGCGGCGGCACGCCCACCCTGCTGCCCGCGCGCGACCTGGTGCGGATGCTGGCCGCGATCAGGGACGAGTTCGGGCTGGCGGCCGGGGCGGAGGTCACCACCGAGGCCAACCCGGAGTCGGTCGGTCCCGCGTACCTCGCGGAGCTGCGTGAGGGCGGCTTCAACCGGCTGAGCTTCGGCATGCAGAGCGCCCGCCCGCACGTCCTGCAGCTGCTGGACCGCCGGCACACCCCCGGACGGCCGGAGTCCTGCGTCGCGGAGGCGCGGGCGGCCGGCTTCGACCACGTCAACCTGGACCTGATCTACGGAACGCCGGGCGAGAGCGACGACGACTGGCGTGCCTCGCTGGAGGCCGCGATCGGCGCGGAGCCCGACCATGTGTCGGCCTATGCCCTGATCGTCGAGGAGGGCACCAGGCTCGCGGCCAGGATCAGGCGCGGCGAGATCCCGATGACCGACGACGACGTCCACGCCGACCGCTATCTGATCGCGGAGGAGATGCTCGGCGCGGCCGGGCTGCACTGGTACGAGGTCTCCAACTGGGCCTCCTCGCCGGAGGCCCGCTGCCGCCACAACGAGCTGTACTGGACCGGCGCGGACTGGTGGGGCGCCGGCCCCGGCGCGCACAGCCATGTCGGCGGGGTGCGCTGGTGGAACGTCAAGCACCCGGCCGCCTACGCCCAGGCGCTGGCGGAGAAGCGCACCCCGGCGCACGGGCGCGAGCGGCTGGCGGACGAGGACCGGCGGGTGGAGCGGATCCTGCTGGAGCTGCGGCTGCTGGACGGCTGCCCGCTGGAGCTGCTGCACCGGGCGGGCCGCCGGGCGGCCGACCGGGCCCTCGCCGACGGCCTGCTCGCACCCGGGCCCTACGCGCAGGGCAGGGCCGTGCTGACGCTGCGCGGGCGGCTGCTCGCCGACGCCGTGGTGCGCGACCTGGTCGACTGACGGCGGGACGGCCCGACCCGGATGCGGGTCAGGCCGTCACGAAGTCGATGAGCTCCTCGACCCGCCCCAGCAGTGCGGGGTCCAGGTCCCGGTAGGAGTCCACGCTCGCCAGGATCCGCCGCCAGGCGTCGCGGGTGTCCTGCGGCCAGCCGAGCCTGCGGCAGACGCCGAGCTTCCACTCCTCGCCGCGCGGCACCTCGGGCCAGGCCGCGATCCCCACCGAGGACGGCTTCACCGCCGCCCACACGTCGATGTAGGGGTGGCCGACGACCAGCACATGGTCCCCGCCCGCCTGCGCCGCGATCCGCGACTCCTTGGAGCCCGGGACCAGATGGTCCACCAGCACCCCGAGCCGCCGCCCCGGCTCGGGAGCGAACTCCGCCACGATCGCCGGGAGGTCGTCGATGCCCTCCAGGTACTCCACCACGACGCCCTCGATCCGCAGGTCGTCGCCCCACACCCGCTCGACCAGTTCGGCGTCGTGCCGGCCCTCGACATAGATCCGGCTCGGCAGCGCCACCCGCGCCCTGGCGCCCCTGACCGCGACCGAGCCCGACGCGGTGCGGGCGGGCGGCGGCGGGGAGGCGGGCGCCGCGGCGGCCGGCCGCACCAGCGTCACCGGCCGGCCCTCCAGCAGGAACCCGCCCGGCGTCATCGGGAACACCCGCACCCTGCGGTGCCGGTCCTCCAGCGAGACGGTGAAGCCCTCCGCGGTCTTCTCGCAGCGCACCACCGCGCCGCAGAACCCGGTCACCACCTCCTCCACCACCAGGTCCCGCTCCGCGGGCACCTCAGGCGCGGGGACCGACCGCTTCCAGGGCGGCGTCAGATCGGGGCTGTAGCTGCGGCTCACAGACCGGGCGCTCCCCAGACCGGGAACCAGCGGGTCAGGTCCTGCTCGACCCTGAGGTCGTTGCCGAGCATGGCCTTGATCTGGATCTCCAGGGGGTTGTTGCGCTTCTCGCCCTGCAGCGGGGCGAAGGGGTAGAAGCTTCCGCGCTTGTACAGGTACACCAGGGCCAGGCGCCGCCCCTGGTGGTCGGAGAAGTTCACCAGCGAGCAGAGCAGCTGCGGGCCGAAGCCGGTGCTCTCCAGGGCGGTGTTCACCGCGTGCACATCGTTGACCAGCGAGACGATGTCGTCCGGGCTGCGCCGCGAGGTCAGCCAGGTGTAGCCGTAGGAGTCCTGGCTGGACTCGACCGGGGCGTGGTCGTCGGTGCCGGTGTCGGCGTCGAGGAGGGCCTGGACGTCCTGCTGGATCTGGGCGAACGCCCCGCCCTCGGCCGGGGAGAAGCACACCGAGCCGAGGCCGGTGGGCTTGAAGCCCGCCGCGGCCTCCAGGGTGATCGCGGCCGAGGGCAGGCCGAAGAGCTGGTCGAGGTTGGGCTTTACGGGCTTGGTGCGGCCGAGCAGGGTGTCCAGGAAGCCCATGGGTGGCTCCTCCGTAGGGCGCGGGGGCGGTCAGGCAGTCGACAAGCTACTACGGGCGGCCGAGGTCGGCGGAGATCCTGCCGAGCTGCTCCAGCCGGGCCTCCAGCGTCGGGTGGGTGGAGAAGGCGTTGCTGAGGGCCTCCTTGGGCTTGAGGGCCGGGGCGAAGTAGAAGGCGTTGAACGGCTGCGCCTTGCGGAGGTCCTGGGTCGGGATCGCCGCCATCTGCCCGGTGACCTTGGTCAGCGCGGAGGCCAGCGCGGAGGGACGCCCGGTGAGCAGCGCCGCCGAGCGGTCGGCGGACAGCTCGCGGTAGCGGGAGAGCATCCGGGTCAGCAGGAAGCTGATGGCGTAGACGACCGCGCTGGCGCCGATGACGATGATCGCCATCATCGCCTGGTTGTCGCCGTCCCGGCTGTCCCGGCGGTCGAAGCCGCCGAACAGGCCGAACTGCACGCCGACCCGGGTGATGACGCCGGCCAGCACGCCCAGGAAGCCGGCGATGGTCATCACCATCACGTCCTTGTGCGCCACGTGCGAGAGCTCGTGGGCGAGCACGCCCTCCAGCTCCTCGGGTTCGAGGCGGCGCAGCAGCCCGGTGGTGACGCACACCATAGCGTTCTTCTCGTTGCGGCCGGTCGCGAAGGCATTGGGGACGTCACTCTGAGCGACGGCCACCTTCGGCTTCTGCATGTCGGCGAGTGCGCAGAGCCGGTCCACGGCTCCGTGCAGTTCGGGGAACTCCTGCGGGGTGACCTCGCGGGCTCCCATGCTGAACGCGGCGATGCGGTCGCTGAACCAGAACTGGGCGACGAACAGCCCGCCCGCGACCAGCAGGATGATCAGCCATGCGCCCTTGAGAAACACCAGGAGCGCGGCGACCACCACCACGTACAGCAGGCCGATCATGAACATCGTCAGCAGCATCCGGTTGGTCAATCCGCGGTCCGGTGCAAAGCGTGTCCTGGCCATGGCGCCCCTCCTCAAAGTGTGCCTTCTCCAGTAATTCTGCCCTGTTCTGCTCATTCACAAGTACGTACGGGACGGCCCGGCCGTTCCGGTGGCACGCCCTTCCGCCTTACACTGACCGGACGGGTGTTGGCACTCGTCCAACAAGAGTGCCAGAACCGACCGAACGGCAGGAGGTGCGTGCCCGTGCTCGAGGAGCGCAAGCTCGACGACCGCAAGCTCGCAGTGCTGCGTGCCATCGTCCAGGACTATGTCGGCACCGAGGAGCCCGTGGGCTCCAAGGCATTGGTGGAGCGCCACAACCTCGGGGTGTCCCCGGCTACGGTGCGTAATGACATGGCCACCCTGGAGGATGAGGGCTACATCCACCAGCCGCACACCAGTGCGGGGCGGGTGCCCACCGACAAGGGCTACCGGCTGTTCGTGGACCGGCTGACCGAGGTCAAGCCGCTCTCCGGGGCGGAGCGCCGGGCCATCGGCAGCTTCCTGGACAACGCCGTGGACCTCGACGACGTGGTCGCCAGGACGGTGCGGCTGCTGGCGCAGCTGACCCGGCAGGTCGCCGTCGTCCAGTACCCCTCGCTGTCGCGTTCCGCGGTGCGCCACGTCGAACTGGTCGCGCTGTCGCCGACCCGGGTGATGCTGGTGCTGATCACCGACACCGGGCGGGTGGAGCAGCGCCTCATCGACTGCCCCGCCCCCGTCAGCGAGGTCGTCCTGGCCGATCTGCGGGCCCGGCTGAACAGCCGGGCCGGCGGACAGCGCTTCGTCGAGGTGCCGACCCTGCTGCAGGACCTCCCCGAGAGCTTCGGGCGCGAGGACCGGGGGGCCGTCACCGCGGTGCTCACCTCGCTGTTCGAGGCCCTGGCGGAGCAGACGGAGGAGCGGATCGTGATCGGCGGCTCCGCCAATCTGACCCGCTTCCCGCACGACTTCCCGCTCACCATCGCCCCCGTGCTGGAGGCGCTGGAGGAGCAGGTGGTCCTGCTGAAGCTGCTCGGTGAGACGACGGACGCGGGCATGATGGTGCGGATCGGCCGGGAGAACGCCTATGAGGGGCTGAATTCCACGTCGGTCGTGTCGGTGGGCTACGGTTCGGGCGACGAGACCGTCGCCAAACTGGGCGTGGTCGGGCCGACGAGGATGGACTACCCGGGCACCATGGGCGCCGTCCGGGCGGTAGCGCGGTACGTCGGCCAGATCCTGGCGGCGTCCTAGCGTCCTGGCGTTTTTGATTTGGCTGGATACTGGAACGTCGGCGCAACGGAAACAAGCGGAGCATTTTGGTGGCCACGGACTACTACGCGGTACTCGGCGTCCGGCGTGACGCGGGTCAGGACGAGATCAAGAAGGCGTTCCGCCGTCTGGCGCGGGAACTGCATCCTGATGTGAACCCCGACCCGAAGACCCAGGAGCGGTTCAAGGAGATCAACGCCGCCTACGAGGTCCTCTCGGACCCCAACAAGCGGCAGATCTACGACCTGGGCGGCGACCCCCTCTCCGCGAGCGGGGGCGGCGCGGGTCCAGGCGGCTTCGGCGCGGGGGCCGGCTTCGGCTTCAGCGACATCATGGACGCCTTCTTCGGCGGCGCGGCGGGCGGCCAGCGCGGCCCGCGTTCGCGGACCCGGCGCGGCCAGGACGCGATGATCCGGATCGACATCGATCTGGAGGAGGCCGCGTTCGGCACCACCAAGGACATCCAGGTCGACACCGCTGTGGTGTGCACCACCTGCAGCGGCGAGGGCGCGGCTCCCGGCACCTCGGCGCAGACCTGTGACATGTGCCGCGGTCGGGGCGAGGTGTCGCAGGTCACCCGGTCGTTCCTGGGCCAGGTCATGACCTCGCGTCCGTGCCCGCAGTGCCAGGGCTTCGGCACGGTCGTGCCGACCCCCTGCCCGGAGTGCGCCGGGGACGGTCGGGTGCGCGCCCGGCGGACCCTGACCGTGAAGATCCCGGCGGGTGTCGACAACGGCACCAGGATCCAGCTGGCAGGCGAGGGCGAGGTCGGCCCCGGCGGCGGACCCGCCGGCGACCTCTACGTCGAGATCAGCGAGAACGCGCACTCGACGTTCCAGCGGCGCGGCGACGACCTGCACTGCACGGTCACCCTGCCGATGACGGCGGCCTCGCTGGGCACCAAGGTGCCGCTGGAGACCCTGGACGGGACCGTCGAGATCGACGTCCGTCCCGGCACCCAGTCGGGGCAGTCGATCCCGCTGCACGCGCGGGGCATCACCCACCTGCGGGGCGGCGGCCGGGGCGACCTGATAGTCCATGTCGAGGTGCAGACGCCCAGCAAGCTCGACCCCGAGCAGGAGGAGCTGCTGCGGCGGCTCGCCAAGCTCCGCGGCGAGGAGCGGCCCTCGGGGACGTTCGCGCCGGGGCAGCAGGGGTTGTTCTCGCGGTTGAAGGACGCGTTCAACGGTCGGTGAGTGACAGGAAGCAAGGTACGTCGTGACAGCCCCTGTGTTCGTGGTGGAGACCGGGCAGCTCGCCCCCGTGGGCGCGGTCGTCCGCCTGGGCGGCGCGGAGGGCCGTCACGCCGTCGCCGTGCGGCGGCTGGCCGCCGGTGAGCCGGTGGTGCTGACGGACGGCCTGGGCGCGGGGGTCGGCGGGACCGTGGTCGGTGTCGTCGGCAAGGACGTGCTGGAGGTCGAGGTCGCCGGGGTGCTCGCGGAGCCCGAGCCGGAGCTGCGGCTGGTCGTGGTGCAGGCCCTGCCCAAGGGCGACCGCGGCGAGCTCGCGGTCGAGCTGATGACCGAGGTCGGCGTGGACGAGGTGGTGCCGTGGGCGGCCGCGCGCTGCATCACCCAGTGGAAGGGCGAGCGCGGCGCCAAGGCGCTGGCGAAGTGGCGCGCCACCGCGCGGGAGGCCGGCAAGCAGTCGCGCCGTCTCCGGTTCCCGGTCGTGCGGGACGCCATGACCACCCGCCAGGTCGCGGAGCTGCTGGGCGGCGCCGCACTGGGCGGGGTGCTGCACGAGGAGGGCGCCGATCCGCTGGCGGCGGCGGAGCTGCCGGCCAAGGGCGACCTGGTGCTGGTGGTCGGCCCCGAGGGCGGGGTCACCCCCGACGAGCTGGCGCGGTTCGCGGAGGCGGGCGCGGCGCCGTACCGGCTGGGTCCTTCGGTGCTGCGGACCTCCACGGCGGGGGTGGCGGCCGGGGCGCTGCTGCTCGGCCGGAGCGGTCGCTGGGGATGAGAGCGGGGTGAGAGTCGGCCGGGCGCGCGGGCCCCTCGTGGAACCGGGTGAGCCCTAACACGTAGGGTCACCTGTATGGCTGAAGAATCCCCGCTGATCCGCAGTCTGCGGGCCGCTGTCGAGGCTGCCCCGACGGACGTACCCCTGCGGCTGCACCTGGCCGCGCTGCTGCTGGACGCCGGTGCACCGGCCGAGGCGGTGTCGCAGGTCGCCGTCGCGCTGCAGCACGAGCCGACCAGCGGTGAGGCCAGGGCGCTGATGCTGCGGGCCATGGGCGGCGGTGCGGCGGCGGCAGCCCCGGCTCCGGCCCCGGCCTCGGATCCGGCTCCGGCCCCGGAGCCCGCGGCCTCGCCCGCGCCGGTCGTGGAGCCCGCGGCGGAGGTCCCCGCCTTCGACTGGCGCACCGCCGAGGAGCAGCTCAGCGATGTCGTCCAGCCGCGCTTCGTCGAGCCGGTCACGGCGGAGGGCGACGAGGGCGAGCCGGTCTGGGACGTGGAGACCAGCCGGATCGGCCTCGCCGACGTCGGCGGGATGACCGAGGTCAAGAAGCGCCTGGAGGCGGCCTTCCTGGCGCCGATGCGCAACCCGGAGCTGCGCCGGCTGTACGGCAAGTCGCTGCGGGGCGGGCTGCTGCTGTACGGGCCGCCCGGGTGCGGCAAGACCTTCATCGCCCGCGCCGTCGCCGGGGAGCTGGGGGCCAAGTTCATCTCGGTGAGCCTCAGCGACGTGCTGGACATGTACATCGGGCAGTCGGAGCGGAACCTGCACGACGTCTTCGAGACGGCGCGGCGGAACGCCCCCTGCGTGGTCTTCCTGGACGAGATCGACGCCCTCGGCGGCAAGCGCAGCAGCCTGCGGCACAACGCCATGCGCGGCACCGTCAACCAGCTGCTGACGGAGCTGGACGGCGCGGTGGCCGACAACGAGGGGGTGTTCGTGCTGGCGGCGACGAACAGCCCCTGGGACGTGGACAGCGCGCTGCGCAGGCCGGGGCGGCTGGACCGGACGCTGCTGGTGCTGCCGCCGGACCAGGCGGCGCGCGAGGCGGTGCTGCGGTACCACCTGAGGGACCGTCCGGTGGAGGGCGTGGACCTGGGGAAGCTCGCGAAGAAGACCGACGGCTGGTCGGGCGCCGATCTCGCACACCTGTGCGAGACAGCGGCGGAGGCGGCACTGCTGGACTCGGCCGCGAGCGGCCGGGTCCGCATGATCGGGATGCGGGACCTGCTGGACGCGGTCGGCCAGGTGCGGCCCTCGATCGAGTCCTGGTTCTCGGCGGCCAGGAACGTGGCGATGTTCGCCAACGACGGCGGGATGTACGACGACCTGGTGGCGTACCTCAAGAAGGCCAAGAAGCTGTGAGCGACGCGGAGAGCAGGCTGCAGCGCGCGCGGGCGCTGATGGACCTAGGCCGCCACGACCAGGCGCAGCCGCTGCTGGCGGAGGCCCTCGCCGAGGAGCCGGGGAGCGCGGGGACCTGGTGCGCGATGGCGCGCTGCTGCTACTCCCAGCAGGACTGGCCGGGCGCCCTGGACGCGACCGCCCACGCCCTGGAGGCGCGCCCCGGCATGGTCGTGGCCTGGCGGTTCCGGGCGCTGGCGCTGATCGAGCTGGAGCGCTGGGAGGAGGCCTGGCAGGCGGCGGGGGAGGCGGTGCGGCTGGAGCCGCTGCACTGGTACGGCCACCTGATCGTGGCCAGGGTGCTGCTGGCGAACGCCAGCGGCTACTTCCACGAGAACGTCGCCAGGCAGGCGGCGGAGCGGGCGCGGGAGCTCGCTCCGCACGAGCCCGACACCCACTTCATGGTCGGCAGCGTGGCCCAGCGCGCGGGCCGCAGGGACGAGGCCGAGGCATGCTACCGCGAGGCGCTGCGGCTCGACCCTGAGCACCGGTCGGCGCAGAACCAGCTGGCGCTGATCATGATGCAGCGCGGTGACAACTACGCGGCGGCGCAGGGCTTCGCGGCGGTCGCGGCGGCCGACCAGGGCATGTCCGGGCTCGGCGAGCACAATCTTCGGGTGGTCGCGGTCCGTCTGATCGCACCGGCCCGGTGGATCTCGCTCGGGGTGTTCTTCCTGGTCAACATCGTGGTGGCGAGCCCCGGCACCGGGTGGGGGGTCAGGGCGGGCTGCCTCGCGGTCGCGCTGGCGAGCTGGGCCGGCTGGACGGTGTGGGCGGCCCGGCAGGTGCCGGGGCAGCTGCGGCGTCCGCTGCTGCGGTCGGCCAGGAGCAGCCACTACGTCGGCTACACCCTGCTGGCGGTGGGGGCGCTCACCCTGGCCGGGCTTGCGCTGCTGTTCGTGCCGCAGCTGGACTCCCATTCGACGCTGGTGCTGGTGGCCGGGATCGGTTTCCAGGCGCTGGCGCTGCAGGCGGCCCGGAAGGTCAGCAAGCGGGACCGGGCGGCGCTGCGCGGCTGACCGGTACGATGCGGGGCGGATCGGTCGTACGCAGCGGAGGAGATGGCGACGTGTCGGGTGAAGCGCAGGACGACTGCCTGTTCTGCAGGATCGTGGCGGGGCGGATCCCGGCGACGGTGGTCCGCGAGACCGCGGAGACGCTCGCCTTCCGCGACATCAGCCCGCAGGCGCCGACGCACGTGCTGGTCGTCCCCAAGGCGCACTACCCGAATGCCGCCGCGCTCGCGGACGCCGATCCGGCGCTCGCCGGGCTGCTGCTGGCCGAGGCGGGGCGGGTCGCGGAGGACGAGAAGGTGGCGGAGAGCACCGGCGGCAGCGGCTACCGGCTGATCTTCAACACCGGCAGCGGGGCCGGCCAGACGGTCTTCCACGCGCATGTGCACGTCCTCGGCGGCGGGAACGGGCTGCGGGAGAAGCTGGTCTGATGTCGCAGCGCGAGCTGGTGGTGCTGGGGACGGCCAGCCAGGTGCCGACCCGGCACCGCAACCACAACGGCTACCTGCTGCAGTGGGACGGCGAGGGGGTGCTGTTCGACCCGGGCGAGGGCACCCAGCGGCAGCTGCTGCACGCCGGGGTGAGCGCCCACGCGATCACCAGGATCTGCGTCACCCACTTCCACGGCGACCACTGCCTGGGCCTGCCGGGGGTGATCCAGCGGATCAACCTGGACCGGCCGCCGCATGCCGTCAGCGCCTACTACCCGGCGTCGGGGCAGCACTGGTTCGAGCGGCTGCGGCACGCCAGCGCCTTCCACGAGACCGTGGAGCTGCGCCCGGAGCCGGTCGCGGCGGCCGGGGAGCTGAAGGCCGAGGGGGCGCCCTTCGCGCTGGAGGCGGTGGCGCTGTCGCACCCGGTGGACTGCTTCGGCTACCGGATCACCGAGCCGGACGGGCGGCGGCTGCTGCCGGGACGGCTGGCCGCGCTCGGCATCGCCGGGCCGGCGGTCGGGGAGCTGCAGCGGCAGGGGTCGCTGGTGCTGGGTGACCGCACGGTGGCGCTGGACGAGGTGAGCGAGCCGCGGAAGGGCCAGAGCGCGGCCTTCGTGATGGACACCAGGATGTGCGCCGGTGTCGAGGAGCTGGCCGCCGGGGTGGACCTGCTGGTCATCGAGGCGACCTTCCTGGAGGCCGACGCCCGGCTGGCCCGGGACCACGGCCACCTGACCGCCGCCCAGGCCGCGCGGGCCGCGGCCGCGGCGGGAGTGCGGACGCTGGTGCTGACCCACTTCTCGCAGCGCTACCCCGACCCGGCCGGGCACCTGGCGGAGGCCCGCCGGTACTTCGACGGCGAACTCGTCCTCGCCGAGGACCTGATGCGGGTGCCGGTGCCGAAACGGGAATGAGCTTTCGAAAACCGCTGGCGCCACGGGGGCGAACGGGCAGACCATCGTTCCCACTGGCCCTTTCGTCCGTCGTACCCTTGTTGCACCAAGCGGCGGACCCGATTTCAGAGATGGGATGAGGCAGGCCCCAGCGCCGACCCATGACTTCCACGACTTCACGCACGCGCACTGCCGCCGAGGCAGCCGCAGTCCCCGAGGCTCAGGCGAAGATCGTCATCCCCGAGAAGCACCCCATGGTGGACGTCCTCGGAACCGGGGACTCCCTCCTGAAGGTGATCGAGAAGGCCTTCCCCGGACTCGACATCCACGCCCGGGGCAACAGGATCACCGCCACCGGTGACCCGGCCGGGATCCGCCTGGTCCAGCGACTGTTCGACGAGATGATGCTGGTGCTGCGCACCGGCCAGCCCCTGACGGAGGACTCGGTGGAGCGTTCCATCGCCATGCTGCGCGCGTCCGCTGAGGACCCCGCCAGCCCCGAGGGCTCCACCAGCCCGTCGTCGGTGTTCACCATGAACATCCTGTCGAACCGCGGCCGGTCGATCCGCCCGAAGACCCTCAACCAGCAGAGCTACGTCGACGCCATCGACCGCCACACCATCGTCTTCGGCATCGGCCCCGCCGGCACCGGCAAGACGTACCTGGCGATGGCGAAGGCCGTGCAGGCGCTGCAGGCCAAGCAGGTCACCCGGATCATCCTGACCCGCCCCGCGGTCGAGGCGGGGGAGCGGCTGGGCTTCCTGCCCGGCACCCTCTACGAGAAGATCGACCCCTACCTGCGCCCCCTGTACGACGCGCTGCACGACATGATCGACCCCGACTCCATCCCCCGGCTGATGGCCGCGGGCACCATCGAGGTCGCCCCGCTGGCGTACATGCGCGGCAGGACGTTGAACGACGCGTTCATCATTCTGGATGAGGCGCAGAACACCAGCGCCGAGCAGATGAAGATGTTCCTGACCCGGCTGGGCTTCAACTCCAAGATCGTGGTGACCGGCGACGTCACCCAGATCGACCTGCCGGGCGGCACAATGAGCGGACTCAAGGTCGTCCAGGAGATCCTGGACGGTGTCGAGGACATCCACTTCAGTCGCCTGACCAGCCACGACGTGGTCCGCCACAAGCTGGTCGGCAAGATCGTGGACGCTTACGGCGTCTATGACGCCAAGAACGAAGCCAAGAACGAAGCCCGTACCCCGCACCGACGCAACGAAAGCTAGGTCTTCGCACCCCCATGTCGATCGACATCAACAACGAGTCCGGCACAGAGGTGGACGAGCAGGCCATCCTGGACGTCGCCCGCTTCGCCCTGGACCGGATGCGCATCCACCCGCTCTCCGAACTGTCCGTGATCGTCATCGACGCGGAGGCGATGGCCGCGCTGCACGTCCAGTGGATGGACCTGCCGGGGCCGACGGACGTGATGTCCTTCCCGATGGACGAGCTGCGCCCCGGCAAGGAGGACGAGGAGCTGCCGCAGGGCCTGCTCGGCGACATCGTGCTCTGCCCGGAGGTCGCCGAGAAGCAGGGCGCCGCCAACGGGCACTCCATGGACGCGGAGCTGCAGCTGCTCACCGTCCACGGGGTGCTGCACGTCCTCGGCTACGACCACGAGGACCCCGACGAGGAGCGGGAGATGTTCGGGCTGCAGAAGCGCATCCTGGACGACTGGCGTGCCGAACGCGGCGAGACCGGCCCGTCCCCCGCCCCGACCACGACCTGAGCGGCACGACATGAGCGGCAGCAGTACCGGCTTCCTGGTGACGGCCGTCATCCTCGTGGTGTTCGCGTGGCTGGCGGCCTGTGCGGAGGCGGGCATCGCCCGGGTGTCCCGCTTCCGCGCCGAGGAGGCCCTGCGCAACGGCCGCCGGGGCGCGGAACGGATGCTGGTGCTGGCCAGCGACCCGATCCGGTACCTCAACCTGGCGACCCTGATCCGGGTCACCTGCGAGATGGCCGCCGCGGTCCTGGTGACCGTGGTGTGCGTGCGGTCGTTCCACGAGACCTGGCAGGCGGTGCTGGTCGCCATCGGCGCGATGGTGCTGGTGTCCTACGTGGCGGTGGGAGTCTCGCCGCGGACCATCGGCCGCCAGCACCCCATGAACGTGTCCACCGCCGCGTCGGTGGTGCTGCTGCCGCTGAACCGGATCCTCGGCCCGATCCCGCGGCTGCTGATCCTGCTCGGCAACGCGCTCACCCCGGGCAAGGGCTTCCGGGAGGGCCCCTTCGCCTCCGAGGCGGAGCTGCGGGCGCTGGTCGACCTCGCCGAGCAGGACTCGCTGATCGAGGACGACGAGCGGCGGATGGTGCACTCGGTGTTCGAGCTGGGCGACACCATCGTGCGCGAGGTGATGGTGCCGCGCACCGACCTGGTGATGGTCGAGCGCGCCAAGACCGTGCGCCAGGCGCTGACGCTGGCGCTGCGCAGCGGCTTCTCGCGGATGCCGGTCGTCGGCGAGAACGAGGACGACGTGGTCGGCATCGTCTACCTGAAGGACCTGGTGCGGCGCACCCACGTCAACCGCGAGGCCGAGGCGGAGCCGGTCAGCGCGGTGATGCGGCAGGCCACCTATGTGCCCGACAGCAAGCCGGTCGCGGACCTGCTGCGGGAGATGCAGCGGGACCGGATCCATGTCGCGGTCGTCATCGACGAGTACGGCGGCACGGCGGGCCTGGTCACCATCGAGGACATCCTGGAGGAGATCGTCGGCGAGATCACCGACGAGTACGACCGGGAGGCCCCGCCGGTGGAGGCGCTCGCCGACGGCGCGTTCCGGATCACCGCGCGGCTGCCGGTGGAGGAGCTCGGCGAGCTGTTCGGCATAGAACTGGACGACGAGGACGTCGACACCGTCGGCGGGCTGCTCGCCAAGGCCCTCGGCCGGGTGCCGATCCCGGGCTCCGGAGCGGAGGTCCCGGTGCCGCTCGAGGACGAGCTGCCGATCACCGCGATCCGGCTGACCGCGGAGAGCACCGCGGGCCGGCGCAACCGCATCGGAACGCTGCTGGCGGAGCCGGTCCCCAAGGTCCGCAGGGGCCGCGGCGGCCGCGGCGACACCGAGGGCGACGAGCGGGCCGTGGAGCACCCCGAGACGGACTGAGCGGCGCATCCTTGCAACGGCAGGGACTGTGGAGACGGAACCGTGCAGCTGTGGCCCGGCACCGTCGTTGTGGTGAGGATTGAGGGCACACCCCTGCAAGGAGATGCCATGACCACCCCCGCGAACCTGCGCGATTCCGCCGCCCTGCTGCAGCCCGAACTGGTCGCGCTGCGCCGCTCGCTGCACCAGGAACCCGAGCTCGGCATGGAACTGCCGCTGACCCGGGCGAAGGTCCTGGCCGCGCTGGAGGGGCTGCCGCTGGAGATCACCCTCGGCAAGCAGCTCAGCTCGGTGACGGCGGTGCTGCGCGGCGCGCTGCCGGGCCCGGTGGTGCTGCTGCGCGCGGACCTCGACGCGCTGCCGGTGCAGGAGACCAGCGGGCTGCCCTACGCCTCGCGGATCCCCGGGGCGATGCACGCCTGCGGCCACGACCTGCACACGGCGGGCCTGGTCGGCGCGGTCCGGCTGCTGTGCGAGCGCCGGGAGACGCTGGCGGGGACCGTGGTCTTCATGTTCCAGCCGGGCGAGGAGGGCGGCGGCGGGGCCAGGATCATGATCGAGGAGGGGGTGCTGGACGCCGCCGGGAGCCCGGTCGTCGCCGCCTACGCGCTGCATGTCGCGGCATCGGTGCTGCCCAACGGGTGGGTCGCCACCCGGCCGGGGGCGATCATGGCGGCCGCCGACGTCCTGCACACCACGATGCACGGGCGCGGTGGCCACGGCTCCAGCCCGCACCTGGCGCTGGACCCGGTTCCGGCGGCCTGCGAGGCCGTCACCGCACTGCAGACCATGGTCACCCGCCGCTTCGACGCCTTCGACCCGGTCGTCGTCACCGTCGGCAGCTTCCATGCCGGGACCGCGAACAATGTCATACCCGACGACGCGGCCTTCTCCGCGACCATCCGCTCCTTCTCGCCCGGGGCCAGGGACCGGGTGCTGGCGGAGGCACCGCGGCTGGTGCGGGGTGTCGGCGAGGCCCACGGACTCACCGTGGACGCCTGCATCGAGGAGGGTTACCCGGTCACCGTCAACGATCCCGGTGAGGCCGCGTTCGCCGCCGCCACCGCCCGCGCACTGCTGGGCGAGGACCGCTACACCGACATGCCGCGCCCCGTCGCCGGCTCCGAGGACTTCGCCTTCGTCGGCGCCCTCGTCCCCTCGGCCTACCTGATGCTGGGCGCCTGCCCGCCCGGACGCGACCCCTTCACCGCGCCCTACAACCACTCCCCGGAGGCCGAGTTCGACGACTCGGTGCTGTCCGACGCGGCGGCGCTGCTCGCCGCACTGGCACTGGGCCGGCTCACCCGCTGAGCGGCCGGTCCTGCCAGGGGTCGATCGGGACGTAGCCGCAGGCCCGGCCCTCCGCGTCGAGCAGCCGCCCCACCAGCTTCACCGTACGCAGCGTCACCTGCCGCCCCCGGACCACGGCGTCCGGGAGGCGGCGGCCCAGCTCCTCCTCGAACCGTCGCAGTTCCTGGAGGTGGCGGACCATCACATAGAGGGCGAGGTTCGCCTCCCCTGCCGTCAGCGCGCACATCCTGGTCTGCGGCAGCTCGGCCAGCCGGAGCGCCGCCTCCTCCAGCCGGGCCGGCGGCAGCTCCAGCCACAGCAGCACGCCGACCGGATGGCCGGTCAGCCGGGGCGAGGCGTCGCAGCGCAGCACCAGCCGCCCGGAACCGCGCAGCTCGGTCAGCCGCCGCCGCACCGTGGACGCCGGGGCGCCGGTCCGCTGGGCCAGCTCCGCGTACGGCATCCGGGCGTCCGCGCCCAGCGCCACCAGCAGCGAGCGGTCCAGCGCGGCCTCGCGCCCCGGACCGGCCTGCGGCGCCACCGGGGCGCGCCCGATCGCCTCGCGCTGCCTCGCGTCCAGCGCCCCGTCCAGCCAGCGGCTGCCCTCCCGCAGGGTGCGCTGCACCGGTGAGGTGCGGGTCCGCAGCACCCCCGGCAGCACCCCCACCCGGTCCAGGACGTAGCGGGTCAGCGAGGCGGTGTCGAGGGCCGCGACGGTCAGCAGCAGATCCGCGCCGCCGGTCATGACCTCGATCGACGCGGCCTGCGGGTCCCGCGCGAGGGTGGCCGCGACGTCCGCGACCCGGTCCGCCCGGCACTCCACCCCCAGCAGCGCCGTCAGCCCGTAGCCGAGCCGGTCCGCCGAGGGGTAGCAGGTCACCCAGGCGTCGCCGGCCGCGGCCAGCCGCGCCCAGCGCCGGGACAGCGTCGCCGGATCCACCCCCAGCGGCGCCGCCAGCCGGGACCAGGGCGCGCGCGGATCCACCCGCAGGGCGTCGACCAGGGCCAGGTCCAGTTCGTCGATCATGGCCGATCCGTGCGCGCGGACGGCTGCGGCAGCGGAATCATGCGGTAGCGGCTCATCACGGCCCAGGTTAGCGATCCTTTCGGCCACGCGGACGGCCCCCATCCGCCGGCCCGGAGGACACGCCCATGCCCCGCTCGCCCCGCCTCACCCATGTCGTCGGCCTGCTCGTCCTGGTCGAGTTCTGCAGCGGCATCCTGCAGGGAGGCTTCCCGATCCTGCTGCCCGTGGTCGGTGCCGGCCTGCACCTCGGGGCGGGCGACGTCAGCCTCGCCCTCGGCGTCGAGTTCCTGGTATCCGGGGTGGCGGTGCCGCTGACCTCCCGCCTCGGCGACCTCCACGGACACCGGCTGCTGCTGCGGATCACCATCCTGATCACGCTGGCCGGCTACCTGCTCACCGCCCTCGCCGGTGACCTGCCGCTGCTGCTCCTCGGCCGGGCCCTGGCCGGCTGCCTCGCCTGCTGGCTGCCCCTGGAGTTCGCCATCGTCCGCGACCGGATCGGCGAGGAGCACCGCGGCCGGGCCGTCGGCCTGCTGGTCGGGTCGCTGACCGTCGGCAGCACCCTCGGGGCACTGGTCGTCGGTGGGCTCAGCGGAGCGGGCCTCGGCCCGGCACCGCTGCTGTGGGGCCTGGCCGTGCTGCCCGCCGTGGCCATGCTGGTGGTCGCGTACCGGGTGCCGGAGTCCGCGACCAGGGCGGCCGGCCGGATCGACTGGGCGGGCGCGGCCCTGCTCTCGCTCGGACTGACGCTCGTGCTCGCGGCGCTCGGCGACAGCTCGTCGCTGCCGCCGACGGCCGTGGCGGGCCTGCTGGCCGGCGGCGCGGCGCTGCTGGCGCTGTTCGTCCGCCAGGAACTGCGCAGCGCGCAGCCCATGGTCGACGTCAGGATGCTGGCCCGCCGGGCCACCGCGCCGGTGTTCGCGCTGAGTTTCCTGCTGGGCTGCGCCATCTACGGGGCGCAGGGGCCGATGCTGACCTTCGAGGCAGCCAGGCCCTCGGACGTCGGCTACGGCCTCGGCGTCGGCACCCTGGGACTGGGGTTGCTGGCGCTGCCGCCGACCGTGGGCGCGCTCGCGGGCGCGATCACCTCGGACCGGCTCGGGCGGCGCTTCGGCGCCAGGGCCGTGCTCACCGCGGCGTTCGCGATGTGCGCGCTCGGCTACGCCGCCATCGCGGCCGCGCACACCGCCGCCGCCGAGATCGTGGTGGCCGGAACGGTGTCCGGCTACGGCGCGGGCCTCGGCCTCAGCCTGCTGCCGGGCCTGCTGATGAACAGGCTCCCGGCCGAGCAGACCGGGATCGGCACCGGCGTCTACAACACCCTGAAGTCCCTCGCCGGTGCGGTGGCGGGAGCGGCCGCGGCGGCGGTCCTGGACCAGCTGCTGCTGCGGGCGGGCACCCCGGCCCAGAGCGCCTACATCGCGGTCTGGGCGGGCTGCGCGCTGCTGTGCGGCCTCGGTGTCCCGGTCGCCCTGGCGTTGCGCGACGCGGGTGCGCCGGTGGGCGCGGAACCGGTGGTGGCGCCGACCGCCGTCGGCTGAAGCCGTCCCGGAATCCGGCAGGGGGCTGCCCCTGTGACGTCGCCGGAGTCGGTACTAGGTTGGGCCGGGTCCGTCGCCGCCTGTCCGTCGATCCGTCAGGAGCACCGCCGATGCCCTCCCTCCGTGAGTCCGCCGCGCTGATCCGGCCCGACCTGGTGGCGCTGCGCCGCGCCGTCCACCAGGAGCCGGAGATCGGCACGGACCTGCCGCTCACCCAGGCGAAGATCCTCGAAGCCCTGGACGGCCTCCCGCTGGAGGTCACCCTCGGGAACAAGCTCAGCTCGGTGACCGCGGTGCTGCGCGGCGCGAGGCCGGGGCCGACGGTGCTGCTGCGCGGCGACATGGACGCCCTGCCGGTGACCGAGACCAGCGGGCTGCCCTACGCCTCGCGGATCCCCGGCGCGATGCACGCCTGCGGCCACGACCTGCATGTGGCCGGCCTGGTCGGCGCCGCCCGGCTGCTCTGCGAGCGGCGCGGGACCCTGGCCGGGGACGTGGTGTTCATGTTCCAGCCCGGGGAGGAGGGCCAGGGCGGGGCCAAGGACATGATCGACGAGGGGCTGCTGGAGGTCACCGGATCGGTGCCGGTCGCCGCCTACGCCCTGCATGTGTCGTCCGCGATGCCCAACGGCCAGGCCCTCGGCCGCCCGGGCCCGATCATGGCGGCCGCCGACACCCTGACCGTCACCATGCGCGGGCGCGGCGGCCACGGCTCGGCCCCGCACGCGGCACTCGACCCGGTCCCCGCGGTCTGCGAGGCGGTGCTCGCCCTGCAGACCATGGTGACCCGCCGCTTCGACGTCTTCGACCCGATCGTGGTCACCGTGGGCGAGCTGCGCGCCGGGACCGTCAACAACGTCATACCCGACGACGCCTTCTTCGAGGCCACCGTCCGCTCGTTCTCGCCCCAGGCCCGCGACCGGGTCCGGGAGGAGTCGGTGCGCGTGGTCAAGGGGATCGCGTCGGCCCACGGCATGGAGGCCGACGCCGTCTACGACGACCTGTACCCGGTCACCGTCAACGACTCGGCCGAGGCCGCGTTCGTCGCCGCCACCGCGCGCGAGGTGCTCGGCGCCGACCGCTGGACCGAGATGCCGCATCCCCTGGCCGGGGCCGAGGACTTCTCCTACGTCGCCGAGCAGGTCCCCTCGGGCTTCTTCTTCCTGGGTGCCTGCGCTCCGGGCCTCGACCCGGAGACCGCGGCCTACAACCACTCGCCCGAGGCCGTCTTCGACGACGCGGTCCTCGCCGACGGCGCGGCGCTGCTGGCCGAGCTCGCCGTCCGCAGGCTCGCCCGGGAGGCCGGGCCGACGGCCTGAGGCGACCGCGCCGTATTCTCGGACGCATGAGCGAGCAGGGGATCACCATCGATCCGGAAGACAAGAAGATCATCACTCTGGCGCGGTCGGCCCGTGCCCGCAACGGCGTGCCGGAGGGCGCGGCGGTGCGGGACGAGACCGGCCGCACCTATGTCGCCGGGACGGTCGCGCTGGAGTCGCTGCGGCTGAGCGCGCTGCAGACGGCCGTGGCCATGGCCGTTGCCAGCGGCGCGAAGAGCCTGGAGGCCGCGGCCGTGGTCAGTGAGGCGGCCGCGCTCGCGGCCGAGGACCTCGCCGCGGTCCGCGACCTCGGCGGCGCCGGCACCCCGGTGCTGCTGGCGGCCCCGGACGGCACCCTGCGCCTCACCGCCGCGGCGCACTGACCCGGGCGGATCCGGACCTCTTGGAACGGACGCCTTGCCATCGGCCCCGACCCCGCTAGGGTCGGGGCTGTCGGCTCAAGGGGAGGGGCGTTGTGGGGGGCATCGGTTTCATCGCGGCGGTCCTGTTCGTGCTGATGGGCATGGGCCACTGGCAGCAGGACAACAACCCCGGCTGGCTCGCGGCCTCCGTCATCGTCGCCGTCTTCACCGTGCTCGGTGGCCTGAAAGCCCTCTTCAAGCGAGGGAAGTAATCGGGCGCTCCCTCGTTCGGGTGAGTGATCTCGAAAGCACTGTGGGTACGCTTGCGGTGTCGGCGAGGATCCGAGGCATGGGAGCAACAATGACCGACGAACCTCAGCTGACGTGGCCCGTCCCGCCCGCGCGCGGATGGCTCGCGGACGACCTCGACCGGCTTCCTGACCTGCCTCCGCACACGGAGCTGATCGACGGGAGCCTGGTCTTCGTGAGCCCGCAGACCGCTTTCCATGACAAGGCCATGCGACTCCTGCAGACCGGACTGCTCAGCGCCGCGCCCCCGGAATGGGATGTCCTCCGGGAGATGACGGTCACGCTGGGTCCGCGCAATCGACCGGAACCGGATGTCCTGGTCGTCCGCACCGACGCGATCGCCGATCCGGGCCAGACGACCTTCCGTCCCGAAGATGTGCTGCTGGCGGTCGAGGTCGTGTCACCCGACTCCGAGGATCGGGACCGGGATGCGAAGCCGCGTAAGTACGCAGCTGCCGGAATCCGCCACTTCTGGCGCGTGGAGCGCGAGAACTGGCTCCCGGTGGTGCATGTGTTCGAGCTGGACTCCGAGACCCGGACGTACAGGGCCATGGGCACCTACGACGACGTGCTGAAGCTCGCCGTTCCGTTCCCTCTGGAGATCGACCTCACCGCGATCACCCGTCGCTCCTGAGCACCTGACCTCGCGGGGGTCTGGCGTAAGGGAGAATGGTCCCCATGAGCTCTCGCCCCACCCAGCAGTCCGCCAAGCCCGCCACCGCCGTCGACGCCGCCCCGCAGGGGGGCCAGCCGCACCGGTCGGGCTTCGCCTGCTTCGTCGGGCGCCCCAACGCCGGCAAGTCCACCCTGACCAACGCCCTGGTCGGCACCAAGGTCGCGATCACCTCCGACCGCCCGCAGACCACCCGCCACACCGTCCGGGGCATCGTGCACCGGCCCGAGGCGCAGCTGATCCTGGTGGACACCCCCGGGCTGCACAAGCCGCGCACACTGCTGGGCGAGCGCCTGAACGACGTGGTGCGCTCCACCTGGGCCGAGGTCGACGTCATCGGCTTCTGCCTGCCCGCCGACCAGAAGCTCGGCCCCGGCGACAAGTTCATCGCCAAGGAGCTGGCGGCGATGAAGCGGACGCCCAAGGTCGCCATCGTCACCAAGACCGACCTGGTGGAGTCCAAGCAGCTCGCCGAGCAGCTGATCGCGATCTCGCAGCTGGGCGCGGAGCTCGGGTTCGAGTGGGCGGAGATCATCCCGGTGTCGGCCGTCAGCGGCGACCAGGTCGAGCTGCTGGCGGACCTGCTGGTGCCGATGCTGCCCGAGGGCCCGAAGTGGTACCCGGAGGGCGACCTCACCGACGAGCCCGAGCAGATCATGGTCGCGGAGCTGATCCGCGAGGCCGCGCTGGAGGGCGTCAGGGACGAGCTCCCGCACTCCCTCGCGGTGGTCGTCGAGGAGATGCTGCTGCGCGAGGGACGCCCCGAGGGCAAGCCGCTGCTGGACATCCACGCCAATGTCTACATCGAGCGGCAGAGCCAGAAGGCCATCGTGATCGGCTCGAAGGGCGCCAGGCTCAAGCATGTGGGCACGGTCGCGCGCAAGCAGATCGAGGCGCTGCTGGGCACGCCGGTCTTCCTCGACCTGCATGTGAAGGTCGCCAAGGACTGGCAGCGCGACCCCAAGCAGCTGCGCAAGCTCGGGTTCTGACGCCGCGCCGGGCCCGGCCGTACGGCCGGGCCGGTCAGGCCGAGTCGCGGGCGACGATCCGGGCGGAGCCCAGGTCGTGGCTCTCGACCGGGGTGTCGGGGTGCCGGATCAGCCGGTCGATCAGCCCGGCGAGGGTGCCGCCGTCCGTGAGCTCCTGGCGGACCGTCGTCAGCCGGGGGCGGGTGAGCCGGGCGAGCATCAGGTCGTCCGCCCCGACCAGGGCGGCGTCCCCGGGGACGCGGATCCCGGCGTCCTGGAAGGCGCTGAGCAGCAGCAGCGCGAACTCGTCGTTGTAGGTGAACAGGCCGGTGAGCCCGGACTCGCGCCAGTGTCCGGCGAGCCGGGCGGCGGACTCCTCGGTGTAGTCGAGGTCCAGGCGCTCGACCCGGCTGCCCCCGTGGCCCGCGAAGGCGGCGCGGACGCCGTCCAGGCGGGGCAGGCTGAAGCGGTCCAGGGTGCGGTCGGTGGGCACGATCGCGCCGATCCGGCGGTGTCCGGCGGCCATCAGGTGCCCGGCGGCGCAGGCGCCGATGCCGGCCTGGTCGAGGGTGAGCGTGTGGGCGCCGGCCACCGGGGCGTCGCCGATGGTGAGCACGGTCCTGGTGCCGGAGCGCCGCAGCAGGTCGACGCCCTCGGGGGTGAGGCCGCTGCTCGGGCTGGAGACGACGGCGGTGGGCCGCAGCTCCGCCCAGGCGCTGGCCGGTGCCTCCCCGCCGGAGGTGCCGTGGATGACGGTGGTGTAGCCGTGGGCGCGCAGCCCGGTGCGCATCTCGTGGAGGAACCGGGCGAACAGCGGTCCGAAGACGATCTCGGGGATGGTGAGCAGCACGATCCCGGTGTGCCCGGCGCGCAGTGAGCGCGCGGCAGCGTGCGGGACGTAGCCGAGATCGGCGGCGGCGGCGCGGACCCGCTCGCGGGTCTGCTCGCTGACGCGGCCGCCGGCGGTGTCGTTGAGGGCGTAGGAGACCGTGGCACGGGAGACCCCGGCACGGCGGGCGACATCGGCGCTCGTGGGGACGGCGCGGGGGGCCGTCGGTTGCTCAGTCATTCCGGCCGCCATCCTTCCAGACGCGGGCGGCGGACGGCGCGCAACCGAGTGAACACGGGTTCGAGGTGCGTACGGCTGCGGGCGTGGGGCACACCATCCACCGGGACGATTTCGACGGTTCACGAGTGCCCTGGAAGGCTGGATCTGACGATGAGCACCGACAGCACCCCCCGCGCCCCCCGGCCCGCCCCCGCCGACCGGCAGCGCGAGCAGGCCGTCGAGGCCGCCCTCGGCAAGCTCGACCTGGCCGCCAGGGCCGCCCTGCTGGCCGGGGCCGACATGTGGTCACTGCCGGCCAACGAGGACATCGGCCTCGAACGCCTGGTCATGTCCGACGGCCCCGCAGGAGTCCGCGGCGAGCACTGGACCGCCGAGGACCCCTCGGTCTCGATCCCCTCCCCGACCGCGCTCGCCGCCACCTGGGACCCCGGGCTGGCCCGCCGCACCGGCACCCTGCTCGCCCAGGAGGCCCGCCGCAAGGGCGCGCACGTGGTCCTCGCGCCCACCGTCAACCTGCACCGCAGCCCGCGCGGAGGGCGCCACTTCGAGGCCTACTCGGAGGACCCCCTGCTCACCGGCGAGATCGGCGCGGCCTTCGTCACCGGCGTCCAGGAGGGCGGTGTGGCGACCACGCCCAAGCACTGGGTGGCCAACGACTCCGAGACCGACCGCTACACCGTCGACGTCCTGGCCGCTGAGCGCACCCTGCGCGAGCTCTACCTGGCGCCGTTCGAGGCCATCGTCCGCAAGGCCCGCCCCTGGGGCCTGATGGCCGCCTACAACCAGGTCAACGGGCACGGCATGAGCGAGCACACCGAGCTCAACAACGGCGTGCTGCGCGGGGAGTGGGGCTTCGACGGCGTCCTCGTCTCCGACTGGACCGGCGCCCGCGACACCGTGCGCTGCGCCCTCGCCGGCCTCGACCTCGCCATGCCGGGACCGGCCACCGTCTACGGCGAGCACCTCGTCGCCGCGGTCGAGGACGGACGCGTCCCCGAGGAGGCCGTCGACGAGCTGGCCCGGCGGGTGCTGCGCCTCGCCGCCCGGGTCGGACTGCTCGCCGGGGCGCCCGCCGCCGTCACCGCCCTCCCCGCGGAGATCGACGCCGAGGCCCTGGCCCGCGAGCTCGCCGCCCGGTCGTTCACGCTGGTCCGCAATGACGGGATACTCCCGCTGGCCCCCGCTCCCGGGTCGCTCGCGCTGATCGGCGCCGCGGCCGCGGAGGCCAGGATCGGCGGTGGCGGCAGCGCCCAGGTCTTCCCGGCCCGGGTGGTCAGCCCGTTGGAGGGGCTGCGCGCCGCGCTCCCGCCCGGCACCGCCCTGGTCCACGCCCTGGGCGCGGACCCCCGCACCCACCTCGCGCCCCTCGCCGGTCCGCTGACCGCCTCGCTGCTCGGCAGCGGCGGGGCCGCGCTGGGCACCGCCGCGCTCCCGGACGGCACGGTCCGCTGGCTCGGCCGGCTGCCGGGCGGCCTCGGCTTCGCCGACCTGCGCGCGGTCGAGGTGACCGGAACGCTGCGGCCCAGGACCACCGGCCTGCACCGGCTGGCCGTGCGCGGCGCGGGCCGGTTCCGGCTGGAGGCGGACGGACAGCCGCTGTTCGACGGCACCGTGGAGTTCGAGGGCAGCGACCCCGGCGGGGCCTTCCTCAACCCGCCCGAGGCCGTGTTCGAACTCGACCTGCACAGCACCGCCCCGGTCGCACTGACGCTGCGCCACACCCTGCCCGAGACCCAGGCGTTCGCCGGATTCGGCGTGGTCTCCTTCTCCCTCGGCCACGGCGAACCCGTCGGCACCGCCGACGAGCTCATCCAGGAGGCGGTCACCGCCGCGGCCTCCGCCGACGTCGCGGTGGTCGTCGTCGCCACCACCGAGGAGGTCGAGAGCGAGGGCGTCGACCGGTCCTGCCTGGCCCTGCCCGGACGCCAGGACGAACTGGTCCGGAGGGTCGCCCAGGTCAACCCCCGCACCGTCGTCGTCGTCAACGCCGGCGCCCCGGTGCTGATGCCCTGGCGGGACGAGGTCGCGGCGGTGCTGCTCACCTGGTTCCCCGGCCAGGAGGCCGGTGCCGCGCTCGCCGACGTGCTGCTCGGCTCCAGCGAGCCCGGCGGGCGACTGCCCACGACCTGGCCGGCCGAGGAGGCCGACTGCCCGGTCCTGGCGGTCGAACCCGAGGGCGGGCGGCTCGCCTACGACGAGGGCCTGTTCATCGGCTACCCGGCCTGGCAGCGGCGCGGCGCCGCCGCGCCCGCCTACTGGTTCGGCCACGGCCTCGGCTACACCGACTGGGAGTACGAGGGCCTGGACGTCCGGCTGAAGGAGACCGCCGGTGACGACCCCTACGCGGCCCGTGCCGAGGCGGTCGTCAGGGTCCGCAACAGCGGCGCCAGGGCCGGACGCGAGACCGTGCAGGTCTATCTGGTCCCGGACGGCGCCGACCCCTCGCGCCCCGACCGGCGGCTGGCCGGGTTCGCCGTGGTCGAGGCGGCCCCCGGGGAGGTCGCCGAGGCGCGCGTGCCGCTGCCGCTGCGCGCGTTCCAGACCTGGGGCGCCGACGGCTGGACGCTGCGCCCCGGCACCTACGCGGTGGAGGCGGGGCGCAGCTGCGCCGACCGCAGGGTGACCGTCGCGCTCGACGTGCCGGTCGGCGGCTGACCGGCCGGGGCGGCCCGCCCCGGGGGCGCCCACCCCGGGGCGGCCCCCCCGGTGCCCCGGGGGGCAGTTTTAGCGGGGGCCCAGG
>Ga0302314_10001956_pt1 | contig 38478 bp, 38 predicted proteins | sample III_Palsa_N2_3_FD_200533 | JGI IMG/M metagenome (GOLD analysis project Ga0302314, IMG submission 200533) | Peat permafrost microbial communities from Stordalen Mire near Abisko, Sweden - III_Palsa_N2_3 | ecosystem: Environmental > Terrestrial > Soil > Palsa > Peat permafrost | place: Sweden...
CCTTCTGCCGAATCAAGGACTTCCGGCGCGTCGCCACCCGCTACGACAAGCTCGCCGACAACTTCCTCTCCGCAGTCGCACTCGCTTCGGCACTCACATACTGGCTATGAATGAGTCTGGAGCCTAGGCTTTTTTTGAAATCCTGCAGAACCCGCTGGGTCCGTATCGCGGCTTCGCTGCGCTTCGCCTTGTCCGGGATGAGCCGGGATGTGGTCAGTGCTCGATGTTGCGCCAGACGCCGCGGTAGCTCATCCACAGCAAGCCGGAGAACAGCACCAGGAAGATCATCGCCGCGACGCCAGTCTGTTTGCGCTCTTCCATCTTCGGATCGGCCGCCCATTCGAGGAAGGCGGCGACGTCCCATGCTTCCTGCTGCAGCGAGGGCTTGGTCCCATCGTCGAAGGTCACCTTGCCGGGCGCCAGCGGCGGCGGCATCGCGATCACCCCGCCGCGCGGAACCTTGTTGGGGTCGCCATGCCAGTAGGACGTCAGGTCGCCGGCGATGTAGGGGTCGTAGTGCTTGCCCGGCGGCACGACGAGGCCGGCCGGGATGTTGGCGTCGTCCCCCACCACGATCGAGTAGATGTAGGCCGGACCGCCCTCGCGCGCCTTGGCCAGCAGCGACATGTCGGGTGGCAAGGCGCCGCCGTTGGCCGCCTTGCCCGCCACCGGGTTCGCATAGGGATTAGGGAAGTAATCGGCGCTGGTGCCCGGCCGCTTGATGGTCTCGCCGGTGTCGGAGTCGATGTCCGGGATCTGGTAGTCGGCGGCGATCGCCTTTACCACCGGGTTTTCGTTCGGGTTCGGGTATTTCGGGTTCCAGAACGGCCCGCCCTTGTCGCCCAGGTTGCGGAACGCGACCATGTTCATCGAGTGGCAAGACGAGCAGACCTCGCGGTAGACCTTGTAGCCACGTTGAAGCTGGGCCTGGTCGTACATGCCGAGCGGACCTTCGAACGACCAGTGGACGTCCTGCGGATTGACCTGGGTGGTCGCCGCCGCCGGAGCCGCCGCGGCGCACACGGCCGCCGCCGCCAGGAAGTGTCGGAGCGCCATGGGGATCAACCCTTCTTTTCGGGAGCGGCGACCGCGCCGGCCGGGGCCGCGCCGTGGCCGAGCACCGGCGTGAACAGCGAACTGGGCACGGGCAGGGTCTTTTCCCACATTGGCAGGAAATAGAGGACGGCGAAGAAGCCGAAGTAGCCGAGCGCGGCGATGCGGCTGATCCAAGTGACGCTGTTCACGTCGTAGTCGATCAGCGTGAAGGTCGTGACGCCCGGGAACAGCTGGGCGTCCGGCTCCTGGCTACCGCACCAGCCGAGCACGAGGGCCGAGAGCACCCAGATGATGAAGAAGATCCTGGCCGTCGGCCGGTAGCGCATCGAGCGGACGCGCGAGCGGTCGAGCCACGGCAGGGCGAAGACGACGCCGATGGCGCCACCCAGCGCCAGGACACCACCTAGCTTGTCCGGAATGGCCCGCAGAATGGCGTAGAACGGCAGCAGGTACCACTCAGGCACGATGTGGGCGGGTGTGACCAACGGATTGGCGGCCACGGCGTTATCGACCTTCCAGAAGGCGTCCGGATCGAAGAACACCACCCAGGCGAAAAGGATCAGGAACAGGGAGACCGCGAAGCCATCCTTGACCGTGTAGTACGGGTGAAACGGCAGGGTGTCGGTCTTGCCTTTGACCTCGACGCCGGTGGGGTTGGAGTTGCCCGGCACGTGCAGCGCCCAGACGTGCAGCGCCACCACGGCGGCGATCACGAACGGCAGCAGATAGTGCAGTGAGAAGAAGCGGTTCAGGGTCGGCGAATCGACCGCGAACCCGCCCCACAGCAGGGTGGTGATCGTCGGGCCGACAATCGGGATCGCGCCCAAGAGATTGGTGATCACCTTGGCGCCCCAGAAGCTCATCTGACCCCAGGGGAGCACGTAGCCCATGAAGGCCGTCGCCATCATCAGCACATAGATCACGCAGCCGAGCAGCCAGAGCACCTCGCGCGGGGCCTTGTAGGAGCCGTAGTAGACGCCGCGCAGGATGTGCAGATAGACGGCCAGGAAAAACATCGACGCGCCGTTGGCGTGCAAGCCGCGGATCAGCCAGCCATAGTTCACGTCGCGCATTATGTGCTGCTCGACGGAGTTGAAGGCCCCGGCCCCGCTGGGGTCGTAGTGCATCGCCAGGACGATGCCGGTGGCGATCTGGGCCACCAGGCAGAAGGCCAGGATGGCGCCGAAGGTCCACCAGTAGTTAAGGTTGCGTGGGGTCGGGAAATCCATGAAGTCGACGCCGAACCGGATGATCGGCAGGCGCGAATCCAGCCAGCGTTCGATGCCTGTCTTGGGCTCGTAGATCGAGGGTCCGCTCATGCCGGTTCAGCCGATCTTGATCTTGGTGTCGGAGAGGAACTTGTAGTCCGGTAGGTAGAGGTTCTTCGGGGCCGGACCTTTGCGGATGCGCGCGGAGGTGTCGTACAGCGAGCCGTGGCACGGGCACAGCCAGCCGCCGTACTCACCGCCGCCGAAGGTCGGGATACAGCCAAGGTGGGTGCAGCTGGCCAGCACCACCAGCCACTGCTCGTGGCCCGGCTTGACGCGGCTGGCGTCAGTCGCCGGATCCTTCATCGGCGCATTGTCGTCGGCCTTGGCCCGGGCGATCTCAGCCGGGGTGCGGTGACGCACGAACACCGGCTGCTTGCGCCAGGAGATCGTCACCTCCTGGCCCAGAGCGACCTTGGACAGGTCGAACTCGATCGAGGCCAGCGCCAGAGTGTCGGCGGCCGGATTCAGCTGGTCGACCAGCGGCCAGGCGACAGCGGCGGCGGCGCCGACCGTAGCGGTCGTGGCCAGGATATTGATGAAATCCCGCCGGTTGGGTTCCGGCGCGTGGGTATCGGTCAGGGTGTCGGCCACCGCGAAGCTCACCTTCAAGTCTGTCTGACAGGAGCCCTCTTCCGGCCCCCTTCGCCCGCGCCTCTTTTGGTTCGGCCCGACGCTGGGGTTCGCATAGAATGCGTCACAGGCTTTTTCAACCTGACTTTCGGCCTGAGTCCCCAACCGCCGTCCGGATATGCCCATGATCGAAACCTTCGCCGACCGCGATTCCCTGGCCGACGCCGCCGCCGATTTCATCGCCGGGCGGCTGGCGGCGGGCGGCCTCTTCGTCGCCACGGGCGGCTCGACGCCGGGGCCGGTCTATGACCGCCTCGCCCGCCGCGACCTGCCCTGGGCGCGAATCGTCGTGACGCTCACTGACGAGCGTCGGGTCGATCCGGACGCCGAGGAGAGCAACGAGCGGCTGGTGCGCGAGCGCCTGTTCGTCGGCCCCGCCGCCGTCGCCCGCTTCCTGCCGCTGCGCGATCCGCAAGCGGCCGAGGCCTTGCTGGGGCCGCATCTGCCCGCCGCCGTCACTCTGATGGGCATGGGCCCCGACGGTCACGTCGCCTCGCTGTTTCCGGGGGGGGCCGAACTGGCGGAAGGCCTGTCGGGCCAGGGCCTGGTCATGCCCGTCGCCATGTCCGGCCAGCCACCCTTCGTGGCCCGGATCACCCTGACGAAGCGCGCGCTGCTCCAGACCGGCCTGATCGTCCTGGCCGTCACCGGTGATGACAAACGCGAGGTTCTGGAACGAATCGCCGCCGATCCGGCCTACGCCCCGCCCGCGGCCGCTTTCCTGCGCCTGAGCGAGGTTCCGGTCCGGACGCTGTGGGCGGCCTAGGCCTCCCGTCATGCTGGCCCGTCACTCGACCTTCGAGCGCGTGCCGGACAATTCCATCTCATCTGGATTCTTCTCAAAGGTCGCAATGGTCGCGGATAGCCTTTTTAAAAGGCTGAGTAGGGTGGCCCGCTCTTCATCTGTCCAATCGCCGAGGCGCTTGTTCACGAACTTTCGCCGCGCGGCGGCGAATTGATCTAACATCTTCCAACCGCTGGTTGACGGCTCGAGCAACCGAACACGTTGGTCGGCCTTCGCGGTTTGCCTTTGCACCAGGCCCAGAGCCTCGAGCTTGGCTGATTGGCGACTGACCGTGGAGTGATTGCGGCCGACAAGGTTCGCCAGTTCGACAACGCTGATCGGATGGTAGAGCCCGATCCTGGTCAGCAGTGGGAACAGCGCCCGATCGAGCTTCACACCGGCGCGCGCCAGGAAGACCCGATCGAGATCGGGTTGGTTCATGTAGCCGTTTAGCTGCAGGAGAACGGCGTGGATGTCGTCCGACCAATCACTCATCCGTGCATTATGCACAAAGATTATTGCCAGTCGCAATATGGACGGCCTATAGGTTCCCGTGCATTCCGCACGGAGATCGACGATGAAGCGTTCGCCCCGGATTCAGTGCGTTGGCGCCATGGCAGTGGTGATGGCGGTCGGCTTCGCCTCTTGCGCCTTGGCGGCGTCTTCCGACGAAGGCAAGCTTCATTTGGCCGCTGCGCCGGCTGACTTCACGGCCCTTGGCCTTGGCCAGACAATCGCCGTGCGGGAAGACGGTCGGCGGACGCAGGCGTCGGCCGACACTTTCGAGTGGTGGTATTTCGACGGCCTGCTGGACGATGGAACCGTCGTGGTCGTTTGGTTCGGCGACAACTGGTTTTATGGAACGCACAAGCGCGCGGTCAGCGTCGAATTGACAACGCCTGGCAAGCCGACCCGACGCATCCTGCGGACTTTTGACGAGCCGGGTTCTTTCTCGACCGATAGCGCCGACATCAAGATCGGACCTCATGAGTTCAAGGGCGACCTCGAAACCTATTCCATTCACGTCGATCCGGCCGAGGCCGGCGGCGTCGGCTGCGATCTGACCCTGCGTCGCCGGGTCGCGTCCTACCGTCCCGCCACCGGCTATATCGAAGCTGAGAAGCAATACTTCGCCTGGCTCGTCGCCGTCCCCGAGGGCGCGGTCACCGGCACGCTGACCGCCGACGGCGTGACCCGTCAGGTCACCGGCAGCGGCTATCACGACCACAATTGGGGGAATGTTTCGCCCGCCAAGCTGTTCGACAACTGGTGGTGGGGCCGCGGCCGCAGCGGAGAGCACACGATCATCGCCTCGGTGATTCACGGCAAGCCGGCCGTCGGCGGCACGACCGTTCCGCTCTTCTTCGTTGGTGACGACCGCCACGTCGAGGTCGACGCCTTCGGGTCGGCTGTGACCACGGCCGAGGGCGAGCCTGCCCGCCATCCGGACCCGAAGCACGAACGTCCGATCGCCTCAGGCGTTTCCTTCGCGACCGCCAACGGCAGCCGGGCCGAGTTCAGGATCTCCGATCACGTGCTAACGTCCGCCAACCTCCTCGACCATGCGCCGGTCGCGCTACGGGCGGCGGCCACGGCGATGGGCATGAAGCCTTGGTACACGCGCTTCGAAAGCCCCATCACCTTGAGCCTGCCGGGCGAACCGACAACGGAGGGGCACGGCACCCTTGAATACTTTGAGCTGAAATAGGGTTCCTGCGAAATGACAACCTCCCATCCCGACAAACCGTCTGTCGCCTTTATCGGCCTCGGCAAGATGGGCGCCGCCATGGCCGCCAACCTGCAAAAGGCCGGCTATTCGCTGACTGTCTGGAACCGGTCGGCCGACAAAGCCGCGCCCCTCGTTGCCGTCGGCGCACGCCTGACCGCTTCGCCCGCCGAGGCCGCCCGCGCCGCCGACATCATCATTTCCAGCCTGGCCGACGACGCCTCCTTCATGGCGGTCGTGGACGGGCCGGACGGCCTCGCCGCCGGGCTGCGCCCTGGCGCGATCCATTTCGGCACGAGCACCGTCTCGCCGGAGCTTTCCGAGCAGCTCGCCCGCCAGCACGCCGGGCGGGGCGCGCACTATCTCGCTGGGCCGGTCCTGGGCCGCGTGCCCGCCGCCGTTGCCGCCCAGCTCGTCACCTTCGTCGCCGGCGAGGCCGAGGCGATCGAGACCGCGCGGCCGGTCATCACCACCTATGCGCCGATGATGCTGGTGGTCGGCGAACGCCACGGCCAGGCCTCCGTCGCCAAGCTGATCGCCAATTTCCTCGGCGTCTCGGCGATCGACCTCATCGGCCAGTCCCTGTCCTGGGCGGAGAAGTCGGATCTGCCGCCCGGCCTGCTCCCGCAGCTGCTGGCGGCTTTCTTCGGCAATCCGGCCACCCGGGACTACGTCACCAAGGTCGCCGACCGCGACTTCGACGACGCCGGCTTCACCGCCGCCGGCGGGCTGAAGGATGTCCGCCTGATGATCGACGCCGCCACGGCTGCGGGGCAGAAGCTGACCAGCGCCGAGGCGGTGCGCGCCAAGCTCGAGGCGGCGCTCGCCCGTGGCTGGAAGGACAAGGACTGGAGCTGCCTAACCGAGATCGACCGCGCCTAGGGAGCCAGGAACATGTCGCTCAGCCCGTTCGCGCCGACGCCGAAGTTCGAGGACTATCAGGCGCGCTTCAAGGACCACTTCAAGCTGGAGCGCCGCGCCGATGGCGTGGTGCTCGCCCAGGCCCACACCCTGGGCGGCTCCGTCCAGCTCAGCGTCGAGAACCACCGCGCGCTTGGCCAGCTCTTCAAGGCGATCGGCGCCGATCCCGACAACGAGCTGCTGATCCTCACCGGCTCTGGCGAACACTTCCTGGCCGCCCTCGACCCGGACGGCTTCGCGCTCGAGCGCGAAAACCTGCAGCACTGGGCCTACGAATACGCCTACAAGGATGGCCGGATAAACGTCAGCTCACTGATCAACGACCTCGAGATTCCGACCATCGGGGTGATCAACGGCCACGCCGCCCACGCCGAAATCTGCCTGATGTGCGACCTCACCCTGTGCGCCGAGGAAGCGGTGATCTTCGACCCTCACTTCACCATGGGTTCGGTCCCCGGCGACGGCATTCACAGCTGCCTGCAGGAGCTTCTGGGCGTCAAGCGCGCGGCCTACGCCCTGCTGACCGGCCAGCGCATCGACGCGAAGACCGCCCTGGCCTGGGGCATGGTCAACGAGGTGCTGCCGCGTGATCAGCTTCTGGACCGCGCCTGGAAGCTGGCCGACCACATCATGAGCCAGCCCCGGGTCACGCGGCGCCTGACCACCCAGATCATCCGGCGCCCATGGAGGCGTCGGATCACCGACGACCTCGACGGCGGCTTCGGCATCCAGATGTTCGGCCACCTGGCCAAGAACCAGGCGATCCACGACGCGTCGCATGCCGAGGCCGCGGCAGCGGCGACGCGCAAGGTTTTGGACTGACGCTCCGCAAGTTCGGAAGGAAACGAACCATGAGCGACGCGCCGATGTCTCTTGCCGGGAGGCGCGTCGTCGTGATCGGCGGCGCCTCGGGCATCGGCTTTGCGGTCGCCGCGCTCGCAAAGGAGATTGGCGCGGAGGTGGTGATCGCGTCCCGCAATGCGGCAAAAGTCGCTGCGGCCGTCGAGCGTCTCCCGGGGGCTCACCGAGGTTGTAAAGCAGGCGCCGGAGGAGACCTTGCGGGCCTGGGTAGCGGGCTTGCCCCTGCCGCGGGGCGCGACGCCGAACGAGGCCGCTACAACCTATGTCTATTCGATGCTGAACAGCTACGTGACCGGTCAGACGCTGCCGGTCGACGGCGGCGGTTTGCTGGTTTGAGCTTGCGTGACCCTGCGACATTGGAGCGAGGTTGGACACGTTGCGAAATCAACAGCCGCCGACAAGCCGGGCGGCCGGAAGGAAATGTCATGGCCAGACCCCCGCACGGACTTAAGGTCAGATTAGAGCCGCAAGACGAGTTCCCCCACGTTCCAGACGCCGCGGCCAACTACAATGAGAGCATGTATTTCAACATGTTCGATCCGGACCAGAAGGTCGGCGGCTGGTTCCGCATCGGCAACCGCCCGAACGAGGGCTACGCGGAGATTTCGGTCTGTCTCTACCTACCTGGCGGGCAGGTCGGCTTCATGTTCGGCCGCCCTAATATCGACGGCAACGCCGAGATGAATGCCGGCGGCCTGAAGGTCGAGGTGGTCGAGCCGTTCAAACGCCTGCGCGTGACCTACGAGGGCAAGGTGCTGCTGCTGGCGCGGCCCGGCGAGATGGCGCATCCTTCCAAGGCCTTCCGCGACAACCCTCAGCTGCCCTGCAAGGTCGAGTTGGACTACGTGGCCGTCTCGCCGATGTTCGGCGGCGAGACCGTCAAGGAAGACGGCAGCGCGCTGGAGATCGATCCGGAAAAATCCTTCGCCAGGGCCCACTACGAACAGCACATGGCCGCCAAAGGTCGCTTCACCGTGGGCGAGGAGACCTTCGAGGTCTCTGGCCATGGCCTGCGCGACAAGAGCTGGGGGCCGCGCCACTGGCAGGCGATCAACTGGTATCGCTGGTGCCCGATGAATTTCGGGCCGGATTTCGCGATGATGATCTCGTTGGTGGCGAACGAGGAAGGCCACGTGCGCCAGGGCGGCATGGTGTTGAAGGACGGGGCCTACGACCTGATCGCCGAGGCCGCGATCGACAGCGACTGGGACAGTGACGGCTACCAGACGGCGCTTCGCTCGCGGATCAAGACCGAGTCCGGGGCGGAATATGTCGTCGAGGGCCAGGTGCTGTCCCTGATCCCCCTGCGCAATCGCCGCATGACGCCGGGCGGCAAGGAACTGACCACCCGGATCACGGAGGGGATGACCGAGTATCGTTGCGACGGCAAGGTCGGCTACGGCCTATCGGAATACCTCGACCAGATCGTCGACGGGCGGCCGTCGGGGGCGGACCTGCCGGCGGGCTTCGTCGGACCAGAATAGTCCGCCAAGGCCGCAGGGCGAGCACCTCAGACACGCGTATTTCAAATGCCCGGGATGGGTGGATTGCCCACACTGGCGATTGCATTAGGCTTCCCGTGTGGTCGAGCATTCGCAAGGCGCGAACAAAGGGCGTCACGCCACAGTGACGGACGAGATGCTGCGACAACCGCCGCAACGCCGCCGAACGCAGGCCGAGCGCAGGAACGAGTCCGAGCGTGGACTGGTGCAGGCCGCGATCACCGTGGTTTCCGAGGATGGCGTGAGCGCCGCGACCTTCGAAGCCATCGCCCGGCGGGGCGGCTATAGCCGCGGCCTGGTCGGACAGCGGTTTGGCTCGAAGCTTGGCCTGATCGAGGCCGTGATCGCCTATCTGCACGACGAAAAGGAATTGTTCGCAAAGGAAGACTGCGCCGACGGACTATCCGGACTGGAAGCGCTGCTGACTTACGTCGACCGCTATCTACAGAGGCTTACGCACCTGGGCGAGGCCCAGGCTTATTTTCGTCTCCTGTCCTTGGCTGTGGCCGATATTTCGGCGTTCAGGTCGCTGTTTGCGACCGAGCACGACCGCATCCGCGTGCGTTTCGAGGGCTGGGTCATCCGAGGCCAGGCCGAGGGGCAGATCCGGCCAGACCTGGACCCGACCGCGGCCGCCCTGATGGTCGGGAGCCAGCTGCTCGGTCTCTCGATCCAGGCGCTGATCGACCCCGCGATGAGCGTCGATCCGATTCGCGTGACCTGCGTGGCCACCCTGCGGCGAGCGTTTGCCACGGACGCCGAAAGCGACAGCGCCATCGAGCCCAGGCGACCACGCTGATGCGCCCGCCAAGGCGTTGGCTTTGGGGGCGTGTTGCGCATCGTCGCTTAGACCGCGGGTCCCGGATTTGGGCTAGATCTCCGGCTCGAACCGGTTTTCGATGTGGCCCAAGCCTTCGATGTCGCATCGCACAGTGTCGCCGGGCTTCAGGAACTGGCGCGGGGTCATCGCGGCCCCTACCCCGCCTGGCGTGCCGGTGAAGATCAGGTCGCCGGGCTCCAAGGTCATGGCCTGCGACAGGTGCTCGATCTGAGCGAATATGTCGAACACCAGATGCCTGGTGTTCGAGGCCTGGCGGGTCTCGCCATTCACCTGGCAGGTCAGGTCGAGCGCATGCACGTCACCGGCTTCGTCCCGCGTGGTGATCCATGGCCCGATCGGCGCGTGGGTGTCGAACGACTTGCCCAGGGACCATTGCGGCGTCCGAATCTGCCACACGCGTTCGGTGACATCGTTGCCGACGCAGTACCCGAACACATGGCTCGCGGCGTCATTCCGCGCGATGTGTCTGCCGCCCTTGCCGATGACGGCCACCAACTCGACCTCGTAGTCGACAAACTGCGAGACCTTGGGGATCTGCACCGGATCGAAGGGACCGTTTACGCTGGTGACCGCCTTGGTGAACCAGACCTGTTCCCGCGGGGGCTCACTCTGCGTCTCGGCGATATGGTCGGCGTAGTTCAGACCGATGGCGAAGATCTTGCCCGGGCGCGACACGGGCGCCAGCAGGCGCACCTTCGACAACGGCAGGCCCACCTCCGACTTGGCGCGTTCCGCTAGATCTTCCCGGACGTCTTCCCATCGGGCGATGAGGTCGATCATGCTCCCAGGAAGTCCGGTTGGAATGATCTGGTCGTCGACGACAATGCCGGTCTGCCGGGGCGACCCGTCTTCGAACAGGGCGAGCTTCATGATCGATCCGCCTCGACGCGGGCCAGCATCGGGTGGGTCGGCCCCCACTGGACGTTGAGCACGTCGTGCAAGGTTTTGGTGTTCGAGCCGTCGGCCGCGACGAAGAGGTCGCCGTCGGTCCAATGCTCGACTTCGTGCCCCCACGGGTCTTTCCAATAGTCGAAGATCTGGCTGCCAAGGACATGGCGGCCGACGCCCCACGCCGCTTGGCGACCGGCGTTCTTCAAATGGGTGTGGCCGCGCATGAGATCGTCCAGGCCGGCGACCTCGAAGGCGGCATGCTGGAAGCCCGGCCCTCTGGGCGATTGGAGCAGAAACAGGGTGTGGTGATCGGTCGGCGCAAGGCCTCGGTCGCAGCGCAGGAAGGCCCCGATGGCCACCCCGGGCGCCACTTCGATCTCATCAGAGGTGATGAGGCCGAAGCGAGACTTGTACCAGGCCTCGGCGGCGCGAAAGTCGGACACCTCCAGCACGCAGTGACCGAGGCGAACCACGGTCGCCGGGCCGGGCCGCAAGCAGACCGATTTGCGAACCCGCGGGTGGTCCGTGGCTGAATTGCGCAGGCTTTCGGCGTCCATCGGGAGGGGCTCGGCCGGCGTCTGGCCGGCGACCACTTCGACCAGGCGCCTGTCGGGGTCGCGCAAGCGCACCACCTTGCCGCCACCAGGGGCGTCCAGATGCTCCACGGGAACTCCATCCGCCTGGGCCAGAGCGTCCAGATCGGCGAGGGTTTCGGCCCGCAATCCCAGCGCCGCGAAACCCGGCTCGCCCACGCTGGTGGCGTGCAGGAACGGCGCGGAGCCCGCCCCACGGGCATAGAGCGCGCCATCGGACCAGAGCGCTGGCGCTAACCCGAACTGCACAAGGAAATCTTCCATGCGCTGCAGGTCGGGGGCCGTGAAGCGAACATGCGAAATGTCGGCGATCTTGATGATGCTCACGCTTTCACCTCTCTGCTTATGAGCGGATCATTGGATCGTTCAGCGCGACTTGGCTGCTGTGGCGTAGCCGAACTCTTTGCGGTAGCGCGGGATGAAGAGATCCCGACCCTTCAGGGTCGCGGTGGTCCGTCGGCCCACGGTCAAGCCGCGGCTCGTGACCGGCAGCATACTGGCACCGGCCTTCGGGCCCAGCGGCACCAGGATGGGGGGCGTCGACCAAGGGGCGTAAGGCGCCAGGGTCTCGACCGCCCGACCGGCCATGATCGCCTTCAAGGTCTTCACCAGCCACGGCGCCTGGCGGGTGATGGCGACGATGGTCATAAGGTCGCCGGTCTCGGCGGCGTCGCCCAGAGCGAAGATGCCGAGCTTGCCCACCGGCCGCAGCCATCGATCGACTTCGAGCCGACCCGAGGGGGTGAGTTTGGCAGTGATCGGCGGGGCTTGCGGCCGCGCGCCGATCGCCGGGAAGACGAGGTCAGCCTCGATTGAGTCGCCGGCCACGGTGAGGGCGCCGGCGAACGGGTGATCAGCGGTTTCGAGGCCCTGGACTCTGACGCCGAGGCGAAGCGCTACGCCCTGAGCCTCGAGCTGTTCGGCCAGGGCGGCGGACAGGCGTGCGGAGTATCCGGGCAATAGGCTCGGCGAGGAGGCGAGCAGGGTAACAGGCTTGCCGGGATAGGCCGCGGCAATCTCTCCGGCCAACTCGACGCCGACCGCGCCGCCGCCGACAATGGCGACCGTGCGTGCGGCCCGAAGGGCTTCGTGCGTCTCCCGGCTGTCTTTGGCGAACGCCTCTCCCGACGCCGACTGGGGCTTAAAGGGCCTGGCGTAGGTCGAGCCGGTCGCGGCGACGACGATGTCGCCCTCGACGGTATCCCCGTCGGCCAGCGTCACCCGCCCCTTATCGATCTCGGCGGCCAGGCCCCGGATCACCGATCCCCGACGAAGCAGACGATCATAGGGAATGATCAACTGGTCCAGCAACGCTGGTGCGACGACGGCGCGGATGGCCGCGACGTTGTGCACGAACCGGTCGCGCGGTTCGATCAGCCGAACCTCCGCGATCCCGTCGAGGGCCTGTGCGACCATCGTTCCGGCGTAGCCGCCGCCCACGATCACCACCCTTTTCATAAAGCTCGCCTCCCACTCGGCGACTTTCCGGTCGGAAAGTGCCCCGCCACTCTGGACTTTCCGATCGGAAAGTCAATAATCCCTCGGCGGGCGACCGGCAAAAAGGAGCCAACTCTGAGCACGAGCGCAGCCACAGATCGCCATGAGGATGGCCGCACGCGCATCCTCGCCGCGGCGCTTGAGGTGTTCTCGACCTCCGGTTTTGAGGGGGCAAGCCTGCGCCACATCGCCGACCGGGCCGGTGTGATGCACCAGCTCGTCGTCTATCATTTCAAGACCAAGGATGCCCTATGGCGGGCCGTGATCGCCTCGATCCTCGGCGACACCGAGGCGCAACTCGCCGCCTGGCGCGAGCGGACTCAGGGCGAAAGTCCGGCCGGGGCCCTGCGAACCATGGTGCAGGCATTCGTTCTCTTCACCGCGCGCCGGCCGGAATTCCACCGCATCGCGACCTACGAGGGGCGGGCCGACAACGAGCGGATAGGCTGGCTCATCGAGACCTATATGCGTCCATATTTCGAGTTCTCGACCGGCGTCATCCGCGCCGCGCAGACCAACGGCGCGGCCCGGTCGGGCGATCCGGGCCAGCTCCACTATGCGCTCATCGGATTGGTGACCCAGAGCTTCGTCTTCGCCCATGAATACCGCGCTATGACCGACCTGGATCCCTTCGACCCGGCGGAAATCGAGCGAGTCGCCAATCTGGCGTGCGATTTCCTGGGTATTCCGGCGCCGCCGCCGGGTGGAAGCTGACGCGGTCCGACCTCGCGAATGCGGGATGTCTCAATCCAGGCGGCGATAGAGACGCTCGTCATAGAGCGCGCCCTTCATGCTCAACAGGTTTTCTCGGAATGCGTGCGTCGCGGCGTCCTCGACATGACACGCGTAGGCGTCGTGATCGGCCCAGACCTGGATCACCGCGAAATGGTTTGGGCGGCCAACCTGGCGCCAGACGTCGTAACTCAGACCGCCGGACGTCGCGCGGCCGGCCTCGGATTGCGCTTTCAGCCAGTCCCCCACCGCGCTCAAATCGTATGGCGTGACGTCCACGTGAATCAGAACATACAAAGCCTCAGGCCCGGCCGGCCTTGCGGCTCCGATGCTGAACGGCTCGCCGACGCGTTCGTCCGGCGGCGCAGCCCGGCCCGTCGCCATCGAAAGCGCCTCTTGAGCGCCGGAAGCTCGATGAGCGTCCAGCGCCGCCTGGGCCGTCCAGGTCTCCACAAGGGCGAAACGTTCGGGTCGGCCGATCTCGTTGAGCAGCGTCGCCTCACTTGCCTCCCTTTCAGAGCGGACTCGCGCAGCCCATCTCCGCAGCCCTTGGCTCGCCGTTTCCGCAAACGAAGGGCCGAAGTCGAGATAGGTGACGACGCCAACGGGTTCGGTCATCGGACTGGCTCCTACGCCGCCGCTCGATAGCAGGCACTTACTGGTTGGCCAACCATCAAATGAACCGCCAGGGTCGACTTTTCGCCTCGGGAGACGCCGTAATGCAAACCGTCCGTCTGGGGCGCACCAATACCGAGGTCAGCGTCGCAGGCCTCGGCTGCGGTGGAGCGAGTCGCCTCGGCATGGCCCGCGGCTGGGACGTGCATCATGCCGCGGGCATTGTCCGCCGCGCTCTCGATCTCGGCGTCAGCTTCATTGACACCGCCCGCGCCTATGGCACCGAGGAGGCGGTCGGCGAGGGGATGGCGGGGCGTCGCGGCGAGGTGTTCCTCCCGACCAAGGCCAGCCCAGGCCGCGGCCAGGTTGGACCGCCGATAACGGCCCCCGAGCTGACGGAGAGCCTCGATGGCTCCCTGCGCCGGCTGGGAACCGACCACGTCGACGTCTTCCGTCTGCATGGCGTGCAGCCAGGCCAGTACGACCACTGCGCCGAGGTCCTGGCTCCCGAGATGAAGCGCCAGCAGGCGGCGGGCAAGATCCGCCTTCTCGGCGTCACCGAGCATTTCGGCAGCGACACCGGCCACACCATGCTGCCGCGGGCGCTCGCGGCCGATCATTTCGATGTGATCATGGTCGGCTTCAACCTGGTCAATCCGTCAGCCCGCGAGCGGGTGTTCCCGCTGACCCGGGCGCAAGATGTTGGCACGCAGATCATGTTTGCGGTGCGCCGCCAGCTCAGCGACCCGGCCGCCCTGCGCGAAACCGCCGCTGGCCTGATCGCGCGCGGCGAGGTGGACGGTGGCTTGGTCGACGCCGCCGACCCGCTGGGCTTTCTGCGGGACCACGCCGGGATCGGGTCTGTGGTCGAGGCCGCCTACCGTTTCTGCCGGCACGAGCCGAGCGCGCAGGTGATTCTTACCGGCACCGGCGATGTCGCGCACTTGGAAGCCAATCTTACCGCCATCCAGGCCCCGCCTCTGCCGGCGGAGGTGCGGACGCGGCTGGTCAGCCTGTTCGGACGGGTAGACAGCGTGTCGGGCAACTAGAGGCGTGGCCGCTTCGATGCGGCGCATAGAACCCAGGTCGGCGGCCTAGCTCACGAGCCCTCCGTCTAATCCCGCAGCAGCTCGTTGATCGAGGTCTTGCTCCGCGTGCGCGCATCGACGGTCTTGACGATCACCGCACACGACAGCGACGGGCCCTGGCCATAGGGGTCGGGGCGGCTGCCCGGCACGACCACCGCATAGGGCGGCACGTGGCCCGTGTGAGATTCGCCGGTCTTGCGGTCGATGATGCGGGTCGTGGAGGTGATGAAGACGCCCATGGAGAGCACCGCGCCCTCGCCGACGATCACGCCCTCGGTCACCTCTGAACGGGCCCCGATGAAGCAGCCGTCCTCGATGATGGTCGGCGTCGCCTGCAGCGGCTCGAGCACCCCGCCGATGCCGACCCCGCCGGAGAGGTGCACGCCGCGGCCGATCTGGGCGCAGGAGCCGACTGTGGCCCAGGTGTCGACCATGGTTCCTTCGCCGACATAGGCGCCGATGTTGACGAACGAGGGCATGAGCACCGCGCCGGGGGCGATGTAGGCCCCACGGCGCACCACCGCGCCCGGCACGGCCCGGAACCCGGCCGCCTCGAACTCGCGCGCCTCCCAGCCGTCGAACTTGCCGGGAACCTTGTCCCACCACGGCCCGACCTGGCCGCCGAGCGCGCCGGCCCGCATCACCTGATTGGGCCACAGGCGGAATGAGAGCAGGATCGCCTCCTTGAGCCATTGATGGGTGACCCACTCGCCGTCGACCTTGTCGGCCACACGCAGCTTGCCGGCGTCGAGGCCGCGCAGCGCCTCATCCACGGCGGTATGCAGGGAGCCGCCGGTCTGCGGTCCCAAGCTCTCGCGCTGCGCCCAGCCGGCCTCGATCTCGGCCTTGAGGTCGTCGGAGGGAATGTCGGTCATGGGATCTCCCTAAGCCGCGCGCGGCTCAGGAACTCGGCCAGGTCGGGCGCGCGGTGATGGACGAAGTCGGCCTCGCAGGCCTCCGCGCCTTCGCCGACCAGCACGGTGGTCATGCCGAGGGCGGCGGCGGGCGCCAGGTTGCGCACGGTGTCCTCGAAGAAGGCGGCTTCGGCCGGGATCACGGCGTGGGCGGCCGCCAGCCGCGCATAGGCTTCCGACGAGGGCTTGGGCGCATAGCCGGCGAGGCCGATATGGAAGACGTCGTCGAAGAGACCTGCGAGCTCGAGCTTGGCCAGCACCCGTTCGGCGTGGACATCGTCGGCGTTGGTGAACACCAGTCGCCGGCCCGGCAACCGCGCCAGCGCCGCCTTGAGGACTGGATCGGGCGTCAGGACGTCGAGCGGCACCTGGTTCAGGTGGGCGTGATAGATGTCTGGATCGACGCCATGGCGCGACATCAGGCCGCCCAGGGTGATGCCGTGCTCGGCCAGATACTGCTTCTGCAGCCCTCGGGCCTCGTCGCGAGGCAGGCCGGTGAGGTCGGCCACGAAGTCGGTGATCCGGTCGGAGACCATTGCCGCCAGTCCGCTGCCGAGCGGATAGAGGGTGTTGTCGAGATCGAAGAGCCAGGTCTCGATGTGGGAGAGATCCGGGGCGTTATCCTCCCTCCCCTTGATGGGGAGGGTTGACCGTGCGTCAGCGCGGGACGGGTGGGGTGGCGGCCCCAACCCCTCCGGCTCGCTATCGCGAGCCACCTCCCCCATCGAGGGGGAGGAGGATTCAGGATCGCTCATGCCCGTACCAGAGTGCCGGCGCCGTGCTCGGTGAACAGCTCCACCAGCATCGAATGGGGCCGGCGACCGTCTAGGATGACCACCGCCTCGACGCCGCCCTCGACGGCGGCGATGGCGGTCTCGAGCTTGGGGATCATGCCGCCCTTGACCACGCCGTCAATGATCGCCGCCCGCGCCTCGGCGAGGCTCAGCTGCTTGATGAGCTCGCCGTCCGGCCCCAGCACGCCCGCCACGTCCGTCAACAGCAGCATGCGCTTGGCCCCCAGCGCCACGGCCAGAGCCCCGGCCACCGTGTCGGCGTTGATGTTGTAGGTCTCGCCATCGGCCCCGACGCCGATCGGCGCCACCACCGGCACGTAGTCGTTCTCGGAATTGAGCAGGCCCTCGATGAGCCGGGGATCGATGGTCTCCGGCTCGCCGACGAAGCCGAGGTCGACGACCTCTTCCTCCTGCGAGCCGGCCACGCGCCGGGTCCGCGTCGCCTTGACCGCGGTGATCAGCCGCCCATCCTTGCCCGACAACCCGACGCCGCGCACGTCCGCCCTGGCCCCGGCCAGGGTGATCCAGCTGGCGATCTCCTTGTTGATCGCCCCGGAGAGGACCATCTCGGCCACCTCCATGGTCGGCGCGTCGGTGACCCGCAGGCCATCGACGAAGGTCGAGCGCACGCCGGCCCGCGCCAGCATGGCCGAGATCTGCGGCCCGCCGCCATGCACCACCACCGGGTGCAGGCCAAGGAGTTTCAGCAGCACGGCGTCGGCGGCGAACAACTTGGCCAGGGCCTCTTCGCCCATGGCGTGGCCGCCGTATTTGATCACCACCGTCTCGCGGTCATAGATCTGGATGAACGGCAGGGCCTCGGCCAACGTCCTGGCCGTGGCCCACCCAGGCTCGTCCGCTGGCTCCGCTTCGCTCATGGGGCCGCAATAGCGGCGGCGCCCGGCCTTGTCACGCCCACGCGGCGGCGGCGATCTCGGCCCGCAACTCGGGCAGGCCGGAGCCCTTCTCGGCCGACGTCGCGACCACGCGCGGGAAGGCCGCCGGGCGCTTGGCGATCTTGGCCAGGGTGGCGGCGGTCATCGCCTCGACTTCGGCGGCCTTCAGCTTGTCGGCCTTGGTGAGCACGATCTGGTAGGAGACCGCCGCCTGGTCGAGAGCGTCCAGCGCCTCGGTGTCGGTCTCCTTGAGGCCATGACGGGCGTCGATCAGCAGATAGACGCGCTTCAGGTTTGCCCGCCCGCGCAGGTAGTCGCGACCGAGATCCTGGAATTTCCGCGCCGCCCCCTTGGAGACGCGGGCGAAGCCGTAGCCCGGCAGGTCGACGAGGCGCAGCCGCGCGTCGAGCAGGAAGAAATTCAGCTCGCGCGTGCGGCCGGGTTCGGTGGAGGTGCGCGCCAGGCGGTGGCGGCTGACCAGCCCATTGAGCAGCGACGACTTGCCGACGTTCGAGCGTCCGGCGAAGGCCACCTCCGGCAGGTCGCCCGGCGGCAATCCCTCAAGACTGACGACGCCCATCATGAAATCGACCTGACGGGCGAAGAGGACCCGCGCCGACTCGATCTCCTCGTCGCCGAAAACCTCGCTCACCCCGGTGCGGCCTTGGCCCCGAAGCGGCCGAGGAAGTCGTCGATCGGGTTGGCGACCTTGAACCGGCGCATCAGCACATACTGCTGCAGGATGGTGATCAGGCTGGACCAGGTCCAGTAGATCAGCAGGCCGACGGCGTACTGGGCCATGATGAAGGTGAAGACCAGCGGCATGAACTTGAACATCGCCTGCTGGGTCGGGTCGACGCCCTGCATCGGGGTCATCGCCTGAGATAGCCAGATCGAGAGACCATACAGGATCGGCCAGACGCCCAGGTGCAGCATGCCGCCCAGCGCCGCCCCGACCAGCGGCGCGGTCGACGGATCCCACGGGATGAGGCCGAAAAGGTTCATGATCGTGGTCGGATCGCGCGCCGAGAGGTCGTGGATCCAGCCGAAGAATGGCGCATGGCGCATCTCGATCGTGACCGTGAAAAGTTTGGTCAGGGCGTAGAACACCGGGATCTGGAACAGCAGCGGCAGGCAGCCGGTGACCGGATTGACTTTCTCGCGAGCATAGAGGGCCATCATCGCCTTCTGCTGGCCGGCCGGGTCGTCCTTGTGGCTGTCCTGCAGGGCTTTCAGCTCCGGCTGGATCTTCTTCATCTTCACGCCCATCTCGAAGCCGCGGTTGGCGAGCGGGAAGGTGACGAGGCGGATGACCACCGTGACCATCAGGATGGCGACGCCGAGGTTGCCGACCTTCTGGTAGAAGATCTCGAGCAGCTGGAAGATCGGCTTGGTCAGGAACATCACCCAGCCCCAGTCGACGGCGTCGTCGAACCGCGGAATGCCGAGGCTGTCCTTATAGCCGTTGAGGGTCTGGACCACCTTGGCGCCGGCGAACACCCGGACGGTTTCGCTCACCCTTCCGCCGGGGGCGACTTGGCGCGCGGCCCCAAGCCAGGAGGCGTCGTAGACGTCGCCGCCCTGAGCGTCCGAGCTCATTCGCAGGTGGTAGGCGACATGCTCGCTCTGCGGCGGGACGAACGCCGTCATCCAGTATTTGTCGGTGATCCCGAACCAGCCACCGCTGGAGGGGAGACCGGCGTTGGACTCCAGGCCGCTGTCCGGCGGCGGCGTCTTCTGTCCATCCTTCTTCCAGGCTTTGTAGCTGGCCAGGAGCAGCTTCTCGCCGCTGTCGCCCTGCACGCCGATGGCCCCTTCGTGGACGATGTTGCTCTTCGACAGCGACGTCGGCAGCCCGTCGCGCTCCACCGAGCCAAAGGGCGCGACCGTGACCGGCGCGGCGCCGTTGTTGCTCACCTGGTCGGTGATGGTGAACATCGCCTTGTCGTCGACGCTGATCGTGCGCACGAAAGTCAGGCCGTTGGGGCTCTTGTAGAACAAGCCTATCGGGTGCGTCGGCGTCAGGACGCCGGGCGTCGCCAGGGTCCACAGCGTATTCTGGTCGGGCATGTCGGCCAGGTTCGATCCCACCCAGCCCTGGGCGGCGAAATAGGCGTCGACCGGGCCCTCCGGGGCCAGCAGCCGCACCAGCGGCGAGGTCTTGGCCACCTCCTCGTGGTAGCCCTTGAGCAACAGATCGTCGAAGCGCGCGCCCCTCAGCGCGATCGAGCCGGACAGCGCCGGCGTATCGATCGCCACCCGTGGGCTGCCGGCCAGGGCCTGGGGCAGGCTCGCCGTCGCCGCAGCCGGGGTCTGCACCGCGGGCGCCGCGGCCACGGCTGCGGCTGCGTGCTGAGCGGCCAGCTGCTTGGCGTGCGGCTCGACGATGAAGAACTGATAGGCCAGGAGAATGATCCCGGCCACGAGCACGAAGGTGATGAAGTTGCGGTTGTCGTTCGACATGTCGGAGTGATCGGCCCAGGGCTGCGGTCGTGGCGGGGTCGGGAAGCTGCGTCAGCCCGCTCCGAAGTCGGCGGCGAGCCTTATCAACGTGGCTTTCATATCGTCAAGCAAACGCGTCCAGGGCCGGGTCGCCGTCCCCTGACGCGCGATGAACACATAGTCACAGCCGGCCCTTCCATGAAGGGGGACGAGCAGCCGGGCGGCTTCGCGGAGCCGCCGCTTGGCCCGGTTGCGCGCCACCGCGCCGCCGATGCGGCGCGTGGCCGTGAATCCGAGACGCACTAGCGGCGCGCCATCTTCGCGGTCGAGGGCCTGGGTCGAGACGGCGCCGACGGCGCAGGCCTTGCCCTTGGCGGCCGCAAGAAACTCGCGACGCTTCCTGAGGCGTTCGATGGGAGGTGGGTTCGTGACCCCGCCGTCCTAGGCGGTCAGGCGCTTGCGGCCGCGCGCCCGGCGGCGGGCGATCAGCTTCTGGCCGTTCTTGGTGGCCATGCGCGAGCGAAAACCGTGACGCCGCTTGCGCACGAGGCGGGACGGTTGGAAAGTCCGCTTCACTTCAAAGAACTCCAGGCGGGGCCGACAAGGCCGGCGCGAATGAGCGCGCGGGGATAGGCGAAGCGGCGGTCTGTGTCAACGCTGGAGGCGGTCGCGCCATGGCACGCCGGCGAGACGCCGGCGCTACGAGGGACGTCTTGCATTCGCGCGCGCGGGCGTATCAATCTCAGCTATGCGTATCGCCAGCCTCGCCCTGATCGCCGCCTTGACCGCTCCCCCCCTCGCCGCCGCCGCCCCGCCCGATGATCCTTACATCTGGCTTGAAGAAGCGACCTCGCCCAGGGCCATGACCTGGGTCGAGCAGCACAACGCCAGCGCCAAGAAGCTGGAGGCCGATCCGCGTTACCAGGGCTTCTACGACGAAGCCCTGAAGCTGGCCGCCGCCAAGGATCGCATTCCTGCGCCGGTCTTCCTCCACGGGGCGATCTACAACTTCTGGCAGGACGGCGATCACCTGCGCGGCTACTGGCGCAAGACCAGCCTGGCGGACTACGGCGCGGCCGAGCCGGCCTGGACGACGGTCCTCGACATCGACGCGCTCGGCAAGGCCGAGGGCAAGAGCTGGGTGTTCAAGGGCATGGACTGCCTGCACCCGGACGAGCGCCTGTGCCTGGTCTCGCTCTCCGACGGCGGCGAGGACGCCATCGAGGTGCGCGAGTTCGACCTCGACAGCCAGACCTTCGTCGACGGCGGCTTCCGGCTGCCCAAGGCCAAGACCAACGCCACCTGGGAGGACAAAGACCACATCCTGGTCTCCAGCGAATGGACCCCGGGCGACCTGACGCCGTCAGGCTATCCCTACATCGTCAAGCGCCTGACCCGCGGCCAGCCGCTCTCCGCGGCCGTCGAGGTCTATCGCGGCGAGAAGAGCGATGGCGGCTACGGCGTCGCGCCCGGCGTGCTGATGGACGGCGAAGGCCGCACCCTGGCGGTGATCGTCCGGCCGCTCGACACCTTCCGCCATGAGACCTGGATCCTCACCGGCAAGGGAGCCGAGCGCCTCGCCATCCCGGCCAAGGCCGACGTCCAGGACCTCGTCGCCGGCCGGATCCTCGTCCAGCTGAACGAAGCCTGGAGCGCCGACGGCCAGGACTTCACGGCCGGTTCGCTGATCGAGCTGGACCTCGACGCCACGAAGGCCGATCCGGCCCACCCGCATCCCAAGCTGATCTGGGCGCCGGGGCCGCGTGAGTCGCTCGAAGGGGTCGCCGCCACGCGCGACCGGCTCCTCATCACAACCCTCGACAATGTCCGCGGTCGCGCCTTCGAATACACCCCGGTCGCGGGCGGCGGTTGGACCCACGTGCGCCTCAACCTGCCCGACAACCTGACGCTCGGCATCGCCGACACCGACCGTCGCTCGAACCTGGCCTTTCTCAGCGCCAGCGGCTTCCTCGACCCCAATGGCCTCTACCTCCTCGGCGAGGGCTCGCTGAAGCTGGTCAAATCCCTGCCGGCCAAGTTCGACGCCTCGCAGGACGTGGTCGAACAGCTGGAGGCGGCCTCGACCGACGGGACCAAGATTCCCTACTTCGTCGTCCATCGGCGGGACATCAAATATGACGGCTCGACGCCGACCCTGATGACCGCCTACGGCGGCTTCCAGGTCAGCAACACCCCCTACTACTCGGCGGTGACCGGCAAGCTGTGGCTCGAGCGCGGCGGCGCCTTCGTGCTGGCCAACATCCGCGGCGGCGGCGAGTTCGGTCCCGCCTGGCACGAGGCCGGTCTCGGCGTGAAGCGCCAGATCATCTACGACGACTTCGCCGCGGTGGCTGAGGACCTTATCGCCCGCAAGATCACCAGCCCGCGCCGCCTCGGCATCGAGGGCGGCTCCAACGGTGGCCTCTTGATGGGCGTCGAGTTCACCCAGCATCCCGAACTCTGGCGCGCGGTGGTCATTCAGGTGCCGCTGCTCGACATGATCCGGATCTCGAAGATCGCCGCCGGCGCCTCGTGGGAGGGCGAGTACGGCGACGTCAACACCGACCCGGCGGTCATGGCCTTCTGGCTCAAGACCTCGCCCTACCAGAACCTGAAGACCGGCGTCGCCTATCCCGAGCCGTTCATCTTCACCACCACCAAGGATGACCGCGTCGGCCCGCAGCACGCCCGCAAGTTCGCCGCCCGGCTCGAGGAGATGGGCTATCCCTTCTACTACTGGGAGAACACCGAGGGCGGCCACGCCGCCGGCGCCGACCTCAAGCAGGCCGCCCACACCTCGGCCCTGACCATGTCCTACCTGACGATGAAGCTGTTCGACTGAGGCGCCTCACCCAGCCTGAGATGGCCGCGGCGGCGCGCGTTCACCGCGCCGCCTTCGACGAGCGCCTGCCCTGGCTGGCCGGTCTGCACACGCCGGACGAAGATGAGCGGTTCTGGCGCGAGCGCGTGTTCTGCGACTGCGAAGTCTGGGGCGCCTGGGACGGCGAGGACCTGGCCGGCGTGATCGCCTTCCGGACCGGCTGGATCGACCAGCTCTACATACTCCCCGGCCGCCACGGCCGCGGGATCGGCAGATCACTCCTCGACATCGCTCTGATCGGCCAGACCAGCGTGCGCCTCTGGACCTTCCAGAAAAACATCGCCGCCCGCCGCTTCTACGAGCGCAACGGCTTCGTGGTTATCGAAGAGACCGACGGCGCCGGCAATGAAGAACGCGAACCCGATGTGCTCTACGAGTGGCGGAAGGGCTCGTAGCGCCGGCGTCTCGCCGACAAAACGGGCAACGCCACGCTCACAAATCCGGCCGGATCACCGCCTTGCCGATTACCGCCCGGTCCGACAGCAGGTCGAAGGCCTCGCGCCAGCAGGCCAGGGGCAGTTCGGCGTGGACGCGCGGGCGGGTCTTGCCCTCCGCCGCCAGACGCCAGATGGCGGCGCGGTTTTCGATCCCGCGCTCGGGGAACTGGCGGCCATATTCCCCGGCCCGCACGCCCATCACCGAGAAGCCCTTGATCAGCGGCATGTTGACCGACACGGTCGGGATCCGGCCCGAGGTGAAGCCGATCACCAGCAGGCGACCGTCAAAGGCGATGCAGCGGACGCTCTCGTCGAACACGTCGCCGCCGACCGGATCGTAGATGATGTCGGCCCCGCGGCCGCCGGTGATCGCCTTGACCTGCTCGCGGAAACCGCCCGTCACATTGACCACCGCCTCTGGCCCGTAGAGCTGCTGCACCACGGCCAGCTTCGCGTCCGAGGCCGAGGCGGCAATCACCTTCAGGCCGAGCCCCTGGCCGAGGTCGACGCAGGCCAGGCCCACCCCGCCGGCCGCGCCGTGGACCAGCAGCCACTCGCCCGGTTCGGCCCGCGCCCGCCGCACCAGCGCCACGTAAGCGGTGAGATAGGCCGCGCCATAGGCCGCCGCTTCGGCGAATGACAGCCGCTCCGGCTTGGCGACCAAACTCGCCGCCGGCGCCACGGCGAATTCGGCGAAGGCGCGGCCACCGCCGACCACCGCATCGCCCGGCTTCCAGTCCGTGACGCCCTCGCCGACCGCGTCCACCTCGCCGGCCCATTCCAGACCCGGAATGAACGGCAACGACGGCTTGTGCTGATATTCGCCCCGGGTCTGCAGCAGGTCGGGAAAGTTGACCGCCGCGGCCTTCACGCGGACCCTCACCTCGCCGGGGCCGGGGATCGGCGTCGGGGTCTCGCGCAGGGCGCAGCCGGCGTAGTCGGGGGCCAGGGCCTCGACCATCAAGGCGCGCATCAGGCGCTCCAGGCCTCGCGGACCAAGGCGGCAATCTCGCGGCAGGCGGCGTCGGCCAGCGGCGCGACGCCGGTCATGGCCGTGAACGCGTGGGCCAGGGCGTCATAGCGCTTGTAGCGGGTGGCGACGCCAGCTTCGCCCAGGCGCCGGGCGTAGGCCTCGCCCTGGTCGAGCAGCGGGTCGAAGCCGGCCGTGGCGATCACCGCCGGCGCCAGGCCCGTGAGGTCGGCGACGCGGCCAGGCGAAAGCCTGGGATCGTCCGGCGAGTCGCCGGGGTTCATGTAGTGGCCCATGAACCACTCCATGGTGTCGCGCGACAGCGGCCAGACCGCGCTGTAGGTGTCCATCGAGCCGCCTTCGGCGGCGACGTCGAGGGCCGGGTAGATCAGCAGTTGGGCGGCCGGCTGCGGCTCGCCCGTCCGACGGAATTCCTGGCAGACGATGGCCGCGAAGTTGCCGCCCATGGAATCGCCGCCGACCGCGATCCGCCCGGCCGGCGCGCCGAACTGCTGGGCGTTGGCCCGCGCCCAGCGGCACGCGGAAAGCATGTCCTCGAGCCCGGCCGGAAAGCGATGCTCGGGCGCCAGACGATAATCGACCGACAGCACGGCGCAGCGGGCGACGCGGGCCAGGATCGAGCAGAACGCCTCGCACGTGTCGAGATTGCCGATCACGCCCCCGCCGAAGTGGGCGAAGACCATCAGCGGCGCGGTCCCATCCTGGTCGGCGGGGCGATAAGCGCGGGCCCCGATCGGGCCCTCGCCGCCGGGAATCTCCAGAACCTCGACCTTCACCCCTGGCTCCAGCCGGCCGCCGAGCACGGCGGTCATCGCCGCCGCGCCGCCGCGCGCCTGCTCGGGGGTCAGGGACGAGAACGGCGGCGCGCCCCGGCTCTGGGCGGCCAGGAACTGCAGCCGCGGATCGAGGGTGCGGCCGCCGAGATAGACCACCCCGCCGCCGGAGAGGCCCCGCAGCGCCGCCGCCGGCAGCGACAGCATCAGGCGAAGTTGCAGGCGCTGGAAATCGGGATCGGCCAATTCAGCGCTCGACGCGCGGGAGGGCGTGCGCCCCGCCCAGGATCAGGCGGACGACGAATTCGGTCGCGCCGGCCACGTCGACGTGCTGGCGGATGATCATCTGGTCGCCGACGTCGCGGGCCACGGCGATGCAGCTCGTCGCCAGGTAGTCGAGGTCGACCTTGGGCGCGAGGCCGCGGTCGATGACGTCGGCCAGGGCCTGCCGCACCTCCGCGAACACCGCCAGCATTTCCGGCGTATCGGTGCGCGGGTGGTGGACGATCTCCCGGCGCGTCGGGCCGAGGTCGGAAAGATCGTCGTGCTCCTCGGCCAGGAAATCGAAATAGGCCCGCACCGCCGCCCGCAGATAGGATTCGAAGTCCGTGGCCCTGGCCGCCTGGGCGTGCAGGATCGGCCGGAAGCGGCGGGCCCCGTCGTCGGCGAGGGCGTCGAACACCTCCTCCTTCGAGCGGTAGTAGTTGTAGAACGCCCCGACCGAGAGGTTGGTGCGGCGGATGATGTCGCGCACCGTGGCCGCATCGAAGCCCATCTCGCCGAACACCACCCGCGCCGCATTGAGGATCGTCTGGCGGTTGGCCGCCTTGGTCAGCTCACGCTTGCCCGTCTGGATGTCGAGGACTTCGCTCATCGACGGATGTCTAGAGCATTCACGGCCTTGTTTGAACCGCGCTCCTGCACGTAGCGCCGGCGTCTCGCCGGCATCTTTTCGCGAGGCGCCGACGCTACGGGTATCAAACCGTGCGCTTGGCCCGGTCGGCGTCGTTGGCGCCGCGGATCGCGGCCTTAGCCTCAGCCCAGCGCTCGTCGTCCCAGGCGTGCAGGCCGGAAAACCCGCCGCCGCCGGCGTTCCAGGCCCCGCCGTCGATAGCGATGGTCTGGCCGTTCACGTACTCCGACAGCGGGTGCAGCAGGTAGACGGCCAGATTGGCCAGCTCGGGCATCTCGCCGATCCGGTGCATGGGGTTGTTCGGCTGGCCGCTGAAGCCGCCCGCCCCGGGGTTGAGCCGCGCCGACGCCCCTTCGGTCGGGAAGGGTCCAGGCGCGATGGCGTTGAACCTTATCCCCTTGTGGCCCCACTCCACGGCCAGCGACTGGGTCATGACGTTGAGGCCGGCCTTGGACATCGCCGAGGGCACGGTGAACGGCCCGCCGCTCCACACCCAGGTGGTCAGGATCGAGAGCACCGCGGCCTTGTTTCCCGCCTCGATCCAGCGCTTGCCGCAATCCAGCGTCACGAAGAACGAGCCGCGGAAGACGATGTTGGCGATGGCGTCGAAACCGCGCGGCGAGAGGTCCTCGGTGCGGCTGATGAAGTTGCCGGCGGCGTTGTTGATCAGGCCGGTGAGGGCGCCGTCGGCCCAGATCTGATCGGTCATCTCGTGGATGGCCTCGGGCACGCGGATGTCGCAGGCGATCGGCGTGACCTTGCCGCCGTGGGCGTCCATCAGCTCGCGGGCCGTCTCCTCCAGCACGCCGCCGCGCCGACCGCAGATGTAGACGTCAGCCCCCAGCATCATCAGCGCCTCGGCCATCACCTTGCCGAGCCCGGTCCCGCCGCCGGTGATGAGGACGCGGTGGCCGGCCATCAGGCCGGGACGGAACATCAGATCGTCGGGCGTCACAACGAGCCTCCCATGTTGGTTGACGCCATCGAACGTCCCTTACGTCGGGGGCGTCAAGCGGCAGAGCGGGTTACCCACGTGGCGCCGGCGTCCCGCCGGGGTCCTCAGTTATCCACAGATGACACAGATTGATTTCAGGGACGGCTCTGCGCGAGCGGTACGGTCCCTTCGCGCGCCAAAGGTGCGCAATAGCAAGCCGTGGCGTCGCATCGGCGCTCCGCGCTCACACGCGGCCAGCTGAGCCATCCATCTGTGGCCATCTGTGTCATCTGTGGATCGAATCCTTCACGCCGCGCCCCGCTACCGCAGCGCTTCGATCATAGCCATCGCGCCCATCGGCGCCCGGGGTTTGCCGCCGCTGATGAAGAAGGCGAAGACGTCGCGGCCGTCGGCGGCCAGAGCGACCAGCCGGTCCTTCCAGGCGGCGAGGTCGTCGGCCGGGTAGCAAGCTGGGTTGGCTTCGTCGCCGCGCATAAGCCGGGCGTAGACGAAGTCTGCGGTCGCCGCCTCGATCAGCGGATAGACCTCATGGTCGGCCAGGCAGATGGCCATGCCCCGCTCGCGGGCCAGGTCGACGAACCGGGCATCGCGGAAGCTCTCGTGCCGCACCTCCAGGGCATGGCGCAGCGGCCGCTCGCCGAGCTTTGCCGGCAAGAGGTCGAGGAAGCGGGCGAAATCGTCCGGATCGAACTTTTTGGTGTTGGCGAACTGCCACAGGATCGGCCCCAGGCGATCGCCGAGCTCGCCGATCCCCTGGGCGAAGAATTTGCCGAGCGATTCGGCCGCGTCGCCCAGCACTTTGCGGTTGGTGCAGAACCGGTTGCCCTTCAGCGTGAACACGAAGCCGTCGGGTGTCTCGGCCGCCCACTTGGCGAAGGTCTCGGGCTTGAAACCGGAATAATAGGTGCCGTTGACCTCGATGGCGGTCAGCCGGCGCGAGGCCCAGTTCAGTTCATCCTTCTGTCTGAGCTCTTTGGGATAAAACGTCTCCCGCCAGGGCTCGAAGGTCCAACCGCCTATGCCAACTCGGATCTCGCCCGCCATGACCGCCTTACCGAGGGTTAATTTGACACTGTTAACACAGGCCATGAATGTTCGGCTAAACGGGGGTATGTCGGCCCGGACACGCTGCGGTTACGGGCCGCACACCGGCCGCAAGGGGTTCATTAACGTCGAAATGAGACGCGCCGCGATCCTCATCGCGCTCGCCGGCCTCAGCGCCTGCGGCACCCTTCGGCAACCGCCGAAGGAGACGATGCCGGCTGCCTTCGACGCCGCCGGCGGCGGGACGGCGCTCGCCCCGGCCGAGCTCGACCGCTGGTGGCTGCTGTTCAAGGATCCCCAGCTCAACGCGCTCGAGGACGACGCTTTCCGCCTCAGCCCGGACGAGCGGACGGCCGCCTCCCGCATCCTCGAAGCCCGCGCCACGGCGGGCAGCGCCGTGGCCCAGACCCTGCCGCAAGGCCAGATCCAGGGCCAGATCAGCCGTCAGAGCGCCTCGAATATCGGCGCGCCAGACTCGACCGATCTCTTCCCGATCGGCGGCGTGACCACGGTCCGCCAGGTCAACCTCAACGTTTCCTGGGAGCTGGACCTGTTCGGCCGCCTGGCGATCGAACGCAAAATCGCCAAGGCCAACTATCTGGCCTCGCGCTTCGACGTTGAGGGGACGCGCGCCAGCCTCGCCGCCAGCGTCGCCGACAATTATTTCCAGGCCCGGGGCCTGGCCATCCAACTTGCCGAAGCCGAGGACACCGATCGCATCGAGACCGAGCTCGAGCGGGTCGCCTCGGAGAAGGCCAAGTATGGCCTCGGCGCCGCGTCCGACGCCGACCGCATCGCCGGCGACCTCTCCCAGGCCAAGGCCCAGGTCGAGAGCCTCCAGGCGCAGCTGCACGCCGCCCAGCGGCAACTGCTGATCCTGGTCGGTCGGCCGTACGAGCCGACCGCCAACCTGCCGGTCGACGCCCAGGTCTATCCGCCGCCGCCGATCCCGGCCGCGGTGCCCGGCGACCTGCTGACCCGGCGCCCGGACGTGCGCGAATCGGAGCAGAAGTTCCGCTCCGAGTCGGGCACGGCCAAGCTCAGCCACCTGGCGCTCTTCCCGACCTTCACCCTCCTGCCGGGGCTCGGGGCCAACAGCACCACCCAGCCGGGCGTCGGCTTCATCCCGCCGGCGACCTTGTTCTCGCAGCAGCAGACCACGGGCCTCGGCATCTGGACGCTGGCCGGCAGCGTCAGCCAGCCGCTGCTCAACATTCCGCAGCTGCTCTACACCGCCAAGGCCGAGGACGCCCGCACCACCCAGGCGGCCATCACCTACGAAAAGACCGTCCAGACCGCCTATGGCGAGGCGGAAAACGCCCTTGTCACCCTGGCCGCCGCCGAACGGGCCGCGGATGTGCTCGACACTGGCGAGAGCCGCGCCCACCGCGCCTACAACGACGCCGACCGGCTCTACCGCATGGGCCTCGACGACATCACCACCACGCTCTCGGCCGAGCAGGCCTGGCGGACCACCCGCTCGGCCCTGACCAGCGCCCGCGTCACGGCCCTGCGCCAGGCGGTCGCCACTTACAAAGCCCTCGGCGGCGGCTGGGCCTACGCCTCCTCCGATACCAGGACCCGCTGATGCACGCTGCAGCCTCCTCCACCGCTTCGCGGTCCCCCTCCCCCACAGGGGGAGGAGAGCGCCAGCGTCTCTCTCCCTCCCCTGGGGGGAGTACGCCCGAAGGGCGGGAGGGCGGCCGCCAGCGACGGGGCCCCAGGTCTATGAACACCCTCTCCCGCGCCTGCCTCGCCGGCGCCCTCGTCGCGACCCTGGCCGCCTGCGCCCAGAAGCCCGCCGAGAGCCCGCGCGACCAGGCGCGGACCGTCAGCGTCGTCCAGGTCGAGCCACGAGAGATTTCCGGCGGTCTGTCGGCCTCCGGCGTCCTCCTGCCGCGCGAGGATGTGGCCATCTTCCCGCAGCTCACCGGCTATCGCGTCGCCAGCGTGCTGACCGACGTCGGCAGCTGGGTGAAGGCCGGCCAGCCGCTCGTCCAGCTCGACGACGTGCTGCTGCGCGCCCAGCTCAACCAGCAGAACGCCCTGGCCGCCCAACAGGCCGCCATGGCCGACCAGGCCGACGAGCAGGCCAACCGGGTCAAGGGCCTCGACAACGAGGGCCTGCTCTCCAAGGAACAGATCGACCAGCGGCGCTTCGCCGCCACGGCCGCTCGCGCCCAGGCCAAGGCCCAGGTCGCCGCGGCCGACGACATCAGGACCCGCGAGGCCCTGACCGTGGTCCGGGCCCCGTTCAGCGGCCTGATCATCGAGCGCGACGTCCGCTTCGGCGACGTCACCGGCGGCGCGACGCCCCTGTTCCGCCTGGCCCGCGACGGACAGGTGGAACTGGCCGCCGATGTGAGCGAGGATGCCCTCGACAAGATCCACTCCGGCGACAAAGCCATGGTCACTCTGGCGGACGGATCGCAGGTCCAGGGAACGGTGCGGCTGGTGAGTCCGGCCATCGACCCGTCGACCAAGCTCGGCAAGGTGCGTATCTCCCTGCCGATCCAGCCCAACGTCCGCAGCGGCGGCTTCGCCACCGCCACCTTCCTCGGCTTCTCGCGTTCGGCCAGCGCCGTGCCGGAATCGTCCATCCGCTATGACGCCGAAGGGGCCTCGGTGATGGTGATCGGGGCGGACAGCAAGGTCGACCGGGTTCCGGTCACCACCGGCCAGCGCGGCGGTGGCTACGTCGAGCTGCTGACTGGCCCATCGGCCGGCGCCCGGGTGGTCGAGAAGGCCGGCTCCATGCTCGTGCCGGGCGATTTCGTCCGCACCACACCGGGTTCGTGAGCCGGCGATGGTGAAGTTGCCGACACCTTTGCCCACAGGCTCCGGAGGCACCCAGCTCCGCATCTCCGCCTGGGCGATCAAGAACCCGATCCCGGTGGCGGTGATCTTCATCGCCGCCTGTCTGGCCGGGTTCCTGTCCTACTTCGCCTTGCCGATCAAACAGTACCCCAACATCGAGTTCCCGGCCGTGATGGTCGAGGTGACCCGGGCCGGCGCCGCGCCGGCCGAGATGGAGAACCAGGTCACCCGGCCGGTCGAGAACGCCCTCACCGGCCTCAACAACGTTGAGTCGATCGACTCGACGGTGACCCAGGGCTCGTCGATCACCATCATCTCGTTCCAGCTCGGCCAGGACGTCCAGAAGGTCACCGAGGACGTCCGCTCCAAGATCGACCAGATCCGCAACACCTTGCCGCGCGAGGTCGACCCGCCGGTCATCCAGCGGCTGGAAGTCGATAGCCAGCCGATCATCACCTACGCCATCACCGCCCCGAACATGTCCGAGGCCGGCCTCTCCTGGTTCGTCGACGACACCGTCGCCCGCACCCTGCAGGCCCTGCCGGGCGTGGCCCAGGTCTACCGCATCGGCGGCGTCGACCGCGAGGTCAACGTCCTGCTCGATCCGCAGCGCCTGGCCGCCCAGGGGCTCACCGCCAGCCAGGTCAACGACGCCCTGACGACTATGAACGTCGACATTCCAGGCGGCACCTCGACCATCGGCGGCGCGGAGCAGAACATGCGCGTGCTGGGCGCCGCCACCAGCGTCGACGCCATCCGCAACATCACCATCCCCACCCCCGGCGGCCGGTTTGTGAAGCTGTCGGACGTCGCCGACGTCGGCGACGGCACGGCCGAGGTGCGCACCTATTCCCTGCTCGACGGCAAGCCGGTGGTCGGTTTCGAGGTCAGCAAGACCAAGAACGGCAGCGAGGTCTCGGTCGAGGATTCGGTCGACGCCACCATCAAGACGCTCGAGCGGAAGAACCCCGGCCTCGTCGTCCACAAGATCGTCTCGCGCGTCGACCAGACGCGGGCCGGATATTCCGCCACCGTCCACACCCTGCTCGAGGGCATGGCCCTCGCCGCGCTGGTCGTCTGGCTGTTCCTGCGCGACTGGCGCGCCACCGCCATCACCGCCATCGCCATGCCGGTCTCGCTGGTCCCCACCTTCCTGTTCATGAATCTGGTCGGCTTCAGCCTCAACGTCGTGACCTTGCTCGGCCTGACCCTGGTGATCGGCATCCTGGTCGACGACGCCATCGTCGAGATCGAGAACATCGAGAAACGCGTCTTCGTCGGCATGCGCCCCTACCAGGCGGCCATGGAGGGGGCGGACCAGATCGGCCTGGCGGTGGTCGCCTGCACCTTCGCCATCGTCGCGGTGTTCTTCCCTGTCGCCTTCATGCCCGGCATTCCGGGCCAGTTCTTCAAGGAATTCGGTCTCACCGTCTCGGTGGCGGTGCTGTTCTCGCTGGTCGTCGCCCGTCTGCTGACTCCGCTGCTGGCCGCCTATTTCCTCAAGCCCAAGACGCCGCATGAGCGTCGGCCCCTGCCCAGGTTCTATACCGGCCCGCTCAACTGGGCCCTCGACCACCGCTGGATCGCGGCGGCGGCGGGCTTGGTCATCTTCGTCGCTTCGATGGCCCTGTTCGGTCCGATCAAGAAAGGCGTGCAGCCGGAGGGCAACCCCAATTACTACTACATCAATGTCCAAGGGCCGCCCGGCGCCACCCTCGCCGACATGAAGCCGGTGACGGACCAGCTTCAGGCCCTGCTCGCCAAGCAGCCCGAGACCGAGCACGTCTACACCCAGATGGGCGGCCAGAACGTCTCGTCGGGTCCGGGCGGCGGCATCTCCGGCGCGGCCGGCACCAACCAGGGGGCCGTGGCGGCGATCCTCAAGCCGGACCGCAAGGCCCGCGTCGACCAGATCCGCGACCGCCTGCGGCCCCTGCTGCGCCAGATTCCGGACGCCCGCCTCAACTTCGACACCTCCGGCTTCGGCGTCGCCGACGTCCAGGTGATCCTGACCAGCGAAAGCGGCGAGAACCTCGACGCCGCCGCCCTGGAGCTGGAGCGCGAGATGCGCGGCGTGCGCGGCCTCTCCGACCCCCGGCCCGACGCCCAGCCGCCCAATCCCGAGCTGGTGGTGCGCCCAAGGGCCGACGAGGCCGCTCGCCTCGGTGTTTCGGTCCAGACCATCGCCGACGCCGCCCGCATCGCCACCTCGGGCGACATCGACGCCAACGTCTCCAAGCTCGACGAGGGCGAGCGACGGATCCCGGTGCGCGTGCGCCTGCCGATCGCCGATCGCACCGACCTGTCGGTGATCAAGAACCTGCGCCTGCCCACCGCCTCCGGCGGGGTGACGACGCTGGGCAGCGTCGCCGACGTCGACTTCCAGGCCGGTCCGGCGGTGATCAACCGCGTCGGCCGCCAGCGCAACATCACCATCATCGCCGACACCACCGGCGGCCTGCAGAGCGGCGACGCGGAGGCCGAGGTCAACAAGCTGCCGATCATGAAACACCTGCCGCCGGGCGTTGGCCGCTCTCAGGAAGGCCAGGAGAAGGCCAACTCGGAGCTGGCCATCGGCTTCCTGACCGCCATCCTCTCTGGCATCGGCCTCGTCTACGCCGTCATGGTGCTGCTGTTCCGCAGCTTCCTGAAACCCATCGTCATCCTCATGGCCCTGCCGACCGCGGTGGGCGGCGCTCTGCTCGCCCTGATGTTGACCGACAGCGCCCTCTCGATCCCGTCGCTGATCGGCTTCCTGATGCTGATGGGCCTGGCCGCCAAGAACTCCATCCTGCTGGTGGAATACGCCATCGAACGCGAGCGCGAGGGCAAGAGCCAGCGCGAGGCTCTGATCGAGGCCTGCCGCGAGCGGGCCCGGCCGATCGTCATGACCACCGTGGCCATGATGGCCGGCATGCTGCCCACGGCGCTCACCCTCGGCAAGGGCTCGGAATTCCGCCAGCCCATGGCCATCGCCGTCATCGGCGGCCTGATCACCTCGACGGTCCTCTCCCTGCTGCTGGTGCCGGTGGTCTACGAATTCGTCGACGACATCGAACGCTGGCTGGCCCCAAGGCTCGGCCGGCTGATCACGCCAAAGTTCTCGTCCACCCCGCCGCCGACCACGGTGAAAGCGGCGGAGTAGGACTCGCCACGCTCTCTTCCCCCCTCACAGGGGGAGTTATCCGGTTGACATACCACGGCCCTAGCCGTAGTATCGGGTCATCGAAAGAGGCCCGCTATGACTGCCCGCAAGACGAACCTTCAAGACCCGATCTACCACGACGATGACGCCGCCCGCGCTCACCTGGAAAGCCTGCTGTGGCCGCATGGTCCGGTCTGCCCGCATTGCAGCGTGATCGACAACGCCACGGCCATGAAAGGCGCCACCACCAGGGCGGGACTCTACAAGTGCAAGACCAAGGAATGCCGCAAGCCGTTCACCGTGACCCTGGGAACGGTCATGGAGCGGTCGCACATCGCCCTGCACAAGTGGGTGCTGGCCGCTCACTTCATGGCCGCGTCGAAAAAGGGAATGAGCGCCCTTCAACTGCAACGGATGATGGGCCTCGCGTCCTACGAGAGCGCGTGGTTCCTGTTCCACCGCCTGCGCGAGGCTACCAAGGACTACGCCCCGACCGCACTCGGCGGCGAAGGCAAGTTCGTGGAAGCCGACACGACCTACATCGGCGGGAAGGAAAAGAACAAGCACGCCTCGAAGCGCAACCCGAAGAACATCGGCGGGATGGGCAAGCAAGCCGTGCATACGCTGGTGGAACGCGACGGCCGCGCCCGCTCGTTTCACGTCGCCAACGTGACGGGAAAGACCCTGCGCCCGATCATCGCGCAGCATGTCAGCCGCAAGTCGGCGCTGATGACCGACACGGACGGCTCTTACTTCCACATCGCCCGCGAGTTCGCCCGCTTCGAAATGGTCAATCACTCGAAGGGCGAATACGTCCGGGGCGACGCGCATTCAAACACGGTTGAAGGCTTCTTCTCGGTGCTGAAAAGGGGCGTCTACGGGACGTTCCACCACGTCTCCGAGGCCCACCTTCACCGCTACCTGTCAGAGTTCGACTTCCGGTATTCGACCCGCGCCGCGCTGGGGATCACCGACGTGGAGCGCGCCGAGGAGCTGCTGCGCGGCGCCCAAGGCAAGCGCCTGATGTATCGACAGCCTGCGACGGCCTAAGACGATCAAGCAGAAGGCGCGACGCCTTCAGGCGATCCGCCGACGTCACAAGTAATCGGGCTAGTCCCGGAAATGGAATCGCTCCAAAAGAGGACCCCCCCGGCGTTGACGCGCCAGGGGGTTTATCAATCGCCGATCACGCGGCGACCTCTCAAGAGAGCCTGAGAATCTAGCGATTCCAGACTTTTGGTCAAGCGTCATCGGCCCCATGAGGCTGATACAGTGACCGAATACGAATCCAAATCTCTGAAGCTTCTCTCTGACATCAACGTCAAGCTTGGACTGCTGGTGACGGCGGCGGGGCTTACCGTTCCCACCGATCCGCCCAAGCCGCCCATGAAGATTTCACAGCACGTCATCAACCGGGCGCGCCAGACCGCGCAGCGTCAGTCAGGTGGCGGCTGGATGGGCCGCTAGCGCCGCCGCCTTGGACGCCTTCCCCGGCTGTCGCTCGCGCTTGGGGCGCGGCTGGGGAGGCGTTTTCAACAATCGGAGCAAGAGCACGTCTCGCTGCTGATCGTCTGCGTCCGCGGGGGACTGATCCGGTTCGTTGACCATGGAGCGAAATATGAAGCGTCAGAGAGTGCGCGGCAACATCCCTGTGAAAGGCGGCGGCGTATGCATCTACTGCGACAGCGACGGGGACGGTCGCCGACTCGGAGATGAGCACATTCTTCCATACTCGCTCGGAGGAACCGCCCAGCTGGTAGAGGCCAGTTGTGCGCGATGCGAGGGAATTACCAGCTATCTAGACGGATATCTGGCGAACTCAATCTTTCGCGACCTTCGCGCTCACCTCGACATTCAATCAAGGTCCGGTCACCCGGAAATGCTCAAGACGGCCATCGATCAGGATGGGGTGTGGCGCGAACTCCAGGTTCCGAAGGCTGATCATCCCTTTGTTCTGGCAATGCCTGTTTGGGCGATGCCAGGTATTTTGTGCGGGGCGCCCATGCCAACGGGCTGGGGACAGGTCTACGTGCATGGCTACATTCTAGAACCGCCAACAGCGGCCGAAGCTATGGGCCTTCAGCCGGGCGAAACGCTTCAACTCCGATATTCAAGGCGAGCGCCAAATCCCGTTCCATTTGCCCGCGCATTGGCGAAGATCGCCTATTGCGACGGTATTAGGATGTATGGGCTTGGAGGGTTTCGGCCGCTGGCGACGCGGGACATCATTCTGGGGAAATACCCCGTGATCCCTCATTTTATCGGGACGGATTCAATCGAGACGCCGCCGCCGCCGAACCCGCCTGGGGAACAACATCAAGTCACGCAGGCTGTATATTCAGTTGGGCGCCATAAACTGCTCATAGCCACAATCAGGCTCTTCGCGGACAGCGGCCAAGGCAATAAGGGCATGCCAATTTATCATGTGGTCTATGGTGCCCAAGGTTCGCGGGTGATCACGCCAAGGCGGCCCGCACCAGCGCTTCCTCGTTCAATAGCGCTTTGACACACAGCCGGAAAAACTCCCGCCGACGTTCCGGCAGGTCTTCCCAATCCGTCTCCCAATCGTCAGACGGGTCTAGGTGTTCAATCTTCCATCGAAGCGTGCGCGCCAGCGTCTCTCGCGCCTCGTCCCTTTCGGGCATTCGTCATATCCAACCCTCCGAGTTGATGAATGCTCCGGGAACTCGGAGGGTTGGTTGAGCCACCGACCTGTCACGCGGCGAGAATCTACCGCATTTGGGGTCTGGTATGTCAACCGGATAGTTCCCCTCACAGGGGGGAAGTGTCCCGAAGGTACGAAGGGGGGTCGGACGCGCCGGCGCTTCCGATCCCCCTCCCCGGCTTCGCCGGTACTCCCCCCTCATGGAGGGGGGAGAGAAGACGCCTCCACCATCCCCTTGCGCGCCAGGGCGTCGGCGCGTTCGTTCAGGGGGTGGCCGGCGTGGCCCTTGACCCAGCGCCAGTCGATCTGATGTCGCGCCGCGGCCTCGTCGAGGCGGCGCCACAGGTCCTCGTTCTTCACCGCGCCCTTGGAATAGGTCCGCCAGCCGCGCGCCTTCCACAGCCGCAGCCACTCGGTGATGCCGTTCTTCACGTACTGGCTGTCGGTGTGCAGCTCGACGCGGCACGGGCGCTTCAGGGCGTTCAACGCCTCGATGGCCGCGGTCAGCTCCATGCGGTTGTTGGTGGTGGCGCCTTCGCCGCCCCAGATCTCCCGCTCCTTATCGCCGGAGATCAGGATCGCCCCCCAGCCGCCTGGGCCGGGATTGCCGCGGCATGAGCCGTCGGTGAAAATGGTGACGTCGCTCATCAGGCCTCGAAAAGTTGCAGGCCGGCGCGATGCACGGCCAGCTTGCGTTCGTATTCCAGCGGATCCTTGGGCCGCACCAGGGCCCCCTGGCGTTCGTCGCGCCAGTCGGCCAGCCGGGTCAGGAAAAAGCGCAGGGCCGCGCCCCACGCCAGGGCCGGCAAGGCCGCCTTCTCCGCTGCCGACAGCTGGCGCCGCCGCTCGTAGCCCTCCACCAGCGCCCGCCCGGCGGTGACGTTGAAGCTTCCGTCCGGTTCGAAGCACCAGGCGTTGAGCGCCACGCCGAGGTCATAGGCCAGCTGGTCATTGGCGGCGAAATAGAAGTCGATGGCCCCCACGAAGCGGCCGTCGCGGAAAAACACGTTGTCGGGAAACCAGTCGGCGTGGACCACGCCCTCAGGCAATCCCCGCGGCCAGGCCGCGGCGATCGCCGCCACGTCGCCGCCGATCTGGCCGGCCAGGCCCGGCTTCAAGGCCTCGGCGCGCGCGGCCAGGGTCTCGAACATCGGCCCCCAGGCCGCCTCCCCCAGATCATTGTCCCGCCGCCCGGCGAAGCCTGAACCGGCCTGGTGCAGCCAGGCCAGGCCCTCGCCGGCCTCGCGGCAGTGCCCGACGCCCGGCCGCTTGACCGACAGGCCGGTAAGGAAGGCGACGATCGCCGCCGGCCGCCCGGCCAGTTCGCCCAGCGCGCGGCCGCCGCGGTCGGCCACCGGTCGGGCGCACGGAAACCCCGCGTCGACCAGGTGCTCCATCAGCCCGAGGAAATACGGCAGGTCGGCCGCCTTCACCCGCCGCTCGTAGAGCGTCAGGATATAGCGCCCGGTCTCGGTCTCCAGCACATAGTTGGAGTTTTCCACCCCCTCGGCCACGCCCTTGAACGACAGCGGCCGCCCAAGCGCATACCCGCCCAGGAACCCCTCCAGCTCGGCGTCGGTGACTTCGGTATAGACAGCCATTGCCCGTCCATCTGGGAGCCACGCGAGCGCGTCAAGGCGGTTGAACCCTCTCCCTCGAGGGAGAGGAAGGGGCCTATGGCGGAGCCATGGGAGGGTGAGGGGTTACGGCGCCCGCAAATTGAGCTCGTAGAGGATGGTGTCGGCCACGCCGTCGAGGTTTTCGATCACCTCATTGTTCCAGAAGCGGATGACCTTCCAGCCC
>Ga0302314_10001957_pt1 | contig 38478 bp, 30 predicted proteins | sample III_Palsa_N2_3_FD_200533 | JGI IMG/M metagenome (GOLD analysis project Ga0302314, IMG submission 200533) | Peat permafrost microbial communities from Stordalen Mire near Abisko, Sweden - III_Palsa_N2_3 | ecosystem: Environmental > Terrestrial > Soil > Palsa > Peat permafrost | place: Sweden...
AGCGGCCGCCCTGGTCCGATCTCCACCCTGCCGGCATCGGCGGCCACTTCCCCTTGCCGCCAGCCTCGACAAGCATGCCCGTGAGCGTTCGGTCCGTGTGCCGCGCCCGCCAGGTCAGCAGGGCTTCTGCTTCGGGGAGGACCCGCGCAGCGTCTGTGACGAGAGTGCGCCAGGTGGGGTCGGCAGCTAGGTCGAAGCAGAGAGACGAGCCGTCGCCGAAGTGCGCATAGGCGGCGCGCTCGCCTCGGCGCACCGCCAGGTTGTGGCGTTCGAGCCGGCGATCCCATGGCCACGGGTCGGCGCCGTCGGCGATGAATGAAGCGCGCCAATCGAACTCCCAGTGCGCCGCCTCGCGCCACCAGGGCGGCTCGCGCCCCTCGAGGAACGGGGTCAGCGGCAGGCCGTCACACTGGGCGGGAACGGCGATGCCCATCGCCTCGCAAAGGGTCGGGAACACATCGATGTTCTCGGTGAAGCGCTCAACCACTGCGCCGTGCGCCTTAATGAACCGGGGATCTCGAGCGACGCACACGATGTGATAGCTCTCCTCGAAGAATCCGCCTTTCTGAACCAGGCCGTGGTCGCCGAGCTGTTCGCCATGGTCGGCGGTGACCAGGATGAAGGTCTCGCCCCACTGCCCGGCCGCCTCCAGCGCCGCCCATACCCGACCGAGCTGGTGGTCGGCCTCGCTGACCATGCCCAGATACTGCGCCGCCAGACGGCGCATGGCGTCAGGTTCCTCGGGCGCGCGCATCAGGGGCGAGCGGATCAGGGCCTCGTGCAGGCGATGCCGGCCCACCGCCGGCGCGATCGGCGCCGCCGTGTCAGCCGGATCGTACATCCTGGCGAATCGGCCGGCGGCAGCATAAGGCGGATGCGGCCGCAACTGGCTCAGGTGGGCGAACCATGGCCGCTCCTGGGTCTTCATCCAGGCGATGAAGCGATCGGCGAGGTACGCCGACAGGCTATGGTCGGCGGGCCGCGCGGGTTCGCTGTGCAAGGCCTGATCGACGTCGTCCGGCACAGCGTGGCCGAGGCCGCGAAGCCAATCGATCCAGGCGGTTGAATCGCCCGTGCCGAGCGCCACGCCGACGTCGAACCCGGGCAGTATCCCCTCATAGGTCAACAGGCGAGGATCGTCCGGACCCGTGGTCTGGCGGGGGTCGACGCTCTGATCGGTGTAGCCGAACAGAGTGGGCTCGTAGCCGGCGCGTCTGGCGGCCCAGGCAATGTTGTCGAATCGGGAGTCCAGCGGCGTGCCGTTGGCGACCACCCGGTGGTTGAGCTGATAGAGGCCGGTGTAGAGGCTGGCGCGTCCCGGGCCGCAGGGCGCCGCCTGACTGTAATGGCGTGCGAAACGCACACCCGCCTTGGCCAGACGATCCAGATGCGGGGTACGGACGATCGGATGGCCGGCTGCGGAGAGGCAGTCTCCTCGGAACTGGTCCAGGGTGACGAGGAGAATGTTCAAGCCAGCGTCGCCACGATCCAGCCCGTCACCGCGTCGTGCTGGAGGCGCTGCGATGAACAGCCCGCGCGGCGCGCGAGCTCAGGCGGTTGCAGCCGCTGCGGCCTGTGCGACGACCGCGGAGCCCGGCGCCTCGATGAGCTCGATCACGTAGCCGTCCGGATCCTTGGCAAGGGCCACGACCGCTCCGCCGAGGCCTTCGCTTGGCGCAGGCTCGCGGCTGACCTTGAGGCCTTCAGCCCGGAACCGGTTGGTCACCGCCACCGGGTCGGTGACGTAGAACACCAGCTTGACCGGATTATCCTTGTAGTTGCGCGCCGAGCCATCGGTGTAGTGCATGAGAATGACGGCGTTGCGGCCCTCGTGGGCCAGCATGATCTCGTCCATATAGTCGACCTTGAAGGTCGCGGTCTGCTTCATGCCAAGCACGCGGCTGTAGAAGTCGGCGGACTTGGCCAGGTCGCTGACGCCGATGCCGACGGCGGTGAGAAAATCCGGTGAGCGCATGGCCATCAAACCTTTCCTTGTTCAGGACGGGACGCCGGACAGCTGCGCCTGCGTCCCGTCGCGGCTAAGCAATGTGGTAAGGTCGGCGATCGCCTGCGTCAGATACAGCACTTCCTTCTCGCGCAGCGAGTCGATCTTCTGGTGCAGCAACTCGATCTCGAGTTCGGCCTTGATGTTGATCTGATAGTCGTTGGCGGCCTCCTTGCGATCGGTCTCCTGCTGGCGGTTCTGGCTCATCATGATGAAAGGCGCGGCGTACGCGGCCTGGAACGACAGGGCGAGGTTGAGCAGGATGAACGGGTAAGGGTCCCACCGTTGGACATAGGCGGTGACGTTGAGCACGATCCAGACGATCAGAATCCCAGTCTGGATGATGATGAACGGCCACGAGCCCATGCTGGCGGCGACGACGTCAGCCACTCGCTGACCGACGGTGAGCTCGTCGGACGCAGGAGCGGGCGCAGCGCGCGTGCGCAGGCCGCGCCGAAGCTCGCGCAATTCGTTCAACAAACGCTGTTCGGCCTCACGGACTTCGTCCTTCAGGGATTGCGCGATGGCCATCATTCCTCCTGGCCGCGTTCCCGCGCCCGCCTCCGGACAAAGCCAATACGACGGCAGACCCGGCCGTCAATGGCTTGGTGTCGTCGAATGCGGACGCCCTGCGCCCGGCGGTGGAGACCAGCCTATCTGCGCAGCCAGACGTCCATGCCGAGCGGATCCTCGCTCACCTCGCATTGGCCGAACGGCGAGGTTGAGACCAGGCGCTCGAACTCGGCTTTGGTGTAGGCCCTGGCGCGCAAAGTGTGGCGGAAGATGTAGCCGGTGATCAGCCGATCCAGGCGCGACAGCGCCATCTCGGCCATGTGGTCGTCAATCGCCGCGTCGGTGGCGTCTCCACGCATGTCGATGATCAGGGCTTCGCCCCCCGGCGCAAGGACGCGATGCATCTCGCTCAGCGCACCCTTCGGGTCGGCGAAGTTCTTGAACGCCGCCCGGCAGACGATGAAGTCGAAGCTGTCGGCGGCCAGAAGCATTGCGGAAGCGTCGCCGTACTTGAAGTCGACCTGGACGCCGGCCCTCGCGGCGTTCTTGCCGGCGATGCGGACGAACGAGCGGCTGATGTCGAGGCCGGTAACCCGGTGGGGCCCAAGCCGGGCGAGGGCGACGGCGAGATACCCAGGGCCAGGCGCAATCTCCAGCACCCGCGCGCCGGGATCGAGGCGTCGGGCGATCCGCCGCGCATCGGCCTCGAAATCGGCGAGCACGGTGGCAGTGTTCCTGGCGTACCAGTTTGCCAGCATGCCCTCCATGACGATGCCCTTGTCGCCTTTCCTCGCGGGGGTCGAAGCGGTATCCATGGCGTGAACCTTTCCGTGCTGATTTCTCGAGTCGATGATATTTTAGCTCGTAAACTAAAATAACTGCCTGCGCCAGGGGAAAATCGTGAGTCGCGACGAACTGATGGCCGCGCTCGAGTCCGCCATGCGGGCGGTGTCGGGCCAAGGCGTGCTCTACAGCCAGGCGCTGGCCGATCGCCTCGGCATCAACAGCACCGACCTGGAGTGTCTGGACATCATCATTCTGCAGGGTCCGCTGACCGCTGGAGACCTCGCGCGTGCGAGCGGATTGACCACCGGCGCCATCACCGGCGTCGTCGACCGGCTCGCGGCGGCCGGCTTCGCCACGCGCGAGCCTGACCGCGCGGATCGCCGCAAGGTTTTGGTGGGAGTCCTCCCCGCCGTGGAGCGCAAGGTGCTGCCACTCGCCCGGCAGATGCAGGAGGGCATGGCCGCGCTGCTGTCGCGCTACGACGATGCTCAACTCTCCCTGCTGCTCGACTTCCTCACGCGGGCGCATGAGGGCGCGGTCGGCGTCACCGCCGCCCTGCGCGCCGAGACGTCCGCATCCCGCAAGAAAATCGCGGCTGGGTAGCTACGGGAGGAGTTTGCAGGCGCAGGCCTGCGCCAGGTCAACGATGCGCGGCGCCGCCAGGCCCCCGAACCTCGCGTCGATATCCAGGATCGCGGAGCGCGCCGCGTCGCGTTTCCCGCTCGCCAGCATCGCCTCCACCCGCTGGAAGCTCTGGGCGAGGTCACGATCGAGCGTTGCGCGGCAGGCCGCCAGTCGAGCCGGGTCCGCCGGCGCATGGATCTTCAGAGAGCGCAGCGCGCCCCCGAGCGCCCCCGCGCCGGCCAGCTCGTGAGCGGCGCCCTGCGCCACCCTGACATCCAGGTCATACACACAGTGAGTGCGCATGGACTGGGCGCTTTCGCCGTCCGCGGCGCGATGAAGATCGTCCTTTTCACCCGTGACGTAGACGAGGCGCGACGACTGCTGGAACTGCTGAAACATCTCTCTCGACGGGGGAATAGCCCCGCCGCGGCCGAGCGGATCGCTGCCGGCGTTGAGCAGCGCGCCGCGGAACAGGTCTGGATAGTCCAGCGCAAGACGCAGGGCGATGCGGGCGCCGCCGGAGAAGCCGCCGACATACACGCGCGCCGGATCGACCGGGTAGTGCTGGATGATGTTGCGGGCGCCGATCAAGGCGAGCGGTTCGCGCCGTCCGGCCACGCTTTCGTCGTTCCCCGATCGCGCGGCGCTGATGTAGATGACGCCGGCTTGGTCCAATTCGCTGGCCCAACCGGCCGGCAGCGCCGCTTTCTGCCAGGGCGGGACGAACACCAGCACGCCGTAGCCGCCGGGCGGCGCGCGCGGCGGCACATAGACGACGAACCTCTCGCCGGGAAGGTCGAGCGATTGCGCGCTCACGGCGCCGCCAGAGCTGGCCAGCCTGCGGCGTACGACCTCCAAAGCCAGCGGACTCAAGGTGCGGCGCAAGAGCTCGGACCCCTCCGCGTCGGGCGGATATTGATCGAACACCACGTCGGTGTGGAGATTGAGAGACGCGGCGGGTTGGCTCGAGGCGGCCTGCCCGGAGCTGGCGAGGAGCAGCGGCAGCGACCACCGCGCCACCGCGCGCCGCAGTCTCGGGGCCCTAGACCACGGCGCCAAAACGGCTGGCCAGTTCGCGGCGCCCAAGGCTCGTCAGGCTGAGCGCCCGGCTGTCGAGGTCCTGGGTGAGCCAGTTCCGGCGCAGGGCGACCCCCAGCAACGCCGCGCCCAGCGCGCCGCCGAGGTGCGGCCGGCGTTCGCTCCAATCCAGGCAGGCGCAGGCGAAGCGGCGGCGCTGCGCGCGCACAGAGGCGACGTCCACCCCCAACGCGGCGAACACCTCGGCGCCCTGCGCCGTCAGCTCGTAGGCGGCCGGGGCCGCGGATCCCGTGGGCGCCAGCCAGGCGAGCGCCTGCAGGCGGTCATGAAGCGCGACGCCGACGGCGCCGGCCAGATGATCGTAGCAGGTGCGGGCCATGCGCAGTCGCGGAGGCGTGCTGGGCGCGAAGGCGGAATGCTGGCCGCCGGCCAGCACATTGAGGCTCTCGAGCACGGCGGCGACCTCGGGACCGGCGAGGCCGTAGTAGCGATGCCGGCCCTGCGCCACGACCTTCACCAGCCTGGCGGCCCTCAAGCGGCTGAGATGCGCGCTCGCCGTCGAAGCGCTGATCTCGGCGACGGCGGAGAGCTCGGTGCTCGTGCGCGCGTGGCCATCCATCAGGCAGTAGAGCATCCGCGCCCGGACGGGTTCGCCGATCGCCGCGGCGATATCCGCCACGCCACCGTCGCCGTGATCGCCGACATCCATACTTCTGTCTAGGACGAATTATGGCGTTCAGGCAACCGCTAAGTTGGTGGAAGCCAAGGAGACTCCTGATGAACATCACCTGCTTCATCCGCTACCAGATCGATCCCTTCCAGAAGGATGCGTTCCGCGCCTACGCCGAGGCGTGGGGCCGGATCATCCCGCGCTGCGGCGGCCACCTGGTGGGCTATTTTCTCCCCTGGGAGGGGACAAGCGACATTGCCTGGGGCCTGATCGCCTTCGACAGCCTCGCCGACTACGAAGCCTACCGCGCGACGCTCAAGACCGATGCGGAGGCCCGGGCGAACTTCGAGAGGGCTCAGACCAAGCGCCTGATCCTGCGGGAAGAGCGCACGTTCCTCGAAGTCGTCGAGGGGACGTTCGGCATCCCCGCCGCGACTCCGGTCTACTGATCAGAAGTCGCCGCCCGGCGGCAAGGGCTTCTTGCGCCTCGGCCGCTCCCACAGCACGCCCGGGAACCCCTTCAGAGGGCCGAGCGGTTCGCCCCGGTACGCCCATTCGGGCGAATCCTGGATGGAGAGGTGGTAACGCGGTTCGCGGCCGGTGCGGTTCTCGAACAACGCGCGGGGCACATTCACCATCTGGGGCGCGCGGGGCCGTTCGTAGAACAGCGGCGTGCCGCACCGCGCGCAGAAGCTGCGCACGGTCCCCGTGGCCTTGTCTTCGAAGCGGGTGATGTCGGCCGCGCCCTCGACCACGCGCAACCGGCTGCGCCAGCTGCCCACATAGGTGGCGTAGGCGGCGCCATGGGCGTGGCGGCTGGCCTTGGAGTGATCGTGCCAGGCCCAGCGCCCAGGAACGCCCATCTCGATGCGCACGGCCCCGCACACGCACCGTCCCCCCACGGTGAGCGCCGGCGCCGCGCGCAGCTTCGCCTCGCGGGCGTCAGCCGGGGCCCGGCTCAATATTCCAGCCTCGCGCGCAGATCCTCGAACGGAACCATCACATGCTCAGCGTAGGCGGGTCGGTCTCGCAGCCGCCCGTACCACGCCTCGACGCGTGGCAGCGACGGCCGCTCGATGTCCAGTTCGAAGTAGCGGTAGAGGAGAGCCCCGGCGGGGATGTCGGCGAGCGTGAAATCGTCGCCCGCCAGAAACGGCCGCGACGCCAGCTGCGCATCGAGCAGGCCGAAGAGTTCGTAGGACGCCTGCAAGTTCGCCCGTATGGCCGGCCAGTCCCGCCGGTCGGGAGGCGTTCGATAGTAGCCCCAGAAGACGCCGCCGTGGAAAGCGGGCTGCAACGCGGTCTGCGCCCAATCCATCCAGCCGTCCCGTGGCGCCCGGATCGCCGGGGCGTCGGCCCAGAAGGCGTCCGGGCCATGACGCGCCGCGAGGTAGCGCAGGATGGCGTGCGATTCCCACACCACCACCTCGCCGTCCTCGATCACTGGCACCCTGCCGTGTGGGTTCAGGGCCCGGAACGCGGGCTCACCCAGACCCCCGAAGGCTCCGCCGGCGGGGATGTGTTCGTGCTCTAGGCCCAGCTCGCCGACCAGCCACAGCACCTTCTGCACGTTGAGTGAATTGCGGCGTCCCCAGACCCTGAGCATGGCGGCCCCCCGGCGCGGCTGCGCCTGCTTGGGGATAGCCCAGGTGCGGGGTCGGCGGCGAGCCCGGCGTTAGCGCCTGAAGGCCGAGTCGAGTCTGTCCTGGGCTTTGCCAAGCGCATTCTGCGCCGAACCCGCGGCCTTCTCGACCGCGCCCTGGACGCGAAGTCTCGGATTGCCGGTGACCTTGCCCGCCACCTCCTTGATGGCGCCGGTCATCTTCTTGCCCGCGCCCCTGATCCTGTTCGTGCTCATCGGTGAGTTCCTGCTTTCGGAGCGCCCGGGCACGACCCGCGGCCATGCTCTTCGTCCCATCCAATGGGAAGACACGGTTCCGGCGGAGGTTCCCGCCGTCGCCGGGTGTCAGCCCTATTGAGCGCTGACGATCCACACGGCCGCGGGCATCATCACGCCGGCCGTGGTCAGGTGAGGCTCGAGGGCGGCGCGCACGGCGCCGGCGGCGGGGTCGGCCGCGGCGGGAGTCTCGCGCAGGGCCGCGCCGAGAGGGCCCAGGCGGAAGGCGAGCGTCAGCGTGTCCTCCACACCGCCCGAGCCGATGTCCGTGTCGAAGGGCTCGATCTTCACGGCCGCGAACCCGGCCTTGTCGAGGATGGCGCGCACCCGGAGAGGATCGGCGAAGGCGAACGGGCCAGGCGCGGTGGGATCGGGAGGCGCGGACGCTGGCAAGAACGGCGCGGCGGCCGCGAGCGGGACGCCCATCCACGGATTCTCCGCCAACGGTCGCCAACAGACGAAGGCCAGGCGGCCGCCGGGGCGCAGCGCGGCGCGCAGGTTGGCGAAGGCCGCGGGCGGATCCTCGAAGAACATCACGCCGAAACGCGAGAACGCCGCATCGAACCCGCCACAGCCCAGATCGCCCTTCTGGGCGTCGATCTCCTCGAAGCTGACGTTGAGGCCCGGCGCGGGGCGCCGGCGTGCGACCTCGAGCATCGGCCTGGACACATCCACACCGACAATCCGGCCGCTCGCGCCGACGCGCTCGGCGAGCGCCAGGCTCGTCTCGCCACAGCCGCAGCCGATGTCGATGACCTGCTCGCCTTCGACCGGCGCGAGCCGACGCATCGCCTCGGCGCCGAGCGGCGCGAGCTGGCGGTCCAGCTGCACCTGGAAGCGCGCCCAGGTCTCACCGGCGGCGGCGTTCCAATAGTCGATCTGCGAGGGGTGGACGGCGGGCATCGGCAGCTCCGTGCAGCCGCTCGGCGCCGCATGAGCGCGCGCCCGTGGCCAGGGCAATTCCTAACCATTTCGCCCTGGGGCCCACAACGTCCTTGTGACCAGAGGCACCCGGCCGATAGGACTGTGGCCGCCAAGGGAGTGGACGCCTCTGTCGATCGTCGCAGCGCTGCATCACGTGACCCGGTATCGCTATGATCGGCTGGTCGAGTTGGGCCCTCAGACGGTGCGGCTGCGGCCGGCGCCGCATTGTCGCACGCGCATCCTCAGCTATTCGCTCAAGGTCACGCCGGCCGATCACTTCATCAACTGGCAGCAGGATCCGCACGGCAACTGGCTCGCGCGGCTGGTGTTCCCCAATCGGACCAGCGAGTTCAGCGTCAGCGTCGATCTCACCGCCGATATGACGGTGATCAATCCGTTCGACTTCTTCGTCGAGCCCTATGCGGAGCACTTCCCGTTCGACTATCCGGCCGAACTGGCGCGCGACCTCGCGGCTTATCGCGACGTGGACGAGGCCGGCCCGCTGCTGGAGGCGGCGGTGGCCGAGCTCGACCCCGCAGGGCGGCGCACCATCGACTTCCTGGTCGCCGTCAACGCCGGGATCGCCAGGTCTGTCGCTTATGTCGTGCGCATGGAGCCTGGGGTGCAGAGCCCGGATCTGACCCTGTCGCTGGGGTCCGGGTCATGCCGCGACAGCGCCTGGCTGCTGGTGCAGATGTTCCGCCGCCTCGGGCTCGCGGCGCGGTTCGTCTCCGGCTACCTGATCCAGCTCAAGGCCGACATCGACCCGATCGAAGGACCGCTGGGCACGCAGATCGACTTCACCGACCTGCACGCCTGGGCCGAGGCCTACATTCCGGGGGCCGGGTGGATCGGCTTCGACGCCACCTCGGGCCTCCTATGCGGCGAGGGCCACCTGCCGCTGGCGGCGACGCCGCACTACGCCTCGGCCGCCCCCATCAGCGGCGCGGTCAGCGCGGCGGAGACCAAGTTCGAGTTCGAGATGACCGTTTCGCGGGTGGCCCAGCCGACGCGCATCACAAGACCGTTTGAAGACGCCAACTGGGAGGCCCTGCTGGCGCTCGGCGACAAGGTCGAGGGGGACCTGACAGCCAGCGACGTGCGCCTGACTCTGGGCGGCGAGCCTACGTTCGTCTCCGCCGACGACCGGGAGAGCGCCGAGTGGAACACCGACGCCTCGGGCCCGACCAAGCCGGTCATCGCCGGCGAGTTGCTGGCGCGCCTGAAGCAGCGCTTCGGCCCTGGGGGGATGCTCCACCACGGCCAGGGCAAATGGTACCCGGGCGAGCCTTTGCCGCGCTGGGCGCTGGGGCTGTGGTGGCGCCGGGACGGCGTCCCGATCTGGCGCGGGACCGCGCCAGCCGAGGGCGTGGCGCCGGCGGACATTAGCGATGCCCAGACGCTGATCCAGCGCCTGGCGCGCAGCCTGCGCGTCGATCCAGCCTTCATCCTGCCGGCGCGCGAGGACCCGCTGTACTGGATCAAGGTGGAAAACGACCTGCCGCCGGGCGTGGAGCTCAGCGACCTCGCCCTCGACGATCCGGCCGGGCGGGCGAGCCTGGCCCGGGCCATGGCCGGCGGCCTCGCCAAGCCGGTCGGCTATGTTCTGCCGCTGCGCAGGGCCATCGCCAAGACGGAGGGCGAGGGATGGCTCAGCGAGAGGTGGGTGTTCCGCCGCGGCGCGCTGTTCCTCGTCGCCGGCGACTCGCCGGTGGGTCTGAGGCTGCCGCTGAGCTCGCTGCCCGAGGTGAGTCCTGAAGACTTCCCCTATGTCACGCCGGTGGACCCGTATGAGGACCGGGGGCCCTTGCCGATCTTCGACGAGGTCTATGCGCCGGCCTCCGCTGATCCGGTTCCGATCCCGGTCGCCAAACGCGGCGCCAAGACCCCGATCGTGCGCACAGCGCTCTCCGTCCAGGCGCGCGACGGGGTGATCTATGTGTTCATGCCCCCGCTCGCCGCCGTGGAGGACTATCTGGCGCTGGTGGCGCGGCTGGAGATCGCGGCGGGGGACCTGCCGATCCGGATCGAGGGCTACGCGCCGCCGGACGACCGGCGGCTGGCGGTGCTCAAGGTCACCCCGGATCCCGGCGTGATCGAGGTGAACGTCCAGCCGGCGGCCACCTGGCGCGACTGCGTGGCCATCACCGCCGCCGTCTACGAGGAGGCCCGAGCCTGCCGCCTGACCGCCGACAAGTTCATGATCGACGGTCGTCATACCGGCACCGGGGGCGGGGCGCATGTGGTGATCGGCGGCGCCAGTCCCGCCGATTCGCCCTTCCTGCGCCGGCCCGATGTGCTCAAGAGCCTGCTGATCTACTGGCAGCGCCATCCGTCCCTGTCGTATTTCTTCTCCGGCCTGTTCGTGGGTCCGACCAGCCAGGCGCCGCGCGTGGACGAGGCGCGTCACGATGGTCTCTACGAGCTCGACATCGCCCTCGCCACGATCCGAGCGCCGGGGGATGGCGAGCCGCCGGCGCCGTGGCTGATCGACCGGCTGTTGCGCAACCTGCTCATCGACGTCACCGGCAACACCCACCGCACCGAGATCTGCATCGACAAGCTCTACTCGCCGGAAGGCCCCGCCGGCCGGCTCGGGCTGCTGGAGTTCCGTGGCTTCGAGATGCCGCCCGATGCCCGGATGAATCTCGCCCAGCAGCTCCTGATCCGCGCGCTGGTGGCCTGGTTCTGGCGTGCGCCACTGACCGGGCGGCTGGTGCGCTGGGGCACCGCCCTGCACGATCGTTTCATGCTGCCGCACTTCCTGTGGGCGGACCTGCTCGACGTGCTCGCGGACCTTCAGGAAGCCGGCTACGCCTTCGATCCGGCCTGGTATGAGGCCCAACGGGCATTCCGCTTTCCCGTGCAAGGCTCGGTCCAGCATGCCGGCGTCACCCTTGAGCTGCGCCAGGCCCTGGAGCCTTGGCATGTGATGGGCGAGGAGAACACGGCCGGCGGCACGGCGCGGTTCGTCGACTCCTCGGTTGAGCGGCTGCAGGCCACGGCCACCGGCTTCAATCCGGAACGGCTGCTGATCACCTGCAACGGCCGGGCGCTGCCGATGACGCCTACCGGCGGTTCGATGGAAGCCGTGGCCGGCGTGCGCTTCAAAGCCTGGAAGCTGCACAGCGGTCTGCACCCTACCCTGCCGGTCAATTCGCCGCTCACCTTCGACATCGTCGACCTGGCCAATCACCGGTCTCTGGGGGGCTGCGTCTATCATGTCGCCCATCCCGGAGGGCGCAGCTATGACACCTTCCCGGTCAACGCCTACGAGGCGGAAGCCCGCCGCAAGGCGCGCTTCGAGGATATCGGCCACAGCCCTGGGATCCTCTCCCCGGTTCCGGCGCGGATCCAGCCAGAATTCCCAATGACCCTGGATCTCAGGATCGGCGAGCGGTGAGCCCGCGCCGGGCAGAGGTGGGCGGTGGCTGAGGCCGCACATATCGTCCGGCGCCGCGAGGACCTCGATCCGGCCGGCAAGGAGCGCCTGAGCGGATGGCTGCGCGGCTATCGCCCGCTCCCCGGCATACCCGATGAGCTGTTCGACGCCACCGGACGCCCGCGCGAATACTGGCTGCACTTCCTGGGCGACCTCGCGGAATATCCAGAGGGCGAGATCCGCAGCCGGTTCAGCCTCGCCACCCGGCACATCCGCGACACCGGCGTCTCCTACCGCGTCTACGGCCAGGAGACCGAGCAGAGCTGGCCGCTCAGTCCCCTGCCGCTGATCCTGAGCGACGCGGAGTGGTCGGGCATCGCCGCCGGGATTGAACAGCGCGCCCGCCTCATGGAGGCGCTGCTGGCCGATATCTACGGCGACGCCCGTCTGCTGGACGAAGGCGCGCTGCCGGCGGCCGCCGTGACCGGCAGTCCCGATTTCGTGCGCGCTCTGCGAGGCGTGAAGCCGCCCGGCGGACGCTACCTGCAGCTCTATGCGGCCGACCTGGGCCGGGGACCTGACGGGCGCTGGTGGGTGCTGAACGACCGCACCCAGGCGCCCTCCGGCGCGGGCTACGAGCTGGAGAACCGCCTGGTGCTCTCCCGCGCCTACCCCAACCTCTACAACGCCATGAACGTACGGCGCCTGGCGCCGTTCTTCGACGACCTTCGCAAAGGACTGGCGGCAAGCGCCGGCCGGCAGGACCCGCGCATCTGCCTGCTCACGCCCGGCCCGTTCAGCGAGACCTATTTCGAACAGGCCCACCTGGCTCGCTACCTCGGCTTTCTGTTGGTCGAGGGTGACGACCTGGTGGTGCGCGACGGACGGGTCTACGTGCGCACGATCGCCGGCCTGAAGCGCGCGGACGTGATCTGGCGGCGCGTCGACGCCGAGTTCGTCGACCCCCTGGAGCTCAACAGCGCCTCGCGTCTGGGCGTGCCGGGGTTGCTGGAGGCGATCCGAAGCGGCGGCGTGGCGGTGCTCAACATGCCCGGCTCCGGCGTGGTCGAGTCCAAGGCCCTGCTCGGCTTCCTGCCACGGCTCTGCCGACGGCTGCTGGGCGAGGGCCTGAGGATGCCCAATGTCGCCACCTGGTGGTGCGGACAATCCGCGGAACGGGCGATGGTGGAAAGGCGCGGCGACCTCGCCATCTCGCCGGCCTTCAACGTGCAGCAGGCCGATGGGACCTTCGCCCGGCCGCAGGTGATCGACGAACTGGCGCCGGCGGAGCGGTCGGCGCTGCTGTCGCGCCTGGCCGATCGTCCAGGCGACTGGGTGGGCCAGGAAGTCGTGCGGCTCTCCACCACGCCGGTCCTGCGCGACGGGCGCCTGCAGCCGGCGCCGTTCGTGCTGCGCGTCTACGCTGCGGCCACACCGGAAGGCTTCGTGGTGATGCCCGGCGGCTTCTGCCGCGCCTCGGACCAACCCGACGTGCGCGCCATCTCCATGGGCGAGGGCGCGCAGACCAAGGACGTGTGGGTGCTCTCCGATGCACCGGTGGAGCGCGTCACCCTGCTGGCCAGCCAGGAAGACGTCGAGGTGCGCCGCATCCTCGGCCAGCTCCCCAGCCGCGCGGCGGACAATCTGTTCTGGCTCGGCCGATACCTGGAGCGGGCCGAGGCGACCTTGCGCCTGGTGCGCAGCCTGTGCACCAGCCTGATGGACTCCGACGCGGCGACCCACGGCGCGGGCGAGACCCTGGTGCGGCTGCAGGAACTGCTGATCGCCTGGGGAGCGCTCGACGAGGAAGCCCTCGGCCGCCGCGCGCTAGACGCCGCCCGCGACACCCTGCACGACCAGGAGGCCTACGGATCGGTGATCTACCTGGTGCGGGCGGCGCGGCGGGCGGCGTCGAGCATGCGCGAGCGGCTCTCGGCGGACTTCTGGTCGCTGCTCCTCAACCTCGAGCGCGGCCTCCTCACCCCCGCGCGCGAGGTGCTCTCCGAAGCCGACGCCCTGGCCCAGGTGGAGCGCGCGCTGCAGGTCCTCGCGGCCCTCTCCGGCCTCTCGCAGGAGAACATGAACCGCACCGCCGGTTGGCGCTTTCTCGACATGGGCCGCAGGATCGAGCGGGGCATCAACATCTGCCGCTTCACCCGCACCCTGGCCCACGCCGAAGCGACGCTCGACGACCTCGACCTCCTGCTCGATCTCGCCGACAGCCAGATCACCTATCGCGCCCGCTATCTGGTCGGGCTGGCGATGACGCCGGTGCGCGACATGGTGATGCTCGATCCATTCAACACCCGCTCGCTCGCCTTCCAGGTGGTGACGCTCAAGGGCCACTTGGCGTCACTGCCGGCCCTGGTGGAGGATGGGATGATGGAGGAGCCCTATCGCGTCCTCGTGGTTCTGGCGACGCGGGTGGAGACGCAGGACGCAGCCACCCTCGACGCCGACCGGACGCGCGAGTTCGAGGATACGCTCATGCGCCTCTCCGGCGCCGTGGCCGACCGCTTCTTCCTGCAAGGGGCCAACGCGGTGCCGACGGTCAAGCTCGCGGGGCTGGCGTGATCTACGCCGTCCGCCACCGCACCACCTACACCTACGAGGACGAGGTGACCTTCGCCCGGTGCGTCCTGCGCCTTACCCCGCGCGCCTCGGCCGATCAGACGGTCCTGGAGAGCACCGTCACGGTCAAGCCGGCGCCCGCAAGCACGGTAGCGCGGGTGGGGCCGTTTGGGGAGGATACGCTCTCGGTGATCGTCACCGAGCCCCACAAGTCGCTGATCATCGACGCGCGATCGGTGGTTGACGTGCACGCCCCGGCCATCGGCCTGGTGTTCAGCACGCCGTGGGAGGCGGTGCGCGACCGCAGTCTGGCGACACCGGGCCTGGGACCGGACGGTCCTGCATCGTTCCTCTACCCGACGCGGCGCACGCCGATCGTTCCGGCGATCACCGATTACGCCCGCACCAGCTTCCCGCCTGGTCGCCCCTCCGTCGAGGCCACGGCGGATCTGATGACTCGGATCCACGCCGACTTCCGCTATGATCCGGGCTCGACCGATGTTTCCACCCCCGCCGCCGAGGCGTTCGCCGCGCGCCATGGCGTGTGCCAGGATTTCACCCACGTCATGATCTGCGGCCTGCGCGGCCTGGGCCTGCCGGCGGCCTACGTGAGCGGCTATCTGCGCACCCGCCCGCCTCCCGGCCGGCCAAGGCTGGAAGGGGCGGACGCCACCCACGCCTGGGTTCTGGCCTGGTGCGGCGAGTCCGCCGGCTGGCTCGGATTCGATCCCACCAACGCCGTCATGGTGGAGAACGACCACATCGTCCTGGCCATCGGCCGCGACTACGCCGACGTCGCCCCCATCGACGGCATCATCCTGGCCCCCGGCGAGCAGACCCTGAAGGTGGAGGTGGACGTCGTTCCGCAGGACGAGGCGGCGCTCGCCTGAGCTCGCCGACGCTGTCGCCACATTGCCTCCCAAGTCCTGGGCGGCGCCCAAATTTCGAGCGGCCGCGGGACGCGCGGGCGTCGGCCGTGCGTATTACGATCCAGCCGGATCGTAATACGCGCCATGGTCAAAGCTGGCGGCGGTGGAACGGGTGAAGCGGCGATGAAGAGACAGCTTGGCGTCGTGGGCGTCGCCGGCTTGCTGGTGGGCGTCGCGCTTGCCCTGTTCGCCTGCGGCAAGCCGCCGGCGACGTCGACCGCGGCCGGCGCGTCCGCCGCCGCCCCTGGGCATGTGTTCACGGTCGCCTGGACGATCTACGCGGGCTGGATGCCGTGGCCCTACGCGGGCAACGCCGGCATCGTTAAGAAGTGGGCCGACAAGTATGGCGTCAAGATCAAGGTCGTTCAGGTGAACGACTACGTCGAATCCCTCAATCAGTTCAGCGCCGGCAAAGTCGACGCCGTCACCTCGACCACCATGGACGCCCTGACCGTGCCCGCCGCCGGCGGCCGCGACTCGACCGTGCTGATGATCGGCGATTATTCCAACGGCAACGACGGGGTCATCCTCAAGGGCGCCGACAAGATGACCGATATCAAAGGCCGCCCGGTCAACCTCGTCGAGAACTCCGTCTCCCACTATCTGCTGGCCCGCGGCCTCGAGCTGTCGGGCCTCAAGCTGGCGGACGTGAAGACCATCAACACGTCGGACGCCGACATCGTCGCCGCCTTCAACGCGCCGCAGACGACCGCCCTGGTGACGTGGAATCCCCAGCTCTCGGAGGTCAAGAAACTGCCCGGCGCGCACGAGGTGTTCGACTCCTCCAAGATCCCCGGCGAGATCCTGGATACGCTGATCATCGACACGGCGACCCTCAAGGCGAATCCCGCCCTCGGCAAAGCGCTCACGGGGATCTGGTACGAGACGCTTGCCCTGATGAGCCGCGACGATGACGCCGGCCGCGCCGCGCGCGCATCGATGGCCAAGCTATCGGGGACCGACCTGGCCGGCTTCGAGTCGCAGCTGAAGACGACGCATCTCTACACCGACCCGAAACAGGCCGAGGTCTATGAGATCGATCCGGCGCTGGTCACGGCCACCGACCGCGTTCGCCACTTCAGCTTCGACCATGGCCTGTTCGGCCAGGCCGCGCGCTCGGTCGACGACATCGGCATCGCCTTCCCGGGCGGCAGGACGCTCGGCTCTTCGAAGAACGTCAAGCTGCGGTTCGACCCGACCTACATGGCGCTGGCCGCCGACGGGAAGCTCTGAGCCGCCGCTGCGGTTAGGCCCTAGGAGCGCCTCATGCGCCGCCTGCTGAATGTTCGGCCCGACGGGGGCGCGAGGCTGCTGCTAGGTCTCGCGCCGCTGATCGCCATCGTTCTGATCTATCTGTTGGCCTCGACCGCGCGCCATGCGGCCAACCCCAGCGACAAGCTGCTGCCGACCCTGGCCGCCATGGCCGAGCAGATGCGGATCATGGCCTTCCAGGTCGACCCCCAGACCGGCGCCATACCGCTCTGGCAGGATACGGCCGCGAGCCTGCGGCGCCTGGGGCTTGGCCTATCGATCGCCACGGCCACGACACTCATCCTCGGACTGCTGATCGGCCTGCTGCCACTGGTCCGGGCCACGCTCGGGCCGCTGATCTCGGCTATCGCCGTCATCCCGCCGATCGCGGTGCTGCCGATCCTGTTCATCACCTTCGGCCTGGGCGAAACCGCCAAGGTGGTGCTGATCGTGGTGGGGGTCACCCCGTTCATGGTCCGGGACCTGGCCAGCCACATCGGCGCGATCCCCGAGGAACAGATCGTCAAGGCCCAGACCTTGGGCGCCAGCACCTGGCAGATCGCGCTCAGGGTCGCCCTGCCCCAGGCGATGCCGCGCCTGCTCGAATGCCTGCGCCTCTCGCTCGGGCCGGCCTGGGTGTTCCTGATTTCGGCCGAGGCGATCGCCTCGGATGTAGGTCTGGGCTACCGGATCTTCCTGGTGAGACGCTACCTCGCCATGGACATCATCCTGCCCTACGTCGCCTGGACGGCCCTGCTGGCGGTCTCGTTCGACATGCTGCTGCTGACCCTCAGCCGCAGGGCCTATCCCTGGGCGCACGGACGGCGCGCGCCATGACCGCGCTGCTCGCCTTTGACAACGTCTGGCTGGAATACGGCGAGCGGATCGTGCTGGAGAAGGTGTCGCTGTCGGTGGCGCAGGGCGCCTTCGTGTCCATCGTCGGTCCCTCCGGGGCCGGCAAGAGCACGTTCCTGCGCCTGGTGCTGGGCCAGGAGCGACCGACGCGCGGCGCCATCCGACTGGACGGCGCCCCGCTACGGTCTGAGCCGGGACGCGACCGTGGCGTGGTGTTCCAGCGCTACTCGGTGTTTCCGCACCTGACGACCCTGGAGAACGTGCTTTTCGGCCTCGACTGCGAAGGCGCCGCCGTCAGCGGCCGGCTTTGGGGGGCCAAACGACGCGCCGGCCTCGAACGGGCGCGCGAACTTCTGTCGGCGGTGGGCCTCAGCGGCTCCCAGGACGTCTATCCGGCCCAGCTCTCCGGCGGCATGCAGCAGCGCGTGGCCATCGCCCAGGCCCTGATCACCCGCCCGCGCATCCTGCTGCTCGACGAGCCCTTCGGCGCGCTGGACCCGGGCGTGCGGCTCGACATGCACGACCTGATCACCAGCCTGTGGCGTGAGCACCAGCTGACCATCCTGATGGTCACCCACGACATCCGCGAGGCGTTCAAGCTCGGCACGCGGGTCCTGGCCTTCGACAAGCGCCGGCACGATCCGCATGCGCCGCATCGCTATGGCTCGACCGCGGTCTATGACGTGCCGCTGGACCGCAAGGCGAAGGCCGCGCCTGCGGCCCAGGAATTGGCGGCCGCCTACCCAGAGCTGGCTACGCCCGGGCGTTGATGTAGGCGCGCCACCCGCCGAGAGCGGTGATGTCCTCCGCGCCGGCGAGGGCGCGGGGTTCGGCGACGAACCCCTTCACCTCGGTCCCGTCATCCAGAGTCACCGTGCCGATGGCGAGCGGCGGGGGGACCTCGGCGACGAAGCTGCCGAACGCTTCCATCGCCAATTCGTAGACCTCGACCTCGATCGCGGCGCCGCCTTCGCCCACATGCGCGAGCGCCGGCTTGGGCGGAACCGTGGCGGCCATGGCGTAGAGCCGGTAAAGGGGTGCCGTGCGGCAACGCTTGGCGAGCGTGGCGTCGCGCGAGGTGAGCTGCCAGTGCAGCGGCATGCCGCCCAGGTGGGCGCCGACCACGGCCAGTTTCACCGTGGCTTTGACGCCGGCCGTATCGAGCGGCGGGGTTTGCGGCATCGGGGCGATCTCCTCATATCGACGCGCCAGGGCGAGCAGGCGGCGGTCAGCCCAGGCAGGACCGATCAGGGTCACGCCGAAAGCCGTGGCGTTGTCGCGAAAGCCGGCCGGGACGGCGATTGCGCTCATGTCCAGAAGGTTCACGAAATTGGTGTAGCGGCCGAGGTTGGCGTTCAGGGCCAGCGGCTCGGCCAGCACCTCGCCGATCCGGTAGGTCGTCCCCGTGGTCGGGAGTAGCAGCACGTCGGCTGTCTCCCACAGAGCCTCGGCCTCGCGCCGATACGCCGCCAGTTGATACTCGGCCTTGAACACGTCCACGGCCGAGAGCGACCAGCCTCCCTGCAGGATGCCGCGCACCACCGGATGCAGGACGCCGGGCCGGGCGCGCAGGAGATCCTCGACCACGGCGGTGCGCTCGGCGACCCACGGGCCTTGGTAGAGCAGGTCGCCGGCCGCCAGGAGCGGAGCGATGTCGACCTCCACAAGCCGGCCGCCCATCGCCGCGACGCGCGCCTCCGCCCGCTGGAACAGACGCGCCGCCTGGGCGTCGGAAAACCATTCGACCTGGTCGGCCCGAGGCACGGCGCAGCGAAACGCGGGCGCGTCGCCGCTTTCGTCGTCCACGGGGCAGCGCCGGGAGTACGGATCCTCGCGGTCGAAACCCGCCTCGACCGAATCCACGCGTGCGGCGTCTGCCGCACTCCCGGCGAGGACGGTGACGCAGTCGAGGGTCCGGCAGGCGGGGACGACACCGCGCGTGCTCCAGCGGCCCTTGGTCGGTTTCAGTCCGACCAGATGGTTGAACGCCGCCGGAACCCGGCCGGAGCCGGCGGTGTCCGTCCCTAGCGCGAAGGCGACGAGCCCCGCGGCAACCGCCGCCGCAGAGCCCGAGCTGGAGCCGCCGCTGATATACGCCCGGTTGTAGACGCACGCGCACGCGCCGTAGGGGCTGCGCGTTCCCACCAGGCCGGTGGCGAACTGATCGAGGTTCGTCTTGCCGATCAGCACCGCACCGGCGTCCAGCAGCCGCTCCACGACCGGGGCGGTGTCAGCGGCGACGTAGGCGAAGGCAGCACAGGCCGCCGTCGTCGTCCGCCCGGCGACATCGATGTTGTCCTTGACCGCGAAGGGGACCCCGGCGAGCGGCAGGGCCTCTCCGGCCCGCGCCCGGGCGCTGACCTCCCTGGCGCGCCACAGCACGGCCTCGGGCTCGATGCGGTCGATCCACACCGCCGGCTGAATCGCTTCATAGGCGGCCACGCGTTCCAGCACATCGCGCGCGAGCGCCTCGGCGTCGCATCGTCCCGAGGCGACCTCGCCGGCGATGGCGGTGACGGACAGGCGCTGGAAGTCGGACACCGCGGCGCTCATCCGACGGCCAGTGCGATAAGCGCCGCGCCGGCGGCCACCGGCTGGCCCTCGCGGACGTAGACCCGCGTGACCTCCCCGGCGGCGGGGCTGTTCACCGCGCACTCGGCCTTCATCGCCTCGATCACGGCGATCACCTCGCCCTTGGCGACGCGGTCGCCGGGCTGGACAAGCAGCTTCCACAGGCTGCCGCCGAGCGGGGCCTCGACGAGTTCCGACCCGGGCGGCGCGGTGATCGCCGGGGCGTCGGCCTCCAGGACGACGGTGTGCGACAGCGCCTCGACGCGCGCGAATTCACCGTTACGCTCCCAGGCGGCGCGCTCGGCGTCGAACGCGGCGCGCCGACCCGCCTCGAACGCGTCGATCTCGGCGCGATGCGCGGCCAGGAAGGCGCGATGATCGTTGAGCCGGAACGTCTCATGCTCGATGTGAATCTCGCGTCGGCCGAGCGGAAAGTCGCGCCGCCACGCGGTCAACTCGTCGTGGCTGACCGGGAAGAAGCGGATCTGGTCGAAGAACCGCAGAAGCCACGGCTTGCCGTCGGTGAAGGCGGAGGTCTGGCGCCAAGTGTTCCACACGTGGATCGTGCGGCCGAACAGCTGATAGCCGCCCGGTCCCTCCATGCCGTAGATACACATGTAGGCCCCGCCGATCCCCACTACGTTGGGCGGCGTCCAGGTGCGGGCCGGATTGTATTTGGTGGTCACCAGCCGGTGACGCGGATCGATTGGCGTGGCCACCGGCCCGCCCAGGTAGACGTCCCCCAGGCCCATCACGAGATAGCGCGCATCGAAGACGATCCGGCGCACGTCGTCGGCCGAGGCCAGGCCGTTGATCCGGCGAATGAATTCGATGTTGTCCGGACACCAGGGCGCATCGTCGCGCACCGATTGCATGTACTTCTCGATCGTCTCGCGCACCGCCGGATCGTTCCAGCTGAGCGGCAGGTGGACGACGCGGGAGGGAATCTCGATGTCATCCAGGCCGGCCAGCCGCTCTTCGGCGGCCGTCAGTTCGGAAAGCAGCCGCTCCTGGCTCAGAACCCGCGCGTCGTAATGCACCTGCAGCGAGCGGATGCCCGGCGTGATGTCGATGACGCCCGGCAGGGCCCGCGACTGCAGATCGATCATCAGCGCATGCACGCGCAGGCGCAGTTCGATGTCCAGGATGATCGGGCCGTATTCCACCAGGAGGTTGCGATCGCCCTGCCGGCGATAGACCACGCGGGGCCGGACGCCGGCCGCCGGGATCTGGTGGAGGATGGGACTCTCGCCACCCTCGGACAGGGGCGAGGCGGGAGCGCATGCCGGGGAGGGATCGGACCGCCGGAGCGCACCCAGCGTGGCGACCATCGCGTCCTGCTCGCGCTCGGCGCCTCTGGCCGCCGCGTCGTCCACCACCTCCAGCCGCACGGTGTCGCCGGGCGCGAGCTGGCCCATCTTCCACAGGTCGGCCTGGATGATCACAAAGGGGCACACGAAGCCGCCCAGGGATGGGCCGTCGGGGCCCAGGATGATTGGCATGTCGCCGGTGAAGTCGATCGCGCCGACGGCGTAGGCGTTATCGTGGATGTTGGAGGGGTGAAGGCCCGCCTCGCCGCCATCGCGCCTGGCCCATTCGGGCTTGGGTCCGATCAGCCGCACGCCGGTGCGATTGGAGTTGTAGTGCACGCTCCAGTCAGCGCCGCAGATCACGGCCATGTCGGCCGGCGTGAAAAAGTCGGGGGAACCGTGCGGCCCTGCCAAGACGCGCAGGCGCCAGGCGCGCGTCAAAGTCGGCCATGGCGCGTCTGGCCTCGCCGCCTCGGCCCCGCCCTGGCCTGAAGCGGCCAGGTGCAACACGTCGCCCGCCGCCAGCGCTCGACCGGCGTGACCACCGAATCCCCCCAGGGTGAAGGCCGCCGCGCTGCCGAGATAGGCCGGCGCCTGCAAGCCGCCGGCGACCAGCAGATAGCCTCTCCAGCCCGGCCCGGTGACACGTCCGATCTTCAGCACCTGACCGGCGCGGGCGAGGACCGGCTGGTAGGTCTCAACCGGCGCGTCATCGAGATGGGCGCCGAAGTCCGCCCCGGAGAGGCACACCAGGCGGTCGCTGTTGAAACGCAGCGTGGGCCCGGCCGCCGCGAATTCCAGACCGGCCGCGCCCTCGTCGTTGGCCAGCAGCCGGTTGCCCATCCGGAACGCCAGGGCGTCCATCGGACCGGATGGCGGCACGCCGACGTCCCAGTAGCCCAGCCGGCCCGGATGATCCTGGAGGGTCGTGGTCGGGCCGCCGCTGATGACCGACAGGGTGGCAGGATGGTGGGCGATCCGCGCCAGCACGCCGGTGGAGACGTCGCCCGAGACGAAGGGATCGCTGGCGGCGACCTCGCGCAGCCACTCCAGATTGGTCTCGATCCCGGAGAGGCGGGTCGCGGCGAGGGCGTCCTGAAGCGCAGCGACGGCCGCGGGCCGATCGGGCGCCGACACGATCAGCTTGGCCAGCAACGGATCGTAGTGCGAGCTCACCTCATCGCCGCCGACGACCCAGGTCTCGACGCGCGCGTCACTTGGGAAAACGACCTCGGTCAGGCGTCCGGCGCTGGGGCGGTAGTCTTCGGCGGGGTCCTCGGCATAGAGGCGCGCCTGGATCGACGCCCCCGTGGCGCGCGCGTCCCACTCGCGCAGGAAGACGTAGTCGCCCGCGGCGCCGCGGATCATCCATTCCACCAGATCGACGCCTGTGACCGCCTCGGTGACCCCATGCTCGACCTGGAGACGTGTATTGACCTCCAGGAACGAGAGCGCATCCGACGCCTGGTCGTAGAGGAACTCGACCGTGCCCGCCGACCGATAGCTCACGGCGCGGCCGAGCCGGACAGCTGCGCCCATCATCATGGCGCGCGTCTGCGCCGGCAGATTGGGGGCGGGCGTCTCCTCGATCACCTTCTGGTTGCGCCTCTGCAGCGAGCAGTCCCGTTCGCCCAAGGCGACGACGGTTCCGGCCCCGTCGCCGAAGATCTGCACCTCGAGGTGGCGGGCGACGCGGACGAACCGCTCGAGAAATACGCCGCCATCGGCGAAGTGGCTCTGCGCCAGGCGCCGCACGGCGGCGAATCCGACGCGAACGGCGCCGTCGTCCTCGCACATGCGCATGCCGATGCCCCCGCCGCCGGCCGTCGCCTTGAGGATCACCGGGTAGCCGACGGCGCGCGCCGCTTCGACCGCCTCATCCGCCGTGGCCAGGAGTTCGGCGCCCGCCGCCAGCGGCAGGCCGTGCTCGGCGGCGAGCGAGCGCGCCACATGCTTGAGGCCGAACGCGCGGATGTTGGCCGGCGTCGGGCCGATGAAGACGACGCCGGCGCGCTCGCACGCCTCGGCGAAGTCCGCATTCTCGGAGAGAAATCCGTAGCCTGGATGAATAGCTTCGGCCCCGGCGTGCTTGGCCGCGGCGAGCACGGCGGCCGCGTCGAGGTAACTGAGCGCGGCCGGGGCCGGGCCGAGGCGGATGGCTTCATCGGCGCCCGAGACGTGCAGCGATCCGGCGTCGGCGTCGCTGAACACCGCGACCGAGCCCACGCCCATGCGCCGCAGGGTGCGGATGATCCGACAGGCGATGACGCCGCGGTTGGCGATCAGCACCTTGCGGAACACGCGCCCTCCATGAGTTCGGTGGAAGGCGAGGGTGCGCGCACGGCGCTCCGCTGGAGCCCCCTACCCCGGCTTCGCCGGTACTTCCCCCAGGGGGGGAAGAGAGGCGCCAGGCCTGCGGCGCCAACGCCAACCTCTCTCCCCCCCTTGGGGGGAGTACGCCCAAAGGGCGGCAGGGGGGCTCCAGCGGAGTGCGGTTCGGCGGCGGGCACGACGCGGAAAACGGCCGCGCGGCGCCGGGTGGGGGGGATCAAGCGGCGATGATCATGCGCACCGGCGTCGGATTGAAGCCGTTGCAGGGGTTGTTGATCTGCGGGCAGTTCGAGACCACGACCACCACGTCCATCTCTGCCCTCAGGTCCAGATGCAAACCCGGCGCCGAGATGCCGTCGACGATGCCGAGCGCGCCGTCCGCCTCGACCGGCACGTTCATGAACCAGTTCACGTTCGAGACGATGTCGCGCTTGTTGCGGCCATAGTCTGCGTTGGCGAGCAGGAAGTTGTCGACGCATGCGTGCTGGGCTTTGGTGTGATGGCCGTAGCGGAGCGTGTTGGATTCGCAGCTGCAGGCGCCGCCGATGGTGTCGTGATAGGCGACCGCGGTCGAGGTCAGGGTCATCATCGGCGCGCCCTCGTTGGAGAGCAGCACCGCGCCCACACGAAGATAGATGTTCTGCTGGGCTGCGATCGTGTCCTGCGCGCTGTAGCGCTCGGCGTCGTCGGCAACGCTGTAGACGAGGAAGTCCACCGCCTGGTTGCCTTCCAGGTCGATGATCCGCAGCGTCTCGCCCGCCCTGACGACATGGGTCCATGGCGCGCGCGCCGGGACGATCTCGTCGCAGACAACCTCACCCGCCAGATTGATCAGGGCCTGGCTCATCATTCCCCTCAGCGCGCGTAATAGTCTTCGACGTTCAGGAAGGCCCGTCGGCCTTCCGGCGTCGCATTCCGGATCGCATCGTCGCTGGGCGTCGGCGGCCCTCGCCAGGCGGTAACCCGGACCGGCGTCAGCGCATAGTCCGGCCTCGGGTCGAGCACGTGCGGACAGCTGGCGAGCACCAGGAGCACGTTCATTTCGGCCCGCAGGGTCACCTGGCGACCCGGCGAAAACGGCCCGACGCGTACGGCCGTCGAGCCGTCCACGCCGATGTGCACCGGCTTGAACCAGTTCAGGCAGGGGTGAACGTCCTTACGGCCGAGCCCGTGCTTGGCCAGCGCGATGGTGAAGCGGTCGCGGGCGTTGGGGTGGGCGCCGTGGTTGAATCCGTCGCCGTAGCGTCGGGCGTTGGATCGCCGGTTCGATGCCCCGCAGAAGGCGTCATGGCCCTCGCTGGTGTCTTCGAGGAGGCTGAGCATGACCCGCCCCATGTCCGAGAGCACCACGCTGCCCTCGCCCAGGTAGGCGTTCCACTGCACCTTGACGGTGTCGGCGACGTTCAGCCGCTCCACCGGGTTATCGGCGTTGAACACGAGCATGGAGACGTGGGCGTCGCCGCGCACATCGGTGAGCCGCAGGCGCGCGCCGCGATCGATGCGCCGTGTCGCATAGCCCCCCGCGGCGAGCGTCTCCTCCCAGATGACGAGATCGGCGGTCACACCCAGCGGCAGATCGACGGCGTCGGACGCGGGAAGGGTCGGCATCGCCTCGACCCGCGTCCCGGCCATGGCGCGGGCGTGATCGCGCGCGCCGAAGGGGCTGTCGGTAGCGATCTCGCCCATCAGCCGACTCCAGCCGTCAGGAGTGGACCCTGCGCTTCCACGGCGCCGTGGGCGTGCAACGGCGGCAGGAGCGCCGTCGTGGCGACCAGCTTGATCTGCTGGACCCCTCGAATCTTGCGCAGGTCGTCGCACAGGCCGCGCAGCCGCTCGGCCGGCCCCTGGACCAGCAGGACCTCCAGCGACTGGTCGTCCTCCAGGAAGACGTGCTGCGATGAGATCACCTCCTTCAGATAGGTGAGCTGCGTCTGCGCCAGGGCGTGGCGCACGCGGCCGCTCTCGGCCCGATAGATCAGGGTGATGGTTCCCGCGATGACGCCCCCCACCTGCGTCTCGCCGTGGTCGGCGAGTTCATGGCGGATGAGTTCCGAGATCGTCTGCGAGCGATTTGGCAGACGCCGCTGGGCGATCATCGTGTCGAGCCGCGCCAGCAGATCGGCCGACAAGCTGACGCTCAAGCGCGCGAGGTGTGACGGTTCCTGGTCCATGACTCGGCTGCTGAAATGTTACGAATCCGCGCGAACTTATTATTGAGAGCCGTGGGCGCCCTTGTCCAGCGGCGCCGATCCGAACGTCCGGGGAGCCCGGTTCCGAGCGCCGTGAGTATTACGAACTCGTCGGTTCGTAATAACCCCCTCGGGCGGGAGGGCCACAAAGACCCGTCAGCCGTCATTTTGGGCGCCCCAGCTCGCCCGAGGCGGGCCGGTGATCACCGCGCAAGCGCCTGTTCCCCGCGACCGGGCGCGACGCTACGATGGCGGCCGGGGGGAGCGCTCATGATCATCCGCGCCGTGCTGTTGACCTTCGTGCTCGCCGCCACTGCGGCAGGGGCGCAGGCGGCTGAGCAGGATCATTGGGCCGTCAGAGGCCTCGATCGTCCGGCGCGGCTCATTATCGATCATTGGGGCGTGCCCCACATCTTCGCGGCCAGCGAGCGCGACGCCTTCTTCCTCCAGGGCTACAACGCCGCGCGCGATCGGCTGTGGCAGATCGACCTGTGGCGCAAGCGGGGGCTGGGCCTGCTGTCGGCCAGTTTCGGGCCGGCCTATGTGGCGCAGGATCGGGCGGCGCGCCTGTTTCTCTATCGCGGCGACATGGGCGCCGAGTGGGCGGCCTATGCGCCCAGCGCCCGCAGCGCGGTGGAGGCGTTCACGGCGGGGGTCAACGCCTACGTCGACGAGGTGAAGCGAGGGGTCAAACCCCTGCCCGTGGAGTTCGGCCTCACCGGCTCGTCGCCGGAAATCTGGCGGCCGGAGGACGTGGTGCGCATCCGCAGCCACGCCCTCATCTCCAACCTGACCTCGGAAGTGGCGCGCTCGCAGGTGGCGTGTGCGGCTGGCGTCGAGGCCGATGCGCTGCGCCGCAAGCTGGAGCCGCCGCACGCCCTGGCCATTCCGACCGGGCTCGACCCCTGCGCGGTCACGCCAGATGTGCTGAGCGACTATGTGCTGGGCACGAAGCCGGTGGCGTTCTCTCGGGAAACCAAGAAAGTCGCGACCGTCGAGCTTGCGGCCCTCGAAGCCACCGAGGCGGCCGAAGGGTCCAACAACTGGGTGGTCGCGCCCTCGCGCACCGCAACCGGCCGGCCGCTGCTCGCCAACGATCCGCACCGGCCGCTGGGAACACCCTCACTTCGCTATGTGGTGCAGCTGAGCGCGCCGGGGCTGTCGATCGTCGGCGCGGGCGAGCCCGCAGCGCCGGGCGTGTCGCTCGGCCACAACGACAAGGCCGCGTTCGGCATCACCATCTTCCCGATCGATCAGCAGGACCTCTACGTCTACGCCCTCAATCCGGCGAACCTCGACCAGTACCGCTACGGCGACGGCTGGGAGAAGATGACCGTGTTGCGCGAGACGGTGCCGGTAAAGGGTGAGGCGGCGCGCGAGATCGAGCTGCGCTTCACCCGGCATGGGCCGGTCCTGGACTACGATCCGGCGCACGCACGCGCCTTCGCCCTGCGCTCGGTGTGGGCCGAGCCTGGCGCCTCCGCCTACTTCCAGAGCTCCTGGCTGTGGCACGCCCGCGCCTGGGGCGATTTCGTCGCCGCCCACGACCATTGGGGTGCGCCGGCGCTCAACCTGGTCTGGGCGGACACCGCCGGCAACATCGGCTGGGCAGGCTCCGGATCGACGCCGATCCGGCCGAACTGGGACGGGCTCATGCCCGTGCCCGGAGACGGCCGCTACGAGTGGCGCGGCTTCCTTGGCGGCGGTGACCTGCCGAGCATCCTCAACCCCGCCAAAGGCTGGTTCGCCACGGCCAACGCGATGAACCTGCCGGCCGGCTATCCGGACGAGGCCCGCAAGGTCTCGTTCGAGTGGAACGACCGCTCACGCCTCACCCGCATCGAGGAGGTGCTCGCGGCCGACGCCAAGGTGAGCGTGGCCGATTGCATGGCCCTGCAGACCGACACCCACAACGCCAATGCGCGACGCCTGCTGGCGCTCCTGGCGCCCCTGTCATCGCCGGACCCGCGCACCGCGCGAGCGCTGGCCCTGCTGAAGGCCTGGGACGCCGACGAGCGCGCCGACAGCGCCGCTGCGGCCATCTTCGAGGTCTGGGCGCTCAAGCACCTGGGAAAGGGCGTCGTCGAGCGTGTGACGCCGCCCGCGGCGCAGGGCGCGGTCGGGTGGGGATCGCTGGACGCCGTGATCGGCTACGTCGAACACCCCGACGCCCGGCTGGGGGCAGATCCGGCCGCGGCCCGGGACCGCCTGCTCCTGGCCACCCTGCGCCCGGCGCTGGATGAACTCGACGCCGCGCTCGGCCCGGACATGGCGAAGTGGTCGTGGGGACGGCTGCACCACGCCACCTTCACGCCGGCCATCGCCGCGATCGCCGATCCGCCCCTCGCCGCGCGCCTGACCCTGGGGCCGATCCCGCTGCCCGGCGGGGCGTGGACGCCGAGGGCCGCGACCTGGGATCTGGCGACGTTCAACACCCTCAGCGGCGCCTCGGTGCGCATGGTCATCGACGTGGGCGCCTGGGACAATTCCAAGGTGGTGAACACGCCCGGCGAATCCGGCGACCCGGCAAGCCCGCACTATGGGGATCTCTTCCCGATCTGGGCGTCGGGCGGCTATTTGCCCCTGCTATACTCGAAGGCCGCGGTCGAGGCGGCGGCGGAACGGGTGATCGAACTGGCGCCGGCGAGCGGCGGAAAGGAATGAGCATGCGTGTCAACCGGCGGGAAATCATCGCGGCTTCGGGGGCCGCAGCGGCGATGAGCGCGCTTCCCGGCGCCCTGAGCGCGCAGGCGGCGATCCCGCCCGCGCCGGTGGCCCGGGTGCAGGTGGTGGAAGACACCTACTTCGGCGAAACCCTGCGTGACCCCTATCGCTGGATGGAGAACCCCAAGGACCCCGACTGGCTGCCGTTCCTCAAGGGCCAGAACGCACACACACGCGCGATCCTCGACCGGCTCCCGGGGCGCGGGGCGCTGCTCGCGCGGATCCAGCAGCTCTCCGGCGAGGCCGTCAGCACCACCCGCCTCCAGCGCGCCGGGGGCAAGCTGTTCTTCCAGCAGCGGCCGCTGGGGGCCGACAACTACAAGCTGTTCGTGCGCGAGAACGGCGCCGATCGCATCCTGGTCGACCCCACGGCGCTGAGCGGAGCTGCCAGCCACGTCTCGCTCGACTGGTGGCGCGCCTCGCCCGACGGATCCCTGGTGGTCTACGGCCTCTCCAAGGACGGGAGCGAGGATTCCCTTCTGCACATCATGCGGGTTGCGGACGGGACCGATCTGCCCGAGCGCATCCCCAACACCCAGGGGGCCGATCCCCAATGGCTGGACGACGAATCCGGCTTCTTCTACACCCAGCTCACCGGCGCGGTGGGTACGCCCGAGCGCTTCCTCGACGCCCAGGCGCGGTTCCACCGCCTGGGTTCGGATCCAGCCTCCGACCCTGTCCTGATGAAGCGCGGCTTGGCGCCGGACGTCGTTTACGATCGCATTCAATCGCCGCAGATCGCCACCTTCCCCGGCGCGCGCCACGCCGTGCTGTTCCTCGCCGACGTCAGGCCCGAAGCGCGAGTGCTGATCGCGCCCCTGGCCGACGCGGTCGCCGGGCGCGCCCATTGGACGCAGATCGCCGGCTTCGAGGACGAGATCACCGGCGTCGAACTCAACGGCGACGAGCTTTACCTGCTGGCCAACAAGGGCTTTCCACGCGGGCGCATCCTCAAGACCAGCGCCGACACCCCAAGCCTCGCCGGCGCCGTCGAGGTCACGCCCCAGGGCGCCCTCGTGATCGAGGATTTCGAACGCGCCAGGGACGGGCTCTACCTGCGCATCATGGACGGCGGCGTGAGCCGGCTGCGCCGACTTGCCTGGGACGGGCGCGTGACCGACGTGCCGCTGCCGTTCGACGGCACGATCCGTGGCCTGTTCGCCAACGCCGCGGAGGACGGGGCGCTCATTACGCTGACCGGCTGGCTGACCTCCGACGGGGTGTGGTCGGTGAGCGCGAGCGGCGTGGTCGCCGACACCGGCGTGACGCCCCGCACCGCCATCGACGTCAGCGCCTACGAGACGCGCCGCTTCTTCGCCACCGTGCGCGACGGGGTGAAGGTGCCCTATACGCTGATCTACAGAAAGGGCCTGGCTCTGGACGGGCGGACCCCGGCGTGGATCTCCGCCTACGGTTCGTACGGCGCGGCCGCCTACACGCCGGCCTTCGCCGGCCGCACGCTCGCGCTGATCGACGCCGGCTTCATCGTCGGCTACGCCAATGTGCGCGGCGGCGGCGAATACGGCCGCGAGTGGCACAAGGCCGGACAGCTCACCAACAAGCCCAACACCTGGCGCGACCTGATCGACGTCTGCCAGGACATCTGCGCCAAGGGCTACACCGCGCCCCCGCGCCTCGCCATCGGTGGCCGATCCGCTGGCGGCATCACCGTCGGCCGGGCCATGACCGAGCGGCCCGATCTGTTCGCCGCCGTCATCGACGGCGTCGGCTGGTCCAACCCGCTGCGCTACGTCTCCGAGCAGGATAGCTACGGCGAAGAGCCCGAATGGGGCGCCATCAGCGAAGAAGCCGGCTACCGCGCGCTCAAGACCATCGACTCCTACCAGGCGGTGAAGGACGGGACGCCCTACCCGGCCGTCCTGCTCACCACCGGGGTCACCGACCCGCGGGTGGGGCCCTTCCACGTGGCCAAGATGACCGCGCGCCTGCAGGCGGCGACCAGTTCGGGCAAGCCGATCCTGCTGCGCGTCGACTACGATGCCGGCCACGGCATCGGCTCGACCCGCGCCCAGCAGGACCGCGAAGCCGCCGACACCTACGCCTTCCTCCTCTGGCAGACCGGCGTCAAAGGCCGCGCCCCGGCGGCGTAAACCGCGTGTCTGGGGAAGCCCGTGAAGCAGGAGTGAGCCGCATGACCGATATCCGCGCCCTCACCTTCGACGTCTTTGGCACGGTCGTCGACTGGCGCACCGGTGTGGCGCGGGAGGCGGCGGCGGTGCTGGGGCCGAAGGGCCAGGCCCTGGACTGGCTGGCGTTCGCCGATCGCTGGCGCGCGCAGTATGCGCCGGCCATGGAGCGGGTGAGCCGGGGCCAGCGGCCGTTTGTGATCCTCGACGAGATGCATTGGGAGAACCTGCTGGAGCTGCTGAGGCAGGAGCGGATCGAGGGCCTCTCCGATGCCGAGATCGAGGATCTCACCCACGCCTGGCACCGGCTGGACCCGTGGCCCGACGTGGTCGACGGCCTGACCCGCCTGAAGCGCCGCTTCGTCCTGGCCACGCTCTCCAACGGCAACATCGCCCTGATGGTGAATATGGCCAAGCGCGCCGGCCTGCCGTGGGACGTGATCCTGGGGGCCGAGGTCGCGCGCGCCTACAAGCCGACGCCGCTGGCCTACGACTTCGCCGCCAGCGCCCTGCAGCTGGCCCCGGCCCAATGCCTGATGGTGGCCGCCCACCCCGCGGACCTGCGCGCGGCGGCGGAGCGCGGCTTCCGCACGGCGTACGTCCACCGGCCGCACGAGTTCGGGGCGGCGGAGATGCCGTGGCCGACGGATGGGTTCGACTACAAGGTGGGGAACTTTCTGGAGTTGGCGGACAAGCTGGGGGCTTGAACATGGAAGTTGCGAGCGCCGTTCGCCACTTCGATGGGGTTGCTCAATGGGGAGCCGGCGCCTAAGCCGGGCGCGTCGATGGAGGAGATGGACATGAGCGCTCAGGACGGATTGGAGCTGCGGTCGCTAGTCACCGAGGATGGCTGGCTCAAGCTGTCGCTGGTGGCGGCGCCCATCCCCGAGCCTGGTCCGGACGAGGTGGTGGTCGAGGTGCAGGCGACGCCGATCAACCCGTCGGACCTCGGCCTGCTGACCGGGTCGGCGGACGTCGCCACGGCCACCGCGCAGGGGAGCGGCGCGCAGGCGGTGCTCACCGCCCGCATTCCGCCCGAGCGGATGCCGGTGATGGCGGCGCGGGTCGGCCAGTCGCTGCCGGTGGGCAACGAGGGCGCGGGCAAGGTGGTCTCGGCCGGCGCCTCGCCGCAGGCTCAGGCGCTGCTCGGCAAGACGGTCGCCATCCTGGGCGGAGCCATGTACGCGCGCTTCCGCAAGATCCGGGCCGAGGACTGCCTGATCCTGCCCGCCGACGCCACCGCCGCCGACGGCGCGTCCTGCTTCGTCAATCCGCTGACCACCCTGGGAATGATCGGCACCATGAAGGCCGACGGCCACACCGCCATCGTGCATACGGCGGCGGCGTCCAACCTCGGCCAGATGCTCAACCGCCTGTGCATCGCCGACGGCATCGGCCTGGTCAATGTGGTGCGCAGCCCAGCCCAGGCCGAGATCCTGACGAAGGACGGCGCCCAGCACGTCGTCGACACCAGCGCGGCGAGTTTCAAGAACGACCTGCGCGTGGCGCTGGCGGCCACCGGCGCCACCCTGGTGTTCGACGCCATCGGCGGCGGACGCCTGGTCAGCGACATCCTGGCCAGCATGGAGATCGTCGCCAACGCCTCGGGCGCGGCCTACAACCGCTATGGCTCGACCACGTTCAAGCAGGCCTACATCTACGGCGCGCTCGACCTGCGGCCGACCGAGCTGATCCGCAGCTTCGGCTTCTCCTGGAGCGTCGGCGGCTGGCTGCTCACCCCGTTCCTGCTGAAGGCCGGCCCCGAGGAAACCGAGCGCCTGCGCCAGCGGGTGGTGACGGAGCTGAAGACCACCTTCGCCAGCCGCTACGCCCGCACCATCCCGCTGACCGCGGTGCTCGATCCCGACACGCTGCGCGAGTTCAGCCGCCGGGCCACAGGCGAGAAGTATCTGATCGACCCGAGCTTGGGAGGGTAGGCGCGGGCGGAGTGCGGCCTCAGTGCGCCTTCATCCAGATCATGGCGGTGTCGACGATCGCGGCTAGGACGTCGGCGTCCTTTTGGCCGGATTTGGCGGGGACGTGGAAGGCGTGGTCGGCTTGGGGGAAGAGGTCAAGGGTCGCTAGATCGAGGCCGGCGACGGTGGCCTGCAGGAGATCGAGCTGCGCCAGCGCGTCGTGGGTCCCCTGCAGGAACAGCATGGGGATGGTGACGGCGGCGAGATGGGCGGCGCGCTCCACCGAGGGCTTGCCGGCCGGGTGCAGGGGGAAGGCGAAGAAGACCAGGCCGCGCACGCCTTCGAGCGGGGCCGCGGCCTGCGCCTGCGAGGTCATGCGGCCGCCGAACGATTTGCCGCCGGCGAACAGCCGCGCCTCGCCGGCGAGGGTTCGCGCGTGGGCCACCGCCGCCCTCACCGCCTTCTGGGCGACGGCCGGCGGATCGACCCGCTTGCCGCCCCGCTGCATGTAGGGGAACTGATAGCGCAGGCTCGCCACCCCGCGCGCCTCCAGGCCGTCGGCGATAGCCGCCATCGACCGGTGCGTCATGCCGGCCCCCGCGCCGTGAGCCAGGACCAGGCAGGCGCTCGGCGCCGGCGGCGATTGCCACAGGCCGGAGACGGACTCCCCGTCGGCCACCGAAATCGACACCGGCTGCGTCGCCATGGCGCGACCATAGCCTGCCGCGGCCGCGGCGCCACGCCGTAACCGCCGCCGGCATGGACGATCATGGCGAGCATGTGCATGTTGCTTGGCAACGTCCCGCCGCGGATCAGGTCGCCAACACTTCCATGCCCACCGGGATTGCCGCCTATCGAGCCAAGCGGCGCTTCGGCGAGACGCCCGAGCCCAAGGGCGGCGCGGCGGTCCCGGACGAGCCGATCTTTGTCGTCCAGAAGCATCACGCCCGGCGCATGCACTACGACCTGCGCCTGCAGATCGGCGACGCCCTGAAGAGCTGGGCGGTGCCGGAGGGTCCGTGCCTGGATCCCAAGGTGCGCCGGTTCGCCAAGCAGGTCGAGGATCACCCGCTGGAGTACGCCAGCTTCGAGGGGCGCATCCCGGCCGGCAACTACGGGGCCGGCACGGTCATCGTCTGGGACCGCGGCGGCTGGGTGACCCTGGCCGATCCGGAGACGGCGCTGGCCGCAGGCGAGATCAAGTTCCGCCTCACCGGCGAGAAGCTGTCGGGCGGCTGGATGCTCAAGCGCCTGCCCGACGATCCGACCAACTGGCTGCTGATCAAGGAGCGCGACGTCGCCGCGCGCCCCCTGGCCGAGTACGATGTGCTCGTCGGGGCGCCCGACAGCGTGATCACCGGCCGCCCGGTCGACGAGCCGCCGCCTCCGCCGCGCAAGGCGGTGGCCCGCCCCAACGCGGCGAAGATCGCCGGCGCGCTCGCCTCGCCCATGCCCGCGCACTGGCGACCGCAGCTGGCCACCCCCGCCGACGCGCCGCCCACCAACCCGGGCTGGCTGCACGAGATCAAGTACGACGGCTATCGCACGCTGATCTTCGTCGAGGCGGGCGCGGTGCGGCTGATCACCCGCAACGGCCACGACTGGACCACGCGCTACGGCCGGCTCGCCAAGGCGTTCGAGACGCTGGCCTGCAAGAGCGCCATCCTCGACGGCGAGGTGGTCGTGCAGGATCCGCGCGGGATCACCTCGCTCGACCTGCTCGAGCGGGCGCTGTCCGAGCGCGAGACCCACGCCCTCACCTACTTCGCCTTCGATCTCTGCTACCTCGACGGCTATGACCTCAGCGCCGCGCGCCTGATCGACCGCAAGGGGGCGCTGGAAGGCCTGATCGGTCCGCTGCTCGGCGAGCGCTCGCCGGTGCAGCTGAGCGAGCACATCGAGGGCGACGGCGAGGCGCTGTTCGCCCAGGCCAGCCGGATGGGGCTGGAGGGCATCGTCTGCAAGAAGGCCGACGCCCGCTATGTGCAGGCGCGCTCGGCGAGCTGGCTGAAGGTCAAGCGCGTGGAGATCGGCGCGTTCGTGGTCATCGGCTTCATCGCCAACATGCCCGGCGCCGCCTCCTCGCTGATCCTCGCCGAGGACCGCGATGGCGAGCTGGTCTACGCCGGCCGGGTCGGCTCCGGCATCGGGGACGCCAGGGCCCGGGAGCTCTTCGCCACCTTGTCGCCGGCGAAACGCGCCTCGCCGGCGACGCCCAGCCCGCGCACGCCCGGCGCCCACTGGGTCGAGCCGCGCTGGACCGCCGAGATCGGCTACCGCAGCCGCTCGACGCAAGGCGCCCCGCGCGCGCCGGTGTTCATGGGCCTTGCCGAGCGGCAGAGCCCGCGCGCCGCTCGCTCGATCAAGCCCAAACTGGTGGGCGACCGTGACCTCGCCGCCGTGCAGCTGACCAATCCGGACCGGGAGATCTTCGCCGGCAGCGGCGTGACCAAGCTCGATCTGGCCATCTACTACGCGCGCGTCGGCGACTGGCTGCTGCCGGAGCTGCTGCGCCGGCCGGTGACCATGCTCCGCTGTCCCAGCGGCGACATCAAGGACTGCTTCTACCAGCGCCACGCCTTCGCGGGTTTGCCCGCCGGGGTGGAGACCATCGACCTGGCCGACGAGGAAGGCCGCGCCGCGTTCATCACCGTCACCGAGCCGAAGGGCTACCTCGCCCTGGCGCAGTTCGGGGCCATCGAGTTCCACCTGTGGGGCTGCCACGTGGACGACCCCGAGCATCCCGACCGGCTGATCATCGACCTCGACCCCGACGAGGCCCTGCCCTGGGCGCGGGTGTGCGACGGCGCCGAGATCCTGAAGGACCGGCTGCAGGCTATGGGCTTCGCGGTGTTTCTGCGCACCACCGGCGGCAAGGGGCTGCACCTGGTCATGGCCCTCAGCCCCGGCCACGACTGGAAGACCGTCAAGGGCTTCGCCGAGGCGTTCTCGCGCACGATGGCCGCGCAGGCGCCCGGCCTGTTCACCGCCGTATCGTCCAAGGAGCGGCGCAAGGGCCGGATATATCTCGATTATCTGCGCAATGGCCGGGGCGCGAGCGCGGTCGCCTCCTACTCGCTGCGCGCCCGTCCGGGCTTTCCCGTGGCCACCCCGATCGCCTGGAGCGAGCTGCGCAGACTCTCCGGCGGCGCCGCCTTCAACCGCGTCAACCTGCACGCGCGACTGGAGGGGCTGGCATCGGACCCCTGGAATGAGTTAGGATCAAGCGCCACCAAGATCACGCCGGCGCTGCAGCGTGATGTGGGCATGAAGACGTAAGGGGTGTCGGCATGGCTGGACGCGCGTCCTGGAAGGGTTACCTGAGACTGTCGCTGGTCTCGTGTCCCGTGAAGCTCTATCCGGCGACATCGTCCACCGCGGGCAAGATCTCGTTCAACCTTCTGCACAAGGACACGCTCAATCGCGTGCAGCAGAAGTACCATGATCCGGAGCTGGGCGAGATCGACCGCGCCGACCTGGTCAAGGGCTACCAGTTCGAGAAGGACAAATACGTCGTCGTCACCGGCGAGGAGCTCGACGAGATCGAGATCGAGTCGAGCAAGACCATCGACATCGACGGCTTCGTCGACGAGCGCGACATCGATTCGATCTATCTGGACTCGACCTACTACCTGGCCCCGGACGGCCCGATCGCCGAAGAGACGTTCAGCGTTATCCTCGAGGCGATGAAGCGCGCCGGCAAGGTGGCCATCGCCCGCATCGTGCTTTCCGGGCGCGAGCGCCTGGTCGCCATCGAGCCGATCACCGACGGCTTTCGGCTGATGACCCTGCGCTCGGCCAAGGAGGTGCGCGAGCCGGCCAGCGCGCTGGACAAGCTCAACGTCAAGTTCTCCGACGACATGCTGAGCATGGCCCAGCAGATCATCGCCCAGAAGGCGACCACGTTCGCCCCCGAGGCGTTCGAGGACCGCTACGAGGACGCGCTGCTCGCCCTGGTCAAGTCGAAGATCTCCGGTGGCCAGCCGGTGATCGCCAAGGCGCCCGAGCGCGGGAACGTGGTCAACCTGATGGATGCGCTGAGGCGCAGCATCCAGGAAGAGCGCCGGCCGCCGGCGCCCAGCCTGGTCAAGCCCGCCGCCTCCGCCGGCAAGGGCGCGAAGAAGGCGCCGGCGGCGGCGGTGGCCGAGCCGGCCAAGCCCGCGGCGCGGAGGAGGTCCGGCGCCGCCTGAGGCCATGGACCTTACCGATCGGGCGGTCGCCCTCTACGGCCGGTTTTCCCCAGGCGTGCGCGAGCGCCTGGCCGGCGACATCGCCCGCCGCGGCGGCCAGGTGGCGCGGGATCTGACCCGGCGCAGCCAGCTGCTGGTGGTCGGGGCGCTGGCGACCACGTTGATCGACAGCGGCGCGCTCGGCGCGCGCCTTGCCTCGGCAAGCGAGCGTGAGGTTCCGGTCTGGGGCGAGCGCGCCTTCTGCGCCAGTCTCGCCGGCAAGGGGGGGCCGGAACCGGCGACCCTGCCGCTGTCGACGGCGCTGGCCCAGACGCCGCTCACCGGCGACGACGTCCGGCTGCTGGCGGCGTTCGACCTCATCGCCCTCGACGCCGGGCGCTGCCGGTTCGGCGACGCGGCCACCCTGCGCACGGCCGGCGAGCTGCTGGAGGCCGGCCGCTCCCGCGCCGACGCGGTGCGCATCCTCACCCGGGCGCGCGATCTCGCCCCGCGCGGCCGCCACAAGATCGTCCTCACCGGCGCGGGCGAAGCCGCCCTGCAGTGGCAGGATGGTCTGACCACACTCGAGGGCCAGGGCTGTTTCGCGCTCGACGAGGACCACGCCAGCATCGATGACCTGTTCGAAGGCGCGGCGCTGGCGCAGGCCGCCGGCGATCTGGGCGAGGCCGCGCGCCTCTACGACCTGTGCGGCCGGGCCGACCGCGACGACGCCATCGCCCCGTACAACCTGGGCAACATCCGCCTGGCCCAGGCCCGGCAGGACGAAGCCGTGCTCGCCTATCAGCAGGCGCTGGCGCGCGATGCGAGCTTCGTCGAGGCGCGCTACAACCTCGCCCAGGCGCTGGAGGCGGCCGGCAAGGCCGACGCCGCCCGCGCCGAACTCGGCCGGGTGCTGGACGCCGATCCCGACCATCCCGACGCCCTGTTCAACCTCGCCCAGCTGCGCCTGCAGGCCGGCGAGATGCGCGCGGCCAAGGCCCTCTACGAACGCTACCTGGCCCTCAGCCCCCCCGACGCCTGGGCCGCCACGGCGCGCAAGGCGATCCTCTACTGCACGGCAAGCCTGCCGGCTTGAGCGGGCGGCGCCCGCCGCTCTCCGCTGGAGCCCCCTACCCGGCCTTCGCCGGTACTTCCCCCAGGGGGGGAAGAGAAAGATAGCAGCCGCCCGCACTACGCTTCTCTCCCCCCGTTGGAGGGAGTACGGCCGAAGGCCGGGTAGGGCGCTCCAGCGGCGTGTCACGCCCAAAACGCCCCTCTGCCGAGGGGGGTCGTCATGCCTCAGCGGTTGATCTCGATCGGCAACACTCACCGTTAATCACCGTAGATGCGGTGATCGAACGGCGCTCCCGGCCCCGGCGAACCGCGCTGTCGCTCGCGCCTCGCACCGTTAATCACCGTAGATGCGGTGATCGAACGGCGCCCCGGCCCCGGAGACCGCGCAGTCGCCCGCGCGTCGGACCGTTAAACACCGTAGATGCGGTGATCGAACGGCGCCCCGGCCCCGGAGACCGCGCTGTCGCCCGCGCGTCGGACCGTTAAACACCGTAGATGCGGTGATCGCCCCAGCTCCATGAGCGCGGCGCGGGAATCGTTGGCGGGCGGTGAACATTGCGCCTGGTGAGAAGGGGGTGAGAGCCGAAGTGTGGCAGGAAAAT
>Ga0302314_10001958_pt1 | contig 38476 bp, 27 predicted proteins | sample III_Palsa_N2_3_FD_200533 | JGI IMG/M metagenome (GOLD analysis project Ga0302314, IMG submission 200533) | Peat permafrost microbial communities from Stordalen Mire near Abisko, Sweden - III_Palsa_N2_3 | ecosystem: Environmental > Terrestrial > Soil > Palsa > Peat permafrost | place: Sweden...
TGGTGCGTACCGACGGCATGAGCTCGATCACTCGGTCGGCGGCGGCCCGGTCGACGGCGAAGTTGTCCTTGCCGTTCAAGTAGTAGTCGTACATCCGCGCGCTGTGCGGGACGCTGGTGTCCAGCTGCGGGGGCGCCCAGACGTCGGTGGCCCGGGGTGATTCGGGTCCGGTACTCCCGAGGTCCTCGTCCGGCATCAGTAACTCCCTCTCTGCACAAGCACGTTCTACGGTGATCAAGAGCAAGGGTAAGCCGCCGGGCGGAGCCGCGCGGACAAACGGCGGAACCGCCCGGGCACGCCGACGCCCCGGCCGCGTGCTGCTCGGGCGGCTGGGGCGTCGGCGGGCGTGCCTGGAGTGTGCCTGGGGTGCGGCTGTACGGCCGGGTCAGGAGGTCCGCAGGGCGTAGTGCTCGGCCACCTGGGCGGCGGTGAGCACGGTCGGGTAGATCGACGTCTCGGCGATCGAGCCAGAGAAGTAGGGGGTGGATGAGGGCGGCGCGCTCGGCCAGCCGTTGTCGTCGCTGCCGCCGACGTGCCAGTAGCCGTAGGGCGTCCGGGCGGTGTTGACGGTGACCGTGGAGCTGGCGACCAACGCGCCGTCGACGTACAGGCTCATCCCCTTGGCGCCCTGGGTGATGACCGCCTGGTGCCACTTGCCGTCGTCGTAGGCCTTGGCCGAGGTCAGCGCGTAGGCCTTGGTGGTCCACGAGCCGAAGGCGATCTTTCCACCGCTGGTCATGTAGAGCTCGTGGTCGCCGTAGTCCGGCCGGGTGCTGGTGACCGACTGCTTGTTGCTGAAGGCGACCAGCTGACCGCCCTTGGTCGAGGTGGTCTTGAACCAGGTCTCGGCGCTGTAGGTGGTCTGCTCGGTCTGTCCCACCTCGTTGTAGACGTTGCCGGAGGTGCCGTTGAGGGTCAGGTAGCCGTCCGCCGGGCCGGTCAGCGGGCCGCCGGTGGCGCTGAAGCTCCCGCCGCCGTTGAAGTACCCGGTCTTGCCGTTGCCGGCGGTGTCGGCGACGAAGGCGGAGTCGCCGTCGAAGCGCCAGTACAGCTTGGCGCCGTCCGCCAGCACCTGGTTGGCGTAGCCCTCGGAGCCGCTCGGCACGATCGCGCCGACCGTGCCCGAGCTGGCGGTGTTCACCCCGTCGGTCACCGTGACCTGGAAGGTCTCCAGCTGACCCGGGGTCAGGCCGGTGTCGTTGAAGGTGATCTGCGGACGCGACCACCACTGCGAGGTCGCGGTTCCGGTCCACACCGGGGTCGCCGTGCCGTTGACGTAGATGCTGTAGGTCAGCGTCGGGTCGTCCTCGTCGGTGGCGGCACGGACCCGGACCTGGAGCGTCCCGGGCTTGGTGCCCGGGACCACGTTCAGCGCGGGCGCGGTCGGCCCGGACAGGTCCGGGCCGGTGCCGAAGCGGGTCAGGCTCTGCTGGGCCACGCCGTTGACCGTGGTGAACTCACCGGAGACCCAGAGGTACGGCTGGCCGCCCTCGGTGGCGATGGTCATCGCGCGCGGGCCGATGTCCTCCGGCGCGGGTATCCCCGCGGGCAGCACGGTCCCGGCCGGGGGGCCGTCGTTGGTGTCCGGGGCCCAGCCCAGCTCCTTGCCGGTGGTGGTGGGCTCGGCGATCAGGTGCTGGCGGCGGCCGTCCGGCTGCTCGTCCATGCTGGAGCAGTCGTGGGTGTGCGAGCCGGCGTAGAGGACCCCGTTGTACAGGGCCAGGGCCTGGGTCGCACCGAGGCAGGTGTCGCGCCAGCGCTGGTCCAGGGTGGACCAGTCGACGGCTATCCGCCCGTCGAACACCCCTCCGCCGGTGCCCTCGTTGGCGGTGTAGAAGCCGGTGCTGTCGCTGATCAGGTCCTTGACCGCGGAGTTCTGCTCGATGAAGCCGAGCGGGTAGTCCTTGACCGTGGCGCCGGTGGTGGCGCTGATGATGCCCAGAGCGTGCGAGTTGCCACCGTTGAGGGTGTTGAAGTCGCCGCCGAGGACCAGGTCGGAGCCGTCCGGTGAGAGCGTCATCGCCAGGACGCTCAGGTCGGCCGTCGGCGCCCAGGCACTGAGCCCGCCCAGGGTGCCGAAGTGTGCGATGTGCTCATGGGCTTTGCCGTCGACCTCGGTGAAGTCACCACCCACGTAGACGCCGGTGCTGGTCGGCAGGATGGTCCGGACGGTGGCGTTGACGTCCGGCGGCTTGAAGCTGGTGTCGAGGGCGCAGTCGGCGATGTTCACGGCGACCAGGTTGTTCACATAGGTGCTGCCGACATGGTCGAAGTAGCCTCCGACGTAAAGGGTCTGGCCGTCCGGCGAGACCGCGAGCGCGCGGATGGTCGGCGTTCCGGTGCTGACGGTGAAGTTCAGCTTGCAACTGGTCGGGACACCGGTGGCGGCGTCCAGCACCATGAAGTTGGCCGCAGCCGTCTCGTTGGTGCCGATGGCGGAGCCGGGCGGCCGGATGGCGGTGAACGTGCCGCCGGCGAAGACCTGGCCGCCGGACTGGGCCAGCGCCCAGACGACGCCGTTGGTCTGCCAGGTGGACAGGTTGTTCGCGGTGAACGCGACCGGCGCGACCGGCGCGTCCGGGGTGATCGCCGCGGCCGGCCGGATCGGCCCCACCGGAGCGGCGGGGACGGTGGCTCCTGATGCCACCGACGTCCCCGCCGCGCTCACGATGGATATCGCCGCCAGCACGGCGAGTGTTCGGGACCTCTTCACTCGGTTCCCTCCTCCTTCATCGAACCTTCACGGCTCGGCTAGGTCAGGAGGTTAGACGCACTGGCGTCGCTTGGACCGGAATTCAACCGTACCGTTGCAGTACTGATGAATCGTCAGTGCTGACAGATCGTCAAATTTCGGTTGTTCGGCTGTTCAGCACGGCCAACTGCTCCGTCAGTGTCGGGATGTCACGGAAGGTCAGGCCAAGTGCGGCGACGTGCTTCCAGCGCAGCACACCGTCGGCGTCGACGATGAAGACCGAGCGCCTGACCAGGGCGCCCAGCCCGATTCCGTAGGCGGCGACCGCCTGCCGTTCGGCGTCCGCGAGCAGCGGCATCCGCAGCCCGAACTTGCGGGCGAAGCCCTCGTGGCTCTCGATGTCCTGCGGGCTGATGCCCCAGACCGTCGCGCCCAGGTCGGTGAACGCCTCCAGACCGGAGGAGTAGGAGCAGAGCTGCTTGGTGCAGACGGACGTGTCGTCCCCGGGGTAGAACGCCAGCACGACCGGATGGCCGCGCTCCTCGGACAGGGTGAGGTCGCGGCGGACCGCGGTGCCGTCCGTCAGGTGAACCGCGGGCAGGGTGAAGTCCGGTGCCGGTTGACCGATTTCGCGTGCCTTGGACATGGCGGGGTACTCCTCGGGAGTGGGTCTCCGGCGGACGCCGGGGTCACGCACGGGCGGGGGCTTGTGCGGACCGCCTGAGAATACGCCGCGACGGCGTCACCCGTTCACGGCGTCGGCTCCGAGGCGTCACCGGGGCCCGGGCCGGCGGCTCGGCCCGCTCAGCTGTCCCTGTCGGCCGACCACACAGTCGTAGGTCTGCCCGGAGGCGGTCGCGACCAGCGTGGCCCGCGGCGTGCCGCCGCCGGGTGGGAATGAGGTCAGGACCACCGGGTGGACCCCCTCCGGCTCGGCCAGCCGCTGCCGCGGCCCGCCCGCACCGGTACCGGCCGTTACGGTCAGCCGGCCGGCCAGGGTCGTCATCGCGGTCCACAGCGTGACCCCGTCCGGCCCGGTCCGGTAGCCCAGCACACAGGTCGGCGGCTGCGGCCCGCCCGGGGGCGGCGGCCACGGCGCACCGGGCGGCGGGAGTGGCGGGACCACCACCGGTGTCTGCCCCGGCTGCCCGGGGGCGACCGCCACCGCGGACGTCGTCGTGGACGCCCGCGCGGACGGTTCGGCCGCCGGGTGCTGCTCCGCCGTGATCACCAGCAGCGGAACGAAGAAGAGGAAGAGGACCGCCGTGCCGATCATCCAAGGGCCGTGCGGCTGGCGTCGGGGCGGCTCCTGGAACGGCTCCGAGGCCCGTACGAACGTCATGATCGGACTCCCGTGATCTGTGCGTGCGCCCAGACTGGCAGCAACCCCCGGACCGCCTGCCGTTCGTTGCCGTAACGTGACGCCCGGGTCCCATCTTCCCTTCCAGGCAAGGCAGTTGCGCCGGGCTCGGATAACTGCTTTGCGGGCGCCGGCCGGCTGCGCCATGATCCAGCGGTGATCACGCCCCCCGCGCCCGCCGTGGCGACCGCCGCACCCTGTCCCGAATGCGCCTCCGGGCTGACCGAGGACACCAGGTTCGTCCAGTGGTGCCAGGCCTGCGGCTGGAACGCCAACCCCGGGGCCAAGACGGCCACGGGGCGCGGCGACCGCTTCCAGCGCAAGCTCAACCGGGCCGCCGAGGAGCGCCTGCACCGGCGGATCACCGAGACCGGGGCCCAGCGGTCCGGACTGGACACCGCGACGGTCGGCGCCTACGTCTTCTCCGCCTTGGTCCACCTGGTCACCCTCACCGTGGCGGTCGGCGGGGTCCTCGCGCTGCTGGAGCCGTACTGGCCGCTGCGCATCGTCGGAGCGGTGCTGGTGCTGCTGGCGTTCCACCTCCGCCCGCGCTTCGGTCCGAGCCGCAAGGCCATGAAGCGCCGGCAGCTGCTGGCCGCTGACGACGCTCCGGCGCTGCGCGGGCTGGCTGCCCGGGTCGCGGCGGAGCTGGGCACCCGGCCACCGGACCTGATCGCGGTCGATGCCGGCTTCAACGCGACCTACACCCGGGTCGGCATGCGCCGCCGGGTCCTGCTGACCCTGGGCCTGCCGCTCTGGGAGACGCTCGGCCCCGAACAGCGCCTCGCGCTGCTCGGCCACGAGTTGGGCCACGGCGTGAACGGTGACGCCCGCCGGGGTGGTTGGATCGGCTCGGCGCTGCGCTCGTTGGAGGAGTGGTACCGGCTGCTGCGCCCGGGCCGGATCATGGTCCGCGGCGGGCGCGGGGGGAACCCGGGCGGCGGCATCGCGATCCTCGGCGAGATGGTCGCCCGCTGGGCGATGGTGGTCTTCGCGGAGCTCGTGCTGCTCGCCTACCGGCTGCTGACCCGGCTCACCCGGTTGTCCGGCCGCCGCGCCGAGTACTTGGCGGACGGGTTCGGCGTGCGGGTCGCGGGTGTGGACGCGACGGCCGGGATGCTGCGGGCACTCACCCTGGGCGGTATCGTCGCGCGCTTCGGCGAGCGCCGACGCCTGCGGGGCGCGTCGGCGGGCGACTACTGGAGCGAACTGCATGCCTACGTCGTCTCGGTGCCGGAGTCCGAGCGTGCCCGCCTGTTGCTGTTGTCGCGGCTCGACGACTCCGCCGTGGACACCACCCATCCGCCGACGCACCTGCGGCTGGCCTTCGTCGAGCAACTGCCCAGGACCGCGCCGACGGTGCTGCTCACGGCCGGGGAGTCGGCCGCGATCGACGCCGAGCTGGCTCCGGCACGGGCCGCCGTGGCCCAGCGGCTGTCCTGAGCCGACCCCCTTGATCACCGGGCGAACGGTGGGGGGATGATGCGTGATGTCGAAAGGGGGAGCGGTGGCAGGCGGTAGAGCCAGGCCACCGCGTTGGGACGGCATGACCGGTGAAATGAAAACCCAGAGCAGCAGTATGACGCCCGCCGAGACCGAGCCGGCCGCCGAGGGCGGGCCGATACCCGCCGCGGCCGGGTTCCGGGCATGGAGCGCGGGTCCGGCGGCCCGGGCACGCGCCGCCTGCACGCCGCCGAGGCTGCTGCTGGTGCTGATCACCGCTGCTGCGGCCTGCGTCTACGCCTGGTCGCTCAACAGCGACGGCCTGGAGGCCTACTACGCGGCCGGCGTCCGCAGCATGTCGGGCAACTGGCACGACTTCCTGTACGACGCCTTCGACCCGAAGGGCACCATCACGCTGGACAAGCTGCCCGGAGCGTTCTGGGTCCAGGCCCTCTCCGTACGGGTGTTTGGATACTCGGTGTGGGCCATGGTGCTGCCGCAGGTCGTGGAGAGCACGCTGACGGTGCTGGTGCTCTACCGGGCCGTGCGGCGGACCGCCGGAACGGGGGCCGCGCTGGTCGCCGCCGCCGTACTGGCCGCCAGCCCGGTGACCATCGCCTCGACCCGTGGCAACCTGTCGGAGCCGCTGTACCTGCTCTGCCTGGTGCTGGCCGCCGACGCGGTGCTGCGCGGGATCGTCAAGCGGCGGCGGCGCTCCGCCTATGCCGCGGCGTTCTGGATCGCCGTGGGGTTCCAGGCGAAGATGACCGAGGCCTGGCTGGTGCTGCCGGCGCTGATGCCGGCCGTTGTCGCCGGGACCGTGGCCGGCACCGCCTGGTGGCGGGCGGTACTGCGGGCGACGGCAGTGGCACTGGTGGCCGTGGCGCTGTCGCTCACCTGGGTCTGCGCGTTCGCGCTGACGCCGGCCTCGGCCCGGCCGGTCGCGGACGGCAGCACGCACAACTCAATCTTCCAACAGGTCTTCAGCTACAACGGTGACACCCGGTTCGGCGGCGGCGTCCAGTTCGGGCTGCGCCCGCTGGCCCCGCCGACACCGCAGGCGCTGCGGAACGCCGCACTGGTGGTCGACCCGACGCACGGACGCGACCTGTACCCACCGGCTACGGTGTCCCGGCCCGGCTGGGATCGGTTGTTCGTCGGTTCGCTGGCCCCGGACTGCGCCTGGTTCCTGCCCTGCGCGGCGGCCGGAGCGGTCGTGCTGCTGCGGATCCGCCGCCGGGCCGGGCGCGGGGACCCGGCTCGGGCCGCGGCCCTGCTGTGGACGGCCTGGCTGCTGCTCTACGGCGCCGCCTTCAGCGATGCGGGGGCCATCCATGACTACTACCTGGCCACGCTGGTTCCGGCGATCGCGGCGCTGACCGGCCTGGGCCTGTCCGCGCTGTGGTCCGCCGCCCGCCGGGGGCGCCGCCAGGCGGTGCTGCTGCTGCCGTTGCTGGTCGCGGCGCAGGGGGCCTGGGGCGGGTACCTGCTGCTGGCGGCGCACCAGGGCCGACCGCTGGCCGGTGCGGCCGCGGCGTCGGGGCTCGCCGCCGCGGCCGGGCTGGCGGTCGTCCAGCGGGGTGCTTTCCGCGAGCGCGCCGCCGCCGACCCGGGTCGGTCGGCGGCCGCTGCGGCCGTGGGCCGGACGCGGCCGGGCGGCGGCTGGCGGCTGGGCGTGCTGGCGGTCGCCGCCATGGCGCTGGCGGCGGGGTTCACCGGGCCCATGGCGGCCGGGAACTGGTTGATGCAGCGGGCCGGTGGGCCGTTCGACACCCCGTTCGCGCCGATGGGCAGCATCGCCCACCTGAGCGCCGCGGCGCGCGTGGCCCAGGCCCCGGCGCAGGCGGTCGGCTACGGTCCCACCGTGATCGGGGCGACGACGCCGGCGATCTGGTCGCTGATCACCGGCGAGGCCACCGCCATGCGGCGGGCCCTGGCGCCGAGCCACACCGAGATCCTGGTTTTCGCATCGTCGATGGCGTCGAACTACGTGATGGGGGGTCTCACCGAGATCCAGCCGGTCGGCGGCTACAGCGGCGGCGTTCCCTATCCGACCGTCGCCCAAGTGAAGGCACTGGTCCGGGACGGCAGGATCTCGTTCGCGATCCTGCCGACGTCGCAGACCCTGGTCGGGAACGATCCCCGGGTGCGGGCGGTGGAGGCCTTGTGCAGCCCCGGACTCACGGCCCGCAACGAGATCATCTACAACTGCGCCCAATGGGGCGCTTAGGCCGACCGGCGGGCCGGCCCCCGCGCCGGCCCCCGCGCCGGGCATGTCACGCGGGGGCCGTGCGGCTCCAGGCCGCGCTGAACCCCTGCCCGGCCGCCGGCGTCCCATGCCGGATCGCGGCGGCGGGTCGCACGAGCGCGGCGGCGGGGTGCCGAACGCCCGGTGGCCGGGCCGGATCCGCTGAGCGCGGGGGTCCGGTCCGGCCGCCGTCGGAACGGGAGCGGTCCGTCAGCGGGTGACCGGCGTGGGGACCGGAGCGTCCGGGGCCGGGGTCGGGGCCGGAGCCGGGAACCGCTCCTCGTGGCCCAGCTCGGGCAGCCAGCGCAGCCAGCGCGGCAGGTACCAGTTGCGGTCGCCGAGCAGGGTCATCACCGAGGGCAGCAGCACCCCGCGGATCACCGTCGCGTCGATCAGCACGGCCACGGCCAGACCAATACCCATCTGCTTCATCGACTGGAGGTCCAGCGTGCCGAACACCGCGAACACCGCGACCATGATCACTGCCGCGCTGGTGACCGTACCGGCCGTGCTGGTGATGCCGTGGGCGACGGCGGAGCGGGTGTCCAGGCCCCGGTCGTGCGCCTCCTTCATCCGGGAGACCACGAACACGTGGTAGTCCATGCTCAGGCCGAACAGGATGACGAAGAGGAACAGTGGCACCCAGCTCTCGATCGCGCCGACCCCGGACGAGCCGAACAGCGAGGCCCCGAAGCCGTGTTGGAAGATCAGTGTGAGCGCTCCGTAGGAGGCGGCGACCGAGAGCAGGTTCAGCCCGAGTGCGGTCGCGGCGATCACCACCGAGCGGAAGGAGAGCAGCATCAGCAGGAAAGCGAAGGCCATCACGAACGCGAACACCGGCAGCAGGCTGTGCGTCATCTGGGAGTTGAAGTCGGCCGACTCCGCGGTGTCGCCGGTGACCGCGGTCCGGGTGCCCGGCACCGTGTCCAGGGTGTGCGCCAGGACCGGGCCGCGCAGCGCGGTCAGCGCGTCGTCGCTGGTCCGGTCGTTGCCGGTGCCGGCCAGCGGCACGTAGATCAGCTCGATGTGCTGCGCCGGGTGGGCGATGACCGTGATCGGGTCCCGCAGCAGCCCGGTGGCCAGGGCCTGCTGCTTGAACGCGGTGAACGCCGAGGCCAGTGCCGGGGAGTCGAGGTCGGCGGACTCCACCACCACCGTCGCCTGGTCCGGGTCACCCGGGAAGGCCTTGGCTATGCTCTGCTCGGTCACCACCAACGGGCTTCCCTTGGGCAGCAGTTGGGCGAAGGTCAGATCCGCGGTGTGCATCGTCAGCACCGGGCCGGCCAGCGCCAGCAGCAGAGCCCCGGCGATCACGGCCGAGGCCAGCGGACGGCGCAGCACCCGGCCCAGGACCGCCCGCCAGGCCCTGTTTCCCCCGACGTTCCCCCCGACATTGCCCCCGACATTGCCCCCGACCGCCCCGGACCGTCGCCGCAGCAGCGGCACCCGTCCCTTGTCGACCCGGTCGCCGAGCATCGACAGCAGCGCCGGCAGCACGGTCACCGAGCCGAGGACGGCGGTCACCACCACGATGATGGTGGCCACGCCCATGGCCATGAAGTCGGCGATCCCGGTCAGGAACATCCCGGCCATGGCCACGCAGACGGTCAGTCCGGAGACCATCACCGACCGGCCCGAGGTGGCCGCGGCGATCCGCAGCGCGATGTCGGGGGAGTGCCCGGCCGCGCGCTCCTCGCGCTCCCGGCGCAGGTAGAACAGGCAGTAGTCGACCCCCACGGCCAGGCCGACCAGCAGCATCACCGAGGAGGCGTCGTCGCTGGTGTGCAGCAGGTGGCTGCTGAAGGCGACCAATCCGGTGGCCGCGATGAACGCGGTCAGCGCGAGCATCACCGGCAGGACCGCGGCGACCAGCGCGCCGAAGGCGATCAGCAGGATGCCCAGGGCCAGCGGCACGGCCGTCCACTCGGCGTGGCTGAAGTCCTTGGTGAAGGTGTCGTTGAACCACTTGTTGGCGCTGGCGTCGCCGAACTCTTGGACGGTCAGGCCCGGATGGTCGGCCTGCACCCGGGCGACGGCGGCCAGGACCGGGGCGACCCGGTCGTCCGCGGTGTCCGGGTCGCCGGACATGGTGATCTCCACCAGCGCCGAGTGCCGGTCCGCCGAGACGGCCCCGGTGCTGTACGGGGATCGCACGGAAGAGGTCTGCCCGGTCGCCTGGACGGCGCTGACGGTGTCGGCGACGGTGGAGCGGAACCGCGCGTCCGAGGCGGTGTACGCGCTGCTGCGGATGATGACGGTCTCGGTGGCCGGGGAGGTGATCCCGGCCTGGGCGATCATCTGGTCGGCCCGGCCGGACTGGCCGAGGCCGTTGTCCGCGTCCGTGGTCTGCCGGCTGCCGACCATGCCGCCGAGGACAGTGACCAGGACGACGAAGAGCAGCCAGCCGAAGACGGCGGTCTTGCGGTGCCGGGCACTCCAGCCGCCGATCGCCGCCGCGAGGCCCGGTCGCGGCGAATGTCGCGGCGAATGGTGGGTGCGGGTGCGGGATGTCACGGTGTCCCCCAGGGAGTCTGCTGCGTCGGTGCGGCGCGTCAACCAAACTACGGAGCGTGGGGACGGGCCGACATCCGGCCAGCGGGCGGGCCCACCCTGGGCCTGGCACCCCCGGCGCTGGGGGGTTTCCCCTACCGCGCCCGGTCCGGCGACCCCGATACCCCCTCATCCGTCGCCTGATCGGCCCGTGGTCTGATGGTGTGTCAGAAGCACCGGCGGCGGCACCGGACCGTAGGCTGATCAGGCAGGCGGCCCGGACCGACAGCCGACGACGCCCCCGGAGGCGACCATCAACTCCAGTTCCCCGACGCCTCCAGCCCCCACGAGCGTCCCGAAACGCGTCCCGTGGGCGGGCAACTACCCCGCCGCCGTGGCCCTCGCCCTGCTGGCGCTGTGTCCTTTCCTGGTGCTCACCACCGCCGTCTCGCTGTTCCAGCCGCTGCTGATGCGGGAGCTCCACGCCACCGTGTTCGAGTTGCAACTCACCAGCGGGCTGTCCACCGCCAGCTACGCGTTCGGCGCGGTCGTGTCGGCGGACCTGATCCAGCGTCTGGCCCGCCGCCATGTCTACCTGGTCTGCGAGGCCGGATTCGTGGTCAGTTCGGTGCTCGCGCTGAGCGCGACCGGACTCGCCCAGTTCATGGCCGGAGTGCTGCTCCAGGGCCTGTTCACCGGCATGCTGCTGGTCGCCGCGCTGCCGCCGCTGGTCCTCACGCACGGCGTGGAGCGGCTGCCGACCACTGCCGCGGTGATCAGCCTCGGGCTGTTCGGCATGGTGACCGCCGGACCGCTGGTCGGCGGGCTGGTCGGCAGCTTCGGCGGGTGGCGGCTGCTGTTCGCCTCGGTCGCGGTGCTCGCGGCGGTCGGGCTCACCGTCGGCGCGTTGACCTTCGAGGGCAACGAGCCGCCGGCCCCCGGGGCGCGGTTCGACTGGCTGGCCATTCCGCTCGCCTTCGGGGCCACCATGCTGCCGTTCTTCGGCGTCTCCTGGCTCTCGCGCGGCTCGTTCGGCGACCCCGAGTTCATCGTGCCGGTGGTGGTCGGACTGCTGATCGGCGTGCTGCTGGTGGCCGCGCAGTACCACAAGGCCGATCCGCTGATGCCGGTGCGACCGATCAGCAACACCATGCCGGTCACCGGTACCGCCAACGCGATGGTGGTCGGGGCCTCGTTCACCACGCTGCTGGAGCTGGTCGAGGTCTACCTGCTCCAGGTGTCGCACTACTCCCCGGTGCGGACCGGGCTGCTGATCGCCCCGCAGATCCTCGGCGTGGTGATCTCGGCCGTGCTTTTCCGCCGGGTGGTGACCACCCGCTGGACGCCGTACCTGGCGTTGTCCGGCCTCGTCGGCGTGGCGGTGGGCGCGGCCGTGCTGCTGGCGGTCACCCGGTCGAACGCGTCCGGCGTGGTCCCGGTCGCCGCACTGCTGCTGGGGTACGGTGCGGGAGCCGGGGTCGCGCCGGGGCTGTTCCTGGCCGGGTTCTCGGTGCCCTCGACCAAGCTCGGACCGACCTTCGCCCTGGTCGAGCTGCTGCGCTCGGAAGCGGCGTTCCTGGTCGGGCCGGTGCTGCTGCACCTGGCCATGAACCGGGGCACGCTGGTGCACGGGTTCCGGCTCAGCGTGCTGATCATGCTGGTGATCACGGTGCTCGCCGGGCTGCTGCTGGTCGGGCTCTACGCGTTGGGTGGCGCCGGCCCGCAGCCGCCGGACCTCGACCCCTGGCTGGCCGGAACCTCGACCGCCTACCACTCCTCGCCGCTGGCCGCCCGGCTCAGGAAGCGGCGCTGAGCCCGGCGGCTCCGGACCAGGTCCGGAGCCGCTCGTGGTGGAGCGGCGCCGGACCTGTACCCGGCGGTGCGGGCCGTGCGGTCAGTCCTGGTGGCGGTCAGCCTTGGCGGTGGTCAGTCCTGGCGGCTGTCCACCGCGAGGAGCCGCACGGTGTCGGTGTCGCGGGCGGTGGCCGGCTCCGGCTCGGCCGGGCGCTGGATGTCGTTGCGGGCCACGACCGCGTACCCGACCAGGGCGATGATCAGCACGGACGCCACCGCGGCCACCGTGCCGTCGCCGAAGTTCAGCCCGCCGATGTTCTTCGGCTTGCTCAGGTAGTCGGCGAACGACGCGCCCAGCGGCCGGGTGACGACATAAGCGAACCAGAACGCCAGGATCGCGTTCATCCGGAACTTCCACCAGGCGATCAGCGGCACCGCGATCAGCACCGCGAAGGCGATCCCGGCGTCCAGGAAGCCCATATTCAGCGTGGTGGCGCTGAAGTCGCCCAGGGCCGTGCCCAGCGCGAAGGTCGCCAGCACCGTGCACCAGTAGTAGACCTCGCGGCGGCGGGTGGTGATGCTGTGGATCGACAGCGTTCCCTCGCTGCGGTGCCAGAGCACCAGCACCAGGGCCAGCAGTACCGCGTACAGGCTGACCGTGCCGGCGTAGGGGATGCCCAGCGCGATGTGCAGGCCGTCCGCGGCCATGGTGCCAAACACCGCCACCGACGCCGCGGCGAGCCAGTACACCGCCGCGTAGTAGCGGCGGACCCGGAACTGGAGCCAGAGCGCGAAGCAGAACCCGCCGACGCCCACCACCCCGGCCACCGCGACGTTGCCGTTCGCCAGGAAGTCCGAGGTGGCCTCGCCCATGCCGGTGGTCAGGATCTTCACCACCCAGAACAGCGCGGTGATCTCGGGGACCTTGGCCGCCAGCGGCTCCCGCCGCCCCGGTCCCGATGCCTTGGCCGAACCTCGCATGGACATCCCTCTCCTGTGACGCTATGTGGACGTGTGGGTACTGCGGTGTGGATGGTGCGGTCGGGGGCTAGCCGTCGGCCGGGGGGACCGGGCGGACCAGGCCCAGATCGTAGGCGAGGATGACCGCCTGGATCCGGTCCCTGGCCTCGATCTTCGCCAGCACCCGGCCGACGTGGGTCTTCACCGTGCTCTCGGAGAGCACCAGGCGTTCGGCGATCTCGCCGTTGCTCCAGCCCTGGCCGATGGCCACCAGGATCTCGAACTCCCGCTCGGTCAGTGCCCGCAGCCGGGGGTGGGCCGGCGAGGCGGGTTCCCCGGGCGCGCCGGGCAGGCGGTGCGCATACGCGTCCAGCAGCCGCCGGGTCAGCCCGGGGGCGATCACCGCGTCGCCGGCCGCCACCGCGCGGATGCCGGCCAGCAGCTCCTCCGGCAGCGCGTCCTTGAGCAGGAACCCGGACGCGCCGGCCCGCAGCGCCGCGTGCGCGTAGTCGTCGAGGTCGAAGGTGGTCAGCACCAGCACCCGCGACCGGCCGCCGGCGGCGACGATCCGGCGGGTGGCCTCGATGCCGTCCATACCGGGCATCCGGACGTCCATCAGCACCACGTCCGGGCGCAGCGCGGCGACCTGGCGGACGGCCCCGGCCCCGTTCTCGGCCTCGCCGACCACCTGCGTGTCCGGGGCGCTGTCGAGCAGCATCCGGAAGCCGAAGCGCTGCAACGGCTGGTCGTCCACGATGAGCACGGTGGTCATGACACCGCCCCAGCCGTCGCCCCAGCCGTCGCTTCTGCCGTCACTTCTGCTGTCGCCCCCGCTGTCGCCTCTGCCGCCGCGCGGGCTGTCGCGGCCGGGTCCAGCACGGCCTCCACCACCCAGCCTCCGCCGGGCCGCCGGGCGGTGCTCAGCCAGCCGCCGTACAGGGCGGTGCGCTCCCGCATCCCGGCCAGGCCCTGCCCCTCGCCGTCTCCGGGCCGCTCACCGCCGCGCGGGGGCGCGCCGTGCGGGCTGCCGCTGTCCTCGACCCGGATCCGGACCTGCGGGCCCTCCGCGGCGACGGTCAGCTGCGCCCTGGTGTCCGCGCCCGCGTGCTTGAGGGTGTTGGTGAGCGCCTCCTGCACGATCCGGTACACCGCCAGCTGGTGACCCCGGTCCAGCGCCTCCAGATCGCCGACGGTCCGGTAGGTGACCTCGGGTCCGGCCGCGCGAACCCGGGCGCAGAGCGCGTCCAGGTCGGCGATCCCCGGCTGCGGGCGGAACTGCGGGCCGCCGGGCTGCTCCTCGCGCAGGACGCCGAGCATCCGGCGCAGCTCGTCCAGGGCCTGCCGTCCGGTTCCGGCGATCAGCTCCAGCGCCTCCTGGCCGCGCTTCGGAGCCGCGACGGCGGCGTAGCGGCCGCCGTCCGCGAGGCCGATGATCACGGCCAGGTTGTGGCCGACTATGTCGTGCATCTCCCGGGCGACCCGGGTGCGCTCGGCCGCCGCGGCCAGTCGGCTGCGCTGGTCGCGCTCCACCTCCAACCGGGTGGCGCGCTCGCGCAGCGCGCCCAGGTAGGCGGTGCCGATCCGGACCGCCAGGCCCAGCGCGGCGGCGGCGGTGGCCGCGCTGCACAGGAAGAACAGTGCGACCAGCGGCGAGAGCACGATCGACACCCGGGCGACCACCAGCAGCAGCGCCGCCGCCGTCACCGCGCCGACCCACGGCAGCCGCCGCAGCGGGCCGTGCCGCACCACGCTGTACAGCGCCAGGAACAGCGCGACGTCGGCGTGCAGCCAGACGTTCCCGGCCCACTGCGCGACGAAGACCGCGGCCACCACGGCGAAGGCGGTGAGCGGGTAGCGCCGCCGCCACAGCAGCGGCAGCACCAGGCCCAGCATCAGCGCCGCCGCGGACGCCAGCGGCAGGCCGTCGACCCGGTCGGTGCGGGGCTGCCCGGCACCGTGCTGGAGCACGTCCGGCAGCCCGAAGAACACCAGCACGGTGAGCACCAGCAGGGCGTCCAGCAGCCAGGGTCGCCGCCGGTCACCCCGCTGGAGTCGGCGGCACAGCCGCAGCAGGCGGGCGACCAGGGGATGGCCCCAGATCACTTCCTCGGCGGTCGCGCCGGTCATCACTGTCACCCGCCCATCGTCTCAGCCGTCGCTGTGTGCGAACGCCCGCCAGATTCGAACGCCCGGTTCGAACGCGTAGTTCGAACGCTCGGCGTCAGGCGTCGCTGCGGACCAGCCGGTACGCCGCACCGGCCAGAGCCAGCGCCGTCCAGGCCGCGAGCACCAGCAGCCCGGAGGTGGCCGAGAGCGTGTGCACGTCCTGGTGCAGCGCGTACATCGAGTCGCCCGCGTGGCTGGGCAGGTACTGGCTGACGTTGTTCTGCCAGCTCGTCGGGAACAGTTCCATCAGCCCGGGGACCAGCAGCAGCGTGCCCATCAGCACCGCGATACCGCCGGCCACCGAGCGCAGCAGCGAGCCCAGCGCCACGGCGCAGATGCCGATCAGTGCCAGGTACGCACCGGCCATGATCAGCGACCGCAGCACCCCGGGAGCGCCGAAGCCCAGCGCGGCCTTGCTGCCGGAGAGGATGCCGGTGCCGATGCCGAAGGCCGTGAACGCGCCCACGATGCCGAGCAGGAAGGCCACCGCGCCAAAGATCAGCGCCTTCGACCAGAGCACCGGCAGCCGGCGCGGGACGGCCGCGAGGGTGGAGCGGATCATCCCGGTGGAGTACTCGCCCGCGGTGACCAGCACCCCGAGGACGCCGACCGCCAGCTGTCCGAAGTTCAGCCCGAACAGCGACAGGCCGACCGCGTTGGCGTCCAGCACCTCCGGGTCGTGCACATGGCCGGCGTTCATCATCACGGTGTAGCGCCAGTCCCGGATCAGGCCGAACGCCAGCAGGAAGACCACCGCCACCCCGAGCGTGATCCAGCTGGAGCGCAGCGACCAGAACTTGGCCCACTCGGCCTTCACCACGCGGCCCATGGTGACCCGGTACGCCGGGCGTCCGGTGGTGGGTCCGGTGGTGGGTCCGGCCGTAGTGGCGGTGACGGTGCTCATACTGCGCTCCCTACGGGCTCGACGGCCTCGGCGTGGTGGGCGGTCGGGACGGTGGTGCTGCCGTGGTACTCCACGTCGTCGCGGGTCAGCTCCATGAAGGCCTGCTCCAGCGAGACGCCCTTGGTGCTGAGCTCGAACAGGGCGATGCTGTGCTCCGCCGCCTTCAGCCCGATGGTCCGCGCGGCCAGGCCGGTGACCTCCAGCTCCTCGGAGCCGGAGCGGCCGGTGATCTCCACGCCGGGTCCGGCCAGCACCTCGCGCAGCCGCGCCGGGTCCGAGCTGGCGACCTTCACGGTGTCACCGCCGGACTGCCGGATCAGGTCCTTGACCGTGGTGTCGGCCAGCAGCCGGCCCCGGCCCACGACGATCAGGTGGTCGGCGGTCAGCGCCATCTCGCTCATCAGGTGCGAGGAGACGAAGACGGTACGGCCCTCGGCGGCCAGCCCGGTCAGCAGGTTGCGGATCCACAGCACGCCCTCCGGGTCCAGGCCGTTCACCGGCTCGTCCAGCATGACCGTGGCCGGGTCGCCCAGCAGCGCGGCGGCGATGCCCAGCCGCTGGCCCATGCCCAGCGAGAACGCCCCGGCGCGCTTGCGCGCCACCGATTGCAGCCCGGTCAGCTCGATGACCTCCTCCACCCGGCGGCGCGGGATGCCGTGGGTCAGCGCCAGGGAGTTGAGGTGGTTGAAGGCGGAGCGCCCCGGGTGGATCGACTTCGCCTCCAGCAGCGCGCCGACCTCCTGCAACGGGGCGCTGTGCTCGGCGTAGCGGCGGCCGTTGACGGTGACCGATCCGCTGCTGGCCGAGTCCAGGCCGACGATCATGCGCATGGTGGTGGACTTGCCCGCCCCGTTCGGGCCGAGGAACCCGGTCACCGTGCCCGGCTTGACGGTGAAGTCGAGCCGGTCCACCGCCGTCTTCTCGCCGTACCGCTTGGTCAGCTGCTGCGCCACGATCATTCGGGTGTGTCCCTTGGTTCCGGCCGCCGGACCGCTCCGGCCCGCGTCGTTGCCAACGCTAGGAGCGGTCCGGAGCGGAGCCGTGGTACCCAGGGGCGATCCTGCGGACCAGGGTGGTACCTCGGTACTATCCCCGCTAGTACCGCAACTACTACCTCACTATTACTTTCAGCGGTCCACGTCAGTGGTCGGCGTTGAAGAGGCTCTGGACGATGTAGCCCGCCGTGCCGACGCCGGTGCTGCCGCCCTGGACCAGGGCGGCGGCGGAGATGTCGTCGTCGTAGGCGGCGAACCAGCCGTTGGTGGTTATGTCGTTGGTGGGGCCGACCTCGGCGGTGCCGGTCTTCGCTCCGGTGCCCGGGATGGCGTTCATCCGCGGTTCGGCGGTACCCATGGTGTTGTGGGCGTCGAAGTCCATCATCTGCTGGAGTTCCTGGTCGGTGGTGGGGTTCATCGCCTGCGCGGCCGGGGTCTGCGGGTGGCCGGGCAGGATGATCGGCTGGTGGAACGCGCCGTCGCGGACGGTGGCCGCGACCGAGGCGAGTATCAGCGGGTTCATCGTGACCGTGCCCTGGCCGATCAGGTCGGCGGCGGCGTTCGAGCCGGCCGGGTTCATCGGCACCTGCGGGTTGGCGGTCTCCACGCCGCCGCCGATGTCCCAGTTGCCGAGGCCGAAGACGTTGTCGGCCTCCTTTGCCAGGTCGGTCGCGTCGCTGCCGTGGACCAGGTCGTCGTAGCCGTCCTTGATGAAGGACGCGTTGCAGGACTCGGCGAACCCCTCCTCGACGGTGGTGTTGCCGTTCGGGACGATGTCGTCGTCGTTGTGGAACACCTGGCCGTCGGCCGTGACCGAGGAGAGGCACGGGGCGGGGCTGCTCGGGGTCAGATGGGCGTCGTCGAACAGTGCGGCCGAGGTGATGATCTTCATGGTGGAACCCGGCGCCAGCTCGGCGTTGATGGCGGTGTCACCGCTGTGGCCGCTGAAGGCGATGGCGAGGATGTCGCCGTTGCTGCGGTTCAGCGCGACCACCGAGCCGGGCAGGCCGTTCAGCGTGGGAGCGAGCACGGCCTGCTCGGCGACGGCCTGGAGGTTGGCGTCGATGGTGGTTTTGATCACCCCGCCGGTGGGCTTGGTGAACACCTTCAGCGTGGTCACCGGAGTGCCGGTGGCGCTGGTGATCTCCACCCCGCTGCCGCCGGTGCCGCCGGTGGCCACCCGCTCGCCCTCGGCGCTGTCGGCGATGGTCGGGATGATCTGCGCCAGCGACGGGTACTTGGCCGCGGTCAGCGGAGTGCCGTCGGCGGCCTCCACCGTCGCCTGACCGGGACCGGCCGGGATCGAGCCGGCCTTCAGCTTCTCGCCCGCCGCCAGCTTCGGGTAGAGCACGGCGGCGCCCCAACGGACCTCGGTGACACCGCTGTTGGTCTGCACCACGTCCATGGAGTCGGGGTACGACCAGGTACCGCCGGTGGTCCCGCCGACGGCGGCGGTGACGGTGAAGCTGACCTTGACGGCGTTGGCGGCGGCCGGGTCGGGACCGGCGATGGCTCCGGCGAAGGAGATGGTGGACAGGCCGAGACCGCTGCTGTAGTCGCTCAGGTCGGTCTGCGCCTGGGCGGGCGCGTCGGTCCCGGCGGCGGCCTTGGCATAGCCGGTGGGCCCGGCCTGCCAGGACGCCAGGAAAGCCTGGGCCTGCTTCAGCGCCTGCGGATCGGTCGGCGGCGTGATCGAGATCAGCGTCGCCGACGGGTTCGGCTTCGGGCTGCCGGTGATGCTGCCGTTGCTCACCAGGTTGTACGCGCCGTAGCCGCCGGCCGCGAGCAGGACGACACACGAGCCTATGAGCCCGGTCTTGACTGCGCCGTTCATAACCATCCTTGGTCGGGTGCGGGCCGGTTGCGGTTCGTACGCCGAGTGCCGGATGCGGCGGTGGCCCAGACCCGTGCAGTTTAGGGGTGCTCCCGCAACGACCCCGCACCGGGGACGGTGCGCGTGCGGCAGTCGCGCGCCCCCAGTACGCGCCGGGGGTACACGATTTTCCTAAGAACTCCCCCTGGTCTCCCGAGAAATCCCGCCGGGGCGGTCAGCTGCCGATCCGCTGGGCCCGGGCCCAGCGGCGTTTCAGGGCCCGGCGCTCCTGCTCGTCCAGGCCGCCCCAGATTCCGACCTCGTTGCCGGACGCCATCGCCCAGTCCAGGCAGCTCCGCCGCACCGGACAGCTCGCGCACACGCTCTTGGCCTGGGCGATCTGGACCTGGGCCGGGCCGGAGGAGGCCCCCACCGGGAAGAACAGCTCGGGGTCCGAGTCGCGGCAGGCCGCACGGTCTCGCCATTCCATGAGTCACTCCCTTGTCGGTCGTCTCCACGTCGCCTACCCAGCGAAACCCGGGCATGCGTCGGAGACCGACCCAACCGGGGTCACTCCCAGTCGAGGACCAGCCAGCCCCGGTGCGGCAGCTCCCGCCGGACGGACAGCCGCGCGTCGGCCACCGCCGGCGGTACCGGCCGAGGCTGCGCCAGCGGGGCCAGCAGGGTGGCTCTGGGCCGGGCCGGGGCATACGGGAGGTCCACCCGGACCGACGCCGGGTCGGCGCTGCCGTTGGCCACCGCCAGCCGCCGCACGCCGTCCACCAGGGACAGCTGCGGGATCAGGTACGGGCCGCCGCTGACCAGCGGCAACCGCGGGTCGAGCCCCTCCAGGAAGCGCACCATCGCGTGCACCAGCCGCTGGCTGTCGTCGTTGCCCGGCAGCTCGTCCACGGCCGTGGCGGCCAGCACCGCGACCCGCCCGCCGAGCTCGTTCACGAAGCCGAAGCGGCCCGCGCCCCAGTGCTCGCCGCGCGCGGTGACCACCCGGGTCCACAGTCGCGCGGCCGGGACCGGCTCCAGCCGCGCCAACGCGGGCTGCACGTTGAGGCTGAGCAGCATCCCCAGCGCGCCCGGGTCGTCGCTGTGCACCACCTGTTCGGCCGCGTAGGGTCCGTCCGCCGTCCGCTGCTCCCGGTCGACCAGGGGGGCCCGCGCCAGGCCGACCAACGCGCCGAAGCCGCGCTCGACCAGGACCGAGGCCGCCGTGCCGTCCAGCAGCAGGCCACCGGCGAGCAGTTCGCGCAGCTCCGACTCCCTTACCGCGCGGGCGAGTTGACCGAAGAGCACGGCCACCGGCGCGGGCCGGGCGGTGATCGGCACCCCGAAGCGCAGCAGGAAGTCGGCGGCCGGTCCAGGACCGGCCGCCAGCGCCGCCAGGTCGGGGGAGCGGGCGTGGACGTGGGCGGCGGCGTCCTGCTCGAACGGCACGTACACCCCCTCGGTCACCAGGTCGCGCGACTGCCGCTGGGCGATCCAGTCCAGCGCCGGACGCGACCGCAGCAGCACCTCGCCCACCTGCGGGAACCGGTCGGCCCGCTTGGCGTGCATCGGATGGACGTTGAGCAGCAGCGCGTCCGAACCGGCCAGCTGCGCGGCGACCAGCTCCGACCAGGTCTGGGTGTCGGACTTGGACCAGGAGGTGTGCGGCCAGTTCTCGATCTCCGGCTCGCAGCCGACGCTCGCCGGGCGCAGCGCGCGCTGGAGCTCCAGGGTCCACACCGAGAAGCTCAACTCCCGTCCCGGGGCGTCGGTGTAGGGGGCGAAGTGCGGCCGGTGCGAGACCCGGCCGTCGACCGCGAGCGCCTCGAACAGCGCGGGCCAGTCCCGGCCCTCGATCGAGGTGGTGTCCAACCAGGAGCTCATCAGCCCGAGTTGGGACCGCCCGCCGGAGCGCTCGGCGACGGTGTCGGCCAGCAGCCTGGCCACCTCCAACTGGGCGGCGCGCCAGACCTGTTGCAGTTGGGCGCGCCACGGGTGGGGCGGGCCTGGGGCGGTGACGGCGGCGACCAGCTGCTCCCGGGTCGGCTGCTCGCCGATCAGCTCGGCCAGCCGTTCCAGCATCAGCGGTTCGAATCCGCCGCCCCAGTGCAGCGGCGCGTGGTTCTGGTAGCGGAAGTCGTCCTCGATCCACAGCACCCGGAACCCGAGTTCGGCGAACCGGCCGTAGTGCCCGGCGACCCAGCGCCGCCAGCGCGGGCAGGCGAAGGAGGCCTGGGCGGTGGCGGTCTCGCCGGTGGGCGAGACCATCGGGGCGAAGCCGAGCGCGTCGCGGCGGCCCCGGTCGGCGTGGCCGACGGTGACCCACGGGTTGAGGCTGACCTCGATCCCGGCGTCCAGCAGCACCGCGCGGGCCTGGGTCGCGGTCTCGAACCAGGCGTCCTCGTCCGCGCCGTGGCTGTGCCCGCCGTACAGCTCCTCGGCGTTGAGCAGCAGCACCACCTCGTCCACCGAGGCCGAGGCGCAGAACTTCGCCAGCGCCTCGGCGTCGGCGCGGGTGTCGGCCGAGGGGTGGATCTGGAATCGCAGGTGGTACCGGGCCGGCACGGGTGGCCTCCTCACTTGACGCTGCCGGCGACCAGGCCGGAGCGCCAGAAGCGTTGCAGGGACAGGAACAGCACGACGAGCGGGACGGCGGAGAGCATCGCCGCGGTGATGACGATGTTGAACGGGACGGCGGTGGAGCCGAGTCCGCGTTGGGACTGCCAGCCGACGATGCCGACGGTGACCGGTTGCAGGTTGCTGTTGGCCAGCATCAGCACCGGCAGCAGGTAGTTGGTCCAGATGCTGACGAACTGGAACAGGAAGACGGTGACCAGGGCGGGGGCCATCACCCGCATCGAGATGGTGCTGAAGATGCGGAACTCGCCCGCGCCGTCCAGCCGTCCGGCCTCGATCAGCTCGTCCGGGACCGAGGCCCCGGCGTAGATCCGGGACAGGTAGACGCCGAACGGGCTGACCATGCTCGGCAGCAGCACGCCCCAGTAGGTGTTCACCAGGTGCACCGGGGAGAACATCAGGTACAGCGGGATGGCCAGCAGCGGCTGCGGGATCAGCACCGCGGCGAGCACCAGGTTGAAGGTCAACTCCCGCCCCCGGAAACGGTACTTGGCCAGGGCGTAGCCGGCCATAGCGGCCAGCAGGGTACTGACGGCCGCGCCGCCCACGGCGTAGACGGCGCTGTTGAGCAGCCAGCGGGAGAAGATCCCGCCCTGCTCGGCGAAGACCGTGCGCACGTTGGAGAAGAAGGCGAAGTGGCCGAACCAGAAGCCGTTGCCGGTGAACAGGCCGGAGCTGGTCTTGGTGGACGAGACCAGCAACCACCACACCGGGGCCAGGAAGTAGATCGTGGCCAGCAGCATCACGCCCAGGGTGAGCCACCGTGAAAGCTCCAACTGTCGTGCGGCCGGGCGGTGTTGGATCGGTGTCTCGGTGTCGGCGGTCACAGCGCCTCTCCCCGTCGTTGCATGAATTTCAGGAAGCCGAAGGACAGCGCGAAGGCGAGGACGGCCAGGATCACCGACTCCGCGGCGGCGGCGTTGAAGTTGTCGGCGTTGATCTGGTCGTAGGCGGCGAAGATGGGGGTGTAGTCGCTGCTGAGGTTGGGCGCGACGTTGTGCAGGATGGCCGGTTCGTTGTACAGCTGGGCGGTGCCGATCACCGAGAACACCGTGGTCAGCACCAGCGCTGGGCGGACCATGGGGATCTTGATGTGCCAGGCGATGCGCAGCGGCGAGCAGCCGTCCATCTTCGCCGCCTCGCTCAGTTCGGCCGGGATGGCCTGTAGCGCGGAGTAGATGATCAGCATGTTGTAGCCGGTCCAGCCCCAGGTGAGCATGTTGCCGATGGTCGGCGCCAGCAGGGCGTTGGAGGTCAGGTTCAGTTGCAGGCCGAGGTGGTGCGCGGCGGCGGTGATCGGGCTCAGCCCCGGGGCGACCAGGTAGGACCACATGATCGCGCCGATCACCCCGGGGAGCGCGTACGGCAGGAAGAAGGCCAGCCGGAAGAACCGTTTGAACAGCGTGGTCCTGGCGTCCAGCAGCAGCGCCAGCACCAGTGCCAGCACCAGCATCACCGGGACCTGGACGATCCCGATCAGCAGCACCCGCAGCAGCGAGCCACGGAACGCTGGATCGTCCAGCGCGGTCCCGTAGTTGGACAGCCCGGCGAAGACCGTGGTGGGGGCGGACAGGCCGAGGCCGGAGTGGTGCACCCGGAACAGGCTCTGGTAGACGGTGTAGCCGATCGGCGCGAGGTACATCCCGGCGAACAGCACGGCGAACGGGGCGATGAAGGCGGCGGCGGTACGGGCCTGGCGGCGCTGCTGCCCCGCCGCGCGGGGGCCCGGGCGCGGTTCGGCGGCGCGGGCCGGCGCCGGCCGGGGTCCGCGGGTCCGGGCTCCGCGCGTCCGGGGCCCGGCGGCGGCCGGTGGTTCAGGTGTGGCGGTGGTCATGGTGCGGGTCCTTTCCGACCGGCGCGGGCGGCGGTCGCCGGTCAGCCGCCGGAGACGCTGAGGCCCTGCTGCTTCAGCTCGGAGACGGTCTTGGTCTGCACCGTGGACAGCACGCCCGGCAGTTGGGCGTTGCCGGTCTCGACGCTGCCGAGGCCGTCGCCGAGGTCGGTCGAGGTCTGGGTCATCGTCGGACCCCACTGCCAGCCGGTGTTGATGTCCGGCATCTCGGACTTGAAGACGTCGAAGATGGTCTGGCCGCCGTAGAACGGGTCGGGCGCGGACAGCGCCGGGTTGGTCAGGCCCGAGGTCGCCGCCGGGTAGATGCCGGTGACCTTGATCAGGTTGCTCAGGCTGGCGGCGTTGGTGCTCATCCACATCGCGAACTCGGTGGCCTGCTGGGCGTCCTTGCAGCCCTTGAGCACGGTGGTGGCCGAGCCGCCGTCGTTGCCGTACTGCGGGTCGGCGGCGTTCCACACCGGCATCGGGGCGACCGCCCAGTCGCCGGAGGTGGACTTCACGCTGGAGGCCAGGACGGGGGTGTCCCAGACCGCGTTGACGTCGGAGAGGATGGTGCCCTTGGCCATGTCGCTGTACAGCGACGGGTCGTAGCTCGGGTCGTTCTTGAGCAGGCCCTTGCTCTCCAGGCCCTGCCAGAACGAGGCGACCTTCTGGTTGGCCGCGCTGTCCATGGAGACCTGCCACTGGTTGCCGCTGGTGCCGAACCACTGGGCCCCCGCCTGCCAGGCCAGGCCCGCGTAGTTGTAGGCGTCGTTGCCGAAGTCGCCGAGGTAGACCGAGGGGTCGGCCTTGTGCACCTTGGCCGCGTCGGCGGCGTACTGGGCCCAGGTGGTCGGCGGCGTGGTGATGCCGTACTTGGTGAAGAGGTCCTTGCGGTAGAGCAGCGCCATCGGGGCGGTGTCGACCGGCGCTCCGTAGGTCTGGCCGTCGATGGTGACCTGGTTCCAGGTCCACCCGGCGAACTGGCTCTTGTCGGCGCTCGCGTACCTGGTGACGTCCTGGAGCGCGCCGGCCGCCGCGAAGCTCGGCAGGGTCTCGTAGCCGACCTGGGCCAGACAGGGCGCGTTCCCGGCCTTCACCGCGGTCAGCATCTTGGTGTAGCCGCCCTTGGAGCCGGAGGCGGTGGTGTCGAAGCTGACCTGGATGTCCGGGTGGGACTTGTTCCACAGGGCGACGGACTGGGCGTACCCCGGGGCCCAGCCCCAGAAGGCCAGCTTGACCGGTCCGCTGGCGGCCGGGCTGCTACTGCTCGAACTGCTGCATCCGGCGACGGCGGCGGTCATGGCGGCGGCGGCCAGCACGGCCGCTGTTCTCACGGATCTGACTCTCACGTGGATCTCCCTCGGTATTAGTTCGGCTATTGTTCAAACTAACTCTGGTAAAGTCAACAGGTATGGGGAAGCCAGCACCGACAGCTGAGGAGCACGTGGTGACCGCAGGACCGCGCGACGGGGGAGCCCGGAGGCTGGCGATGACCGGACCGGCCAAGCCGACCGACCGGGCGTCCATCCGCCGCACCAACCTGGGACTGGTACTGCGCCTGCTGCGCGACTCAGGGCCGCGTTCCCGGGCCCGCGTCGCCACCGACACCGGCCTGCCCAAGGCCACCATCTCCAGCCTGATCGGCGAACTGGTGGAACACGGGCTGGTCAGCGAGGGGGAGTTCGAGCGCGACGGCGCGGTCGGCCGCCCCGGGCACGCCGTCGCCCTCGACGGCCGCGCGGTCAGCGGCATCGGCGTGGAGGTCAACGTCGACTACCTGAGCGTCATCGCGCTGAACCTGCGCGGCGACCTGGTCGCCGAGGGCCGGATCGCCATCGACGTGCGCGAGGCCGGACCGGACGCGGTGCTGGACAGCGCCTCCCGGCTGGTCCAGGACACCATCGGCACGCTGCTGGCGAGCGGCATCCGGACCCTGGGGGTCACCCTGGCGGCCCCCGGGATGATCGACCTCGACGCCGGTGCGGTCAGCTTCGCGTCCAACATCGGCTGGCGCGGGGTCGCCGTCGTCGACGGGCTGCGCCACCGGCTCGGCCCCGCGGCCCCGCCGGTGCACCTGGAGAACGACGCCAAGCTCGGCGCGGTCGCCGAGTACCTGGTCGCCTCGGCGGCCGGGATCCACGACCTGCTCTACCTGACCGGGGAGACCGGTGTCGGCGCCGGGATCATCGCCGGCGGACGGCTGCTGCGCGGCACCGCCGGATTCGCCGGCGAGGTCGGCCACCTGCCGCTCGGCCCCGCCGACGGCCCCCGCTGCGCCTGCGGCCGGGTCGGCTGCTGGGAGACCGAGGTGGGCCTGGCCGCGCTGCTGCGCTACGCCGCCGACCCGGACGACCTGGTCTGCGACCCGTCCGTGGATCTGGTGCAGCGGCTCGCCGAACTGCGCCGCCGGGCCGACTCCGGCGACCGGCGCACCCGCGCCGCGCTGGAACGGATCGCCACGGGGCTGGGCCCGGGTCTGGTGCTGCTGCTGGACGTGCTGAACCCGCGACTGGCGGTGCTCGGCGGCTACTTCGCGTACTTCGGCGACTACCTGATCGACGGCGTGCGCCGGGAGGTCAACGCCTCGGTGATGGCGCCGAACGCCGGGGGCTGCGAGATCGGGCTGTCCACCCTCGGCTTCACCGCCGCCGCCCGCGGCGGGGCCTACCTGGCGCTGGACGCCGTCTACGAGGACCCGATCGGCTCGGCGCTGGGGTAGTCGGGGCGTCGGGATGGCTCGGGGTGGCGCCCGCGGCGGCGAGCTGGACCCGCCGCCGCGGGGATCGTCAGCCCACCGTCAGTTGATCGTCCACTGCTGCAACGCCGAGCCACTGTTCGCCTGTTGGGTGATCAGCCCGCCGTCCGAGGCCGACGAGGTGGTCAGCAGCAGCCCGCTGTTGACGTTGGTGATGGTGTACCCGCCGGAGGCCGCCTTGGCCAGCGTCCAGTGCTGGTTGCTGTTCCCGGTGCAGGTCCACTGGATCACACTGGTGCCGGCCGTGGTGAAGCCCCCGTCGTCGTCGGCGCACAGGCCCGAGTAGGCGTTGACGAGGGTGTAGGAGCCGTCCGGCTGCTGGGTGAGGGTCCAGCTCTGGTTCTGGCCGCCGTTCAGCGACCAGCTGTCCAGCTGTGTGCCGCTCGCCGTCGACCAGTTGGGGTCGTCCAGGGCCTCGCCGCCGACCGACAGCGTGTGCGCGCCGTTCAGGTTCCCGGTGGCTCCGCTGGTCCCGGCGACGGTCAGGGTCAGGGTCTGCTCGGCGGCGGAGCGGGTGCCGCCGACCGCGTTGCCGGTGGTGTTGGTCCAACTGCGGGCCGGCGTGGTCTCGGAGAGCTGACCGCTGGTCGAGGACAGCGCCAGCACCAGCTCGCTGTAGCGGTTGACCAGCCGGTAGGACCCGGTCGGCGCGCCGGTGGCCGGGTCGGTGTCGGCGATGACGAACCACTCCTGGCCGACCGTGGGTCCGCCGGAGCCGATCGGGGTGACCGTGGGCGCGGTGCCCCAGGCTCGGGTACCGGTCGAGCTGGAGCCGACGCCCAGGGCCTGGCCGGTGCCGGCGTCGATGATCTGGTACGAGCCGTCGCCGTCGCCGACGAAGGACCAGTCCTCCAGGCTGGAGCCGTTGGACGCGGCCAGCGAGGTGGTCGCGGAGCCGCCGGAGACCTGGCTCAGCACCCGGCCTGCGCCGCTGCCGATCAGGTACGACTTGGTCGGGTCGACCGGCGGCGCGGCCGGCGCGGAGGAGCCGATGGTGACGTTGGCGTACTCGCCGTCCGAACTCGCGCAGTCGATGGCGCAGTACGACCGGAAGCTCTTGCCGACGATGGTGGAACTGGTGTCGTTCGCGCTGTCCAGGAACCAGCGGTACCAGGAGCTTGAGGTGTAGCTGCCCGAGTCGCCGATCAGGTACCACTTCTGGGTGGCGAGGTTGTCGGTCGCGTAGAACTGCTGCGGCAGGGTCCCGGAGACCACCTCGGGTTCGCCGATGTACAGCCCGAGGTAGGCGTCGTAGGTGATGTTCATGATGAACAGCGGTGACTTGGACGGCAGTTCGTTGGCGGCGACCTGCTGGTCCACGGTGCCGGTGCTGGCCGGGTTGTAGTCGTTCGCCACCGGGGTGTAGCCGGTCGGGTCGGCCGCGGTGACCGGCTCCATGTTGCTTTCCTTGCCGCCCACGCCGGGCTGCGACCAGGAGCCGTCGTACCACTTCTGCCAGGTGCCGGTGGCCATCTTGCCGGAGATCGGCGCGCGGGCGACGTGGGCCAGGCCGCCGGTGCTCCCGCTGACGCCGCCCTTGGGCACGATCCGCGAGCCGTAGTAGACGTAGAAGTACCCGGACGCGGTGTCGACGTACAGCCGGGGGTCGCCGTCGCCGTAGTCGTAGGTCTGGTTGGGGAAGGCGGTGGTGTCGTCGCGGGTGGTGCTGTAGGGCGAGGTGATGGCGTGGCCCTCGATGGTCCACACCTTGCCCTGGTCGGTGGAGACGGCGTAGTCGATGGAGTCGTAGTGCAGGCCGTCGCCGAAGGGCTCCGGGGTGAACTCGTCGTGCACCAGGCCGTACCAGTCGCCGGTGTCCGGGTCGACCCAGACCCCCACCAGGTCGCAGTAGTTGGCCTCGGCGTAGCCCGAGCCGGAGCCGGCCGTGCTGGCCTCCAGGCCGGTGGGGCTGGTGTTGCAGCGCTCGGTGGTGTCGTTGTTGGCGTCGCTGGAGTTGGCCGGGTTGACCGCGTTGTCGAGGGTGGAGTCGGCGGTGGCGGTGTCGAAGTTCGGCCCGGTGTAGAAGCTCCACTCGCGGGAGTCGGTCGCGCCGTACAGCGAGTGCGACGACTGGACGTAGAACGTGCCGTCCTTGTCGAGGTAGCCGCTGGCGGGGGTGTCGTCCGGGTAGGCGTACGAGCCGGTCGAGCCGATCGAGACGGTGTACGTGGCGCTGGCCGGGGTCGCCGACGCGGTGCTCGGCACCAGCGCGGCGGCCAGGGCCAGGGCGGCGGCTGCGGCGGTTGCCGCAACCGCCCTTCGGAGGCGTGACACAGGCAGGTCCTCTCTGTCGGGGGAACAGGTCGGGGGGAGGAGAGCGTGCAGGGAACGGCAGGTTTGATGATCGAAAATGCTTGTTCTTGAGTTTTTTCGTTCACTTTCAATCATCAGGGGGTAGCTTGGAGGCGGGCCCAGCGCATGTCAAGACATCAAGTACGCACAACGAGCACGCACAACGAAACAGCGGCAGGGGTTCGGTGGTGTCAGCCGGAGGTGGCGTCGAAGCGGAGCTTGGAGGTGATCCGGTAGCGGTCGCCCCGGTACACGGACTGGGTGAACTCCACGGTGCGCCCGGTGGTGTCCCGGGTGGTCCGCTCGACCTGGAGGATCGGCGAGAACACCGGGACGTCCATCAGGTCGGCCTGCTGCGGGTTGGTGACCGAGGGCTCCAGCGTCTGCACGGCGTCCATGACCACGATCTGGTAGCGCTCGCGCAGGAGTTGGTAGAAGTTGCCGCTCTCCATGTCGGCCGGGGCCAGGCCGGGGACCAGCTCGGCCGGCAGCTCCAGCCGTTCGATGGAGATCGGCTCGTCGTCCACGCTGCGGACCCTGACGATCCGCAGCACCGGGCTGAGCGTGGTGAGCCCCAGCCGGGCGGCCCGGTGCGGGCCCGCGGCGGCGACGGTGAACTGCACCACCCGGCTGGTCCAGTCACCCTCGGCGGGCGGCACCGCCATCGCGTTGGTGGTGGTGCCGGACATCTCCTGGGTGACCTTGTGCGGGCTGGTGAAGGTGCCGCGGCCGTGCTGGCGCACCAGCAGCCCGCTACGGGTCAGATCCTCGACCGCGGCGCGGATGGTGGGCCGGGAGACGCCGAGCAGCGAGGCCAGGTCGCGCTCGGGAGCCAGGCTGGTGCCCGGGCCGGACTTCTCGATCACTTCGAGCAGGTGCGCGCGCACCAGGTCCCGTTTGGTGGTGGCCCGGGTGGGGGCCTTGTCGCTACTGGTCACCTGTCCATCGTCCCAGGGTGTCGGAGGGCGGGCGATCGGTCGGCCATGGGCCGCGGACGCCGGGGTGCGACGCCCAGCGCGCCGAGCCGCTTGCGGTGGTGGTCCAGTCGGCCCCGGAACTCGGCGAAGTCGCGCGGCCCGTCGGTCCAGGCGACCTCGGCCAGCGCGCACAGCCGCGGGTAGGTCAGGTAGGTGACGTGCTCCGGGGTGGGCGCGTACTCGGTCCACAGCGCCGCCTGGGTGCCGAGCACGCCGGGGCCGGCGTCCCCGGCCGGGTCCGCCGCCGGCAGCCCGCCGGCCAGCGGGTCGAACGCGTACACGTCGGCCAGGGTCACCGTGCCCCCGGGCTGTCCCTGCGGCTCGGCCGGGTCGTCGGTCTGCGGGTAGTCGAAGTACGTCGACAGGTGCGGCGTCATCACCACCTGGTGGCCGCGGGCCACGGCCAGCGCGCCGTGGGCCGGGTCGCGCCAGGCGCTGAGCACCATTCCGGACAGCGGCGCCTCGGCGGCGTAGCCCTTCTCGTCCCAGGCCATGGCCCGGCGTCCGCCCCGGGCCAGGAACTCCTGCAACTGCCGCAGGAACCAGCCGTGCAGCTCGGCCGGGGAGCCCAGGCCCAGCTGCCGGGCCCGCTCCCGCGCCTGCGGGCTTCGCTGCCACTGCACGGTGGGGCACTCGTCCCCGCCAATGTGCACATAGCGCGAGGGGAAGACGTCCATGGTCTGGGCGAGCACCTGGCGGCCGAAGTCCAGGGCCTGGTCACTGGCGGCCAGGATGTCCTCGCTGATGCCCCAGTTGGTCCAGACCGGCAGCGTGCGCTCCGGATGGTTGCCCAGCTCGGGGTAGGCGGCCAGGACGGCGCGGGCGTGCCCGGGCATGGTGATCTCCGGGACCACGCTCACCCCGCGCACCCGGGCGTAGGAGACCAGGCCGCGCAGCTCGGCCTGGGTGTAGTAGCCGCCGTGCGGGGTCCCGTTGCCGGGCATCTGGCCGCCAGGACCGAGCGCCGACTCGGCGCGCCAGGCGCCCACCTCGGTCAGCCGGGGCAGGCCGTCGATCTCGATCCGCCAGCCCTGGTCGTCGTTCAGGTGCAGCTGGAACACGTTCAGCTTGTGCAGCGCCAACTCGTCGACGAAGCGGTACAGGAACTCCAGCGGCAGGAAGTGCCTGGCGACGTCCAGCAGCGCGCCGCGCCAGGCCAGCCGGGGCCGGTCACGGACGTCCGCGCAGGGCCACCACCAGTCCTGGGGACCGGCGTTGGCCGGGTCCAGCGCGGCCGGGGGCAGCAGCTGCCGCAGCGTCTGCACGCCGTTCAACAGCCCGGCGACGCCCGGCGACGCCAGGGTGACCAGGTCGGGCCGGATCCGCAGGGTGTACCCCTGGTTGTCCGCCGACTGGTTGCCGGCGGCGGGGGTTCCCGCGGTGGGGGTTCCGGCGGCGTGGTCCGGTGTGGTGCCGGGGGAGAGGGACAGCTCGATCCGCGGGCCCGCGGCGCTGCGGGCCCGCCCGCGGCCGAGGTATCCGGCGAGCAGCTCGGCGGCCTGCTCCGTCCCGGGCCCGGCGTCCAGGTGGAGGTCGGGCCCGATGACGAATCTCCCGGGGTGCAGGGTGAGCTCGGTGGGACGGGGGATGATCACGGTGGCCTTTCGGTGCGCTGGCGGTGTGAGCGGCACGGTGGGAGGGGCACAGGGGGAGCGGGTCAGTCCTTGACGGCCCCGGCGGTCATGCCCGCGACCAGGCGGCGCTGGATGAGCATGAAGAACACCACCACGGGCAGGGCGAACAGGGTGGAGGCGGCGATCAGGCCGCCGTAGTCGGTACCGGTGCTGGTGCTGAAGGAGACCAGCCAGACCGGCAGCGTGTAGTGGCTCTGGTCCTTCATCAGCACATAGGCGAACAGGTAGTCGTTCCAGGCGGTGATGAACGCGAACACGCTGGTGGCGATGATTCCCGGCATGACCAGGGGCAGCAGCACGCTGCGGATGATGGTCATCCGGCCCGCGCCGTCCAGCATCGCCGCCTCCTCCAGCTCCACCGGGATCCCGTGCAGGAACCCGCGCAGCGTCCAGATGGTGAACGGCAGCACCATGGCGACATAGGTCAGCACCAGCCCGACCAGGTTGTTGAGCAGGTCGGCGCTCTTCAGGCTGAGGAAGATCGGGATCAGCAGGGCCGGCTGCGGGACCATCTGCACCACCAGCACGGCGATCAGGAAGCCGCGCCGCCCGAGGAACCGGAACCGGCTCAGCGCGACCGCCGCGAAGAACGCCAGCGCGATCGACAGCAGCACCACCGCGCAGGTCACCACCGCGCTGTTGGCCAGGTCGGTGAGGAAGCCCGACTTGTGCACCGCGTCGGAGAAGTTGGCCAGGGTGAACGGGTACGGCAGGAACCGGGGGGTGGTGCTGAGGATGTCGCCGTAGGGCTTGAAGGCGGTGTCGACCATCCAGTAGACCGGGAACGCCCACAGCACGCAGAACAGCACCGCGGCGGCGTTCAGCGCCCGCCGCCGGGCGCGGGGCCGTCTGGCCGGACCCGCCTTGGTCGGGCTCACCTTGATCGGACCCGCCTTGGTCTGGCTCACAGGTCTTCCCCTGACCGCACCAGTCGGCGCACGTAGACGGCGGTGAGGGCGAGCAGCAGCAGCACCGACACGACCGCGATGGCCGCGCCCTGGCCCAGCGAGTTGCTGCTGAACGCGGTGGTGAAGGACCAGATCCCGAGGGTGGTGGTGCCCTGGTTCGGGCCGCCCTGGGTGAGGATCCAGATCTGGTTGAAGACGTTGAAGTCCCAGATCACCGAGAGGATGCCGACCAGGCCCAGGATCGGCCGCAGGAAAGGCAGGGTGATCACCCGGAACACGGTCAGCGGGCCCGCGCCGTCCAGCGCCGCGGCCTCGTAGTAGGTGCGCGGGATCTGCGAGAGACCGGCGTGCAGGGTCAGCGCCACGAACGGCACCGACTGCCACACCACCAGCAGCCACACCAGCACGAAGGCCGAGGTCGCCGAGGTGGTCCAGTCGTGCTGGGTGAGGTCGCCGAACAGCCGGGTCTGCGTCAGCAGCCAGTTGACCACCCCGTAGACGGGCTGGAAGAGCCACTGCCAGACCAGGGTCGAGGCCACGTTCGGCACCGCCCAGGCGGCGATCAGGCACAGGGTGACGGCGGTGCGCATCCGGCGGCCCAGGGCCCCCAGCATCAGCGCCACCAGCATGCCAATCACCAGGGTCCCGGCCACCAGCGCGGCGCAGAACCCGGCGGTCCGCAGCAGTACCGGGACCAGCTCCGGATCGGACAGCACCGTGCGGTAGTTGGCCCATCCGGCCCAGGGCACGACACCGGTGAACAGGGCGCGCAGCCCGTAGTCCTGGAACGAGATCAGCACCAGCCGGACCAGCGGGTAGCCCAGGACCAGGGCCAGCACGGCGGTGGCGGGAAGCAGCAGCAGGTACGGCAGCGACGCGCCGGAGCGCCGCCGCCGCGGCGGCCGGGCCGGGACCGCCGCCGGGTCGGCGGCGGCGCGCCCGGGACGGGGTGCGGTGGAGGTGGCCATGGTCACTGGGAGGCGTTGAGCGCCTGGTCGAGGTGGCTGTCGAAGCCCGCGGCGGCCTGGGCCACGCTCTTGCGCCCGGTGGCGATGTCGGCGAAGAAGGTGTTGATCGACGAGTCGCTCTCGATGGTGGCCCAGCCGGGGGTGGCCGGGGTGGACACGCTGCTCTCGGCCGCCTCGAAGAACGCGGTCGAGGTCGGCGGCAGGCTGGACTTGGTGGACTCGATGAGCTGGGTGGAGATCGGCGTCCAGCCGTCGATGCCGACGATGGCGCTGCTCTGCACGGCCGGGCTGGTGGCCGCCTTGAGGTAGGCCAGGGCCAGGTCCTGGTTCGGGCTCTTGGCGGCGATGCCCAGGTCGGAGCCGCCGAGGAAGACCGGCTGGTTCTTGCCGGCGGTGGAGCCGGGGAAGGGGAAGGTGCCGATCTCGCCCTTGAGCGCCGGATTGTCCTTGACCACGGTGTTGATGCTGGTGTCCAGGATGGTGGCGGTCTTCCCGGAGGCGAACATCGCGGCCTGGTCGGGGGTCTTGGTGTCGACGTTGCGCGAGGCGGGGGCGGAGTAGGTGTTCTGGAACGACTTCCAGGCCTGTAGGCCCTGCTGGGCGGCGGGCGTGCCCAGCGCGCCGGTCCACTTGCCGTTGCTCTCGGTCGCCAGCTGGCCGCCCGCGTCCCAGACGAATTGCAGCGCGCCGTACCAGTACTGGCCGGGGAAGTTGAAGGCGGAGAAGCCGGTCTGCGGGTTCTTCGCCTTGATCTTGTCCAGGTCGGCGGTGAGCTGGGTGAAGCTGGTGGGCGCGGCGGTGACTCCGGCCGCGGCCCAGATCTTCTTGTTGTAGATCACCGCGCGGTTGCCGCCGAACAGCGGCGCGGCGTAGACCTTGCCCTCCACCGTGGCCGGGCCGAGCAGGCCGGGCAGCCAGGTCTGCCCGGCCTCCATCGAGGACTCGTCGGCGGTGATGTCGGTGAGCGCGCCGGTGGCGGCGAACAACGGGACGTCGGTGTTGCCGATCTCGATCACGTCCGGCGGGTTGTTCTGCGCCAACGCGGTGCTGATCTTGGTGTTGATGTTCGCCCACTGCTGGATCTGGACGTTCACCTTCGCACCGGTGGCCTTCTCGAACGCGGCATTGATCGCGTCGGTGGCCTGGGTGCTGAGGTCGCCGTCCATCAGCCACACCGTCAGCGTCCGCGACTTGGCGCTCTTCGCGGCGGCCGTGCTGTGGGTCGTGGAGGTACTGCCGCAGGCGGTGAGCGACAGCGCCGCGACGGCCACGCAGGCGGACGCGGCCAGAGATCTCTTGCGCATGGGAACTCTCCTTGGGGGATCTTGGGGGATCTTGGGGCGATCTTTGGGGACCTGGGGGGCCTCAACGGCCCGGAGGGCGTGCGTAGGTGAGGACGAGCGCAGTCGAGGGAGCCGGCCGGCCACCACTCGGGGGCGATCGGCGCTCCGGCTGCTGGGTGCAGACGTTCTCACCTGACCTCTGGTCATGTCAATGGACTCCCGTCGATCCGCATCCCCACCTGCGACGAGGGTGAAAAGTGGGTATGCGAGCGATAACAGATCATGAATGTGGCCTTGACATGGGGAGTTCTGGCAATCACCTTGTACGTCAACCGGCACGTGAGACATGACCAGTGGTTAACCATGGTGTGTGTCCCACGCTGCCGCAGCGTCATGCCGAACCCGCGCCTCGCGAACGCGGGCACTGCCGACGCGCCCTCCACGGCCCCGGCCCAGGCCGGGCCCCGCCTCCCCACAGGAGCCCCCCATGGAGCACGCCCACCCCCGCCCACGCGGGATGCGCCGCGCGCTGGTCGCCGCCGCCTCGCTGGTCTGCACCGCCGTCGCGCTCTACCCCACCGTCCACGCCGCGCACGCGGACAGTCCGGCGCTGTCCGTGCTCTACAAGACCAGCACGGCCGCGACCGCCGACGAGGCCGAGCCCTGGCTGGAGGTCGTCAACAACACCTCGGCCGCCATCCCGCTCAGCCAGATCACCCTGCGCTACTACTTCAGCGCCGACACCACCGTGCCCTACACCTTCGCCTGCGCCTGGGCCGTGCCCGGCTGCTCCAACCTCACCGGCACCGTGGTCACGATGGCCAACCCCACCGCCACCGCCGACCACTACCTGCAGATCAGCTTCGGCGCGGACGCCGGCAGCCTGGCCCCGGGCGCGAACACCGGCGACCTGGAGCTGCGGCTGTACCGCAGTGACTGGGCGAACGTGAACCAGGCGAACGACTACTCGTTCAACGCCGCCGATACCGGCTACACCCTCAACAGCCAGGTCACCGCGTACGTCAACGGTGCTCTGGCCTGGGGCACCGAGCCGAACGGCGGCACCGCCTCACCCACGCCCACGCCGACCCCCACCGGCGGCGGCTCCCCGACCCCGACCCCGACCCCGACGCCCACCGGCTCGACCGGCACCGGCACCCCGCCCTCCGGCGGCACGATGTTCGACGACTTCGACTACACCGGCCCCACCGACCCCAACCTCAACGCCCACGACTGGACCATCCGCACCGGCTCCGGCGGCCCTGGAATCGCCAACACCTGGACCCAGAACGCGATCAGCTTCCCCAGCGACCCGACCGCCCAGGGCGGCAAGGTGATGCAACTGGAGGCCACCACCGACGGCACCAACACCACCCAGGCCGAGATCGACACCACCAGCGAGAAGTTCTTCGAGGGCACCTACGCGGCCCGGGTGTACTTCAACGACGCGCCCACCACCGGCCAGAACGGCGACCACGTCAACGAGACCTTCTACACCATCTCCCCGGACAACTCGCTCTACAGCGAACTCGACAACGAGTACCTGCCGAACGGCGGATGGGGCGCACCCGGCCCGACGCTCTACACCACCAGCTGGTACAGCGCCGACGCGATGAACCGGGAGACCCACAACGTCATCAGCAGCCTCCAGGGCTGGCACACCCTGGAGATGACGGTCGAGGGCGGCACCGTGACGTACTACGTCGACGGCAGCGAGTACTTCAGCACCACCGGCATCTACTACCCGCGCGAGCCGATGACCATCGACTTCAACGAGTGGTTCATCGACCTGACCGGCGCCAGCGGCCCGCGCACCTGGGACGAGAAGGTCAACTGGGTCTACTACAACAACTCCGGCGCACTCACCCCGACCCAGGTCAACAGCACGGTGGCCGGCTACTACAGCAGCGGCACCAACTTCACCGACACCGTCCCCAACTCGTAGCCCGCACCCCACCACGCCCCCGGCGCCCGCAGCACCCAACCTGCTGCGGGCGCCGCCCACGCGAGCGAAGCTGTGACCCCAACCCAGCAGCGTCGCCCGGTTGATATCCAGGCCGAGCGTGGTTCAGATGTCGGTGGCAGCGGCAGCGGCAGATGCTCAGCTCCAGATCGCCGTAGGCGAGCAGGGCTGGCCGCTTGGGGGGCTGTTGGCCGGTGCGGCGTTCCAGGGTTCGGCTGCCGCCGTGGTGACGTGGGGACGTGGTGACGTGGGGACGTGGGGACGTGGTGACAGTGTGCGCCGATGGGTGCCGGCCCCAGGGGCCGGTGCGGGCGGGGGCGGTCAGGGGGTCCGGGGTTCGGTGAAGTCGAGGACCAGCGAGTCGTCCACCGGTTGGTAGCCGAGGCGTTGGTAGAGGGCGTTGCTGGTGGGGTTGGCGAGGTCGGTGAAGAGGAGCACGGAGGTGGCTCCCGCTGCCCGCAGGGCCTCGCTTGCCGCGCAGGTGGCGGCTCCGGCGTAGCCGTGGCCGCGCAGGTCGGGTGGGGTGTGGACGGGGGCCACCCGGGCCTGGCCGGAGACGATCGGGGAGAACCCGGCCATCGACACCGCCACGCCGTCCACCTCCCACAGCACCAACCGCCCCGAGGCCACTCGCTGCTCGGCCTGGGAGCGGGCGCGGTGGACGGGCCCGGCTGAGCCGATGGCGTCCGCGAAGTCCGCGAACCAGCTGGCGACCAGCGGGGTGTCGGCCGCCCCGGCGGTCCGGGCCGCGCCGTCCGGCTGTGGCCGGGGCCACGACAGCTCACCGAGGTGATACAGCCGCTGCTCCTGGTGGACGGACCAGCTCCCGCCTGTCGCGGCCCACTCCTCGGCCGCGCACCGGACGGCCCGGGTCCCGCCGCCGACCCCGGTGACCGATACACGGCCGCTGCGCCAGGTCCGGACCAGGGCCCGGGCGGCCCGGTCCGGCATCGGTCCCAGTAGCGCGCGGTTCGGCGGCGTGTGCACGAAGGCACCGCCCACAGCCCCGTCCCGGTCCGGCCGCCACCAGCCGAACCGGGCGGGCAGGTCGCCGCCGAAGGCGTGCGGCCCCTGGAGCCGGATCAGCTCGGAGACGGTCAGCAGCAGGGTGTTCCGCAGCGGATCCGCCGCCAGGTAGTCGCCCGCGGTGGCGCGGAAGGTGTCGACGTCATGCGTGAGTTGCCAGGCCATACTTGATCATTCCGCACGGTCCGCGAGCAGGGCACCTGGTTTCCCTCGGCGGTTCCGGCTCGGCCCCGGGGCCGGGGTGGGTGGTGCGGGCTTGTAGGCTCGGGGTCCGGATCCCGCTGACCAGGGAGTTTGCGCATGAGTTCGGACAGCCGCCCGGAGCCCTTCACCAACTGGGCCGGGAACGTGACCTTCTCGGCCGAGCGGCTGTGCCGCCCGACCGGTCTGGACGAACTGCGGCGCCTGGTCGCGGACGCGCCCTCGGTGCGGGTCCTCGGTACCGGCCACTCGTTCAACCACGTGGCCGACACCACGGGGACCCTGGTCTCGGTGGCCGGTCTGCCGCCGCGCTTCGAGGTCGACCGTGACCGCGCGACCGTCACCGTGGCGGCCGGCCTGCCCTACGCCCGGGTCGCCGAACTGCTTCAGGCCCAGGGCCTCGCGCTGGCGAACCTCGCCTCGCTGCCGCACATCTCGGTCGGCGGCGCGACGGCCACCGCCACCCACGGCTCCGGGGACGGCAACCGCAGCCTGGCCTCCGCCGTGGCCGGACTGGAGCTGGTCGGACCGGACGGCGACCTGGTCCGACTCGACCGCGACGCGGATCCGGCCGACCCGGCCGGTTTCGCCGGTACGCCGGTCCACCTCGGCGCGCTCGGGGTCGTCACCGCGGTGACCCTGGACGTCGAGCCGAGCTACGACGTCGCCCAGCACGTCTACACCGGCCTGAGCCTGGACGCGTTCGCCGCCGACCCGTCGGCCGTCAGCTCCGCCGCCTACAGCGTCAGCGTCTTCACGAACTGGCACGCGCCCACCGCCGACGTCTGGCTGAAGCGCCGCCTGGACGCGACCGCCCCGGCCCCGGCCACGCTGCTGGACGCGGTTCCGGCCGACCGGCCGCTGCACCCGATCCCCGGCGTCCCGGCCGACCACTGCACGGTCCAGCTCGGCGTCCCCGGGCCCTGGCACGAGCGGCTGCCGCACTTCCGGCCGGACGCCACCCCCAGCGCCGGAGCCGAACTGCAATCGGAGTTCTGGCTGCCGCGCCCGGCCGCCCCGGCGGCCTTCGCCGCTCTGCGCGCCCTGGGCGCGCGGATCGCCCCGCTGCTCCAGATCTCCGAGGTCCGCACGGTGGCGGCGGAGGACCTGTGGCTCAGCCCGGCCTACCGGCG
>Ga0302314_10001959_pt1 | contig 38464 bp, 30 predicted proteins | sample III_Palsa_N2_3_FD_200533 | JGI IMG/M metagenome (GOLD analysis project Ga0302314, IMG submission 200533) | Peat permafrost microbial communities from Stordalen Mire near Abisko, Sweden - III_Palsa_N2_3 | ecosystem: Environmental > Terrestrial > Soil > Palsa > Peat permafrost | place: Sweden...
GCCGTAGGCCGCCGCCTCGCCGAAGCGGAATTCACCGAAGCCGACATCGTAGATGCGCGTGGGGAAGATCGCGGTTGCATTCAGCGGGCCGCCGCGTGTCAGCACGTAGATCATGTCGAAGTAGTTGAACGTCAGGATCGACGTCAGCACGACGTTGGTCGTCGCGACCGGCAGGATCGCCGGCAGCACGACGTCGAACAGGCGACGGACGGCGCCGGCACCATCGATCTTCGCGGCCTCCACCTGCTCCTGATCGACATTCTGCAAGGCCGCCAGGAAAACGACGGTGGAAAACGGAAACCCTTTCCAGAAGGCCGCGAAGATGCAGGCGGCCATCGCGGTCGACGGATCTGCGAGCCAACCGATGCCACGCTCGATGAAACCTGCCCGCATCAACACCGAATTGATCAGGCCGAGTTGCGGATCGTACATGAACCGCCAGAGGATCGCGGCGACGACGCCGGGCAGGACCCAAGGCAGCAGCACCAGCGAGCGTAGCAACCCCTGCCCCGGCAGCCGTTGATTGAGCAGCAGCGCAATCAGGAGACCGCCAACATTCTGTAGCGTCACGACGCCCACGGTCCAGACGACGGAGTTGCGAACCACCTGCCAGAAGGTCTCGTCGCCAAAGACCTTCCCGTATGTATCAAGACCGACGAAGGTCGGCGCCGGACTGATGAATGATGTCGCGTAGAGGCTCTCACGAAACGTGTCGATCATCGGCCAGTACATCAGGCACCCGACCAGGACCGCGGCCGGCAGCATGAAGCCGTAGGCCATCCAGCGATCACTCGCCCGCGCACGTATCCGGTTGGCCATGCCGTCGAAGTTCCTGCCAGGTCTTCAGTTCACCGCGTCAGCGGTTCGGGGTCGCGGGACTCCGGCCTGGATCGCTCGGAGTCCCGCGACGTGTCGGCGCCAGTCGCCCAGGCGCTACTTCAATCCGTCGATCGCCGTGCACGCCGCCTTCGCGGCGTCAGCCGCCGACGTGCCCGAGAGGATCTTCTGCACCATCGTCTGCTGGATCTCCGACACCTCCAGATAATGCGGCGACAGCGGGCGCGGCTTGGCGTTGTTGAGATGTTCCAGGATCACCTCGGGGTGGCGACGCGTCTTTGCGAGGAAACTCTTCGCCGCGGCAACGTTCGCGGGGATCAGATCGACGACCGCCCCGTTGACATCCTCGCGGGTCATGAACTGCACGAACTTCCAGGCGGCCTCCTGGTTCTTCGACTGCTTGTAGACGACGAGATTCCAACCGCCATAGGTGCCGACGGCCTTCTTACCTGCGGGAGCGAATCCGGCCAGCAGGTCCCAATCGATCTTCGACTTGTCGAGCGTCGGCTGCTCCAGCGCCGGCCACAGTTCGATGGCGAGCGTACCGTTCAGGAATAGCTCACGCATCGGCTCGTCCGCTGCGTTGAGGATGCCCGCCGGCGCGTAGTCGGCGATCTTCTTGTAGAACTCCAGCGCCTCGATCGCCGCCGGGCTGGTCAGCGCACATTTTCCGTCATCGCCCAGCACGGCGCCGCCGTTCGAGTAGATGAAAGAGTCGGTCATGACGACCGGGTATTCGCTCTTGTTGCCGGTCAGGCCGATCGCGAATTTGCCCTTCGCCTTGTCGGTCAGCTTTTTGGCGGCTTCTTCGAGCCCCTGCCATGTCACGATCGAGGCCGGATCGACGCCGGCGTCGGCGAACAGCTTCCTGTTGACGAACGCGAAGAACCAGACATCGACGTTGAAAGGAATGCCCCAGAGGCCGCCTTTGTAGTTCGCCGACGCCCATGCACCGGGAAAGAAGCTTTCGGCCTTCACGCCCGACGTCGCCGCCATCCCATCCAACTTGATGATCGCGCCCGCCTCGGCGAAGGCGGAATTCCAGATCTGGTCGACAGTCGAGACATCCGGGCCGTTCCCCGCCTGCACCGCCGTCAGCAGACGCTGCTGGTATTCCGGATACGGAATCGTCGTCACATCGACCTTGATATCGGGGTTCTCGGTCTGGAACCGATTCACGGCTTCCTTCTGGAAGACCGAGAGACCGGATTCCGTTTGCTGGTTATCCCAGAATTTCAGCACCGTTTGCTCGGCGTGAGCCGGACCCGCCAGGAACCAGAGGCTCGCCGCGGCAAGTGCGGTCGACAGCAGCGCACGATTGGACATTTCTTTCCCTCCTGTTGTTGGTTACGTGATTGCCTGCTTGCCTTGTGGAGGCGTGGACACCACGCCCCCTTCATCTTCGTCGGCGACGATCACGCGAAGCCCGGCCGACGAAAGCTCAAGACGGTGCGATGGCAGCGTGCCGGCATCGGTGAAGACCGTGTGGAACAGCTTCGGCCGTACCGCCTGGACATTGGATTCGAGCCCGACGACACCATGGTCGGCGAGTACGACAACCTCGCGGGCCGCGTCGCAGAAGCGTCGGCACACCAGCGCCGCCCGTTCGTCCTCGAACGACAGGCCGAAGCTGGGGGAGATGCCGTCCGGCGACACGAAGGCCCTGTCGACGCGGATCGTCTCCAGCAGCGCGCCGACGCTCGGGCCGACCAGGCTGCGTGTCGACGACTGATATTCGCCGGCGGTCAGCAGCACCTTGATGCTGGGTGTATCGGCAAGGACCTCCAGCACGGCGAGCGCGTTGGTGACGACGGTGATCTCGCGGCCGAAAACCTTGAGCGCCTCGGCGAAATAGCGTGAGCACTCGCCGCCATCGACCAGCAGCGTCTCCCGCGGCCGAACCGTGGCTGCGGCCGCGACGCCGATCATGCGCTTGATGCTGCGAAGTTGCTCGGCAACCTCGTCCTCGGCGTTGCGCGCGGTGAACAGCACGCCGAACTCGGCTGCGCGCTGACGCATCGCGGCGGCAAGGTTGCGGTACCATTCATGCGACGGGTAGTGCAGCATGAATCCGATCGACCGACCGGCAACCGATGGGCCCGTATACAGCCGGCCCTCGCACATGCGCACCAGCACGTCCGGCCGCAGACGCCATTGTTCGCCATCGTGGCGGTAGAAATCGGCGAGCGTGGTGGGCGTCAGGATCTCGGCCGGCGTGATCACCGCGTCGCCGACATCCTGGCCGGCGAAACGACGGCAAATGGTGTCAACGGCAAGTCGGCCGACCACTTCGGGAAACAGCGCGACGGTCGCTTTCAGGCCGCCGCCGCGGGCAAGTTCGTCGAACAGCGCTCCCCCTTCGCCGCCGACGGAATACCCGACAACCGGCAGCGCGAGGTCGGCGGCAACGCCGAGCGCACCCAGGATCGTATGGTCGTTGACGCCAAACACCACGTCAATCGCGGGATGCGCGCGGAACGCGTCCGTCGTCTGCCGGATCGCTTCCTTGAAGATGCCGCGGCCATCGACGCGGTAGGCGACGATCTTTCCGGGAAACGCCGAGGTGAAACCGGCAATGAAGCCCTCGACCCGCTCGCGCGTGTTCGGCAGCGCTTCCAGCGCCACCAGCAGCACTTCCGCCGTCTGGGATCGCCGGCCGTGCTCCTGCCCGGCATGAACGCCGAGCCGATGCGCCGCCGTGTAGTTTTGCGGGCCAAGATAGATGCCGCCAACCTGCGGCGCGGACTCGGCGAGCAACGGCGTGCCGCGCCGCATCGCCTGCTGGCGCAGCGTGTGTGCCCAGCGGCCGCTGACCGGCGGCAGCACCAGTCCGTCGAAAACGCGCTGGCCCGGGTCGGCGACGTCCTCCGCCGGAACTGCCGCGGGGGCCTCGATGCGGACGGCACCGCCATGCGTGCGACGCAACTTGCCGCTGGCTTCCAGGCGCGACAGATCGCGCCGCAGCGTGACCGCGGAGGCACCGGCACACCGCTTCAGCGCGTCCTGCAACGACACGACACCGCGATCCCGAAGCAGGGAGAGGATCACCTCCTGGCGTTCAGCGGCGATCATTTTTGGTCGTTTCTGCCCTTCATCTTCGGGCAGATTTAACCACGGCCGGCGCCATCTCGTCAATCCGGCCGAGTTGGTTCAAATAAAATGATCACTACCGATCGTTTGGTAAATTCAGACGAAAGGTGGCGGCGCAATTCGTCACCGACCCACATCACGTCCGGCCGCGGGATGTCGTCAGCGGGTTCCGGATCCGCTCGACGCGGCCTGTCATGCCGATGCGGCACGCAGTTTCGCCATTGCGGCGTAGGTCGTGCGAGAGATGCTGAGCAGATGGGCCTGCATCGCGTCCGCAGCCTTGGCGGGGTCGCGCAACGCGATGGCCTCAACGATGGCCTCGTGTTCGGCGGCGGAGCGGGCGATCACACCTTCGGTCTCCGACGCGACGCGACGATACTCGATGCCGAGGTCGTAGAGCGATCGCGCGATACGCTCAAGGAATGGGTTGCCAGCGAGACTCATCAACGTTTGATGGAACTCCAGATCCAGAACCCGGAAGCCGATCGCATCCCGCGCGAGTTCGTGACCGGCATGAACCAGCTCCCACAACCGTGCAATCTGGCCCTCGGTGATCCGGCGGACGCCGAGCTTCAACAGCTCGCCTTCGACCGCACTGCGCGCCTCGTACAACGCATCGACATTCGACTCGTCGATCGCGATGACCATCTGCAACGGCGCGACCAGCCGCGAGGGCGACAGATCGGTGATGTAGCAGCGCCCGCCTTGGCGGCTTTCCACGACGCCCAGGATCGACAGCCCGCGGAGCGCCTCGCGCACGATCGGGCGCGAGACCTGCAGCGCCGCGGCGAGTTCGCTTTCCGTCGGCAGCTTGTCGCCGGCCCGCAGGTTGCCGGTGCGGATCAGGTCCAACAGCTTCAGCGCGACCCGCTCGGCCACGGGCTTGCGACTCAAAGGCGCCATCGCCTCCAGCATCGTCGCGGTGGTCATGGCGGCGGCTTCACCGGCTCTGCAGCCGTTGCCGGATCTGGTCGACGCCAACGGCGAGGATCAGCACGACGCCGCGCGTGACGTCCTGCCAGAAGCTCGAAACATCGAGCAGCGTGAGGCCGTTGTTCAGCGTGCCGAGGATCAGTACGGCGACCAGTGTCCCCCATACCGAGCCGCGGCCGCCCTGCAGGCTGGTGCCGCCGAGAATGATTGCCGCAATCACGGTCAACAGATGCGGCGAGGCGGCGTTGGGCGCGGCGGCGCCGAGCATCGCCGCCAGCATGGTACCGGCCACCGCGCCACTCACCGCCGAGATCACATACAACGAGATCTGCACGGGCTTGACCGGCAGGCCGATCAGCCGGCTGGTTTCCTCGCTGCCGCCGACCGCATAGACGTAACGGCCGAAACGGGTCTGGCGCAGCAGCACCGCCAGCACGACGTATGTCAGCAGCATCAGGATCGCCGGCACCGGAATGCTGAACACGCGCCCCGCGCCGATCCAGTTGAAGCCGGCGATCGACAACGGCTTGGTCAACCCGCCCGTGAGAATGAGCGCCGAGCCGGACACGATGCTCATGCTGGCAAGCGTCACGATCAGCGGATTGAGTTTCAGCCCGGTTGCCAGCGCCCCGTTCGCAAGTCCGATCGCGGCCGCGAGCAGGACCGCGGCCAGCACCGCGACCCAAACCGGAACGCCGGCGGCGTGCATGACGGCGATCAGCACGCCGGTGAGGCCGGCGATCGCGGCCACCGACAGATCAAGGCCGCCGGCGATGATCAGCGGCGTTCCGGCCGCCGCCATCAGTCCGATGAACGCCACGTTGGAGCTGATCGCCAGCACGTTTCGCAACGTCATGAAAAATGGCGTGAGGAAGGAGAATGCCACCAGCAGCACGATGTAGAAGCCAAGCAGGATCAGCACGCCCGCGGCGGAGCGCGAATGCGCAAGCCCGCCGAACGTGCGGTTGGGCGGCGTGGCAGAGGCGCTCATGGGGCAATCCCGCCAATCGCCGGCGCCGCCATTTCGCCGGTCGTCGCCGCCATCAGTGTCGCCGGGTCGGTGCCACGCGGAAACTCGCCGACGATCCTGCCCCGGTCGATGACCAGCGCCCGGTCGCTCAGGCCGGCAACCTCCTCGACATCCGACGACAGCACCAGAATGCCGAGGCCGTCTCGCGCCAGTGCGGCAAGTTGCAGGTAGATCTCGCGCCGCGCTCCGACATCGACGCCGCGCGTGGGTTCTTCGAGGATCAGCATCTTCACCGAGGGGTCGAGCCAACGCGCGACGCAGACTTTCTGCTGGTTGCCGCCCGAGAGCGTGCGCATCTCCTGCTCCGGGCCGCGGGTCCTGATGCCAAGTGCCTTGATCCAGGCGACGGACTGTGCCGTCTCCTTTTGCCACGACGTGAACACGCCGCGGCCGTAGCGCCACTGGAACGGCGCCACAAGATTCTCGCGCACGGTGAGGTCGGCGATGATGCCGTCCTTCTTGCGCTCGGCCGAGACGAATCCGATGCCGGTTCGCTTCGCCGCCGCGGGGCCGGAAGGCGCGTAAGGTCTGCCAGCGAACCGCATCGCGCCCTGATGCCGCCCGCCCTCGGCGCCGAAGATCACCCGCCCGAGCACTTCGACCCCCGACCCGACCAGACCAAACACGCCGACGATCTCGCCGCGCCCGACCGTCAGCGAGACGTCGCGAAGGCTGTTGCGCAGCCCGAGATGGTCAGCGGAGAGGATCGCCTCGGGCCGGGCAAGCGGTGCCTGTCCGGCCACGAACAGGTCGCCCGCCGCAGCGCCGAGCATGGCCTCCACAACGGACGCGACCGTGGTTTCGCCCGGCACGAAGCTTCCCGCATTGCGGCCGTCGCGCAGGATCTCGATGCGATCGGCAATCACGAAGACTTCCTTGAGATAATGCGAGATGTAGACGACCGACGTGTGCTGCTCCTTCAGCCGACGGATGATGCGGAAGATCATCTCCGCTTCCTGCTCGGTCAGCGACGCGGTGGGTTCGTCCATCACCAGGATCGAGGCGTCGGCCGCCAGCGCCCGCGCGATTTCGACGATGCGCCGCTCAGCCACCGTCAGGTCCGCGGCAAAGCGTCTGGGCGAGATGTGACCGAACCCGAGCTGGCCGAGAATGTCCGCCGCGCGGAGGCGCATCGCCTGATCGTCCACGGTCCGCACACCAAGCGTCGAACGCATCGGAACGGCACCGAGACAGATGTTCTCGGCCACCGACATCTCGGGGACGATGGAGATCTCCTGTGGCAAAAAGCTGATGCCATGCGCCCTTGCCTGGCGCGGTGTCGCCATCACCACCTCATCGCCGTCGATCGCGATGCGGCCCGCGTCACGCTGGTAGACGCCGGTGAGGATCTTCATCAGCGTCGACTTGCCCGCGCCGTTGGAGCCCAGCAGCGCGACGACTTCGCCGGGACGAACGGAGAAGGTCACATCATCGAGGACGGTGACCCCACCGAAGCTTTTCGTGATGCCGCTCATGGTCAGTCGGTCGCGGCCGTGGCTCACGAGAACTACATCCGCGCCGCAGGAGGAAAAGCGGTGGTCGCGCGCTTCAGGGCATCCTCATTTGGTCGGAATGAGGTTGCGGACGTCGGCGAGGCTTGGGTCCTGCTGCAGCGACGCCAGATGCTTTTCGAATGCCGCCTGCGGGAAACTGTAGGAAAGCGCAGTGCCCGCGGCGCACGGATGATCCGGATAGTATTGGCACATCGTCTGCTTTGTGACCATCACGTGGTTGATCAGTACTGAATCCGGAACCGGCTTGCCGGCAAGCGTCTCCAGCGCGATCGGCAACAGCCAGTTGCCGTAACGCTCAGGGAAGGAGCCGACCGAGGCGGCGAAGGCCGGCTCGCCGGCCAGCGTGTCCTTTTCGTCTGCACCGAGGCCGACGACGACGACATCGTTCTCCCGGCCGGCCTGCTTGACCGCACGCAGGATGCCGGTGGTCGCCTGATCGTTGATCGCGGTCCCCATCACCGGCACGCCGGGCGGGATTTTGCCGATCAGGCTGTTGGTCTGGGTGAAGCTTTCCTCCAGCGTATTCTTGGAATCGAATTTCAGCACATGCGATGGCTCGAAGCCGGGAACCGACGCAATAAACCCAGCCACCTGCCCGCCGGTGCGCATGGCCGGGATCGGACCGGATTGCGGCAGCTCGCCCTCGATGAAGTAGCCGGCCTTCACCTTGTCGGCACCGAACTTGGCAATCGCCGCCTGCGCCAGATAGGAGCCGCCCATGAAACCCGCACGCGGGTTGTTCACGCCGAAGAACGTGGCACCGGGCATCGGGATGTCGATCGCGACCACCTTGATGTCGGCGTCCTTCATCTTCTGCATGATCGTCGCACCGAAATTGGCGTCGGTCTGGAATTCGATCACGTAGTCGACGTTGCGGTTGATGAAACTCTCCGCGTTCGTCAGGGCGGTCGCGCCATCAAGGTTGTTGTCGGCGACGACGAGATCGACGCCGGCGGCCTTGGCCTCCGCCTTGATGCCCTCCTCGACCAGTGCGCAGAAGGTGATGCCGCGCTGCAGGTTGGCGAAGCCGATCACATAAGTCTTGCCGTTCCTCGGCGGGGCGACTTTCAGCGCATCGACGACCATCGCCTTCAGGCTGGCCGGCGGCAGTGGCGCGCCATCGAACGTGGCCGGGTCGAACCCGTGGAAGTCCTCCGCGTGCCCGGCCGCGCTCGCCAGGCATCCGGCCGCCAACGCCGCAACCAGCCATTTTGTCATCACTATTTCCCCTCCTTGCTGCACTCAGGACAGCTCAACGGCGTTATCACGGCAGCCGGCCGAGTTGTCAATTTGGCTGCTAAGTTGGCCGCCACTGCCGGCAGGAATGCCGATATGCTCAATCCGCCGCGAAGGGATTGTCGAGCGCGGGCCCGGTCGGACCCTGGCTGCGCGTGGCCCTGATCATGTCGATGAACGCGCGCAGGGCGGCCGGAACCTGCCGGTGGCCCGGATAGTACAGGAACAATCCCTCGAAGGATGGCGACCAGTCCTCCAGCACGCGGACCAACTGTCCCGAGCGCAGGAACGGCTCGGCCAGCGCGCCGATCGTGTAGGCGATCCCCAGCCCATCGACCGCGGCGCGCACCGCCACGTCGGGGTCGTTGACCATGATCCGCCCATCCACCGAGATTTTTCGCGATTTTCCATTCCGCTCGAACGGCCAGTCGAACACGGCCCCGTCGGCGCCGCGGCGGTACTGAACGCAACTGTGGCGGGCGAGATCATCGGGGGTGCGCGGCCGGCTCCGCTGCGCGAAATACGAAGGCGCCCCGACCGCGGCCAGTTTCACCGGCCCCATCACCCGCACGGCGATCATATCGGCCGCGACGCGGTCCTGCGTGCCGATCCCGGCGTCGAAGCCTTTTGCCACGATGTCGGTGGGCGCTTCGCTCACCTGTAGTTCAAGATGCACCTCCGGATATGTCGACAGGAAGCGCGCCCAAACCGGGGCGATCACCGCCGCAGCGGCCATATGGCTGGCGTAGATCCGCAGCCGGCCGAACGGCCGGCTTCGCTCTCGGTTCAGATCCTCCAGCGCGTCGGCGATCTGGTCGATGGCGGGTCGCAACCGCTCCAGCAACCGGAGTCCGGCGTCAGTCACCGAGACGCTGCGCGTCGTGCGGTTCAGCAAGCGTATCCCAAGGCGCTCCTCAAGCTGCCGCATCGCATGGCTGAGCGCCGACGGCGTGACGCCGAGCCGCGATGCGGCCATCCGGAAGCTGCGGTGATCGGCGATGGCGACGAAGGCGGACAGGTCAGCGAGGCTGCCGCGCTGCATTGCTGAACTTCTTTCAACACCCAATACACCAAATAGTGGGTTTTCATGTCCGCTCATAGCCGACACCTTTGGGCTTCGCGCACGTGGGCGAACAAGGGGCTGGCATGCCTGACGACCGGACAAGGCGTTCCTGCCCAACCGCGGCTGATACTGCGGCAAGCGCATCGCGGGACGAACAGCGATGACGGCCTCGCGCGCGTCGACCGGTCTCAATCGCCCGGCGATCACCGTCTGCGTGATGCTCGCCACCCTGATGCAGGCGCTCGACACGACGATTGCCAACGTCGCTTTGCCCTACATGCAGGGCAGCGTCTCGGCGAGTCAGGACCAGATCGACTGGGTGCTGACCTCATATATCGTCGCCGCCGCGATCATGACGCCGCCGACCGGCTACCTCGCCGGGCGGTTCGGGCTCAAGCGGCTTTTCCTCGTTGCCGTCGCCGGCTTCACCGTCGCCTCGGTGCTGTGCGGCGTGGCGCAGTCGCTGATGCAGATCGTGCTGTTCCGGGTCCTGCAAGGCTGCTTCGGCGCCTCGCTCGTCCCGCTCTCACAGACCGTGCTGCTCGACATCAACCCCAAGGAGAAACAGGGCTCCGCCATGGCGATGTGGGGCGTCGCGGTGATGGCCGGTCCGGTGCTGGGGCCTGTGCTCGGCGGCTGGCTGACCGACGCCTACAGTTGGCGCTATGTTTTCTACATCAACGTGCCGATCGGCATCCTGACCTGCCTCGGCATATCGACTTTTCTGCCCGAGACGCCACGGAACACCACGGCGAAGCTGGATTGGTTCGGCTTCGGCACGCTGAGCGTGGCCATCGCCGGCCTTCAGCTCGTGCTCGACCGCGGCGAGGAGAAGGACTGGTTCGGCTCCAGCGAAATCATCGCCGAGGCCATCACCGCCGCCGTCGCGTTCTATCTGTTCCTCGTCCACACCTTCACCGCACGCACGCCTTTCGTGCGGCCGTCGCTGTTCAAGGATCGCAATTTCACCGCGGGCGTCCTGTTCGTGGCAATCGTCGGCCTGACCTACTACGCCTCGCTGGCACTGCAGCCGCCGTATCTTCAGGATCTCATGAACTACCCGATCGTCACCGCGGGTCTCGTGATGGGGCCTCGGGGCGTTGGCACGATGGCGGCGATGTTCGTCGTCGGCAAGCTGATCGGGCGGGTCGACACCCGCGCTCTCCTCGGCATCGGCCTGGGGCTCACTGCCTGGTCCTTCTACGAGATGACGGGCTGGACCCCGGATGTCTCGCAGACGACGATCATCGTCGTCGGGGTGTTCCAGGGCATGGGTCTCGGCTTCCTGTTCGTGCCGCTCAGCGTCGCCACGCTGTCGACGCTGTCGTCCGAGAAGCGGGCGGAAGGCGCCGGTCTCTACAGCCTGTCGCGCAACATCGGGTCGAGCGTCGGCATCGCGGTGGTGAACAGCCTGTTGACCACGAACACGCAGATCAATCACGCCGACATCGCGCAATACGTCACCCCCGCCAACCGGGCGTTCGATAACCCGATGGTCCTGCGGTTCTGGAGCCCCGTGACCGCCGCCGGGCGGGCCGCGCTCGATGCGGTCATCACCCGGCAGGCGGAGATCATTGCCTATATCGACGACTATAAATTCCTGATGATCGCGACGATCGCGGTCGTGCCGCTGCTGATCGTCTTCAAGAAGGCAGGCGGCGGCGGCAAGCCGGATCACACGATCGCGGTGGAATAGGCGCCGGCACGGGGCGACCTGCCCTTCACACCGCACCGGCGCCTTCGTCGTCCGCATCGCGGACGGCCCCCCGTTGACGTTCTCGTGCCCGGCGGCTTGACGGGGGTGACATGCGGCTAGTAGCGTCCAGATAGGACCAATCAGAAAGAAGGAGGACGCAATGACTTGGAAAACTCCGAAAGTGACCGAAGTGGCTCTGGGCGGCGAGATCAACTGCTACGCCTGCGCCCGCCTGAAGTAAGCGGCCCCATCGCGTGGCATCGGCTTGATGCCGCGCGATGTCTCCCAACCGGTTGGCAATGCTGGCAGCGATTCTAGGCGCGGCCGCTGGTGGCGGGTTTCCGCAATGGAATTCGAATGCGCCTGGGTGCCGTCGCGCCCGGGCGTTTGATGCGTTTGCACCCGCCCGCACCCAGGCCTCGGTTGCCGTCAGCGGCGACGGCGGCGAGTCATGGGTGCTGCTGAACGCCTCCCCGGACCTGCGCCAGCAGATCGAGGCCAGTGATTTCCTCCACCCACGGACCGGCCTGCGCTCCACCCCGATCGCCGCCGTGGTGCTGACCGGTGGCGACGTCGATGCCATCGCCGGCCTGTTGGTGATGCGCGAGCGCCAGCCGTTCACCGTCTACGCCGCGCCGCGCGTGCTGGACGTGTTGGACGCCAACCCGATCTTCGAGGTGTTGAACCGCGACATCGTGGCCCGGCAGGCGGTGGAGCTGGGCGTCCCGGTCGCGCTGCACCGGCCGGATGGCGCGGCGTGCGGGCTGACCGTGGAATTGTTCGCCGTGCCCGGAAAAGTGCCGCTGTATCTGGAGCGCGCCGGCGAGGCCCCCGCCATCGCCGAGGACGGCAACACCGTCGGCGCCTGCGTCAGGGACGGCCGCAAGCGGATGTTCTTCATCCCCGGCTGCGCCGCCATGACCCCGCGCCTCGCCGAGCGCCTGCGCGGCGCCGATCTGGTGTTCTTCGACGGCACGCTGTGGCAGGATGACGAGATGATCCGCGCCGGCCTCGGCCCGAAAACCGGGCTGCGCATGGGCCATATGAGCCTCGCCGGCCCGCACGGCACGCTCGCCGCCTTCGCCGGCCTCGGCGTGCAGACGAAGGTGTTGATCCACATCAACAACAGCAATCCCGTTCTGCTGGATGACTCCCCCGAGAGTGCCGAAGTGCGCTCCCAGGGCTGGACCGTCGGATACGATGGGATGAGGATCGAGCTATGAACCATTTTTCGGCGGCAGCGCCGCTCTCGCCCGATGAGCTGGAGGCGGCGCTTCGCCGTATCGGGGCCGAGCGCTACCACAACCTGCATCCCTTCCATCATCTACTGCACGCGGGGCAGTGCACGCGCGCGCAGGTGCAGGCCTGGGCGCTGAACCGCTACTATTATCAGGCGATGATCCCGGTGAAGGACGCGACTTTGCTGGCGCGCCTGCCGACGGCAGAGCTTCGCCGCGAGTGGCGCCGCCGCATCCTCGACCACGACGGCGACGCGCCGGGCACCGGCGGCATCGCGCGCTGGATGAAGCTGGTCGAAGGCGTCGGGCTCGACCCGGCCTATGCGGAATCGACGCAGGGCATCCTGGCAACCACGCGCTTCGCGGTCGATGCGTACGTTGCGTTCGTGCGCGACCGCAGCGTGCTGGAGGCCATCGCCTCGTCACTGACGGAGATGTTCGCACCCACCATCATCAGCGAACGCGTCGCCGGCATGCTGGCGCACTACGACTGGATCACCCGCGACACGCTGGCCTATTTCACGCCGCGGCTGACGCAGGCGCCGCGCGACGTCGAGTTCGCCCTCGGCTACGTGCGCGAACACGCCCGCACGCGCGCCGAACAGGACGCGGTGCTCGGCGCGCTGCGCTTCAAGTGCGATGTGTTGTGGGCGCAACTCGACGCGCTGCATTACGCCTACGTCACCCCGGGCCTGATCCCGCCCGGCGCCTTCGTGCCGTCGTGAGCGACAGCGCCGAGGCATTGCGCGTGCCGGCGTTCAGGCGGGGCGTGAAATTCCGCTTCGACACGGCGCGCGATGCGTGGCTGGTGCTGGCGCCGGAGCGGCTGTTCGTTCCGGACGAGCCGGCGGTGGAAGTGCTGAAGCTCGTGGACGGCGTGCGCACGCTGGCGGCCATCACCGACGACCTGTGCGCCCGCTTCGACGCGCCGGCCGACGTGATCATGCCGGACGTTGTGGCGCTGCTCGACGATCTCGCGGACAAGGGTGTTGTAACATGGTGACGCCCGACGCCCCGATGAGCCTGCTGCTGGAGCTGACGCATCGCTGCCCGCTGCAATGCCCGTATTGCTCCAACCCGCTCAAACTTGAACGCGCGGGCGATGAGCTTTCGACCGCACAGTGGATCTCTGTCCTTGATCAGGCCGCGGCACTCGGGATTCTTCAAGTTCACTTCTCCGGCGGCGAACCGATGGCGCGCGCCGACCTGCCGGAGCTTGTCGCGCATGCGGCCAAGCTTGGGCTGTACAGCAACCTCATCACCTCGGCCGTGCTGCTGAACGGGCGCACGCTGCCGGTGCTGGCCGATGCCGGGCTCGATCATGTGCAGATCAGCTTTCAGGATGCTGAAGCCGAGGGCGCCGACCGCATCGGTAACCATGCCGGCGGACACGCAAAAAAGCTCGCGGCGGCGCAACTGGTGCGCGACACCGGCCTCGCGTTGACGCTGAACTTCGTCGTGCACCGCCACAACATCGCGAACGTCGGAAAAATGATCGCGATGGGCGAGGCGTTCGGCGCCGGCCGCATCGAGATCGCCAACGTCCAGTATTACGGCTGGGGTTTGCTGAACCGCGCCGCACTGTTGCCGACGCGCGCGGAACTGGATACCTGCATCGACGCCGTGTTCGCGGCGCGCGAGCGACTGCGCGGCAAGATGCTGATCGACTATGTGGTGCCGGACTACTACGCCACCGAACCGAAAGGCTGCATGAGCGGCTGGGCGCAGCGTTTCATCAACATTTCCCCGGCCGGCCGCGCCCTGCCCTGCCACGCCGCCGAGACGTTGCCCGGCTTTGTGTGGCCCAACGTGCGCGAGGAAAGCCTCGCCGACATCTGGTATCGCTCGGAACCATTTGCCCGGTATCGCGGCACCGCCTGGATGCCGGAGCCGTGCCGATCCTGCGACCGGCGGGAGATCGACTGGGGCGGCTGTCGCTGCCAGGCGTTTGCGCTGACCGGCGACGCTGGTCGCACCGACCCCGCCTGCCACCTCTCGCCGGACCACGCGATCATGGCCGAGGCGGCGAAGGAAGCCCACGCCCCCGCGCCGGAGTTCTTCTACCGGCGCATCGGCGCGAATATCGGCGTGCCGGCGTGACCCCGCCCGCAGTTCCTGGGTTGCCGCCCGGGTAAGCCAAATCAATTCTTGACAGTCTGGCCGGTGCGGACGACGCATTGCCGGCATCGGCGAACCACACAGGAGGGGACCATGGAACCAGAACGTCGCATCGCACTTGCCACCGCCACCGCTGCTGCCGCTGTCTTGCTATTGGGAAGTGTGACCGATGCGCAAGCCGCGCATCCGCGCATTCACGCGGCGATCGACTCGTTGCGTGAAGCCCGCGACGAACTCTTCCACGCACCGAACACTTTCGGTGGCCACAAGGAAGCGGCGATCGGGGCAATCGACAACGCCATCCAGCAACTGCGTATCTGCCTGGACTACTAGCGGCAGCGCCGGCCGGCGCGCCGCAGGGTTAGCCGTCGCGAACCCTGGGGCCAAGCTGGCCTGCCGTCCTCCGCGAGCCTCAGTACACCACCACCGTCCGGATCGACTCGCCCTTCGTCATCAGGTCGAACCCCTCGTTGATCCGCTCCAGCGGCAGCGTGTGGGTGATCATGTCGTCGATGTTGATCTTCTTCTCCATGTACCAGTCGACGATCCGCGGCACGTCGGTGCGGCCGCGGGCACCACCGAATGCGGTGCCGATCCAGCGCCGCCCCGTCACCAACTGGAACGGCCGGGTCGAGATTTCCTGGCCCGAGCCGGCGACGCCGATGACGGTGGAGACGCCCCAGCCGCGATGCGCGCATTCCAGCGCCTGCCGCATCAGCTTGACGTTGCCGACGCATTCAAAGCTGTAGTCGGCACCGCCCTTGGTCAGATCGACGAGGTACGGTACCAGGTCGCCTTCCACCTCGCTCGGGTTGACGAAATGCGTCAGCCCGAACTTTTCCGCCATGGCCTTGCGCTTGGGGTTCAGGTCAACGCCGACGATCATGTCCGCGCCGACCATCCTGGCGCCCTGCACCACGTTCAGGCCGATGCCGCCGAGGCCGAACACCACGACCTTGGCGCCCGCCTCGACCTTCGCCGTGAACAGCACGGCACCGATGCCGGTGGTGACGCCGCAGCCGATGTAGCAGATCTTGTCGAACGGCGCGTCCTCGCGAACCTTCGCCAGCGCGATCTCTGGCACCACCGTGTAGTTGGCGAAGGTGCTGCACCCCATGTAGTGCGCCACCGGCTTGCCGTGCAGCGAGAACCGGCTGGTCCCGTCCGGCATCACGCCCTTGCCCTGGGTGCTGCGGATCTTCACGCACAGGTTGGTTTTGCGGCTCAGGCAGTATTCGCACTCGCGGCATTCGGGCGTGTAGAGCGGGATCACGTGGTCGCCCTTGCGCAGGCTGCTCACGCCCGGCCCGACATCGACCACCACGCCGGCGCCCTCGTGGCCGAGGATCGACGGGAAGATGCCCTCCGAATCCTGGCCCGACAGCGTGTATTTGTCGGTGTGGCAGATGCCGGTGGCCTTGATCTCCACCAGCACCTCGCCCGCGCGCGGGCCATCGAGCTGCACGGTTTCGATGACCAGCGGTTTGCCGGCCTCGACGGCGACGGCTGCGCGGACGTCCATGGTGCGTCTCCCTGCGAGTTTGGACGGGTGTTTATTCGGCCGCCGCGCGCCGTGCAATCAGCCCGCGCCCGGGGTCGTAGCCGATGATGGCGAGTGCCATGAATATCGCAAGATAGCCGAGCAGGATCGCTGCCGAGGCGGCGTCGAATTTTTCATACAGCGCGAAGCGGATCAATTCGGTGGCGCTGGTGAACGGGTTGATCTGGCAGATCCACCACAAGGTCAGGCTGGATTCCTTCACGCGCCACAGCGGGTACAGCCCGGACGACGCGAAGAACATCGGGAAGATGACAAAATTCATCACCCCAGCGAAATTCTCCAGTTGCTTGATGAACGACGACAGCACCAGGCCCAGCGCCCCCAGCATCAGGCCGGAAAGCACCAGCGCCGGAAAGACGGAGAGATAACCCAGCAGCGGCGGGTCGATTTCCCAGAACCACGCAATCGCGAGGAAGATGTAAGCCTGCACGACGGAGACGGCGACGCCGGCGAGCAGCTTGCTGGTCAGCAGGAACCAGCGCGGCAAGGGGCTCACCATCAGCGTCTTCATGCTGCCCATCTCGCGGTCGTAGACCATCGAGAGCGAGCTCTGCATGCCGTTGAACAACTGGATCATCGCCAGCAGGCCGGGCGCGATATAGACCTCGTACGGCACGTAGGTTTCGTACGGCGGGATGATCGAAACCCCGAGCACGAAATGAAAGCCGGCGGCGAAAATGGCCAGCCAAACCAGCGGCCGCACGAGGGCGGAAACGAACCGCCCGCGCTGCCGCAGCCAGCGCAGCGCCTCGCGCTTCACCACGCCGTTCAGGCAGCGGCCGTATTGGCCCGGGGTCATGCAGGCGCCTCCACGTCGCGCACCAGTCTGTCGAACGCGCCGCGCAAATCCCGCTCGCCCGAGGCTTCGACCACCTCCGCCACGGCGCCATCCGCAAGCACCACGCCCTTGTGCAGCACGATGACCCTGGCGTTCTCGTCGGCCTCGTCGATCAGGTGCGTCGCCCACAGCACGCCCAGGCCGCGCTCGGTGCACAGCATGCGGACATGCGCGAGCAGGCCTCGGCGGCTTTCGATGTCGAGCCCGGCCGTCGGTTCGTCCAGCAGCAGCAGGCCGGGGCTGTGCAGCAGCGCCCGCGCCAGTTCCACGCGCCGGCGCTGGCCGCCGGAAAGCAGCCGCGCGCGGTCGCCGGCGCGGCCCAGCATCCCGGCGCGTTCCAGTTCCACCGCCGCCCGCTCGCGCCCCAGCCGCGGCCGCATCCCGTGCAGGGCGGCGTGATAGTCCATGTTCTGCGCGACCGTCAGGTCGAGGTCGAGCGTCGGCTGCTGGAACACCACCCCCATGCGCGCGAGGGCGGCCGAACTATCGCGCGCGATGTCGTGGCCGAACACCCGGATGACGCCGGCGCGGGCGTGGAACAGGCGGGTAGCCAGCGCGAACAGCGTGGTCTTGCCGGCGCCGTTCAGCCCCAGCAGCACGCAGAAATCCCCCGGCCGCACGCTGAAGCCGACGTCGCGCAGCACGTTCCGCGCGCCAAACGCGTGGCTCAGTCCAGCAACGTCCAGAGCAGGCGCGGCAACATCCGTGTCGCGCGGCATGGTCAGGGGGCGACCACCACGCCCCACGGCAGGCCGCCCACCGGCACCGACTTCGTCACCTTGCGCGCGGCGACATCGATCACCGAAAGGTCGTTGCTGATGCCGTTGGTGGTGTACAGCCACTTGCCGTCGCGCGAGAGCGCGAGGTTCCAGACCCGCTGCCCGACCAGCAGGTATTTCTCCACCTCCCAGGTCTTTGCGTTCACCACCGCCACATGATTGGCCGGCCCGAGTGCGACGAAGCCGGTGGTGCCGTCAGGCGTGATCGCGATGCTGACCGGCTGAAGCTGTTCCTTGGTCACACCGGGGATCTCGAAGCCGATCCGGTGCACCACCGCATGCGTCGCCGCGTCGATCACGCTGACGGTGCCGCCGACCTCGGCCGAGACCCAGACGAATTTGCCGTCCGGCGTCCAGGTGGCGCGCCGGGGGCGGGCGTCCACCAGCACGTTGGCCAGCACGTCGCCGGTCGTGGTGTCGATGAAATGCGCCATTCCGGTGGTCTCGGAGGTATCGACGACCACCCGGCCGTCCGGGCTCACCGCCATCCCCTCGGGCTCGACGCCGACCTGCACGACTTTCACGATCTTGCCACTGTCAACATCGGTGAAGGAGACGGTCGCGTCGTTCTCGTTGGCGTCGAACAGCGTCTTGCCGTCCTGGCTGATGTCGAAGTTCTCCGGGTCCGCCCCACTCTCCAGCGTGCGCGTGATGGTCATGGTGGCGAGGTCGAGCTCCTCGATCTCGTCGGAATCGGACGCGCAGATGAACAGGCTTTTGCCGTCCCGGCTCAGCACGATGCCGCGCGGCCGCTGCCCGACCGGCACGGTCTTCGTCACCTTCAGGCTGTCGGCATCCAGCACCGTGATGGTGTTGTCCTTCTCATTGGACACCAGCAGCCGGTCGGCATAGGCGGTGCCGGCCACGAGGCAGAGCGCGGCGGCCACGACGGGGATAATCACATGCGGCATTTCGTCTCCGGCTGGTCCACGCCCAGCGTATCGAGTTCCGAGACCTGATGCAGGAAGCCCGGCTGCGGCGAGACCGAAATCAGTTGCTTCGGGTCGCTCAGCAGCACCGGCTCGCGCAACTGCCCATCCCACGGGCGGAAGCTCAGCCGCGAGCCCTTGAAGGCGGCGAGTTCGAAGTCCTTGCCGCGGATGAACGCCGCGATCGCCGCGGGGTCGGCGGACTTCGCCCGCGTCGCCGCCTCGCCGAGCGTCCGCAGCGCCATCCACGCGCCGTAGTCGCGGTTGGTCATCGGCCGGTGCGCCGCCTTGAGGAAACGCAGTTGCAGCTGCGTCGCGCCCCATTGCTCGAACACCGGCGACCACGCCGACGGCACCATGCCGGACGAGCCGGCGACCGGGCGCGCGTCGGTGGTGTGGAACGGGATGCTGTCGGCGAACGCATCGGCCTCGTCGGCGACCACCAGCACGTCGTAGTCGATGCCCTGGGTGAAGCGCGCCACCTCAGCCTCGATGGCGAAATGGCCGGTATCGCTGCGCCGCGCGCCCTCGATGAAGGTCCACGGCTTGTCCGCGACGATCTTCACCCGGAACTTCTTCGCCGAGGCGCGGAACGCGGCCGCCAGCAGCAGGTCGGCCGGCTGCGGGCCGGTGACGAGCAGGATGTGCGTCCAGCTTTTCACCGTCAGGAACTGCGTCAGCGCGTCGGCCAGCATGGCGCGGCTCGGCATCAGGTGCAGCACGTTGCGGCGGCAATCCTCGGCGCGCAGGCTGTCGTCGGGGTCGGCGGCATCGAGGATCAGCGCGTCCTTGGCGTCCGGCAGGTCGGCGACTTTCAGCAGCAGCGGCGCCGGCAGGTCGGTGACGATCAGGCGCCGGCGGGCGGCAAGTGCCGCGTGGGCGGCGTCCAGCACCCCGGCTTCGTCCGGGGCGGTGTGCTCGTCCAGCGTCCAGGCCTGGCCGGTGAAGCGGCCGGTGGTGGCGTTCTCCGCCAGCGCCACCCGCGCGCCGAGCACGCCCTCGTCGGCCGGTGGCTGGATCAGCGCCGTGCTCGGGATGTCCCGCCTGGCGGCGAGGCCCAGCCACACGACGGCGATCTGCGCCGGATCGTCGGCATGCGCGTAGGACGGCAGCAACAGGGCGAGCGCCAGCACCAGCCAAGCCTGCGCAGCCCGTGGTCGTGCCATCCGTTGTCCTCCCGCCGTCCCCTGTCGCGGCGGGTCAGTGATAGCGGCGGGGCCGCGCCCGGGCCACCTTGAAAGCATGGACGGCCCTTAACCCGTCCGCGTCCGCTTCTCCGCCGGATACAGCGCGCGATAGCGCGCCTGCCGCGGCGCATAGGCCACCGCCGCAGCCGGGTCCGGGCTGAACACGTCCGCCACCGGCGGTGCCACGCAGACGCTCGCCTCGTCGCCTCCGCCTGCCGCAAGCATGGCGAGGCGCGCGGCCCCGAGTGCCGCGCCGATCTCGGCGCCCTCCGGCAGTTGCAGCGGGATTTGCAGCACGTCGGCCAGCATCTGCCCCCAGAACCGGCTGCGGGCGCCGCCGCCGACCAGCATGCACGACGTCAGCGGCGCCCCCGCGGCGCGCAGCACATCGAGCCCGTCGGCGAGCGCGAACGCCACGCCCTCCAGCACCGCATAGACCAGCGCCTCCGCGCCATGCTCGGCGCGCAGGCCGGCGAACACGCCGTTGGCTTCCGGATCGTTGTGCGGCGTCCGCTCGCCGCTCAGATACGGCAGGAATACCGGCGCGGTCTTCCGGTGCCCCGGCGTCGCCCACGCCTCCACGCGCGCCAGCAGCGCGCGGATGTCGGGCTCGCCGACGATCTCGGCGACCCAGGACAGCGCCGCGGCGGCGGACAGAATCACCGACATGCCGTGCCAGCGCCCCGGCACCGCGTGGCAAAACGCGTGCAAGGTGCGCTCGGGCGCGGACACATATCTATCGGTGACGGCGAACACCACGCCGGAGGTGCCCAGCGACAGAAACCCCTCGCCCGGCCGCACCGCGCCGATGCCGACCGCCGAGGCCGCGTTGTCGCCGCCACCACCCGCCACCGGCACGCGCGGCAGGCCGAGCGTCGTCGCGATCTCCTTGGTCAATGCCGCGGACACCTGCGAGCCCTCGACGAGGTCCGGCATGTGGGCGCGGGTCAGGCCGGTCGCTTCCAGCAGCACGTCGTCCCACGCGCGCGCGCCGACGTTCAGCCACAGCGTACCGGCCGCGTCCGACATGTCCGAGACCTTCGCGCCGGTCAGGCGGAAGCGGACGTAGTCCTTCGGCAGCAGCACCGTCCGGGTGGCGGCGAATATGTCGGGCTCGTGGTGCTTCACCCACAGCAGTTTCGGCGCGGTGAAGCCGGGCATGGCGATGTTGCCGGCGCGCGCCGTCAGGTCCGGCACCCGCCGATGCAGCTCCGCGCATTCGGCGCCGCTGCGGCCGTCGTTCCACAGGATCGCCGGGCGCAGCACCTGGCCGGCGCCGTCCAGCAGCGTCGCGCCGTGCATCTGGCCGGACAGCCCGATGCCCGCCACCGCCTTCCACGCGGCTTGCGGCGCCGCCGCCCGCGCCGCGGTGATTGCAACCAGCGTCGCCGCCCACCAATCCTCCGGGTCCTGCTCCGACCACAACGGATGCGGGCGGGAGACCTCCAGGGCCGCGTTGCCCACGGCGACGACGCGTTGCGACCCGTCGATCAGCAGCGCCTTGACCGAGGACGTGCCGATATCCAGCCCCAGATAGGTTGCCATGCGTTCCCCCCGCGTTGTGCGGCGAGTGTAAGCGCGGCCCGGACGCGCGGCTATTCCAGGTTGGTGTGCCGGGCCCGCATGGCCTCCGGCGTGGCGCCGAGTTTTTCGCGCAGCTTCAGCACCATCACCTCGAACAGGATGAACAGCGCCCCCTCCATCACCGAGCCCATCGGCAGCACCGACACCGACGGGCCGCGATCGTCCGCCATGGTCTGCGCCGGCACCACCAGCATTGCGTCCGCGAGGCGGGAGGTGGACCCGTCCGGCTGCGCGGTGACGACCAGGGTGCGGGCACCCGCCTTCGCGGCGACCCCGATCAGGGCGGCGGCGGTCGAGAGTTCGCCGGGGCCGGCGGTGACGACCAGCAGATCGCCGGGGCCGACCGGAAACGTGGTCATGTCGCCGACCATCGCGACGTGCAGGCCGAGGTGATAGAGGCGCATGCAAAAGCCGCGCACCTGCAGCCCTTCGCGGCCGCAACCATAGAACGCGATGCGCCGGGCGGCGGCGATGTCGTTCACCGCCGCGTCCACCGCGGCGTCGTCGATGCGATCGAAGACGGCAGCGAGGTCGCCGAGCGCAGCCTGATAGAGCGAAGGCATCGGGGCTTCACCAAAATGGACGCGGCAAAATCGTTAGCCGCGGTGGGCACCCCGCGCAAGCAACGTGGCGCGATCGGCGCGGGCAGCCGGCCCCACCCGCCGCCGCTCCGCTACTTTTTCATTTTCTTCTCGATCGCATCCACGCGCTTTTTCGTATCGTCGATCGACTTGTCCAGGTCGTCCAGCTTGCTGCCGAGATTGCCGCGCACCCACCCACCCAGCGACTTGTTGATCGCGGTCACCTCGTCATCGGTGGTTTCGAAACGGCCGCCAAGGCCTTCGCGTTCGTCCTTTTCCGCCTTCAGCGCCGCCTCAAGCTTCTTGATGCGGTCATTAACGGCATGGAACAAAGCCACAACGTCGTCATCCATCGTGCGTCCTCCGGTTGCGACCCGACATCGACCGACTAGCGCGTCGGCGGGAGGATCGTAACACAGTGTTGCCACGATTGGATCACGGACCGATCACAATTTGCCCCGTCGTGGCCGGGGCGTCGGGGCCGGCCGCCAAGGCGGCCGTTCAGGCGTGCGGAGCGGCGCTCCAACCCGGACATTGACTCCTATGCCCTCAATGGCCGGGTCGAGTGGTATTCCGCCGGTCCGCTTCCCGGTCGGGGGCGCCGAAATCGGACCTTCGGTTCGTATCGTCCAGGCTATGACTCGCCGTCCCGTCTCCAGCCCCTTGCGCGGTCAGTCCTCGCGATCCTCCGCCTCATCATCGCACTCGCCGCCGCATTTCTGGCAGCGGCTGGAGTCGCTGTGCCGCTTCTCGCAGCCGCCCTTGCGGCAATCATCGCAGCATTTGGTGCAGCATGACTCCCAAACGGTCGCCGCCATCACCTCCAGCGTCTTCACCGGATGCGCCGGATCATCACTGGTGATCACCAGGTCGCACGATCGCGGCAGCTTCTCCGTGGCGATGTAGCGAACCACCACCCCAAGGCACGAACCTGGATGAAGCGTCGCCGGGAACGGATTGTTGACCAGCTTCCAGTGCCGGCTCTTGCGCCTGAACGCCACGCTCGAGACATGCAGCTTGCAGTCCCCGACGTTGCAGATCGAGATGGTGCGTTCCACCCGGCAACAGGCCGGCACCGCGCCGAAGATCGTCGAGCCGGTCACCGCGAGTTTCCCCGCCGGCGCCACACCCGACACGTTGACGTGCTTCAGTCCCGTGGGGTGGCTGGTGTGCACGGTGATGACACCGGCAAAACTGCCGATGCCGTTCGGCTGGAACCGGATTGGCACCGCGATCGACGCCCCGGGCGCGATAACCAACGGATACGTGCTCACTCCCGGCGGCACGAAATCGACAGACGACGAGTCGATCGAGGTCACCGTCAGGTTGCACGGACCATTATTGTGCAGCGTCAACGGCTCATCGCGATGCGAGCCCTTGCAGCAATCGCCAAACGCGCCGTGATCGGCAATGATCGTTTCCAGTGCCCCGACGCCGCCCATGCCCTCAGCCCGCAGGTCGAGCTTCGGCGTCACGGGATCGTTGCTCACGATCTGGATCGTGGCGACCTCGGTCACGCCGGCCGCGGTCGGGTTGAACGCGATGGTGAAGTCGATCTCGGCGCCCGGCGCGATCGCGAGCGGCGTGGTGGGCAAGGGCAGCACGGTGAAATCTGCCGAACCCGCGATGTGCTTGACGCTCTGGATCATCAGATCGCGATTGCCGACGTTGTAGACGTGGATGACCAGATACGCCGGCCCATGGCAGACCGTGCCGAAGTGCAGGTTGTCCTGCAGGCTCACGGCAATCGCCGGGCCGAAGAAATGCCGCAGCGTATGCAGCAGCTCGACGCCCTTCGGCGTGCCCCATCCGGTGACGGCGTCCCATCCGGGTGTGACAGGATAGCCGGCTACGCCGGAGAAGCCGTTATCGGCGGCGCCCGGCTCCGGCAGGATGTCGCGGAAACCGGCACCGTTGATCGCGTAGATCACAGGGTTGATGAAGCCGACGTTCTGGCCGAGTGCGGCGTTGAGAACGGCGATCAGCCCGGCCCAGAGTGGCGCGGAGGCGCTGGTGCCGTTGGCTATCTGCACACTGGTCGAGCCGAAGAGGGTGATGATGAACGGGTAGCCGCTGTTCGGGCTGGCGTTTGCCGCCACGTCGGGCACGCCGCGCCCACGATGCCCATCCTTGACCGAGACCGGGAGAGCGGTATCACTCTGGTACCACGGTACGGGAAAGTAGTCGCTGACCCCACCACCGGATGCGCCTGTGTTGTCGGCCCAGGCCCATTCATCACAGGTCGCGCCAATCACGTTGCCGATCGTGGTGCCGCCGCAGGCGAGCGCCCAGGGATCGGTCGCGGGGTACCACACATGCGCCTGACCGTCGCCCTCCCTGGCGTCAGCGCCATTGTCGCCGGAGCAGGTGCAGAACGTCACGCCCTGGATCGCCGCATCCTCCAGCATCTGCGTGACCGCGATGATCCAACTGATACTGATGGAGGCGGCAGCCAGCGCAGCGGCGTCGTCGCCATTCGAGACATAGAAGCTGGAAGACAGCACGGAGCATTGCGGATCGCCCAGGCCCAGATTCGGGTGGATCACCCGCGCGAGCAGATCGACCCAGCCCTGCTGTGTGTAGGTGGTGAAATAAACAGCGATCTGCGCGCCCGGCGCCACAGAGGCTGCGATGAAAATGTCCTGCGTTGTCTCGTACTGGCCGTTGGGATCGGCGGCACCGGTGTTGGGTGCGTCAACCGGAACATCGATCACCGAGGGCAGGTTGCCGGGGAAATTGGCGGCGATGTCGCTCGGCAGGTAGCCGGCCTCGGAGAAGATCGCAATCGTTTGTCCCGCGGCCAAGTTAGGCGGGACATCATAGAGCGGGAGGACCGTGGCGATGGGGACCGGATTGGTATTCGGCGGATCGGCGAGGCCACGCTTGGTGATGCGGCGGTTATCCAGGCCGAACACTCCGATGATGACATCCACGAGATCGGCCGGCACGTGGATGAAGCCGTCGCGCCCACGGTAGCGTTCGGTCGTCTTGCCAGCGCGCGGGCTGCGTTCGACCTCGTGCTCGTAGGTTTGCAACTTGACATCGAAAGCCGTGCTGAACTGTCCGACAGTGCCGGAGACCGCGACCGTGCGGCGGGCGGCGTTGGTTTCCTCGACCGTCAGGCCCTGTGCGCGCGCGAACGCGCGCACCTTCTCGATTTCGGCCGGGTCCGCCCCGTAACGCGCGGCGAATTCGGCTTCCGACAGGCGGGGGCGCTCCGACGGCGGGGTGCGGAGATAGTGCGAGGGTCCTGGGACCGGCGGCCCGTCCGGACGCCGGCGCAGCACGATGGTAACGCTGAATCTGTCCTTCTCGTCCGCTGGACCGAGAGGCTGTGCTCCCAAGGTCGGTTTGCGTTCGCTGCCGGGCAGTGGGCGGTAGTTCCTGGGTGTGGTGGCCATGTGGTGCCTCCCTTCGGGATTGCGCCGTGTAGTCGGACCATCGCGTGTACGCATCGTCGCCGGCTGTGATCCACGTCACAGTGGTCGTTCGTTTTCGCTGGAGTGCGAGCGTTGATGCGTATTGCCTGCGCGCGAGGCAAGGACTCTCAGCCTGGATGATGACGATCCGCCAGCAACCATTCGGTTCCGCCACCGAAATGTCGGCAACGGGCGCGAAGCCGCCGGCACACACGCCCGCGCCCGAGGCGATGTCATTTCACTTGCCCAGGCGTGTCATTTATACTAACTAGACGCCGTGCCCATCCCGCCACCCTCCCCGGTCGAGACCTTCGCCAGCTTCATCCGCGGGCTGACCGGGGGCGTGGCCGCGACGAGCGGCAGGGATCGGCTGTCCTGCCTGCTGATCGGCCTGATCGTCACCCTCCTTCGCGACATCAAGTGCGGTCTTGCCCGGCTCGCCGCCCGCAGCGCCGCCGGCACCTATGCCCCCGCGCCGCTACGCCACTCCGCGACGCCCGCCCTCCGCCGGCCACGGCAGCCGAGCAAGCTGCCCAGAACAGTCGGCTGGATGCTGCGGCTCGACCCGCCGGACATCCTGGCCCGGCCCGCCAAACCCCGCCCGCCGCGGCAACCCCCCGCCGCGCCCGAACCACCGGCACCCAAGCCGCCGCCGCCCGAACCGCCGGGCCCGCCGCTGCCCGAGTGGCTGCGGGACCGGCGCAAGCCGTGGTCGCCGGCCCGCATCCGGGGCTCCCCGCATCGGACCTGAGCGGGGCCGTGGCCTCCGCACGTCCGTATTGTTACTGTTAAGGAACGAAAGCCGGTCCGGACGCGCTCCATCCATTGCGGAAATTCCAGTTGACCCACTACCCGAGCACGGCGATCGCAGACTATCGTACCATGGTCGGTGCCAGTCGGGCGCCATCATGGGGGTGTCCGTCGATGCGCTTTGCGGCATGCCTCGTTCTGGCGCTGGCGGCGCTGGCCGCGACCGGCCCCAGGGCGGCCAACGCCCAAACCGGCCAGGCATTCGCGGCCCCCGAGCTGATCCGCAGCCTGCTGCCCTCCGTCGTCAACATCATCGCCCGCACCGAGACTCCCGCCACCACCACCGACGGCAGCGGGCAGACGGCATCGGCGGACAACCTCGTCGTCCAGGCCGGCTCCGGCTTCATCATCGACGCGTCAGGCCTGATCGTGACGAACTACCATGTCGTTGCCGGGGCGAACGAGATCATCGTGACCTTCAGCGACGGCTCCCATGCCGATGCGCAGTTGGCCAGTGCCGCGCGCGTCGCCGACATCGCCCTCCTGAAAGTCAAGACCGCAACGAAGTTGCAGCCGGTGACCTGGGGCGACAGTGACTCTGCACAGATCGGCGATCCGGTGCTGGCGATCGGCAATCCGCTCGGCATCGGCGAGTCGGTCAGTGCCGGCATCGTCAGCGGGCTCAACCGCGACATCAGGGTTTCGCCCTACGACGACTTCATCCAGACCGATGCCGCCATCAACCACGGCAACTCCGGCGGCGCGCTGTTCGACAACAGCGGCAAGGTGATCGGCATCAACTCGGCAATCGTCTCGCCAACGAGCGGCTCGGTCGGCCTGGGCTTCGCGATCCCCTCGAACGATGCGCAGTTCGTCATCGGTCGGCTGGAAAAATACGGCAGGGTGCGGCCCGGCTGGCTCGGCGCCACCATGCAGCAGTTCACCCAACATATCGCGCAGGCGCTCGGCACGGCGCTGCCCGCAGGCGCCATCGTCGCCGACGTCCAGACCGACAGCCCCGCCACCCGGGCCGGGTTGCAGGTCGGCGACCTGGTCGTGCGCTACGGCGACGCAGCGCCGGGCGACCAGCGGGCGCTGCTGCGCGCGATCGAGCGGACCCCGGAGGGGACGGTGGTCCCGGTGACCGTCCTGCGGGACGGAACCACGAAACAGCTGACCGCGACGATCGAGGTCTGGCCGGGCAATCCGGAGGACGAAGTGATCCCGCCGACCTCGGTCGCGCAGGAACGCCACCCCGATCCGCCGGATCTCGGTCTCGCACTCGCCGCTCTCACGGCCGATGCCCGCACCCAGGCCGGCCTCGCCCCCGGCCAGCCCGGGGTGCTGATCACCAAGGTCGCACCACGAACCGCAGCGGCGGAAGCGCGGCTCGGCCCCGGCGACGTGATCCTGCGCGTGCAGACGATGCCGGTGGCGACGCCCGCCGACGTGCTGCAGGGATTCGCGCAGACACGCGCGCAGCAACGCACCTTTGTGCTGGCACTCGTGTTGCAGAAGCAACCGCCGAAGCCGCAGCAACCGGGGGCGCGGTGGTTTGCGCTGCGCCTCGGCGAGGAGGACTGAGCCGGCGCCTCAGTCGCCCACCGCCCGCAACTGCGGCTCCCGCCGCGCCAGGATCAGGCGCTCGTAGACGCGGACATAATCCTCGGCCATGCGGCGCGCGGTGAAGCGCGTCTCGAAATACCGGCGCACGCCGGCGCGGTCGATTTCGGGCAGACGGGCGACGGCGGCGACGGCCTGTTCGACGGTCTCGACGACGAAGCCGCTGACGCCTTCGGTCATCACCTCGGGCACCGAGCCGCGCTTGAAGGCGATCACCGGGCAGCCGCAGGCCATCGCCTCGATCATCACGAGGCCAAACGGCTCCTCCCAGTCGATCGGCGTCAGCAGCGCGCGGGCGCCGGAGAGGAAGGCGGGCTTCTGGGCGTCGTTGATTTCGCCGATGAATTCGACGTGGGCGTTGGCCAGCAGCGGGGCGACCTCGGCGTCGTAGTATTTGCGGTCGGCGTTATCCACCTTGGCCGCGACCTTCAGCTTGATGCCGGTGGCCGTGGCGATGCGGATGGCGCGCTCGATTCCCTTCTCCGGCGAGATGCGGCCGAGAAAGGCCAGGTACTGGCCCTGCTCCGGCTGCGGCGGCTGCGGTGTCAGCAACTGCTCCGGCAGGCCGTGATAGACCGTCGCCGCCCAGCCCAGCGACGGCGCCGGCCTGCGCTGGCTGTCGGAGATCGAGACCATCGGGACGTCGGGGAAGAAGTTGTAGACGGCCTGCAACTCCGCGAGGTCGAGGCGGCCGTGCAGCGTGGTCAGGAACGGCGTCGGCTGGCGGGAAAACACCGCGTTCGGGAAATAGTCGATATGGAAGTGCAGCACGTCGAACTCGTGCGCGCGGCGGCGGACGTATTCGACCATGACCGCGTAGGTGGCGACCCAGTCGCGGATGTCGGGATCGAGCCGCAACGCGCGCGGCCAGGGCGCGTCGAGCTTGGCGGCGGTCACGGAATCGCCGCTCGCGAACAGGGTGACGTCATGCCCCATCGCCACCAGTTCCTCGGTGAGGTTGGAGACGACGCGCTCCGAGCCGCCATAGAGTTTCGGCGGCACCGCCTCGAACAGCGGGGCGATCTGGGCAATACGCAACATGGGGGCGACCCTTTCGGCTGAAGGCGGCACGGCGCGCGATTTAGGCAGGCAAGATGGCGAAAACGCGGCGCGGTTCAGGCGCCGAGGCGGCGGTAGAGACGCAAATAGTCCTCGGCCATGCGCCGCGCCGTCCAGCGTTCCTCGAACCGGCGGCGAATGGCGGTGCGGTCCAGTTCGCCGAGGCGGCCGACCGCGGCGACGGCGCCGGCCACGTCATCGACGATGAAGCCGGTCAGCCCGTCCTCGATCACTTCCGGAACCGAGCCGCGGCGGAAGGCGATGATCGGGCAGCCGCAGGCCATCGCCTCGATCATCACGAGGCCGAACGGTTCCGGCCAGTCGATCGGCACCAGCAGCGCGCGGGCGCCGGAGAGGAAAGCCGGCTTCTCCGCATCGTCGATCTCACCGATGAAGTCCACGCCGTTGCCGTGCAGCAACGGCGCGATGACGCGGGCATGGTAGGCGGCGTCCTCCTCGCCGATCTTGGCGGCAACGCGCAGCGTCGTCCCGCAGCCGGCGGCGATGTGGATCGCGCTCTCGATGCCCTTCTCCGGCGATATGCGCCCAAGGAACGCCAGATATGTTTGGTCCGCGGGCACCGGGCGCAATTTGTCCTGCGGCATGCCGTGCAGCACCGTCGCCGCCCAGCCGAGATCGGGCGCCGGCGCGCGCTGGGCGTCGGAGATCGACACCAGCGGCACCTGCGGAAACAGGTCATAGACCTCGCGGACCCAGTCGCGGTCCATGCGGCCATGCATGGTGTTCACGAACGGCGTCGCCTGACGCGAGAACAGGCTGAACGGCCAGAAGTCGATATGGAAGTGCAGCACATCGAAATTCGCCGCCTGCCGCCGAACCAGCTCCAGCAGGCGCATGTAAGGCGCGCCGTTCACCTCGAAATTCGGCTGGAAACGTTCCGCCTTGTCGCGCGCCACCACCAGCTTTGCCGCGGTTGTGCTGTCGCCGGTGGCGAACAGGGTAACATCGTGGCCCATCACGACCAGTTCCTCGGTCAGCCAATGCACCACGCGCTCGGTGCCGCCGTACCGCTTGGGCGGCACGGCCTCGAACAACGGAGCAATCTGGGCGATGCGCATGCGGGGAACCTCGCTCGGGCGGCGTCGCCTAGGCAAGCATCATGGCGAAAGCGCGACCGGCTGCCCCGCAGGCGGCGCATCGCGGCGCTGCAGCAAAATCTCCCCAGGGCTGACAAAATTGAGCCGCAATGCGGCAGCAGGATGCCCCTCGGACGGCAGCCTCCCGCTGCCCGACCAAGCAAGGCCCCTGCCGGTGACCAACGACACGTCGAACCTGCTTCGCTATCGCGGTCGACCCCTCGCTTTCCTGCTGCACTACGTGCGCGGCCACGGGGCTGCGCATGCGGTCGTACTGACCGCCGTGGTGCTGGCGGTGATCGCCTCGGTCTGCACTCAGTATGGCTTGAAGCGGGTGATCGACGTGGTCTCGCACGGGACGGACACCGGCAACGCGGTGTGGTGGGCGTTCGGCCTGCTCTGCGCGCTGATCGCCGCCGACAACTTCACATGGCGCATCGGCGGCTGGGTGGCGGCGCGGGCGTTCGTCGCCGTCACCGGCGACGTCCGCAGCGACTTGTTCCGGCACCTGACCGGCCATTCGCCGAGCTACTTCGCGACCCGCATGCCGGGCGCCCTGGCCGGCCGCATCACCGCGACCTCCAACGCGGCCTATCAGACGGAATTCGCCACCACCTGGAACGTGATCCCGCCGTCGCTCGCGGTCTGCATGGCGATCGTGCTGATCTCCTCCGTCAACCCGATGATGGGCCTCGCCTTGGTGGGCGTCAGCCTCGCGATGGCGGCGGTGATCTTCTGGCTGGCGCGCAACGGCACGCCGCTGCACCGCGAGTATGCGATGCGCGCCGCCGGCGTGGACGGCGAGCTGGTCGACGTGACCGCCAACATGGCCGTGGTGCGGGCGTTCGGTGCGACCCTGCGCGAGCACGCCCGGATCACCGACGAGATCGGCGTCGAGATGGGCGCTCGCAAGCGCAGCCTGCTGTATCTGGAGAAGCTGCGGCTGATCCATGCGGTGATGACCGCGTTCCTCACCGCCGGGCTGCTCGCCTGGGGCGTGGTGATGTGGCAGCACGGCCAGGCCTCCGCCGGCGACATGGTGCTGATCTGCTCGCTCGGCTTCACCATCCTGCACGGCACGCGCGACCTCGCGGTGGCGCTGGTGGACCTGACCGCGCAGGTGGCGCGGCTGGAGGAGGCGATCGGCGCGCTGCTGGTGCCGCACGACCTGCCGGACCGCGAGGGCGCCGCGACGCTGGTGCCAGTGGCCGGTCGCGTGGATTTCGCCGATGTGCATTTCGCCTACCCGGGCCGCGAGCCGGTGCTGAACGGCCTGACCCTGCACATCGCCCCCGGCCAGCGCGTCGGGCTGGTCGGCACGTCAGGCGCCGGCAAGTCCACGGTGCTGGCGCTGCTGCAACGCTTCTACGACGTGCAGGGCGGCAACGTGCTGATCGACGGGCAGGCCATCACCCACGTCACCCAGCAGAGCCTGCGCGACATGGTGGCCGTGGTGCCGCAGGACATCTCGATGTTCCACCGCACGGTGCTGGAAAACATCCGCTACGCCCGCCCCGACGCGACGCGGGAAGAAGTGCTGAAGGCCGCCGAGATCGCGCGCTGCCGCGACTTCATCGAGGAACTGCCGGAGGGCTTCGACACCATGGTCGGCGACCGCGGCGTGCGGCTCTCGGGCGGGCAGCGGCAGCGGCTGGCGATCGCGCGGGCGCTGCTGAAGAACGCGCCGATCCTGCTGCTGGACGAAGCGACGAGCGCGCTCGACAGCGAGAGCGAGCACCTGATCCAGGACGCGCTCGACGATCTGATGCATGGCCGCACGGTGATCGCCGTCGCGCACCGCCTGTCGACGCTGCGCAACTTCGACCGCATCGTGGTCATGGATCATGGCCGCGTGATCGACGATGGCGCCCCCGACGAACTGGCGCACCGGCCGGGACCGTACCGCGACCTGCTCCGCCAGCAGCAGACACACGCCGAGCCGCTTGAGGTCGAAGAGGTGCGGCGAGTAGCGTAAGGCTTTCGCGCCCCCTCCAGGCCGGTTGGCTTGGAGGGAGACTTATGCCGGTTCAACTATCTCCGGCGGCCGGTGCACTTTTATCTCCGGCAATGCCCCCGTCCAGCGTTCCACCTGCACCAGACAGGAATGCGCGCTCGGCCCCTGCCCCAGCCGCGATGTCCCGACATCCTGCGTCAACACGTTGACGTTGCCGTGGACGCACAGGCTGCCCGGCACGCCCGGCTCCTCCGGATCGAACCACGCGCCGGTCGACATCGTCGCCACGCCGGGCAAGCGGCCGGCGTCGAGGCGGATGCCGGCGAGGCAGGCGCCGCGGTCGTTGAAGACGCGGACGATGTCGCCTTCGGCCAGCCCGCGCGCCGCCGCGTCGTCCGGGTGCAGCACGATCGGCTCGCGGCCGCGGATCTTGCTCGCCAAACTCACGCGGCCCTGGTCGAGCTGGCTGTGCAGCCGCGTTGCCGGCTGGCTGGAGAGCAGGTGCAGCGGATAGTCCTTCGCGCGCTCCGTCCCCAGCGCCTCGCGCGGCGCCAGCCAGACCGGGTGGCCGGGGCAGTCCGGATAGTTGAAACCGGCGATCGTCTCGGAGAACAGTTCGATGCGGCCGGAGGGCGTGTTCAGCCGCTTGCCTGCGGGATCGGCGACGAAGCCGGCAAACGGCACGTTGGCGGCGTCCGTCGCCGGGATCTCGACATGGCCTTCGGCCCAGAACGTCTCGAAGTCGGGAATGTCGGTGCCCATGCGGGCGCAGGCGTCTCGGCAGCGGCCGTAGATCACCCGCAGCCACGCCGCCGTATCCCGCTGCTGCGCAAATCGCTGCTTCACGCCGAGCGCATCGGCAATGTCGCCCATGTAGTCGAACTCGTTGCGCGCCTGCGCGAACGGCGCGATCGCCTGCTTCATCGCGAGAATGAAGCGATCGCGCGAGGCGGAGCCGATGTCGTCGCGCTCCAGCGTTGTCGTCGCCGGCAGCACGATGTCGGCGTGGCGGGCGAGCGCGTTCCACCACGGCTCGCTGACAATGATCGTCTCCACCTTCGCCCAGGCGCGCAGCAGCCGGTTCAGGTCCTGGTGGTGATGGAACGGGTTGCCGCCGCACCACCACATCAGCCGCGTGTCGGGATAGGTCAGCGCGCGGCCGTTGTAGTCGTAGGCACCGCCGGGGCGTTCCAGCATTTCGGTGATGCGGGCGACGGGTATCCACGAATTGGCCGGGTTCGGCAGCGTCGGCAGGCCGACCGATGGAAGATCCGTGCGCGGCGTGCCCATGCCGTTGATGCTGCCGTGGCCGTAGGACAGCCCGCAGCCCGGCCGGCCGATCTGGCCGAGCATGCTGGCGAAGGCGGCCAGCGCCCAGAAGGATTGCTCGCCGTACTCGGCGCGCTGGATCGACCACGCCATGGTGAGGAAGGCCGGGGTGCCGGCGCAGTCGCGGGCAAGCTGCACGATCGTCCCAGCGGGAATGCCGGTGATCTCCGAGGCCCACGCAGGCGACTTGGCGACGCCGTCGGTCTCGCCTAGCGCATAGGCGCGAAGCTGCGCAAAGCCCGTCGTGCAGCGGTCGAGGAACACCAGATCGGCCCGCCCCTCGGCGATCAGCACGTGCATCAGGCCGAACAGCAGCGCCGTGTCGGTGCCCGGCCGGATCGGCAGCCATTCCACGCCCGGCATATCGGGCATGTCGCCGCGGATCGGCGAGATGTTGAGCAGCCGCATGCCGGCGCGCGACGCGCGCTCGATCCACGCCGCCATCTCGTGCGAGCCGCCGCCGCCCGCGGTGATCTGGCCGTTGCGCAGCAGCAGCCCGCCGAAGCAGACCAGCAACTTTGCGTGTGCCACGATGTCGCGCCAGTCGGCGACCGGGCCGGTGATGATGTCGTTGGTGCCGAGCACATGCGGCATCAGCGTCATGCCGGCGGCGTAGGAATAGTTGGTCAACTGACCAGTATAGCCGCCGGCCGCGCCGAGCAGCCGGTGCAACTGCGTGCGCGCATGGTGGAACCGCCCCGCCGAGGCCCAGCCGTAGCTGCCGCCGAAAATGCTCGCGGCCCCATGCGCGTCGCGCACCCGCGCCACTTCGCCGGCCGCCAGCGCCACCGCGGTGTCCCAATCCACCGGCACGAACGGCTCGCCGCCACGGAACGTGCCGCCGCGGCGGTCGCCTTCCAGCCAGCCCCGCCGCACGTACGGCCGGTCGATCCGGGTCGGCGCGTGCACCACGTCCGGGATCGAGGCCAGCAGCGCCGGCGGGTTGGCATCGCGCGCAAACGGCCGCGCTTCGGTCAGGCGACCATTTTCCACCACCGCGGTGAAGGCGCCCCAGTGCGCGGCGTGCGGTTTCAGCTCAGTCATCGCGATCTTCTCCCCGGCAGCACGGCGCCTGGGGTTCCTTACCGGCCCGTACCCGGCTAATTATGACTGAACTCCTACTTCTGGTGAAGGACGCGCCCATGACCCCGCCCCGCGCAAACTCCAACGCCGCGCGCGACATCGCGCACGCGCTGCACCCCTACACCGACCTGCAGGCTCACCTGGAGGTCGGGCCGATGGTGATCAGCCGCGGCGAGGGCGTGCATATCTGGGATGATTCCGGAAAGAAGTACATCGACGCGCTGGCCGGCCTGTGGTGCGCCTCGCTCGGCTTCTCCAACGAGCGGCTGGTGCAGGCGGCGGCAAAGCAGATGCGCGAACTGCCGTTCTACCACTCGTTCGCCGCCAAATCGCATCTGCCGATGATCGATCTGGCGGAAATGCTGATCGCCCGCGCGCCGGTGCCGATGAGCAAGGTGTTCTTCGCCAACTCCGGCTCCGAGGCGAACGACACCGCGATCAAGATGGTCTGGTATTTCAACAATGCCCTGGGCCGGCCGAAGAAGAAGAAGCTGATCGGGCGGGTGAAGGGCTACCACGGCATCACGCTCGCTGCCGCCAGCCTGACCGGCCTCGCCGCCAACCACCGCAGTTTCGACGTGCCACTGCCCGGCTTCGTGCACACGATGACGCCGCACTACTACCACCAGGGGCTGCCCGGCGAGACCGAGGAAGCGTTCGCGACCCGCTGCGCCGAGGAACTGGAGAAGCTGATCCTCGCCGAAGACCCGGAGACGGTCGCGGCGATGTGGGCCGAGCCGGTGCTCGGTGCCGGCGGCGTGATCGTGCCGCCGCCGACCTACTACGAGAAGATCCAGGCGGTGCTGAAGAAGTACGACATCCTGTTCGTCGCCGACGAGGTGATCTGCGGCTTCTGGCGCACCGGCAACTACTGGGGCAGCCAGACGATGGGCATGCAGCCGGACATCCTGACCTGCGCCAAGGCGCTCTCCTCCTCCTACCTGCCGATCAGCGCGGTCATGGTGAACGAGCGCGTGTTCCAGGCGCTGGCCGACGAAAGCCACAAGATCGGCACGTTCGGCACCGGCTTCACCTACTCCGGCCACCCGGTCCCGGCGGCGGTCGCCGTGGAGACGCTGAAGATCTACGACGAGACCGACATCGGCTCGCATGTCCGGCAGGTCGGGCCGTACATGCAGAACGAACTGCGCCGCCGCTTCGCCAACCACGAGCTGGTCGGCGAGGTCCGCGGCGTCGGGCTGGTGGCGGCGGTCGAACTCGTGGCCGACAAGGCGACGCGCACGAATTTCGACCCCAAGCAGAAGATCGGCGCCCGCGCCGGCAAGCTGCTGGAGGCGCATGGCGTGATCGGGCGGTCGATGATCAACGAATCGCTCGGCTTCTGCCCGCCGCTGATCGTCACCGAGTCCGAGATCGACGAGATCCTGGACGGCACGGAGAAGGCGCTGGACGAACTCGCGGTGCAGTTGCGGCGCGAGAAGCTGACGGTGGTCAGCTAAGCCGTCCATCGCCCCCGTCACCCCCCTCTCCTCCCCGCTTCGGGAGGAGAGGGGGGTGACGGGGCGCAACCGCCGACAGAATGTTGGGAACGAGACGCATAGCCGGAGCGGGTGGCCCCAACCTTACCCCGACCCTCTCCGCCCCCCCGGGGCAGAGAGGGAGTGGCCAGCGTCGCTGGTGGACGAAGGAAGCACCCATGATCTCTGGAACAACCGATCCCCGCTTCGCGCCGGTGCGCGAGGCGTTCGCCTCCTGCTTTGCCGAGGACCTCGACCACGGCGCCGCGGTCTCCGCCGTAGTGGACGGCAAGATCGTCGTCGATCTGTGGGGCGGCCATGCCGACGCGGCACGTACCAAGCCGTGGCAGCGCGACACGCTGGTCAATGTCTGGTCGGTCACCAAGGGCATCATCGCCCTGGCGGTGGCAATGCTGGTGGAGCGCGGCAAGCTCGACTACGCAGCACCCATCGCCAAGGTCTGGCCGGAATTTGCCGCCAACGGCAAGGAGGCGATCCCGCTCGACCTCGCGATGTCGCACCGCGCCGGCCTGAACGGCCTGAACGTGCCGTTCACCGAGGCGCAGTTGCTGCAATGGACGCCGTATGTCGACGCGCTCGCGGCCATGGCGCCGCTGTGGGAGCCGGGCAGCCGCTGCGTCTACCACATGCTGAGCTACGGCCATCTCGCGGGCGAACCGATGCGCCGCGTCACCGGCATTTCGCCCGGCCGCTTCATCGCCGAAAACATCGCCGGCCCGCTCGGCGTGCCGTTCCTGCTCGGCGTGCCTGACAGCGAGGACGCCCGGGTGGCAGAGATGGTGCCGGGTCCGCTGGTGAACGCCGGCATGGACAAGCTGCGGGAGAGCCCGTACCCGCACGGCGCCCGCAACCCGGCCCCGAACGCGCTGGCGCCCAACGATCGCGCCTGGCGCGCGGCCGAGGTGCCCGGCGGCAACGGCCACGCGGATGCGAAGGCGCTGGCGACGATCTACGGCACGCTCGCACAAGGTGGGGGATCGCTGATTTCGCCCGGCGGCCTCGCGGCGGCGACGGCCGAACGGTTTCGCGGCGAGGATTCCGGCTTCCTGCTGCCGGCAGCGTTCGGTGCGGGGTTCCGCCTCGGGGACGCCGCGTTCGGGGCAGCCGCGTCGCCGAACAGCTTCGGCCATTCCGGCTGGGGCGGCGCCGTCGCTTTCGCAGACCCCACGGCGCGCCTCGGCTTCGCCTATGTCACCAACCACATGCGCGACTTCCTCGACGGCGTGGACCTGCGCCGCAAGCGGCTGGAGGACGCGGTGTACGCCGCACTCTGAGGCCGCGTCACCGCTGCGGCGAGCCGGGCTCGGCGACGCGCGTGGCGACCACCGCGGCGCCGGCCAGCGCCGCGGCCGCCAGCAGCGAGGGCAGCACGAAGCCGTGGGTGCGGTCCATCAGCCAGCCGGCGCCGAGGGGCCCGGCGATCTGCCCGACGCCGAACCCCGCCGTCATCAGCGCGAAGACGCGGCGGTGCTGGTCCGGCCACAGTGCCCGCGCGGTGCCGGCCAGCAGGGCGGTGATCCCCATGATCGTGCCGCCGAGCAGGACCGAGGCCAGCAGCGCCCCGCCCGCGCCCGGCCAGACGCCACCGGCCGCAACGCCGACCGCTTCGAGCAGACAGGCCGCGGCGTAAGCGCGCAACAGCCCCCACCGTGCGCCGAGCCGGACCCAGATCACCGGCGACGGGATCATCGCCAGCCCGACGACGAGCCAGACCACGGGCTCCAATAGCCGCGCGCCGGGCGCCGTCCGCACCGCCACGACCAGGAACGTCGCCGTAACCACGTAGCCGACGCCGAACAGCCCGTAGGAGAGGCACAGCCAGCCGAGGCCGCGCGCCGCCTTGGCCTGCGGCCCGGCAGCTTTTGGCGGCGCCGCGTGCACCGGCGGGGCAGCCGGCACCAGCCACGCCACCAGCGGCACCACCACGCCAGCCGCGAGCCCGCTCGCCAGCCAGAGCGGCCGCCAGCCGGTGCCGAGAGCCTCCAAGCCGTCCACGAGCAGAGCCGACACGGCGATGCCGATGCCGACGCCGCCGAAATGCAGCCCGGCTAGGCCGCTGCGGCCAGCCGCGCTGAGCCGCTCGACCACCACCGATGCGCTGAGCACGAGCACGAAGGCACTCGCCGCGCCGCCCAGGAAGCGCAGCAACATGAAGGCGGCGAGCGATCCCACCAGCGCCATCGCCGCCGTCGTCCCAGCACCCAGCGCGAGTGCGCCAAGAAACCAGCCGCGCCGCGACCCGGGCAGCCGCGGCAACGCCGTCATCAACGCGCCGGCGAGGTAGCCGGCGAAATTGGCGGACGCGATCAAACCGGCATCGGCCTTGCTCAGGCGTAGCGCCTCCGCCATCGGCGGCAGGATCGGCGTGTAGACGAACCGGCCGATACCCATTGCCGAGGCCAGGGCCAGCATGCCGCCGAGTGCCAATGCCACGCCA